>JAEEGG010000348.1_pt1 | contig 176506 bp, 146 predicted proteins | sample 9134161 | NCBI WGS metagenome assembly JAEEGG01 (sample SAMN16246543, study PRJNA631951) | gut metagenome | biome: gut microbiome; feature: rumen; material: CR-attached | host: Bos | place: Iran: Karaj | collected 2018-10 | reverse complement strand
CTGGCAGAGTTTGCTCATACAATTTCTTGTTTGGGATACTGTTTTTAAAACGAATCGTCGGTCTTCCGCATTTCTTTTCCGAAGCCTTTGCAAAGTACACATGAATGGCTCCGGTGGAGCTATGAGCCGGAGCCCAGAAAGTCCCTCTCTTTTCGGAACTGCTGAGGAATGCTCGCAATGGAAGGGTTCTTCCGCATTTCTTTTCCTAAGCAAAAAGAAACGCTCGCAAAGAAAGTGCTTGGTTCGTCGAAGTGATTCCGCTGACGAAATGGCTAAAAAAGGCCCCGCCATCGCTAAAACGTCCAAACTCGCAGGTTTGTCTTGCTTTTTTTACTACGGGGGTGGGGGTTTGCTTTCTTCTTCTTTTTGTGGCGAAAGACGGAATCCTTGCTCAGACAGTGACCGTTTTTTAACGCGCTGTCGAAACCTTTTTCTTAACGCCATTTGCGCCAAAGCTGCTGGGGACGAAGTGTTTTTTATTTGGGTTTTATCGTTTCTATTGAGTGATTAAGTTACATTCTGGCAGAGTTTGCTCATACAATTTCTTGTTTGGGATACTGTTTTTAAAACGAATCGTCGGTCTTCCGCATTTCTTTTCCGAAGCCTTTGCAAAGTACACATGAATGGCTCCGGTGGAGCCATGAGCCGAAGCCCGAAAAGTTCCTCACTTTTCGGATCTGCTGAGGGAAGCTCGCAATGAAAGGTTTTTTCGCATTTCTTTTCCTAAGCAAACATGAATGGCTCCGGTGGAGCTATGAGCCGAAGCCCGAAAAGTCCCTCACTTTTCGGATCTGCTGAGGAAAGCTCGCAAAGAAAGTGCTTGGTTCGTCGAAGTGATTCCGCTGACGAAATGGCTAAAAAAGGCCCCGCCATCGCTAAAACGTCCAAACTCGCAGGTCTGTCGTGACTTTTTTACTTGTGGGGAGGGGGTTGGCTTTCTTCTTCCTTTTTTGGGCGTAAGGCATTGTCCTTGCTCAGACAGTGACCGTTTTTTAACGCGCTGTCGAAACCTTTTTCTTCACGCCATTTGCGCCAAAGCTGGTGGGGACAAAGTGCTTTTTTTTGGGTTTTATCGTTTCTATTGAGTGATTAAGTTACATTCCGGCAGGGTTTGTTCCTACAATTTCTTGTTAGGGATACTGTTTTTAGAGACGAATCGTCGGTCTTCCGCATTTCTTTTCCTAAGCATACATGAATGGCTCCGGTGGAGCCATGAGCCGAAGCCCGAAAAGTCCCTCACTTTTCGGAACTGCTGAGGGAAGCTCGCAAAGAAAGTGCTTGATCCGTCGAAGTGATTCCGCTGACGAAATGGCTAAAAAAGGCTCCGCCATCGCTAAAACGTCCAAACTCGCAGGTCTGTCTTACTCTTTTTACTTTTGGGGGTGGGGTTGGATTTCTTCTTCCTTTTTTGGCGTAAGACATTGTTCATGCTCAGACAGTGACCGTTTTTTAACGCGCTGTCGAAACCTTTTTCTTCACGCCATTTGCGCCAAAGCTGCTGGGAACGAAGTGCTTTTTATTTGGGTTTTATCGTTTCTATTGAGTGATTAAGTTACATTCCGGCAGGTGTTTGAATAAACAATTTCTGGTAGTAATTGCGGATAATCATTTAATGATATATTCAATACTGCTGGAAACGAAAGGCTTCTCCTTCGGTTCTGGTGGTTCTACCAACTGACCAAGTCGCACTCGAGCATATATTTGAGAAAAATTTTTTCTTCTTTGGGTGGAGCTTCTGCTTTTTGCGGACGGGACGTCCGCGGACCGGCCGTCTACTTGACGGTATCGGGGTCAAACGAAAGGCTTCTCCTTTGGTTCTGGTGTTTCTACCAACTGACCAAGTCGCACTCGAGCATTTATTTGAGAAAAATATATCTTCTTTGGGTGGAGATTCTGCTTTTTGCGGACGGGACGTCCGCGGACCGGCCGTCTACTTGACGGTATCGGGGTCAAACAAAAAAGATTCTGCTTTTTGCGGACGGGACGTCCGCGGACCGGCCGTCTTACTTGACGGTATCGGGGTCAAACAAAAAAGATTTTGCTTTTTGCGGACGGGACGTCCGCGGACCGGCCGTCTTGCTTGACGGTATCGGGGTCAAACAAAAAAGGATGCCTCGGGGGGAGGCATCCTTAAAACTATTCATTTTTCTTTGCTTATTTCTCCAGTCGGATGCGGGCGTCGACAGCGGTGACGTAGCGCGGATTGCCAAGAAGTGGGTTGAGGTCCATCTCAGCAATCTCGGGGGCTGCCTGGACGAGGGCACTGACTCGGGCCACCTGCTCGGCATAGAGGTCGAGATTGACGGCTTCCTGTCCGCGTACTCCCTGCAGAATCTTATAGCCACGGAGTTTCTTGAACATCTCTTTGGCTTCGGCAGCAGTGATGGGGGCCAGGGCACTCTGGACGTCCTTGAGGACTTCGATGAAGATGCCGCCCAATCCGAAGAAGATCTGATGACCGAACTTGGGATCGCGAATGGCTCCGATATAGACATCGGTACCATCGAGCATGGGGTACATCTCAACGGCATAGGTCTCGGGAATGACAATGAGACGGTCGAATTCCTTGGCGACAGTGTCGAGGTCTTTCACACCGAGGGTGACACCGCCGACATCGCTCTTGTGCAGCGGTCCGACAACTTTCATCACGAGGGGCACATCCTTCGAACAGCCGACTTCCTTGGCGAAGGCGAGAGCGTCTTCCTTTTTGCTGACTTCGACGGATTTCTTGCGGCTGATACCGGCAGCATCCAGCAGTTCGTTGTAGTCGGCAATCTCCATGTAGCCGTCCTTGCAACGGTCGACGGTCTTGCGGATGCGTGCCACGTCGATCTGAGGCACCTCAACATGTTCGGGTTGGGGCTTGGGGGTATTGTAGACCTTGCAGATGGCATTGCCGAGCACACACTCCTCGGGGAAATTGATGCGGCCCTTGGCGATAAACTCGTCGATTTCGTCCTTGACATTGATGATGGAGGGCAGCACGGGGAAGATGGGCTTCTTGCAAGTCTTCATCTTCTCGTCGAGCAGGGCATAAACCTCACGGTTGGAGAAGAGTCCGGGCGAACCGAAGATGACGACAGAGAAATCGATCTCGTCAAAATCGTTCTCCACAGCGTCGATGATATAGCCGAGCTGTTCGGCGGTGCCGGTGGCAAGAAAGTCGATGGGGTTTCCTACCGACGAGCCGGCGAAGAGTTTCTCGAGCAGAGCGGGCGCCTTGGGATGTTCCTTCAGCGAGGGCACTTCCATGCCACCGTTGCTGAGCACGTCGGTAAGCATGACGGCGGGACCACCGGCATGGGTGATGACTGCACAACGTTTGCCCTTGATTTCGGGATGCATGAAAACGGCACACACCGTGGTCAGCTCCTGACGGTTCTGGCAACGGACAATGCCGGCCTTCTGGAAGAGGGCGTCGACAGCGGCATCGTTGGTGGCGAGAGCTCCGGTGTGGCTTGACGCGGCACGGCTGCCGGCAGCGGAACCGCCGCTCTTGATGGCTGCGATATGACAGCCTTTGTTGATGAGGCTGCGGCTGTGTTTGAGCAGACGTTGCGGATCACCGATCTTTTCCATATAGAGCATGATGACGCGCGACGACTTGACGGGGTCAAAAGTCTCGTCGAGGTGTTCGAGAACGTCCTCAATGCCGAGCTGGGCGCTGTTACCGACAGCCCAAACGCTATTGAAGGTCAAACCGTTGCTGATACCGTACTCCTTGATGAAAACGGCAGTGGCACCCGAACCGGTGATGAAATCAACACCGTGGGGGTCGAGACGCGGAATGGGAGTGTCGAAGCAGCCTGCATAGTTGGTGTTGAGGAAACCTGTGCAGTTGGGGCCGATAAGCGAACCGCCAACGGCATTGATGCTGTCAACGATATGTTTTTCAATGGCTGCACCTTCGGCGTTCTCCTCAGAGAACCCAGCCGAGATGATGATAAAGCCCTTGGTACCTTTCTGCTGCGTGAGGACATCGACAGTGCTGGCGCAGAATTTGGCAGCAATGCAGAGGATAGCGCAGTCGACCTGCGGCAGGTCATCGACCTTGGCATAGCACTTTACACCTTGTACTTCAGTCTCTTTGGGGTTAACGGCGTAAATCTGACCCTTGAAATTGCTTTCGAGCAGATTTTTGAGGGCTTTTCCGCCAGGTTTATGGACATCGGAGGAAGCACCACAGATAACGATGCTTCTAGGATTCAATAATTCTTTTGCAATCATAATGTTATAACGATTATATTATTTTCTGCAGATTGCAAAGATACTAAAAATTGTTAAACTAAAGAAATTTTTTTTCATACCATACCCCCTTTCCGATAATATAATTGATCCGCATTTTTGAGAAAAAAAAGAGTCCCGACCTTGCGGCCAGGACTCAATATTCAAGTCGTAAGATGACTTTCGATTAGTGCAGGAATGCCAGCAGGATACCGGCGGCGACAGCGGAACCCACCACACCAGCCACATTGGGACCCATGGCATGCTGCAGCAGGTAGTTGGTCTTGTCATACTCGAGACCCACATTGTTGGAAACGCGGGCGGCATCGGGCACAGCAGAGACACCGGAGTTGCCGATAAGGGGGTTGATCTTGTTGCCTTCCTTGAGGAAGAGGTTCATGAACTTGACAAAAAGCACTCCGAAGAAGGTGGCCACGATGAACGAACCGGCACCCAGCGCGAAGATGAGGACGGAACGTCCGGTGAGGAATGTGGTGGCCTGGGTGGAGGCGCCGACGGTGATACCGATAAGCAACGTGCAGACATTGACGATGGCATTCGAGGCCACCTCAGACAGACGCTTGGTGACACCGCACTCCTTCAGCAGGTTGCCGAAGAAGAGCATGCCAAGCAGCGGCAGACCCGAAGGCACGATGAATGCGCAGAAGATGAGACCCAGGATGGGGAACGAAATCTTCTCGAGCTTGGTAACCTGACGCGGCGGACGCATGCGGATCTTACGTTCTTTATCGGTGGTGAGCAGTCGCATGATGGGCGGTTGGATGACAGGCACCAGAGCCATATAGGAATAGGCCGACACAGCGATGGCACCCATCAGGTCGGGAGCCAACTGCGACGACAGGAAGATAGCCGTAGGACCGTCAGCACCACCGATGATGCCGATAGCACCAGCCTCATTGGGTGCGAAGCCCAACGCCAAAGCGCCCATATAGGCCGCAAAAATACCCACCTGAGCGGCAGCACCGATAAGCATCAGCTTCGGGTTGCTGAGCATGGCCGAGAAGTCGGTCATGGCGCCGATGCCCAAGAAAATCAATGGCGGATACCATCCGTTCTGCACACCGTGGTAGAGGATGTGGAGCACAGATCCGTCCTCGTAGATGCCGATTTTCAATCCGGGATAGAAAGGAATATTACCCACAATCATACCGAATCCGATGGGAACGAGGAGCAGCGGCTCAAATTCTTTTTTGATACCCAAATAGATGAATATCAAACCTATTAAAATCATGATAATGTGACCCCACTCCACGTTGGCGAAACCGGTGTAGTGAAGGAACTGCACCAGCTGTGTCGACATGAAGTCCATGAAGCCACCATTACCTGTTGCTGATAAAATATTCATTGGTTTTCAGATGTTTTAAGGTTTAAAGGTTAAGACACTTATCCAATCACCACCATGACGTCGCCTTCCAAGACGGAGTCGCCCTTGCGGACCTTGACTTCGGTGACGGTGCCCTCGACATCGGCCTCGATGTTGTTTTCCATCTTCATGGCCTCGAGCAGCACAACGGTCTGACCGGCTTTGACCTTGTCGCCCACATTGACGAAGACGTCAAGGATGGTGCCAGGCAGCGGTGTGGTGACCTTGGAACCTGCAGCGGCAGGAGCCGACTTTTGGACAGCGCCACTGGGAGCGGCAGCCACCTTGGGAGCCGTGCGGGTCTGCATGACCACTTGTTTCTGTTTCATCTCCTTGTCAACCGTGACCTTATAGGGAGTGCCGTTGACATCGAGGGATATTTCCTGACCTTCGACTTCGTTGATATCGACGGAGTATTCGGTGCCGTTTATTTTGAATTTGAAGTTTTTCATTGTATCGAAGTTTTGAATGGGCTATTGGAGCCTCTTATCTATTATTAAAATAATGATTCATATTATAATACTTGGCATTCCAAGGCGTCCAGGCACGTTCCACCTTCTGAATGGTGATGACGGTGTCCTCCTCGTCGTGGAGTTCCTCGTTGTAAAGGTAGATGGCTGTGGCGATGGCGGCATAAATCTCGCCCGAGGTCTGGGCAGCCGACGGCGTGGCGGCCACAGCAGCGGCCTGGTTCGTCTTGCCGGCCTTGCGATCCTGTGTCTTGATGATGAGCTTGCTGTAGCCTTTCAGGATGAGCGAGATGCAGAGCAGCGCCAGGAAGACCACCGACACGGCGACAACCGTAAGTCCGATGCCAATGGGGTCGGCCTGCTTGATGCGGTCGGCCTGTTTGGCCACATGGTAGTGGTTGTTGGCGTAGCACTCGGGGTCAAGGCTGATGTTCTCGATACCATCGGCCATGTCGATGGCGATGATGTCGTATCCCAGCGGGTTGCGACCCATCACGATGAGCTCGTCGGGGAAAATCTTGAAAGCGTAAGCGCAGCAACCGAAGTCGAGGCGCTTGACGATGTTGCCGTCCAAGTCGGCGACTGCCAGATACGAAGAGTCTTTCTTGGCCGAAGCCAGGAAGACGACATATCCGTCGCAAAAACCGACACTCTTGGGACGTAGGATGTTGACCAAGTCGTGACGGCCCTTATGTTCATCGGCCGAGATGCGGATGGTCGTATCGAACGACATCATGTCGGGACGGAAAATGAGGTCGACAGCGTTATCGATACTGTCTATGACAACGAAGAGGTTCTGATTGCCCACATAGCATGCCGGGACGGGGACAAAGTCGTTGACATCGACACCTATGCCACTCTGAGGATTGTTGAACTCAAAGTGCGTGTTGTCGTCCAACGGCAGCGGCTCGACGTCGGCCTGTGCCCACAGCGGCGTGCTGGCGAGCAGAAGGGCGAAGAAGCCTGTTGTCATCAATTTCTTTACTATATTCATAATTACGATCAATTGCTTGTTGGGTGTTACAACGTTTGTAGATTGAGCCGGTGGCTCACCTTGCTTTTCAGCCGGAAAAGCTTTGCCAAAAAACTCAGCCGAAGACCTCTGCCGGAAGGATCAGATGGAAACCTATCCGAAAGGCTTTTGTCGGAAGGCTTTGCCTATGGCGTCGCCCTGGGGCTGACAAGCGGCTGTAACGGTCGGGTTAAAAAAATGACGAACAAAAGCGGTTCGGGGAAGGCGGACGCCGCTAGCGTGACGCCCGCGCACTCTCCGATTGTCGCTTTTTTCAGGCGTGAAGCTTATTTCTTGCTTTCACACTCTTTCTTGCATTCGCCGTCGCCTTTGCAGCCTTCAGCCTTAGCCTTGCAGCATTCACCCTTGCCTTCTTCTTTGCAGCAGGGTTTCTGGTGGCAAGCGCTCGAGTCGGGGCAGGTGCAGTTTTCGCACTTGTTGGCCAGGCAGACGCTGTCGGGGCAGGTAGCCTCGCAGTGTTTCATGCACTCTTCAGTTTTCTGGCACTCCTGTTTGGCGGTGTCCTGATTGTTGCTGTCGGTAGCGGTGGCGTTGCCGTTGCAGGAAGCCATTGCGAAAGCGAATGCGATTCCGAGGAATCCGGTAAATAAAGCTTTTTTCATTTTTTTGAAATTTTTTGTGATTTTCTGTCTTTTCAGACGGTTAAAAAATTGATTTGATTTATAATTTTCCCCCTTCCTCGGGCGAAAGCCGTCAGAAGGATTCGGCAACCGGCCGCTACAACGGGATGTTGCAGTGCTTCTTCATCGGCAACGAGTCTTTCTTGGTCGAAAGGGCCTGCAGCGCACGTATCACGCGGAAACGGGTGTTGCGCGGCTCAATGACGTCGTCGATGTAGCCGTACTTGGCAGCGTTGTACGGGTTGGCGAATTGATCGTTATATTCTTTTTCTTTCTCGGCCATGAATTTGGCTTTCTCTTCGGGATCGGTGATTTCCTTCAGTGCACGGCCCTGAAGCACCTCGGTGGCTCCGCTGGCACCCATCACGGCGATCTGCGCTGTCGGCCATGCATAGTTGATATCGCTACGCAGCTGTTTGCACGACATGACGATGTGGGCACCGCCATACGACTTGCGCAATGTGACCGTAACCTTGGGCACCGTAGCCTCGCCGTAGGCGAACAGGAATTTTGCACCGTGGGCAATGACGCCGGCATACTCCTGACCCGTGCCGGGAAGGAAGCCCGGAACGTCGACCAAGGTGACAATCGGGATGTTGAAGGCGTCGCAGAAGCGGACAAAGCGGGCACCCTTGCGGCTGCTGTTGCAGTCAAGCACACCGGCCATAGACTTGGGCTGGTTGGCCACAACGCCGACCGACACGCCGCCAAAGCGGGCGAAACCCACCACCAGGTTGGGGGCGAATTTCTCATGCACCTCAAGGAACTTGCCGTCGTCGACGATGGCGTGGATAATATCCTTCACATCGTAGGCCTGGTTGGGGTTCTCGGGGATGATGGTGTTCAGGCTGTCCTCCAAGCGGTCGATAGGATCCTCGGTGGGAACATAGGGAGCCTCTTCGAAGTTGTTCGACGGAATGTAGCTGATGATGTCGCGAATCAGCTGAAGAGTAGCCTCCTCGGTCTCGCCTACAAAGTGTGCCACACCACTCTTGGTGGCATGCACCATGGCGCCACCCAGCTTATCTGTAGTCACATCTTCGCCGGTAACGGTCTTCACCACCTTGGGACCCGTAAGGAACATGTAGCTGTTCTCCTTCGACATGAGGATGAAGTCGGTCAGAGCGGGCGAATAGACCGAACCGCCGGCACAAGGTCCGAAGATGGCGGAAATCTGAGGCACCACACCCGAAGCGAGGATGTTACGTTCAAAGATTTCGGCATAGCCAGCCAGCGAATTGCAGCCTTCCTGAATACGGGCTCCGCCCGAGTCGTTCAAACCGATGACCGGAGCGCCGACCTTCATGGCCTGATCCATCACCTTGCATATTTTCAGCGACATGGTCTCCGACAACGAACCTGCAAAGACGGTGAAGTCCTGAGCGAAGACATACACCTGACGACCGTCGATGGTGCCGTAGCCGGTCACCACGCCATCGCCCAGGTAGGACTGTTTCTGCATGTCGAAATTGGTACAACGATGGGTGACAAACATGTCGAATTCCTCGAAGGAGCCCTCGTCAAGGAGCAGCGCGATGCGTTCGCGGGCAGTCAGTTTGCCCTGTTCGTGCTGCTTGTCGATGCGTTTCTGACCGCCGCCCATTTTGGCTTCACTTCTCTTGTCAAGAAGTTCTTTTATTTTTTCTTCAAATGCCATTATTTGAAATGTTTGTTTGGTTTATATTGTGAGGATTCCCTTCACTCTTAGCGGTGTCGGTCGGCCTCGAAAATTCAATTTATTCCGTCAGTGGACGACAGGTTTATTTGCAGCACAGTTCCGTCAGCACACCCAAGGTGCTCTTGGGATGCAGGAAACCGATGTGCAGACCTTCGGCACCGCCACGCGACTGCTGGTCGATCAGGCGGACGCCCTTTTCTTTGCACTCGTTCAGCGCCTCGTCGGTGTTCTCCACTGCGAAGGCGATGTGGTGCATGCCGCCCTTGCCGCCGTTTTTCTCAATGAACGAGGCGATGGTGCTCTCAGGACATGTCGGTTCAAGAAGCTCAATTTTCACATCTCCGATTTTGAAGAATGCTGTTTTCACTTTCTGGTCGGTAACTTCCTCAATGGCGTAGCATTTAAGACCCATTACGTCTTCCCAGTACTTGATGGCCTCGTCGAGATTGGTGACGGCGATGCCGATGTGCTCGATGTGTGAAGGAGTCATTTTTTGTGTTTTTTTATATTATTATAGAATTATTTCTTTCATTTTTCGATACAAAAACAACCGCTTTCAGCACCTAATTTACTCAGGCACAGAAATGTAATCATTCTTATACAAGATACAAAGGTATGACTTTTATTTGGAACCGCCAAACAGAGATGTTATTTTTTTTTAAATGTTGCACAAATCGCCCTCAGCACACTCCTCAATATTTCACCTGCTGCGCAGCAATGTCCACCGCAATGGTGCGAAGGTTGCCGATGCTGAGGTAAAGTCGTTTGCGTCGGGGCAGCCGCAGGTACCAGTTGTCGGCCGGATGGTCGGGCGGAATGCGGTCGTCCAGCACCAGCCGTCCGTTCTCGTCGTATACCTTGACGGGCGCCCCTCTCAGCCGCAGGGCTCGGGCAATGCGCAGCGTCCTGCCGTCCAAAAACAGCCACTGCTCGGGTTCGGCGTTGCCAATGGCATCGCTATAATCCACCTCAACCAGCGCACCTCCATCGGCATCGGCGTCTGTGGCGTTGACCGCGGCCAGATGCTCGCGGAAAGCGGTCTCGGGCAGGTAGATGGTGTCGTGCACATACACCGTGTCGTGAATGTAGACCACCTCCTGTCGCATGGGGTCTTTCGGACAGCCTTCGGGGTAGTCGATGTTCCTGAAAAAGCGTCCCACGGCGGCGTTGGCGTAGGCCTGGCGGCTGCCGCATGGCACCTCGACATGCGTGTTCGAGTCGATGCCGAAAAAGGGATGGTCGGCCAGCACCGGCGGCACCTCGCTGCGGAAGGCTATCTGTTGCAATCGGCAGTAGGCGAAGGCGTTGGCCCCTATCAGCGTGACGCTCGACGGCAGCACGATTTCGCGCAGCGAGCCGCAGTTCACAAAGGCGCATTGTCCTATGGTGGCAAGGCTGTGTCCGTCGGCGACGAAATCGACCGACTGCAGCCCTTCGAAATTGTAGCAGAAGAAGTCGGGCACGACGCTCACCCGGCTGCCCACAACCAGTCGTGCGGCCGACCTGCATCCGAAGAAGAGGTTGGTCATTGCCACCGCGTTTTCGGCCTCCAGGCGCACCTCGGCCAGGTGTCCCATGCCCGCAAAAGCGAAGGGGGGCAGGTAGCGCACCGTGGCGCCCAAAATCAGCGTGTCGACCCCATAGCAGCCTTCAAACGAGCGGTACATCAGGGCAAGGCTGTCGCACATCAGCGTCACACTGCGCAGGTTGTTGCAGTTGTGGAAGGCGCCGCTGCCCACAACGGTCACCCCTACCGGCACCGTCACCGCCTGCAGCCCTTCGCAGTCGGCAAAGGCTCGCGCCGCTATGGACGTGACCTTGTAGGTGGTGCCGTCGCGCTCCACCTGCTCGGGTATCGTCAGCCGTCCCTGCGGACGTTCCATGCCTTGGTAGTCGCCGCCGGGAAAGGGCGAATCGACGCTCACCGTGGGGTGCTGCCCTTCGGCGGTGATGGTGAAATAGAGCGGCTGCCCGCCCATCGTCTTCCTGAAGTCGGAGGCCGATGCTTCCATCGCCAGCAGCGACAACAGCAGAAGGGGCAGTAGCGGTTTCATGAGCCTAGGGGTTCGAAGGGTGAGAAATGGAGTGTTAGGGTTGATTTACATTTTGTTGTATATATCCAGCAGACAGCTCTCGATGGCGTCGGCATCGTAGCCGCAGTCGTGTTGTAGCCGAGCAACAGGACCATGCTGCACGAAGATGTCGGGCACACCCAGACGCACCACCATCGGCAGAGGCCGCGAAGCGTCGGCGGCATGGCGCATCTGCAAGTGTTCCAGCACGGCGCTGCCGAACCCTCCTTCCAGACAGCCGTCCTCCACGGTCACCAGCCATTTGTAGCGGCTGGCGATGGCGTCAAGCAGTTCGCCGTCAAGGGGTTTCACAAAGCGCATGTCGTAGTGTCCGGGGTCGTAGCCCTGCTGTCGCAGCCGTTCGGCGGCGGCGGCGGCGTTGTTACCCACATGGCCTATGGTGAGCAGCGCCACTTGCGAGCCTTCGTGCAGGCAGCGGCCTTTGCCTATGGGCAGCTGTTCGAAGTCGTTGCGCCAGTCGGCATGTACCGACGCGCCGCGGGGGTAGCGGATCACGAAGGGTCCTATGCCTTCCAACTGCGAGGTGTACATCATGTTGCGCAGTTCGTGTTCGTCCATCGGGGCGCAGATGGTCAGGTTGGGAACGGAGCGCAGACAGGCCATGTCGAACACCCCATGATGCGTGGCGCCGTCGTCGCCCACCAAACCCGCGCGGTCCAAACAAAACACCACATGCAATTTCTGCAGCGCCACGTCGTGAATCACCTGGTCGTAGGCGCGTTGCATGAAGCTGGAGTATATGTTGCAGAAGGGCACCATGCCCTGTGCCGCCAATCCGGCCGCAAAGGTCACGGCGTGCTGTTCCGCAATGCCCACGTCGAAAGCCCTGTCCGGCATCTGTTGCATCATGATGTTGAGCGAACAGCCGGTCGGCATGGCGGGGGTGATGCCCACAATGCGGTCGTTCCGCTCGGCCAACTCCACGATAGTGCGGCCGAAGACTTCCTGGTATTTCAGCGGCTGGTCCACGGACAGCTGTTTGATTTGCTGCCCCGTTTCGGCGTCGTATTTTCCGGGGGCGTGGTACACCACGGGGTTCTGTTCGGCCGGACGCATCCCCTTCCCTTTCGTCGTCACGATGTGCAGCAGACGGGGACCTTTCAGGTCTTTCAGCTGCCCCAGCACTTCGACCAGCCGTTTGACGTCGTGCCCGTCCACCGGACCGAAGTATCGGAAACCTAGCGACTCGAAGAGGTTCGACCCTTCAAGCAGCATCGACTTCATCGACGACAGGGTCTTCGAGAAGAAATTGCGGCTTTTCGACTCCTTCTCGTCGCCGCCCACCTTGCGCCACACGTGCTCTTTCAGCCGGTTGTATTTGGGCGAGGCGGTGATGTTCACCAGGTAGTGGCTCAAACCGCCTACGGCCTTGTCTATCGATATGCCGTTGTCGTTCAGTATCACCAGCAGGTTGGCCTTGCTCACGCCGGCGTTGTTCAGCGCCTCAAAGGCTTCGCCGCCGGTCATCGAGCCGTCGCCGATGACGGCAATATGCTGCCGCTGGAGGTTGCCTTGCAGCTTCGACGCCATGGCCATGCCCAGTGCGGCCGAAATCGATGTCGACGAGTGGCCGGTGCCGAAAGCGTCGTAGGGGCTCTCGTCCATGCGCGGAAAACCGCTGATGCCGCCGTAGGTGCGTATGGTGGGGAAGCTGTCGCGGCGTCCCGTCAGTATCTTGTGGGCGTAGGCTTGGTGGCCCACGTCCCAAACCACCTTGTCGTCAGGCGTGTTGAAGACGTAGTGCAGCGCTATGGCCAGCTCCACCGTCCCCAGCGACGAGGCCAGGTGCCCCGGGTGGGTGGCCAGTGTGTCGACGATGTAGTGACGCAACTCCAATGCCAGCTCGGGCAGGTCGTCCTGCGGCAGTTTGCGCAAATCGTCTGTAGTGTTAATATATTCTAAAATAACGCCTTTCAAAACAATCCAGTTATTGTAATTTTTTGCAAAGATACAGAATGTTTTTTGAATGGCAAGTTCCCTCCTTGCGGCCCTCGTCTCAATTCAGGGGCATCTGGTAGCTGGGCGTCGTCTTGGGCAGGGGCTCGAAGTCCTTGTTCAGCTTCTCGTCGTCAAGGCGTCCTTGGGCGTTGTCGCGCAGCTCCCAGCGGCCGTTCACAAAGATGTAGGCCATCTCCGTGCCGGTCGGAGCGTAGTATTGTGGCAGCCCTTCCATGCCGGGCACCAGCGGGGCTATTTCGTCAAAGATGATCATCTTCACCTTCTCCTCGTGGGGTATCTGCACGTTGTAGGTGCGGCCTTTCTTCTTGACTTTCTTGTTCTCGAAGGTGCGCATCGTCTGTTCGTCGAAACGGACGTTGACGTATGCCGTCCGGGCGTATTCCAGCACCAGTCGGCGCAGGTTCTTCTCGCGGCGGAACAGCGCCTGTCCGAATTGGGGAACCGAGCTGTTGCTGCGGAAACAGATGGGCTCTATCACCTTGCGCTGCGTCAGCGCGTTGCATCCTGTCCATCCCAGCAGGGTGTAGTATGTGCGGCCTTCGTGTTTGGTCTCTATCAGCTCCTGGTAGACGCTCCCCAGCCAGTTCTCGGGACCCAGCACCACCTCGTTGGCCGAGATGATCTCGTCCGACTTGTCGTTGAGCGCATACACGTCGTAGCGTTCCGTCTTGGGGTTGTACGACTGCACGAATCCGAAGCATTCGTACTCGCCGTTGTCGCGCACCACGGGCCAAGTGATGATTCTGAACTGGCGGTCGCTCGAGGTCAGCACCGATATCTGGGTGCCGAAATTCCATTTCCATTGGAACGAGCCGTCCACCTGCAGGGCCTCCTCAAACAGCTGCACCAGCTGCTCGTTGGCGTTGTAGCGCTCGTTGTCGGTCGGCGCCCCCACCACCCGCTCCATCAGGGGTTGCATCTCGTTCTGGTAGTGGTTCATCAGGTCCCGGTTCTGCCCCATCACACCCAGCGGGGACAGCAACAGCACCATTAGCAGCGACGCCAGCAGGCGTCCCCTTTGCTTGTTTTCGCGAGTTATTCTTACCATTTCAAAAAATATTCGTACTTTTGTAATTACTCAAAAAAAACGTTTTTATTGTAATGAATTGAAAAAAAAGTCGATTGACGGCAGCCGCCGCAACAATTGAACACTGGTTTTCAATCCCGACAACCACCAAAACAACCACAGTCATGACATCCGAACAACTCATAAATCAAGCCTTCGACAACCGCGACATGCTCAACGACCCCACCGTTGTCGACGCCGTCAAAGCCATGGTCGACGCCCTCGATGCCGGCCAACAACGCGTAGCCTACCCCACCGAAGAAGGTTGGCGCGTCAACGAAACCGCCAAGAAAGCCGTCCTTCTATATTTCCCCATCTGCCAGATGCAGACCACCGAAGTCGGCCCCTTCGAATACCACGACAAGATTCCCCTCAAGCGCGACTATGCGCAGCTGGGAGTCCGCGTTGTGCCGCCCGCCACTGCCCGACACGGTGCCTATCTCGCCCCCGGCGTCGTCCTCATGCCCTCCTATGTCAACATCGGGGCCTACGTCGACTCCGGCACCATGGTCGACACCTGGGCCACCGTCGGCAGCTGCGCCCAAATCGGCAAGAATGTCCACCTCAGCGGCGGCGTGGGCATCGGCGGAGTCCTCGAACCCGTCCAAGCCGCTCCCGTAGTGATTGAAGACAACTGCTTCATCGGCTCGCGCAGCATCGTTGTCGAAGGCGCCCATCTCGCTCCCGAGGTGGTCCTCGGCGCCAACACCGTCATCACCGGCAGCACCAAGATCATCGATGTCAGCGGACCCCAACCCATCTACTACCAAGGCTACGTCCCCCCTCGCAGTGTCGTCATCCCCGGCTCCTACACCAAGCATTTCCCCGCAGGCGACTATTCCGTCAGCTGCGCACTCATCATCGGACAGCGCAAAGAGAGCACCGACAAAAAGACCTCCCTCAACGCCGCCCTCCGCGAATTTGGAGTCAGCATCTGACCCCCAAAGCGCCAACCCAAAAGAACAAAGTACGAAGCCCGAAATAAAAAGCAAAAAACACAAAGCCCAAACCCATCAACCACAAAAACCCCCAACCGCCAATGAAAAAAGCCCTTCTCCTTTTCCTCCTACCCCTGCTCTTTGCCGCATGCTCCCACGACGACTTTGATTTTGTAGGCGTAGTCGTCGACTACGAGCCGTGCCAAAGCTCCTACGAAGTAGGCTATGCCGTCTCGCTCATCAGCCCCGACACCATTGGCCGACCCTATCTGACCCAAGAAGGCAAGTGGGTTGACAATGTCGTGATGATTTACGGCTCCGACCGCCTGCTCCATCCCAACGACAGCATCAAAGGACGCATCTATCTCGACCCCTCCTTCTCCAAAGCCGAATGCTTCTACCATTTCGACCGCGACGTCCCCGAAGCCGTCTTCACCAAACTCAAAAAACTCTAATCCTCCAAATGGTCGGCCTCCAAAACCGAAAAGAGAGGGACTTTTCGGGCTTCGGCTCATGGCTCCACCGGAGCCATTCATGTTTGCTTAGGAAAAGAAATGCGGAAGACCGATGATCCGACCCCCAAAAACAGTATTTCCAACCAGAAATCGTGTAATCAAACACATGCTGTAATGTAACATAATCAGTCAATAGATACGTCAGGACCAAATAAAAAACACTTCGTCCCCACCAGCTTTGACGTAAATGGCGTGAAGAAAAAGGTTTCGACAGCGCGTTAAAAAACGGTCACTGTCTGAGCATGAACAATGTCTTACGCCAAAAAGGAAGAAGAAAGCCAACCCCATCCCCACAAGTAAAAAAGTCACGACAGACCTGCGAGTTTGGACGTTTTAGCGATGGCGGAGCCTTTTTTAGCCATTTCGTCAGCGGAATCACTTCGACGGACCAAGCACTTTCTTTGCGAGCGTTTCTTTTTGCTTCGGAAAAGAAATGCGAAAGACCCCTTTCATTGCGAGCATCCCTCAGCAGATCCGAAAAGTGAGGGACTTTTCAGGCTTCGGCTCATGGCTCCACCGGAGCCATTCATGTTTGCTTCGGAAAAGAAATGCGGAAATAAACTATAAAAAAACTGCAGACAGACTATAAGAGAGAGAGAAAAACTGCAAACAGACTATAAGAAAAAAAGAAAAGCAGACACAACCCTTCGGCAAAGCAATGCAAAAAGAGCCCTTCAGAAAAAAGAAATACTAAAAAAACGCTCCAGCGAAAGCCCCCCCCCTACAACCTCTCATAATCCACCGAGAAAGTATCCCCCAACCTCATATCTCCAGTCGTAAGTCCCTTCTTCAGCCAGCGCATACGCTGAGCCGAAGTGCCATGCGTGAACGATTCGGGCGAAGCATAGCCACGGGCATTTTTCTGAAGGTAGTCGTCGCCTATTTTCTGAGCAGCATTGATAGCCTCCTCCAGGTCGCCGTCCTCCAGCGATCCGAACATCTTGTTCTCATGGTAGCCCCACACACCCGCATAGAAATCTGCCAGCAGCTCTATCCGAACGCTGATGCGGTTCTTCTCCGTCTCCGACACCCGAGCCATTTTGGCATGCGCGTCACCCAGAACGCCCAGCAGATGCTCCACATGGTGACCCACCTCGTGCGCAATCACGTAAGCGCAAGCGAAATCGCCGCCCGCGCCCAGCTGTTTGGGCATCTCGTTGAAGAAATCCAAATCCAGATAGACGCACTGGTCCGCCGAGCAATAGAAAGGCCCCATAGCCGAACTGGCGCTTCCGCAGCCGCTCTGCACGCTACCATGGAACAGCACCAGCTTCGGAGCCACATACGTCTTCCCCATGCGCTTGAATTCCGCCGTCCACACATCCTCGGTGCTCGCCAGAATCTGTTCTGCAAACACCCTGAACTGCTCCTCCTGTTCCGAAGGCGTATATTCCGTTGTCTGCTGTTGCTGGCTGCTTATCTGCTGCATCACCTCCGTCGGGTTGCCACCCAAGAACAGCGCGATGATGCCCGCAATGATGGCACCACCGATGCCTAATCCGGCTATTTTGCCGCCATTGCCGCTGCGACGGTCTTCAACATTCGAACTTCTTCTTCTTCCTGTAAGGTCCATATTGATGTGTGATGTTTGAAGTAAAGATGAATAAAATGATTAAGAGGCATTTTGTTGACGCCTTTTCGAAGTGCAAAAATACAAAGTTTTTTGCACTTGACAATTGTTTTTATGAAAAATGTCAACCTTGGGGCTGTCCGGCCGACCCGCAACGAGGCGAAAGAGCGTTGATTATCATTAACCCTCCTCCAGCTTGAACCGCATACGCCACGTAAGCGTCATTCCGTTCCAATCATGGCTCACAATCTTAATCGCCCGTATGCGCCACATGCGTACTGCCACACATTACCAACGTTTGATGTGGGTGCCGGGCTTTTGACTGTATTCCCTGAAGGCCTTCTGCCAGGATTTCAACTTTATGCCGAAAAACATATAATAATCAAGATCCACAGTGTAAGTCTTGTCGTGAGCGTTGACATCTATATAGCCGGGTTTGCTTCCATACAATTCCACATCTCTGACATATCGCCACTCGATGTCCACGTGGTCAAGCCTCTGGGTTTTCTTGCCAGATTCAAAAACCCTTACGCGGTCGAGGCCGATGCCCTTCTCGGTCAGCGTAATGCAGTCGTTGCGGTGCCTGAATGCGGCGTAAGCCAACCAAAGCAATAGCACACTGGCCACCACGCATAGGATGCTTGGGCCAAAGATCAACCAAACAGAAACAATAAGTGCACCGGCAACTGCGATGTTCACGCAGCAAATGGGACGGGTCCTGTAGACCAATGGTTCCAGATGCTCTTGTGCCGGTTTTTTTCTTTGCTTCTTTTTCATTCTACCAGTTTGAACCGCATACGCCACGTGCGGTTTTCCTCGTTCCAGTCGTGGCTGATAATCTTGAATTGGCCTATTTCGGCAGTGTTTTGCACGTGAGTGCCGACGCAGGCGCAGAGGTCGTAGTCGCCTATCCGCACCAGCCGCAAGGTCTCGCTGGCATCCTCAGGCAGCTTCCCCAAGTCCACTTCTGCCGGCACTTCGCCTCGCTTCACGTATTCGTAGCTTACAGGCAGGTGCTGCGCGATGACTTCGTTCACTCTGCGCTCTATTTCCCGCACCTGCTCCTCGGTCGGACATGCCGCCAACTGGTAGTCGCACTTGCTCTTTTTGCGTTCGATATGCGCATTCCGCGACCGCGGACATCCGAACATCCGCACCATCGTCTGGTTCAGTATATGCTCCGCCGTATGCATCGGCGGGTACTCTTCTTTATTATGCTCGTTAAGAATGGGTTCTTGTTCCATCATACTTCATTTTTTTGTTGCAAAGCAAAAAGGGCTTTCTGACGCTCAATTTCAGTTCTTAGTTGTTCTTTTGACGGTAAGCAGAGCAAGTATTTAGACATAAAGACATTTTTGCTGTCATTGAGCATATATCTTGCAATATCGGCATCAGTTTCGGAGCATAGAATTATTCCGAGAGTGGGATTGTCGCCATCCTCTCGCAGGTTTTGGTCGTACATATTGACATACATTTCCATCTGTCCGACATCTTGATGCGTAATCTGCCCTACTTTTAGGTCAATAAGCACAAAACATTTGAGCTTGAAGTTGTAAAACACCAGGTCAATAAAGTAGTCCTTAGCGTCGGTGCGTATCAGTTTCTGCCGTTCCACAAATGAAAAACCCTTTCCCAGTTCCAAAAGGAATTTTTCAAGATTATCCAGTATGGCTGTTTCCAGTTCGCTCTCCACAAAAGCCTTTGTTGGAGACATCCCAAGGAACTCGGCAACAACGGGATTCTTGACGAACTCCAGTTTGTCGTTATCGAATCCTTTTGTTAGGGTCTTCATTTCCTGCTTTACGGGTTCTTTATCTTGAGAAAGAAGCAACCTCTCGTAATATTGCGTCGAGATATTTCGGTTCAAGGTGGCGTAGCTCCACATCTGCTCGGACGCTTCCTTTGCATACCATTCGCGTGCTTGTGGGTTTGTTACACTTAACAATCGGCGATAGTGCGACCAAGTCAAAATTCCACAAGGTGTGTGGAATATTTCGGGGAACGTCAAATAGAACTGTCGAAAGTAGTACAGATTCTGCACAGAAAAACCTTTACCAAATTCCTCAGTGAGGGCTATTGACAGCTGTTTCAGTATCTGCTTCCCATAGTTAGCACGCTCTGCGCCACCTTGTCCTTCTTCAACTATACGGCGGCCTATTTTCCAATAGGCATTCACCATAGCTTGGTTTACAGCCGCGTATGCTTCTTGACGACCACGAAGCACCAGTTGCTTTATTTCTTGAATAAAGTTGCTGGAAAGCAATGTCTCATCATTTACATTTATGCTGTTGTTCATATACTGTCACATTTTTTGAAGAAACGCACCATCTGCTATATTAATTGCATCTGTGAGTTTTTTTGTGATAATTGGAAAGAAATCTTCTTTAAGCATTTTCAATCGTGTGGCTAACATACGCCAGTGGCTATTTTTTCCGCAACGTGATGCGGAAAACCGTCCCCTGCCCGGGAACCGAATATTTCAGGAAAATCTTCCCCTTGTGGTACTCCTTGATGATGCGCCGCGCCAGCGAAAGTCCCAAGCCCCACCCGCGTTGCTTGGTGGAAAAACCCGATTCGAATATCAGCTTCTGCTGCGAGGCGGGTATGCCCTTGCCGGTGTCGCACAGGTCCAGATGCACATAGCCTCCCTCCACCGACAACAGCGTGGAAAAAGTGCCCTTGCCTTCCATGGCGTCGATGGCATTCTTGCAGATGTTCTCTATCACCCATTCGAACAAATAGCGGTTGATTGGCACAATAATCGGATGGTCAGGCAGCGACGTCACAAACTGCACCTTCCGCGGACTCCGCTTCTCCATATAGCTGATTGTATGCCGCACCACCTCGCACAGGTCCTCGTCCTTCAGTTCCGGCACACTACCTATCTTCGAAAACCGCCGCGCTATGGTGTCCAAACGATCTATATCCTTCCGCACCTCGCTGATGTAGGGTTCCTCCAATGTCTTCCCTTCCAAATAGTCGGCCCATCCCGTCAACGACGATATCGGCGTCCCCAGCTGGTGCGCCGTCTCCTTGGCCATACCGACCCACACCCGGTTCTCCTCGCTGCTACGCGCCGTCCGAAACAGGTTGTACGACACCAGCACCAGAATCATGCCCAAAAACAGATAAATCAACGGCAGATATCGCAACAGCCGCAGCAACGGCGTGTTCTCATAATACACATACGCCATCCGGTGGTTGGCCAGCTGCAACAGTATGGGCTCGTTCTCACTGCTCATCGATTGGAGCTTCTTCTCCAACTTCTTAGGCGTGTCGAACAGCATCGGATCAATGTTACCATAACTTATCACACTGTGGCTCTGGCTGTCCACGATGATGACAGGCACAAAGACGCTGTTGTTCGTCACCTCCGACAGAAACGACTCGTTCAAATTGTCCAGCGCCGCCCGCATGTCCGAAAAAATCTGCGACTCCTTATACAGCAATGTCAGCGGAATGCCCCAAATGCTGTAGTGGAACGGCGGATTGCTGCTGAAACGTAGCATCAGCTCGGGCGTCACCTTGGTGCCTATCAGCCGCCCGTCATCCTCCGCCGTGGCGCCTATGTTGCCGCACGACGTGATCAGCGAGTCGCGGTCAATAATCATAAAGGGCGTCTTGCTGCTGTCAATGATGTAGGACACATACGCCAAGTAAAACTCCGCATCCGACCCCAAGTCCTTCTTGTTGAACGACTCCAGCACGTCAATGTACAGCTTCACCTTTCGCCGCTCGTCCAACCCCACTTCGTTGAAAAAGGTCTCGGTCGAGGTCATCAGCTGCGACTTCTGGCTGATGGCACTCGCCCACAGGCGTACCTTCTCCTGCTCCGACTTGCGTATCTGCTGGGCAAAGTTGTAGATGAGCCACAACGCCGCAAATCCCAACAGTATCGTGATTCCCAGGATAATCCATTTGCCCTTGCGGGGCTTCTGAAAACTATTTTTCTGTGCCATATTTGCCTGTGTTGTATCTTCTGTGTTCTGTCTCGTGCTTTTCTTTGCCCCTATTCCACCCTGATGCTGCGGGCGGGGTCAATATGCGCTATGTAGGTCGATGGCAGCAACATGGCTAGCAGACACACCACGAGCGTCGCAAGGCTGATGACCACAAAATAGACTATATTGATATCCACCGGGACAAAATTCATCGAATAGCTCTCGCTGTCCAGCCGCACCAGGTGGAATTGCGACTGCAACTCGCACAGCAGCAGCGCCAACGCATTGCCTATCAGGATGCCACGACCCACTATCACCAGCGCCTTGCGCAAAAACACGCGCCGTATCGTCGCCGTCGTGGCGCCCATAGTCTTCAACACGCCTATCATCGAGGTCTTCTCGAATATCATGATCAGCAACGCCGATATCACCGACACGGCACACACCAGCGCCATGATGGTCAGTATCAGCACAATATTGGAATTGAGCAGGTCGAGCCAGGCAAACATCGAGGGCTGTTCCTCCCTGATGGAGGTGACCGACAGCTCGGGCGGCGTGGCGCCTTTCACGGCAGCCAACGTGGGCTCCAACTGCTCAAAGTCGTCCAGCAGCACCTCATATCCGGCCACAAGGCTGTCTCCCCAGCCGTTCAGCCGCTGCACCTGCCCCAAGGGGCCGATGATGTAGTGTTCGTCAAATTCGCTCAGGTCGGTGTTGTAGAGCCCCACAATGCGGAACACGCGGGCCCTGTAGTTGTTACCAACCCAAAAATAACAGCGGGCTTTCATGCCGGTGTCCAGCGACAGCAGGTTGGCCATGCGTTGCGACACCACCACCTCGTTGCTCGCACTGTCTCTCGTGCCGAACAGCCGTCCCCTCACCAGGTGCTTGGCAAAGAACGTGCTGTCGTACCCCACTCCCAAACCCTTGTATATTACGCCTTGTATCTGCTCGTCGGTTTTGAGCATCCCGCCTTTGTAGGCGTAGGGCTGCACATGGCTGACCCCGGGTAGCGAAGCCACTGCCGAAAGCGTGCCGCCGTCAATCCGCACGGGTATCTCGTCGTAGTCGTTGACCCACCCGTAGCTGCGTATGGTGATGTGCGAGCCGAAACCGACCACCTTGTCGGTTATCTGCTGCTGGAATCCGCGCAGTATGCACACCGCCATTATCATCACCACCACCCCCAAGGCAATGGTGTAGATGGCTATGTTCACCAGCGGGCGCGAAAAGCTGTCCTTGTCGCGCTGCAAAAAACGTCCGGCTATAAGTCGTTCAAATTTCAAAGCTTGACAGTGATGATTTTATGCCACGAAAGAAGAAAAAGAAATGCGCCCAGAAGCAGTATCACCAGCTCCAGTATCCGGTTGGCGGTCGTGCCGTCCAATATGGCATAGGGGGCCACAAAGGCGGCTCCCACCAGCACCAGGGCGGCTACAATCATCAGCAGGCTTCCCTTGCGCGACGCGTCGGGTATCCCCTTGGCGGTGGCCAGCATCAGAAAGCCTACAACCGACGTCACCAGCGACAGCAGCAAAATGCTGTTGCCTATCAGCAGCGTCAGCCCTTCTTGCCGCACCTCGGGGTCGGTGAAGGGCAGGTAGAAGATGAAGATGTGGAACAGCACGCCCATCATGGCAATCATGAAGCCCCACCGTATCACATCCAGCGCCCTACTGCCGTCCTTGCCAAAGAGCTGGGCAAACTGCATCAGTCCTTTCTGGTAGGTGTTGATGGATCCCAACGCCGTGAAACTCAGAATGAGGAAATATACCAGCAGCGCTCCGGGTCCGATGCCCTTCACAATGCCTTCCTTCGGGAAGAAAAACACCATGATGGCGCACAGCAGGATGAGGATGGAGGTGAAGATGGCTCCGTTCCACAGGGCCTTCGTCGATGCCCGCCACCCCTCGGGATAGCCGTTGCCGCCTCCCGCCGTCTGCTGCGTCTGCTGCGTCTGCTGCTGCTTTTCCGTGCCGCGGTCGTCGTATTCCTCTATTATCTCGGCATTATCGATATTGTCTGTTGTCATGGCTGTTGGGTTTCAATGATGAATAAAACAAGCGGGCAGGGACGACGACGAAGGCCTCCCCTCCCCGCTCCTGGTGTTTCGGTTCCGTTCGGTCGCTCAGGCGCTTAGAATGCCAGCGCGATATTCACGAAGTCTTCGGCTTGCAGCGAGGCGCCGCCGATAAGTCCGCCGTCGACATCGGGGTTGGCAAACAGTTCCTTGGCGTTCGAGGGCTTGCAGCTGCCGCCGTAGAGGATGCTGGTGTTGTCGGCCACCTCCTTGCCGTATTTCTCGGCGATCAAGCCACGGATGAAGGCGTGGATTTCCTGTGCCTGCTGGGGTGTGGCGGTCTTGCCGGTGCCGATGGCCCATACGGGTTCGTAGGCAATCACCACCTGTCCGAATGCCTCGGCATCGAGGTGGAACAGGCCGTCGGTAATCTGTCGTTTCACCACGTCAAACTGCTTCCCGGCTTCGCGCTCTTCCAGCACTTCGCCGCAGCAGACGATGGGACGGATGTCGTTCTTCAGCAGCTGGTCGACCTTGCGGGCCACAATGGCGTCGGTCTCACCGTAGTAGGCTCTGCGCTCGGAGTGTCCCACGATGCAGTATTCCACCTCCATCGATGCCAGCATGGGTGCGCTCACCTCTCCGGTGTAGGCGCCCTTCTCGTTGTCGTTCACGTTCTGCGCGCCAACGCTGAAGTACGACTCGTTGCTGTAGTCGGTGCACATCTCCAGATAGGGGAACGGCGGACATAGAATCATGCGGGTGTTTTCGCCCAATTCTTTGGTCTCCAGCAGTTCGATAATCTGCGATACCAGTTCGTCGGCCTCATCAAAGGTCTTATTCATTTTCCAGTTTCCTGCAACAATGTTTTTTCTCATGATAAATGTTGTTTTTATTTGTAAACGATGTTATATTTTTGCCGTTATCAGTCTTGTCGTTGTTCCGTTAACCCGTCATTCCGTTATAACGTCATTACGCTATCTGTCTTGTCGTTGTCCCGTCATCCCGTTCCTTTCGGAAAAAGTCAATCCTTGATTTTCATTTTTTGGATGCCCAGTTGCTGCCACTTCGACGGGGCGCGGTTGGCTTGTTCGGGATGCAGCTCCTCGTAGCGGCGTATGAATGGCAGCACGTTGTTGGTCGAAAGGGTTTTGTTCATAATGATCTGTCTGTCGGCGTTCAGCAGTATCATGGTGGGAGCCCCATGCACGTTGTAGGCTTCCTGATAGTCGATGTTGACATTGGGTCCGCCGACATTCACAAAGGGCAGCTTGTGGTCGCGCACATACTTGAGCCACTTCTGCGTGTCGCTCTCATAGCCAACGGCATACACCTCAAAAATCTTGTTGCCGGCCATGTTCAGCGAATCGTACAGCACCTTCAGCTCGGCCGTCTGCTTCTTGCAGTGGCTGCAGTCGGGGTCCCAGAACCACAGCATCACGTACTTCTGCGGGAAGGCATGCGACGAAATCCAATCGGCGGGGTTCTCCGACTGGTTGGTGTCGGCCATCAACAGTTCCTGTCCCATGGCGCCTATCAGCGATTGGCTCAGGAAGTCGACCGTCTGTCGTTTGTTGAACAGTTCGGCCTCGGTCGCCCATGGGCATTTGCCGCTGAGGTAGTAGTCGCGCACCAGGTTAACAAACACTTGGTCCCATCCGATATTTTTGGTGCTGCGCTCATAGTTGGGCACAATGAAGTCGAGGAAGTAGCGCAGCATGGTGCTGTCGTCGGCCACCCTGTCCAGCACATGGTGGGCATAGCGGGTGATGGTGTCGGCGTCCTGATAGTAGAGCAGGCCGAAGAAGTAGTAGTTCATCTTGTCGAACAGCTGGGGGGTGTAGATGAGCGAATGGTCTTTCAAATCCACATTGTCCCAATAGTGCCAGCGGTAGTAGTAGGCTTGCCATTCGCGCAGGTCGGTGTTGCCGCTTCCGGCAGGCAGCGTCTCGGGGACGTCGACCGTCGAGAACGACTGCACCAACTGCGTGAACAAGTGGTTCTTATGGGTCTTGAAATGGTTCTCCTCGAAGCTCTTCATCTCCTTGCTCAGCGCGTCCATCTCGCCTTGGGCGGCGGTTTTGGCGGCGGGGTCCTTCATCCGGGCGTTGATGTCCTTCGCACGGGCTTGGGCCCAATCCAATTTGGCCATATAGGCATACATCGCGGTGTTGGCTGCCGACCCCTTCACTTGCATGCCGGCATTGCTGTGCTGCGCGTCAAAGCTGATGGTGAAGTTGCGGCTGTCGTCGACCATAAAGTCGAACATCTTGCTCTTCTTGCTGTCCAGCAGCGTGTAGACGCCCTTCGGCATGTGGGCCGTTTTCTGGTTGAAAAGCAGCGCGTTGTTCTTGGCCGTCGACGAATCGCGCACCACGTATTTGTCGCGGAAATGCTGTCCGATGTAGTAGGTGCCGTCGGCTAGCGACGGTGAATTGAAGGCGATTTTGTAACCGTTTTGGGCTTGTGCCGGTGCGAGCATCGCAAAGCAAACCGCCACCGCCAGAAGGGCACCGGCGCCCTTGGCGACAAAAGCGGCCGCATGACGGTGCAATTCGCTTTGAAGCACACACTTATCGTAAGACTGTTTCATATCGTAACGTCAGATATTGTATTCAAAAACCAATTTGGCCACCAACATAACGGAAAACTTGTCCGAAAAATTGTCCAAATGATAGGCAGAATTTTTGGGCGTCAGTTGGTAGGCGGCTGCCACGCCGAGGTCGAGCATGCCCCAACGGAACAGATTGTCGATGCCGATGGCGGGTTCAAGCAGCCCCTTGTAGGGCGCACGGATGGCAATGGCATAGGGGTTACCGGAATCCACAGGAGCACCTGTCAGCAGATGGTAGTTGCCGGTGCCGTCGGTCACATCGTCGCCGTAGAGGGTCCCCCACATGGCGCCAACCTGCACAAAGGGCGTGGGCTTCGACAGGCGCGCGTTCCACAGGGGTCGGCTCATGGCATAGCCGAGGTGCAGCGTCACGTAGCCGTCGGCCATGAAGCTGTTGGGTCGGACGGTGAGGAAGGTGTTGTTGAAGTAATACCGCGTGATGCCGGCACCGCTGATGTCGAACCTGCGCGAAAGGGGGGTGTGCCCGGTCGCGGTAGTGCCGCCTTGGGCATAGAGGCTCACCACTCCATGGTTGTTGGGCAGGGTCAAGCGGTTGGCATACTGGCCGAAGAGGTGCAGATAGCGTCGGTCGCCCTCCGCAAGCGTCGCATCGTAGGGATTCCACCGACCAGCCAAGATTTCGAATTTCAGAAGTTTGCCCCAATCCATTTGAAGCAACAGTTCATCATATTTGATGCGGGGCAGGGCGTCGGTTTCGTCTATCGACGGGAAGAGCAATCCGTGGGCGTCAAACAGCATCCGCTCGGCGGAATGGCGGTAGGCGAATGCAAAGGCTGTGGGTCCTGGCAGGTCGACCCTCACCGAGGCTTCCAGCCGGTCAATGGCGCTGTACCGCGAGCTGAAGTAGGAGCTGTTTTCGTAGGTGTTGACGATATTGTAAGAGTTGAAGTCATGCCGTCCAACGCGTTCAATGTCATGCATATATCCTACTGAAATTCGTTGCAGCATGTAGCGGGGGAATCGCAGCTGCAGGCTTCCGCCTCCTTTCAGGGCGCGGTCGCCGGTGCCGTAGGCGCCGTAGATGTCGCCATAGAAGGTGTTTTGGAACAGGGTGCCGTAGCGGGTGTCGTATTTCAGCGGCGTCTCCAGAAAGAATCCCGCCCCCCAGCGGTTGCGCTCGTAGATATTGTAGTTGTATAGCCTGTTGAGGTCAAAACTCACATTGGTGCGGCTCCACAGATGCGACAGTCGCAGCGCATTCTGCGCCACAAGCGTCGAGCCGGACATCAGCACCGATATTAACAGACAGGTTCTTAGCAATTTGCAAAAGTTCATAGCTGCATCTTATAGGGTACAAAGATAGTGAAAAACAACGTAGTGGCAAAATTAATTTTGCAGAACAGCAGAAAATTACTATTTTTGCAACTTGTCGCCATTGCACCCGACAGAGTGCAAACTGGTGACGTCTAGTTATATATCATAGAAAACATTAAAGTAAATATAATTATGAATTACGATCTCATCGTCATTGGCAGCGGCCCGGGAGGCTATGTAGCTGCCGTCAAAGCCGCCCAGTTGGGCATGAAAACCGCTGTTGTGGAACGCGAAAATCTGGGTGGCATCTGCCTCAACTGGGGCTGCATCCCCACCAAAGCGCTGCTCAAAAGCGCCCAGGTGTTCAACTATATCAACCATGCATCCAACTACGGCGTCAGCGCCCAACCGGCCGAAGCCGACCTTCAAGCCATGGTGCAACGCTCGCGTGGCGTGGCCGAGACGATGAGCAAAGGGGTCCAGTTCCTGCTCAAAAAGAACAATGTCGATGTCATCATGGGCTCCGCTTGCGTCCAGCCGGATCATAAGGTGGCCGTGACCGATAGCGAGGGCAACACCGCCATCTACGAGGCTCCCCACATCATCATCGCCACCGGCGCCCGCAGCCGCAATCTGCCCAACCTGCCGCAGGACGGCCGCCACATCATCGGCTATCGCGAAGCCATGACCCTGCCCTTCAAACCGCAATCTATGGTGGTGGTGGGTAGCGGCGCCATCGGCAGCGAATTTGCCTTCTTCTATCAGAGCATCGGCGTCCAAGTGACCCTCGTGGAGTTCATGCCTACCATCCTCCCCAACGAGGACGAGGACACTTCGGCCAACGTGGCCCGCAGCTTCAAGAAGATGGGTATGAAGGTGATGATGAGCGCCTCGGTCGAGAAAGTCGACGTGGACGGCGACATCTGCCATGTCCACATCAAGGACAAGAAGGGCGCCGAAGTGCTGGTTGACTGCGACGTGGTGCTGTCGGCCGTCGGTGTCATCACCAATCTGGAAAATATGGGACTTGAAGCCACCGGCATCAACGTCGAACGCACCAAGATCGTGGTCGACGACTACTACCGCACCAATGTGCCGGGCTACTATGCCATCGGTGACGTGGTTCACGGTCCTGCCCTTGCACACGTAGCCAGCGCCGAAGCCATCTGCTGCGTGGAGAAAATCGCAGGTCTCGACCCCGAGAAGGTGAACTACTCCAACATCCCCGGATGCACTTACACCACCCCCGAAGTGGCCAGCGTCGGCCTCAGCGAGAAGAAGGCCGTCGAAGCGGGTCACGAAGTGCTCGTGGGCAAGTTCTTCTTCAAGGCCAGCGGCAAAGCTACCGCTGCGGGCAACAACGATGGTTTCATCAAGATGGTCATCGACAAGCAGAGCGACCAAATTCTGGGTGCCCACATGTGTGGCGACAACGTGACCGAGATGATTGCCGGCATTGTCAGCGCTCGTCAGAACGGCCTCACCGCCAAGCAGGTGGCCGCCTCCATCCATCCTCACCCGACCATGTCGGAAGCCATCATGGAAGCCATCGAAGCCGCCTATGGCAAAGCCATCCACGGCTAAACCACCCCTTTGGCAGAATCATCGAATTCATAAACCTCCTAAAACACAAAGACCTTGAAACTCAAAAATATATTTGCCAAACGCATGACTGTGGCCGATGGTGTCCGCCTGCCGGTGTCGCGCCATTTCTACTTCAGCACCTTTGGCGTCAGAGACCGTCACGAGAACATCGCCCGCACGGGCAACTATATCTGCGCCGGCATTCCGGGCACGGGCTTCTTCGCCCACAGCTCGGAGAGCCACAGCTACCACCGTTACATCGTCGAATGTCGCAAACGGAACAAGCAGAACTTGTTCACCCTCCTCTCGGGTCGCGAACCCAATATCGACAAGGAAATCAAACGGGTGACGGCGGCCTACGACAAGAATTCCGACGAGGATTACACCCGCGTGCTGTCATCATACCAGAACATGCTCGCACTGGCCAAGGAGGAGGAATTGCTTCAGCGGGTGGTTCGCGCCATCAAGGACAAGATGGACGGCCATCCCAACAAGATGATGGTCAGCATCCTGTCGCACTACAAATCCAGCATCGCCACCCTCGAGCACGACGCTCGCAGCACCCACCTCGACGTGCTGGCGCCGCTCTCCGACGAGCAACGTGCGGCTTGGGAGAAGGTCATCGACGCCTTCCACCTGCTCATCAACTCGCGCCGTCTTTGGTCGGTTTTCATGGAGGACAACAGCCAGGCTTACCAACAGGTCTTCTTCGACATGGGTATTTTCAACTACATCTGGAGCGACTTCGACACTCCCATGATGATCGACCACCGCGGCTTGAAGTATTTCATCTACCCCAAAGGCATCATCGCGGCACGTTCGTCGGTCGACTTTGAGCTGTACAAGTGGAAAGATACCGAAGTGCGTTTCAATGTGGTGGACATCAACACTCTGGCCGTCCGCCCCAAATTCAACGCTCACACTTCCCACAAGAAGAAACGTCACCACAACGACGCACTGAGCAACCTCTACGGCACCACCCGTGCCCAGGTGGTGGGCGAAATCAGCATCCCCAAACTGGACCTGCGCTTCTTCGTCAACCACACCGGCCCTGCCGAGGACTTTGTCAAGGCGCTCCACGAGTTCATCAAACTGAAAAAGAACTAATCGATCTTCCCCTTTCAGCATCTCCCTTTGAAGAAACACCACACATACAAGTTCAACCCTCACACCCTCTCCTACGAGAAGGTGAAGACGACCTTCGTCGACAAACTGAAGAAGATCTCCTTCTCGGTGGCCTTCGGCTTGGTTTTGGGCGTGGTGCTGCTGGTGGTGGGCATGCAGGTGTTCGACTCGCCTCGCGAACGTCAGCTGAAACGCGACCTTGCCCGCTACGAACGCCAAATGACACTGATGCAGAACACCATGCGTCGCAACGAGGCGGTGCTTGCCGACCTCGAAAACCGCGACAACAGCATCTACCGCACACTGCTCGAGGCGGAACCGATTCCCGACGAAGTGCGACGCTCGGGCATCCCTGTCTACGACTCCTTCTACTACGACTTCAGCCAGATGGACAATGCCGACCTCATCGCCAGCACCCAACGGCGTCTCGACAACCTCTCCAAAAGGCTCTACGTCCAATCGCAGTCGTTCGACGAGGTTTACCGCATGACCAGCAACAAGAAGGAGCGCCAGGACCATATCCCCGCCATCATGCCGCTCAAGAAGACCGAATGCCAGATCATCTCCGGCTTCGGCACGCGCTACCATCCCATACTCCACTACCGCCGCATGCATACGGGTGTCGACCTCTCGGCTAAGACGGGCACCCCGATCTATGCCACCGGCGACGGGGTTGTCGAGGTGGCCGGCCGCAACGACCCGAGCCTCAGCGGCTACGGCATCGCTGTGCTGGTCGACCACGGCTTCGGCTACAAGACGCTCTATGCGCACATGAGCGAAACCAAGGTGAAGGACGGACAGCATGTGAAGCGTGGCGAACTGCTCGGTTTGGTGGGTTCCACCGGCTTGGCTTCGGGCCCCCACTGCCACTACGAGGTGTGGCTCAACGGCAAGAAGGTGAACCCTATCTATTATTTTTACAACGACCTCACTCCGCAGGAATACGAACAGGTGATAGAGGCGGCCAACCAGGAGAACCAATGTCTGTCATAATCGATGAAAATGCAGGTTTCTGCTTCGGGGTGGTGAAAGCCATCGCCGCCGCCGAAGAGCGTCTGCACAAGACGCACCAGCTCTACTGTCTGGGCGACATTGTCCACAACAACGTGGAGGTGGCGCGCCTGTCGCATCTGGGTCTTCAAGTCATCGACCATCCGCAGATGGAACAGCTGCCGGGCAGCACCGTCCTTATCCGCGCCCACGGCGAACCACCCGAGACCTACGACCAGGCACACCGCCTCGGCATCAGCCTTATCGACGCCACTTGCCCCATCGTGCTGGCCTTGCAGAAGAAGATTCGCGAGGGCTATGAGGAGATGAAGTCGGTCGGAGGACAGGTGGTCATCTTCGGCAAGCAGGGACACGCTGAGGTCATCGGCCTCAACGGGCAAACCCAAAACAGCGCCATCATCGTCTCGTCGCCCGACGATATCGATGCCATCGATATCCGCCGCCCCATCCGCCTCTATTCGCAGACAACCAAAAGCCGTGAGGAATACAACCAACTGATAGCCAACATCGAAAAGCGCATCTCCGACCAGCATCTGCCGCAAAGCGACTTTGTGGCTTTCAACACCATCTGCAGCCGTGTGGCCAACCGCGCCAAGCAGTTGGAACAGTTCGCCCGCAGCGTCGACCGCCTCATCTTCGTGTCGGGCATCAATTCCAGCAACGGACACTACCTCTTCGAATACTGCCGCAAGGTGCAACCCGAAACGCGCATGATTTCGTCGGCCGAGGAACTGGATCGCCAGTGGCTGCAGGGTGCCCAATGCATCGGCATCACCGGCGCCACCTCCACCCCGCGATGGCTGATGGAACAAATCAAGCTGCAAATCGAAAGCTGACAACCGGCAGCCGACAACCGGCCCTCGCTCCAATCCTTTGTACAAAAACTTAACATTCATCATATTCCATGTATCTCGATCGACTCCAACTGGCCAATTTCAAGAACTACGACACGCTCGACGTCACCTTCTCCAACAATGTCAACTGTCTGGTGGGCAACAACGGTGTGGGCAAAACCAACCTGCTCGATGCGCTCTACTATCTCTCCTTCTGCAAGAGCTACTTCAACAGTGTCGACAGCCAGAACATCCGATCGGGCAACGACTTCTTCGCCATCCATGGACACTACGTGCTTTCGGACGACAAGCCCGACGAGACGGTCGCCGTCTCCTGCACCCTCCAGAAAGGGCAGTCGAAAAAGATGAAATACAACAAGAAAAGCTGCACCACCTTCGCCGAACATATCGGCCGCATTCCACTGGTCATCGTCACGCCGAGCGACCAGAACCTCATACTGGGTGGCAGCGAGGTGCGCCGCAAATTCATGGACGGCATCATCTCGCAGGTCGACCGCAACTACCTGCAACAGCTGCTCTCCTACCAGAAAGCCCTCGAACAACGCAACCGGCTGCTGAAGCAGTTCTACGAAAACCGCTATTTTGAAGAGGATTCCATCGCCTTGTGGGACGAACAGCTGGTGCGCTTCGGCGAACCCGTGGTGGACGCCCGACGAGCGTTCCTGCTCGACTTCGCACCGCGGTTCGAACACTACTATCGGCTCATCCATCCCGACGCGGCTGCCAACGAAAGCCCGCACATTGTCTACGACTGCCAGTTGGGAGACGACCACCCCTCGCTGGCCGACCAACTGAAAGAGAGCCAACGGCGCGACGCCCAATTGCAATACACCACCGTCGGCCCCCACAAAGACGACCTGGACTTCTATGTCAGCGACTTTGCAGTGAAGCGTTTCGCCTCGCAAGGACAGCAGAAGACGTTCCTTCTGGCGCTGAAACTTGCCCAGTTCGACTATATCAACGAACGGCTGTCTGTCAAACCTATCCTGTTGCTCGACGATGTCTTCGACAAGCTGGACATGCTGCGCGTCAGCCAGTTGGTGCTGCTTGTTGGCAGCGACCGCTTCGGTCAGGTCTTCATCACCGACACCCAGCAGGGCCGCGTCGAATCCATCTTCCGTCAAGCTCCCAACATGCCCCACAAAATCTTCCAAGTCTCCAACGGAGCGTTGGAGGAGGTTTGACGTGTGATGTAAGTCATTATTGTATTATTAATCCCTATTAATCTCCCCCACCCCGCCAGGCAGCATGTCCAACGAATACACCATAAAAGACCTTATCGACGCCGCACTGCGCCGTTACAATTTCGACGAGAGCATCACCAAAGAGCACGTCGAAGCCGCCTACCGTCGGGTGGCGGGCGAATTCATCGTGAAGCTGACCCGCTCGGTTTATTACGACACCGAAAGGCATACCCTCAAGGTGGTCTTTTCCACCCCGGCACTGAAAAACGAGGTGTCGTTCAAACTCACCGATCTTCGCAACGCCATCAACCAGCAGCTGGGGCGTGAAGAGGTGCAGCGCATTGTCTTACTGTAAACAAACGTCTATTCGCGAGTGAATCGCAATGCCGTCCAGTCGTTGCGTGAGCGTTGCTGGCGCAGTCGAAGGCCCAATTCCGCCGCACGTTCCTGCAGGGCTTCCACATCGTGCTCGTAGAATCCGCTGAGCAGCAGGGTGCCGCCGGCATTGAGCACCGCAGCGTAGGCAGGCATGTCGCGCAGCAATATGTTGCGGTTGATGTTGGCCAAAATCAAATCGAAGTGTTTGTCGGGCGTGAGCGACGAGGCATCACCAAGCAAGGCGTTCACCGTCACGCCGTTGCGCTCGAAATTCTCCTGAGCGTTACGGAAAGCCCATTCGTCGACATCGATGGCCTCGACATAAGCGGCTCCTTTCTTGGCCGCCAAAATGGCCAGCACACCTGTGCCGCTGCCCATGTCGAGCACCCGACGGCCTTCCACCGCTTCGCCTTCCAGCAGGGAGAGCATCAGATAGGTGGTGGCATGATGGGCGGTGCCGAACGACATCTTGGGTTCGATAACGATATCATATTTCACATCGTTGCGGGCTTCATGGAACGGGGCACGCACATAGCAGAAATCCTCCACCAGCACCGCCTGATGGCCCTTCTCCCACGCTTCGTTGTAGTCTTTGTCGGGCAACTCGGTCACGACGTATGTGCACTTGAGCCCTTCGGCCACAGAGCGCACCTCGTCGATGCACTGCTCCAGAAACGACGGGTCGTACTGTTCGGTGGGCACATAGGCCTTCACCCCTTGAGGGGTCTCGTCAAAACTGTCGTAAGGACCTTCGTCGCCAAGACTGTAAACCAGCATGTCGCGATAGGGTTCCAGCGGAGAAATCGTGATATTTACTTCGGTATATTTCATGTTTGTTCTTTTTTTTCAGTTTTCTAGAAAACGGCGTTTCCGGTCTTGCGTCTACGACCTGTCCTTCCAGGAACGCCCTTGCCTTTATGTTGTTTGAAGCAGGTCGTTATCATACTGCACCTTGGTCAGGAAGAGGCCTTGGGCGGGCATCGAGACGCCAGCGGCACAGCGGTTCTTCAGCTCGATGATATGTCGGAGTCCTGCGATGTCCAGTTTGCCACGACCCACATCGAGCAGGGTGCCCGTCACCGAGCGCACCATGTTGCGCAGAAAGCGATTGGAGGTGATGGTGAACACCAGTTCCTCGCCGCCACCCATCCGGCTGTCGCACATCCTATCCCAATGGGCTTCGGTCAGATGGCAGATATTGGTCTTATTGTCGGTATGCAGTTTGGCGAAGCTGGTATAGTCGTCATACTCCATCAGCACCTTCGCCGCCTCGTTCATGGCGTCGATGTCGGGTTGGAAATAGATGCGGTTGTAGAGCCCCTGGGCGAAGGGCAGCCGATTGGTCGACACGTGGTACTGGTAGGTACGGGCCGTTGCTGAAAAGCGGGCATGGAAATTGCTCGCCACTGCCGTCAAGCCATAGATGACGATATCGGCCGGCAGATAGCTGTTCAGCTTGAACACCAAATTCTCCTCCGGCGCCTTGTCGCTGTCGAAATGGGCGTAGAAGTCGGAGGCGTGCACCCCCGTATCGGTGCGTCCGCAACCCACAATGGCGATGGGGGTGCGCATCAGGGTGGTGAGCGCCTGTTCCAGCGTCTGCTGCACCGTGGGCAGCCCCGGTTGGGTTTGCCATCCGCAATAGTTGGCGCCGTTGTAGGCCAAATGGAGTAAGTAGCGCATCGTTCGTTGTTGCTTGGTTGTTGTCGATTGTGGTTATTCTGCCGAAGGGATGGGCGACACCTGTTTGCGCAGATCGCTCACCACCAGCTGCTGATAGCTCATCTGGGTCGAGTCGGCAAACAGCGCCTTGTTCTTCTCGTAGCTTTCGCGTTGGTATTCGCTGGCGCGGTCGAAGAGGGTGTTCGACACGGACTTTTTGATCTCCTCGAGCGTCATTTTGCCCTCTTGGTAACGGGCCTTGTCCTTGTCGTTCAGATAGCGGGCAATCTTGTTGTAGCTGTCGTCGTCCAGGCGTCCGCTTTCGACGTCGTAGTGCTTGTCCAGCTCGGGCAGGTTCACCCACCCGGTGATGGTGGTTTCAAGCAGACCTATCTTCTTTCGGCTCTTGTCGGTATAGTAACCCAGATAGGCGTGGCAAGGCTCGACAAAGATGATGGGTTGTAGCCCCACGCGACGCATGATCGACGAAAAGAAGACACACGCATCGATGCAGTTGGCCTGTCGGTTATTGTAGACATCGTCGAAGAAGCGGATATACTGGGAGTTGGAGCGGGAAGTCTTGTTGGAGGTGCACGAAATGGTGGAATAGGTGATTCCGCGGTGGAGGGCGTAGTACCAAATGGCGCGCATCTGGTTCTCCACTTTCTTTTCGGTGCGGTCGCCGTCGAACACAGAGACAATGCCTTGATCCAGAATCTCACTCAATATATTGTCAATCTTCGGATGATCCTCGTTCACATACGCCGTAAAGAGCCAGCGGTAGTCGCGATAGCGGCCGTTCTTCCCTATCAGCGACAGCAGACATTCGTTGATGGAACGGTAGTTGAGCCGGATGGTCTTCACGTCGACCTCCTCGTCGTTGACATAGCAGGTGAAAGTGAGATCCACCAAACCCGGTTGGCGCAACCGGTAGAGGTTGTCGAATTTCCATTTGATGACCGGCGTGAAGGTGTAGCGCTGGCCTTTCTTCGGCAACGATTCCTGCATGATGCTCACGTAGTTGAGCATGGTGGAATCGACCACGATACGCACCACCGAATTGTTCTTGGGCGAAGTGAGGCTCACCGTGAACAGCTCGGGCATGTCGCTGCCTTGGTAGTTGCTCAGCGCCAGCATCATAGAGGGATAAAGCACGCTGTTGAAATCGGCATCATACACCGCCTCGAAGTTCACCACCGTAGGGTCGATGGTCTTCTGCACACGTGCCTGGCATGCCGCCAATAGCAGCGCCGCCACAATAAAAGTGAGGAATCCCGATATCAGTCGTCTGTATTTCATAGATTTAAATATTATCTGTTTTCATTTTCCCACGATGCCAGCCACCAGCACAATCAGCAGGGCTGCTGGCGCCACGATGCGGGCCAGAAAATAATAGAAAACCTTAAAATAGCCAATCTTTACGGTGCCGTGGTTCGACAGTTCGTCCATGATGTCGTCCTTCTTCATGAACCAACCGAAGAAGATGATGGTCAGCAAGGCGCAGATGGGAGGCAGATAATTGCCGGTGGCCTTGTCCAAAATGTTGTACAGATGCGTGTTGTTCAGTATACCATCGCCAAATGAGAGCGAAGCCAGAGCAGCCAGCACCGCCACGCACAGCGACACAAGTACCACACCCTTCATTCGTTTCATACCTCGTTCGTTGAGCCATGCGGTCAGCGCCTCCAGCAGCGAAATGGCCGACGTCAGCGCCGCCAAGGTCAACAGCAGGAAGAAGGTGATGGAGATGATACCTCCGAAGCCGCCCAACGAATTGAACACCACCGGAAGCACCTGATAGACAAGTCCGGGGCCACCAGTGGGCTCTTGTCCGCAAGCAAACACAGCGGGGAAGATGGCCACACCCGACAGTATCGCTATCACCGTATCGCACACCGTAATCCACATGGACGATTTCAGAATATTATCATCCACAGGCAAATAGGAGCCGTAAACAATCATCACGCCCATGCCGACCGACAGCGAAAACAGTGCCTGACCCAAAGCGGCCAGCACCCCTTCGCCTGTCAGCTTGCTGAAATCGGGTAGGAACAGGTACTCAAGACCCTTAGATGCGCCGTCCAACGTCAGCGAACGGACGCATATCAGCACCAGCAGCACCAACAAAATGGGCATCAGCAGTTTGGAGATACGCTCAATGCCCTTTTCGACACCGGCAATGACGATGGCTGCCGTCAAACCCAGGAAGATCAGCAGGAACACCACCGGACGAACAGCGCTGGATGCGAAACCACCGAAGTGCTCTTCGTAGGCACCCGCCTCACCGCCGATGCGACCGAGGGCACCGGTCACCGAATCCCAGAAGTAGTTCAACGTCCATCCCGAGATGACCAGATAGATGGCCAAAATCAGGAAGCTGGTCAGCAAGCCCAGAATGCCGACCCAACGCCATACAGGACGTTGCGGACGCAATGCCACATACGCCTTGGCGGGGGTCATCTTGGTGCGGCGGCCGATGACAAATTCACTCATCATCAGCACCATGCCTATCAGAAAAACAAAGCAGATATAGACCGCCAGGAAAGCGCCACCGCCATATTGTCCGCAGATGTATGGGAAACGCCATATATTGCCCAAACCGACAGCCGATCCAGCCGCTGCCATAATCGCTCCAAAAGAGCTGTTGAAACCATTTGTATTGCTATTTGTCATTGTTTGTTGATTTATATATCATTAGATGTTATCATACCCGGCATTTACTACCCTTCAGAGCCGGTCAGGATTGTTGATCACGAAATCCGCCCACGCCTTGCGCGACGGCTTGTGGCGCACCTTCTTCACCTGCAGCTCCTTTCGCACGTCAGCCAACGGGTGGCTACGCTCCATGTAGCAGGTGTATGCCACTGCCAATGCGTCGGTTGCGTCGAGGTAATGCGGTTCGGAAGGGAACTCGAATTGTGCGCCCAGCATCATGGCCACCTGTTCCTTGCTGGCATTGCCGTTGCCGGTAACCGTCTGTTTGATGGTGGCAGGTTCGTATTCGGAGAACGAGAGGTCCCGGCTCATAGCGGCGGCAATGGCCACCCCCTGGGCGCGTCCCAGCTTCAACATCGACTGCACATTTTTCCCAAAAAAAGGAGCCTCGATGGCCAGATGGTCGGGATGAAAAGTGTCGATGATGCGCTGTGTGGTGTCGAAAATCTTACGGATTCGAAGGTTGAAATCGCTAATCTTCTTCAGGTAAAGCACATCCATGGCAAGCACCTGCGGATGTTGGTCAACAATCTCTAAGATACTGTATCCCAATATCTGGGTACCTGGGTCAATTCCTAGGATAATTCGTTCTATACCATTATTTTCGATCATCACAATCACAAAAAATGATTTGCAAAAATACAAAAAAAACTCAATACCACCAACCACCCATCCGTTACACGTTACAGTGTTACAGTTAAAATCCTAAGTTCCCCCAAGACCTTAAGGTCCTTAAGGCCTTAAGGTCCTTAAAGTCCTTAACCCCGTTGCGGCAGATTTGCCATCATAAGCGGTTCGGCTTGGCAAAAAAAATGCTTACAAATCAGAAAAATATCGTATCTTTGCAGTTTAAAAAACAAATTCAACAAACGCATTAATAATTAATAATCAATATAATCAATCACACCAATGGATAAACTTATCATCACCGCCGCCATCTGTGGCGCAGAAGTCACCAAGGAACAGAACCCCAATGTTCCCTATACCGTAGAAGAAATCGTTCGCGAAGCCAAATCGGCTGTCGATGCCGGAGCTGCCATCGTCCACCTTCATGTACGTGAAGATGACGGCACCCCCACCCAGAGCCACACCCGCTTCCAGGAGTGCACTGAGGCCATCCTCAAAGAATGCCCCAACGTCATCCTTATTCCTTCCACCGGTGGCGCTGTCGGTATGACTCCCGACGAACGTCTCGACTCCACCAACACCACCCCCATCCCCGAAATGGCCACCCTCGACTGCGGCACCTGCAACTTCGGTGACGACATCTTCGACAACACCATGCCCACCATGCGCGCCTTCGGCAAACGCATGATCGAGAAGGGCATCAAACCCGAATACGAGTGCTTTGAAATGGGCCATCTCGAAACCATCGTCCACATGGCCAAGAAGGGTCAGGTGCCCAGCGCTTTCGGCGTCAACGGCCCCGACGGCAACCCGCTGCCCTTGGTTCCCATGCAGTTCAACTTCGTCCTCGGCGTCCTCGGCTGCGCTTCCGCCACCGTCGACAACCTGGTGTGGATGTCCAAGAACATTCCCGCCGGCAGCACCTGGACGGCCACCGGCATCGGCCGCAACGCCTTCACCCTCGCTGCTCCCGCCATCGTCATGGGCGGCAATGTCCGCGTCGGATTCGAAGACAACCTCTATCTGGAACGTGGCGTCCTTGCCAAGAGCAACGGTGAGCTGGTCGACAAGGTGGTCCGTATGGCCAAACTGCTGGGCCGCCCAATCGCCACCAGCGACGAGGCTCGCGAAATCCTCAGCCTCAAACGCAGATAAAAAAGAACCGCTAAGGTTTATGTTTATCGACAAATGGGTTAAAGAATCAGATCCTGCGATCTGATTCTTAACCCTATTTTTAAACATCATCAATGACATACCAGTTTATGAGAAAAGCCTCTCTTATCACCCTTCTTTGTGTCCTCTGTATCGGATTGTCCGCCCAAAGCCTGCAACCCACAGAAGAGATGATGCACCAGTTTCGCATCACCGTGCAAAAACGTGACATCTCGCACTACCGCAATCCCAACATTCCGATTAGCGACCATGTGATGACACAACCCAAATCGGCCAAAGCCATGCCCGACGGACGCGTGTGGTTCCCCGGTGAGTGGGAAGAGGTACGAGCCATCGCCGTCACCGCCCCCTACAACTACATACCCGCCACCTCGCAAGGATCCGGATACTGGTCGGCGACTCCCCTATTGACTGGTGTGGCGCAGTACTACCAATATCTGACAGGCCGTTGGATGACAAGAGGTATGGGGCCCTACAAGGGTGTCATGGATACCACCTCGTCGCATGGCAATGTCTTCTTCTACCTGATGGATGCCATCCAATTGGGCGGAGCTCAGGCGTGGGTCCACATCGAGAATGCGGCCGATTCCGCCATCGTCCACCGCAAGTTGCAAAGAATGAACCTGCGGCACGACAACATCCGTTTCATTGTCGGACCCGGCAACTCGATATGGTACCGCGACTGCGGTCCCATCTGCTTCTACTATGGCGACAACGACGAGGTGGGCATGCTCGATTTCACCTACTATCCCAATCGTTCGCTCGACGACTCCCTCCCCACCCTCATCAGCCAGCAGTACGGTCTGCCCAATTACATTTCCAACATCAAATGGGAGGGCGGCAACTGCCTTGTTGACGGAACCGGCATGGTCTTCTCGAGCGACGCCATCTACAACAAAAACACCCTCGATTACGGTCCGATGACATGGGACGGTGTGAACACGTCCTCCATCAGCTACGTCCAAGTCACCCCGATGAGTCCCAGCGAGGTGCACCAAGGTCTGCATGACCTGATCGGCCAACGAGCCACCCATATCCTGCCGGCCTACCAGTACGACGGCGGCACCGGACACGTGGACCTCTACGCCGACGCATGGGACGAGAACGGATTTGTCTTCTCCATCATGCCCAATGCCTACAGCCACTGGACCGACTACATGACCGGCCAGCGCAACATCGACTCGCTCTGCTCCTATATGTCGTTTTTCGACCGCAACTACTACGTCATGGGCAATATCCCCTTCCCCAGCGATGACAACGGCAACAACTTCTATAACCAGGCGACCTACAGCCGCAACTACTCCCGCACCTATTCCAACCACACCTTCGTCAACAACGTCATCATGCAGCCCTGCTTCTCGACGGTGACCAACGGCATACCCTCCGCCGAGTGGGACCGTCAGAATATCGAAACCTTGAAGAAAACCTATCCTGGCTACACCATCTATCCAGTCGATGTGCGCGAATTCGACGGCAGCGGCGGCGCCATCCATTGCATCACCAAGCAGATTCCTGCCGACAACCCCGTGCGCATTCTGCACAAAAACCTGCACGACACCATCGCATTGGATTCGATGGAATCTATCCCTGTCAGCGCCATCATCACCAACAAAAGCGGCATTGCCCATGCCGAACTGGTGTGGCGCGAAGCGGACAGCGCCCAATGGGACACCGTCAGCCTGACCGCCAACGGCAACCGCTTCAGCGGACAGATGCCACTGATCGGCGACGGCGATTCGCTGCACAGTGTGGAGTACTACCTCTCCGCCACCAGCAACAACGGCAAAACCATCACCAAACCCATGACCGCCGGCCAGGGCGGCTACTACACCTTCGTCTACACAGAAGGTGGCAGCATCGACAGCAGCAACTTTGATTTCGAGACCGCTCCGGTAAGCAAGGAGGACATCACTTTCGTATTCGGCCAAAGCTGGGTTGTTGAGGACACCACCCCCGTACGTGAACTGCCCACTGTCGGCATCCGGAGCGTCGACAACGAGGCGACGTTCGGCCAGTTCTACCCCAATCCCGCATCCACCCAAGCCCATATCGACATCGACCTGGGCGACGGACAGCGCTATGCAGTCAGTATCGTCGACGCCAACGGACGCACCGTCCACAGCACCGAGCTGTTCAGCGCCGGAAGCATCCGTTTCACCATCGACGCCGGACGCTTGCCCAAAGGCATCTACAATGTCGTCTTCCAAAGCAAAGAACAGCGCATAGTGCGCCGACTCCTAGTGAAATAACAATAATGGAATTTGGCAGTTGTGACGAAAGGAACCGCCTTGTCCGACTTCCAACTATCGACACAAACGATGGAATATATCGATTTCCATACACACCGACCGACTGCGGAGGGAGTCATCTCCCCTCGCAGTTTTGGTATACACCCCTGGAAAGCCGACGACGAGACATGCCAGACGTATGAAGCCTTTGCGGCGGCGTACGATCGGCTTTTCTCCGAAGCCGACTTGGTGGGCGAATGCGGGCTTGACAAGGTCTGCAGCGCATCGTTCACACGTCAGTTGCAGCTCTTCCAATGGCAGATACGCATAGCCGAGCAACTTCAGAAGCCCATGGTGATACACTGCGTTCGCGCCTTCAACGAGCTCATCGCACTCCGCAAGGAGCACCCCGAAGGCATCTGGGTGGTCCATGGTTTCATTGGCACAACGCAACTCGCCGAACAACTCTTTCGTGCGGCCGTATGGCCCTCTTTCGGTGCCGCCATCCTCGACCCGCGTCGCACCAAGGTCCGAGGCACCCTCAGCGACTTTCGTCACCCCTTCTTTTTGGAAACCGACGACAGCCTTTGCGACATACGCGACATCTATGCTGCCGCCGCCGACATACGAAACATACCACTCGCCGAGCTGTGCCACACAATAAAGAACCACTACGATTCGTTACTGAACAAATAAAGCAATAGTATAAAAACGATATTCCGCATTTCAACCGTCCCGAACAAATACTGTATTTCAACCTCCATCCAACCGATTCCAAGTCTCAATTCTCAAATAAATAACGCCATATCATCACATGTCAATTTCCGGCATCATCACCACACTTAACGAGGAACAGAACATAGCACAAGCCATTGCCAGTCTGCAGCAGGTATGTGACGAAGTCATCGTTGTCGACTCACTCAGCACCGACGCCACCGTCGACATCGCACGCCAATGCGGGGCCATTGTTGTCGAACAGGCCTATCTTGGAGACGGCATACAGAAGAACGTGGCGCTCAACCACATCCACAATCTTTGGGTGCTCAGCATCGATGCCGATGAACGTTTGTCGGACGAGCTGGTCCGATTCATCCGTTCCACCGACTTGGAGCAGTCGACCTACGACGGCTACGCCTTCCGCCGCCGGAACTTCATCGGCAGCCGATGGGTGCGCTGCTGCGGATGGTATCCCGACTATCTGGTCAGGCTGTTCCGTCACGACCGCTTGCGTTTTCGCGACACCAAGCAGCACTCAGGTATCCCAGAAAACAACACCCTGCGTGTCAAATACGACCTTCTCCACTACAGCTACCGATCGGCGGGCGACCTTTTTGCCAAACCCGGTCGCAATTTCAGCACCCGCAGCGCCAAAGTCCTCTACCTCAGCGGACACAAAGTCCGTCCGTGGACCCCATTACTCCATTTCAGCGGCGCCTTTCTGAGCAACTACTTCCTCAAGGGCGGCATCCTTGCCGGCATCGACGGATTCAGTCTCACCCTCTCCAAAGCGCTCAACAGCTATCTGAAATACGCGAAAGTGCTGGAATGGCAGCGCGACCCAAAGGTGCGCGAAAGCGAGGACTTCGAAACGATATGGTAGGAACCGACGGACCATTCTCCACATATCTATAGATTATATTATTATTAATCTTATTTCCAACACTCAACAATCGATTACAAAGTGATTCTAGCCTTCGACGCCAAACGCGCTTTCGCCAACAATACCGGACTCGGCAACTACAGCCGCATGGTCATCGGCGGCTTCGCCAAACTACATCCCGAAGTCACCCTGGTCCTTTTCACGCCCAGTCGTAAGGGACGCTATGCTGACTGCTTCGACGGCTATCCCCAGGTACGCATCGTCACCCCCCGAGGGTTGTGGCGTCTTTGTCCCTCGCTGTGGCGGACGGTGGCCGCAGGCTTCATCGCCCGTCGACTCCATGTGGACCTCTACCACGGTCTCAGCCACGAACTGCCGCTTTTCCTGCCGCGTTCAGTCAGGCGCGTGGTCACTATTCACGACCTTATTGCTTGGCGCTATCCCCACCAGTTTCACGCCATTGACCGCATCATCTACCATCTCAAATTCCGACACGCCTGCTACCATGCCGACAAGGTGGTATGCGTCAGTCGCCAAACCGAGCGCGACGCTGTCGATCTGCTCCATGCCGACCCCGCAAAGACCCTGGTCGTCTACCAGTCGTGCGACCCCATTTTCCAACAGCCTGTCGATACCGACCACTGCCGCCAGGTGCGCCAGCGTTATCGGCTACCCGAACGCTACATACTCTTCGTCGGTACCATCGAAGAGCGCAAGAACCAAATCACCGCTGTCCGCTCACTAGCCCTGCTGCCGCCGGATATCCATCTGGTCATCGTCGGACGACGCACCCCCTACTTCGACCAAGTGAAGCAAGCAGTCGAACAGCTGCAGCTTGTCGAACGGGTCCACTTTCTCCACAATGCCGACTTTGCCGATTTTCCAGCCCTCTATGCGGCAGCCGAAGCTTCGGTTTACCCTTCCATCTTCGAAGGTTTCGGCATTCCCGTCCTCGAATCGCTCTGCTGCGGAACGCCCGTTGTCGCCGCCCGCAGTTCGTCGCTGCCCGAAGTGGGAGGCAATGCCGCCCTATATGCCGAACCCGACAATGCGGAAGATTTTGCCGACCAACTGCGACGGATACTTGACGAAGCGCCGCTACGCCAAAAGCTCATTGCTGCCGCTGCTGACCAATGCCGACAGTTCCGTCCGGAAGCGATTGTCCAATCACTACTGACACTTTATGAGAGCATCCTGAAACAATCCTAACAATCAAGAATTCAACAACATTCAAAATACCACCAAACGACAAAAACCGTTCAACAATGAAACACTTCACCTACTATACCCAATCCACCTGTTCGGTAGCCATCGACTTCGACGTTGACGACGAGGGACGACTGCACAATGTCCAATTTATGGGCGGTTGCGACGGCAACCTGCAAGGGATAGGCCGACTGGTGGAAGGGATGGAAGCCGCCGCTGTCGTCGAACGGCTGCAAGGCATCCGCTGCGGATTCAAATCCACCAGCTGTCCCGACCAACTCTGTCGGGCTATCAAGGAAAACAATATCGTTTGATAAAACACTTTTTTGACAAATCATCATTTAACCATCCGGCCGAAACGGAGACATCTCCGTCCGTCACTAGCAATCAACACTTATGCCTGAACGTTTTATAGACAAAACAGACCTGTTCTACGACTGCACCACAGAAGAGAAAAAGCAGCTTTACGAGGAATTGACCACCTTCATGTCCGACAACAAACGCCAACTCTTTGACCGATTGGCGCCCATGCGCACCCGCCACATTGCAGTGGTGCTCGAAGACATCTACCAATCGCACAACGCCAGCGCCGTGCTGCGCAGCTGCGACTGCTTCGGGGTGCAGGATGTCCATGTGGTAGAGAACCGCAACGCCTTCAATCCAGCCGGCGACGTGGCCGTAGGCAGCAGCAAATGGGTGGACTACTACAAGCACGCCACCATTGGCGACGCCTACCGACATCTGCACGACAAAGGCTACCGCATTGTGGCCACACTGCCCCACGAAAAGGACACCCTGATTGGCGACCTTGACTTGAGCCAACCCACCGCACTCGTCTTCGGTACCGAGCTTACGGGACTCACCTCGGAAGCTGTTGCCGGTGCCGACGCCTACGTCAAAATACCCATGTACGGATTCACCGAGAGCTTCAACATCTCGGTCAGTGCCGCCCTGTGTCTTTTCAGCACCACCGAACGCATGCGATCCAACCCCACCATTCCGTGGCAACTATCGGAAGACGAGCTGCTTTCGCTCAAACTGAACTGGTGTCTGCAGGTGATACGCGACGGAGAAAAAGTGGCCGCACAACTCTGCCATAATATCCGACAATAGCCAACAGCCGACAGCATGTTTGTGGAGTGACAACGGCAATCGGACATGGGGTTGTGCACTATCAGCATCGTGGGACGTCGGCATACAACAAAAAACGACCTTTAAAAAGTTCGTCATTCTCAATTTTATTTGTATATTTGTAGTTCGCAACGAACAAATACTAACATTATAAAATTATAACAATGAAGAAATTATTCGCATTGACCATTGTCATTTTGCTGGCACAAAATGTTGTTTTGGCCCAGAATGGCAAAAGTGTTTCGGAAAAGGATGTTCCCGAACGCTATGTAAAAGACTTCAACCGTCAGGTTCAGAATGTCAAATCGGTGAAATGGGAGATGATCGACTCGTTGGTGTACGATGCCTGCTATACAAACGATAACGGCACCCGCACCGTCTACCGCTTCTCGCCCAAGGGGACCGAAACCCGCTGGTACATCGAGGAGAAATACTATCCTCATGCCATCATGCAGACCATCGAGGAGATGCACCCCGGCCACAAGGTGAAAGAACTCTACTGCCTGCTTATCAAGAACAAGGTCACCTATCAGGTGCTGGTCGGCAAACGCAAAGGCTTCTTCACCAAACGCTGGAAGAACATGCGCTATATGAACTTTGAAGCCGACTACAAATTCATTGACGAGATAGAACTCTGACCATTGGAAGAGAGGTAACGGTTTAAGGGTAATGATCAGCGTCCGAACCGATTGATTGTTTCGAACCGATCTTAAACCATTACTAAGAACAGAAGCGACGGCTGAAGGGGAACCTTCGGCCGTCGCTTATTTTTTTTTCCACACACCATTAGGGGGCGAGAAGCAGGTTGACTTGGCGGGCGATTGTTGGAGCGCGATTGTCGGTTTGTTGGAAGGCGGGATTGCCGGTTTGTTGGGAGGTGGGATTGTCGGTTTGTTGGGAGGTGGGGTTGTCGGTTTGTTGGGGACAGAACTCAGGAGGCAGCCGTGGTGAGCGCGAGCTGCAGTAGGACGGAAAAAGAGAAAGGGGAAAATCCTTGCGGATTCTCCCCTTTTGTTGATGGCTTGTCGGATGTTACATGAAAGAAAGAACATCGCGGCGAGCGGATGCTTAAGCTTCAGCGGGCCAAACGGGCTGCAGGTTGCGGTCGCCATAGGCGTCGTCAATCTTGCTGATAGTCGGCCAGTACTTGTCGCCATGATCCTGCGGGAAGGCGGCGACTTTGCGGCTGTAGGGATAGTTCCATTCGTCGGCGCAGACCACCTGCATGGTGTGAGGAGCGTTGGCAATGGGGTTGTTGTGTTCGTCATACTTGCCGGACATGATGTCGTCGATTTCCTGGCGGATGCTGATGAGGGCGTCGCAGAAGCGGTCGAGTTCGCTGAGCGGTTCGCTCTCGGTAGGTTCGACCATGAGGGTGTTGTGGACCGGGAAAGCCACGGTGGGAGCGTGGAAGCCGTAGTCGTCGAGACGGCGGGCGATATCGCCGACGCTCACCTTGAGGCTAAATTCGCTGAAGTCGACGATCATCTCGTGGCCGCACATACCGTTGCGGTTGGTGTAGAGAATCTTGTAGTACTTTTGGAGGCGGGCACGCAGGTAGTTGGCGTTGAGGATAGCGTGGCGAGTAGCCTCGGTGAGACCATTGCCGCCCAGCATGAGCAGGTAGCCGTAGGTGATGGGGAACAGGAGGAAGTTGCCGAAAGGAGCGGCAGCCATAGCGTTGCCCTTCTTGCCGCCCACGGGGCAGACACAATGTTTGGGCAGGAAGTCGAGCAGTTTTTCGCTGACAGCGATAGGACCCACGCCAGCGCCGCCACCGCCGTGAGGACCTGCGAAAGTCTTGTGGAGGTTGAGGTGGCACACGTCGGCTCCCATACGGCCAGGCGAAGTGATGCCCACCTGGGCGTTCATGTTGGCACCGTCCATATAGACCAGACCGCCCGCCTGATGGATGATGTCGACGATTTCGAGGATGCCCTCTTCGAAAGCGCCGTGGGTGGACGGATAAGTGATCATGATGCAGCTGAGGGAGTCCTTGTACTGAGCCACTTTCTCCTTAAGGTCGTCGATATCGACATCGCCCTTATCGTTGCATTTCACTACGACGACGGTCATGCCAGCCTTGGCTGCCGAAGCCGGGTTGGTGCCGTGAGCCGAAGCCGGGATGAGGCAAACGTTGCGCTGCGGGTTGCCGCAGTCGATGTGATAGTTGCGGATGACGGTGAGGCCGCTGTATTCGCCAGCGGAGCCCGAGTTGGGTTGGAGCGAGACGCCCGCGAAGCCTGTAATGATGGCCAGCATATCCTCCATTTCCTTGATCATCTGCAGCGAACCTTCAGCCTGGTCGGCCGGAGCGAAAGGATGGATGCCCGCGAAGCGGCTCCAACTCAGCGGGAGCATTTCGGCGGCGGCGTTGAGCTTCATGGTGCAGCTGCCCAGCGGGATCATGGCACGGTTGAGGCTGAGGTCTTTCACCTCAAGCTTCTTCATGTAGCGCATCATTTCGGTTTCACTGTGATATTTATTGAAAACGCTATGGGTCAAATACTTGCTAGTACGGAGCAGATTTGCCGGGATATCGCTGAAGGAAGTGCAGCAACCCTTGCCGTCGCAGTGCAGCAGTTCAGGCTCCTTGCCGGCAGCCTTGGCCAGCACGGAGATGATGGCATTGATGTCGTCCTTCGAGGTGGTTTCGTCGAGGCTGATGCCGATGCACTCGTCGCAAATGTAGCGGAAGTTGATGCTAGCAGCCTCAGCCACCATGCGCACCACGCTAGTCGGCACGGGGCACTGCAGCGCCAGCGTGTCGAAGAAGACGCGGTTGTGCTGTTTGTAGCCGTATTTCTCCAGTTCTTTGGCCAGAACGCCCGCCATGGCATGCATGTTGGCGGCGATATTGCGGATACCATCCGGGCCGTGCCAAGCAGCATAGAAGCCACTCATGATAGCCTGCAGCGCCGAAGCGGTGCAGATGTTGGAGGTAGCCTTTTCGCGTTTGATGTGCTGTTCGCGCATACCCAGCGCCATACGCAGGGCGGGGTTGCCCTTGACGTCCACGCTCCAGCCGATGATGCGGCCGGGGAAGCTGCGCTTGAAAGCTTCGGTGACAGCGAAGAAGCCCGCGTGCGGACCGCCGAAGCCCATCGGCAGGCCGAAACGCTGGTTGCTACCGAAAGCACAGTCTGCGCCCATCTCGCCCGGAGTTTTGAGCAGTGCCAGCGCCATGAGGTCGGTAGCGACGCCGACGAAGATGCCCAGTTCGTGAGCCTTGGTGATGAATTCGCTATAGTCGGACACCTCACCGAACTGGTTCGGGTACTGGACGACGGCGCCGAAGAACGAGTTGTCGAGTTGGATTTCGGAAGCCTTGCCGACCACGATTTCGATACCGCGAGGAGCGGCGTTGGTGCGCATGACATCAAGCGTTTGAGGGAAGATGCAGTCGTCAACAAAGATTTTGTGGACGTTCTCCTTCACCTGGGCGCGGCTGCGGCTGTTGTAGAACATGATCATGCATTCGCCGCCGGCGGTAGCCTCGTCGAGGAGCGATGCATTGGCGAGGGGCAAGCCCGTCATGTCGCTAACCATGGTCTGATAGGTCATGAGCGCTTCAAGGCGGCCCTGGCTGATTTCGGTCTGATAAGGAGTGTAGGCGGTGTACCAGCCCGCATTCTCAAAGACGTTGCGCTGGATGACGGCAGGGGTGATGGTGTTGTAGTAACCCATACCGATGTAGCTCTTGAACGATTTGTTTTTTTGAGCCAAAGCGCGGCAGCGGTTAAGGAATTCGTATTCGTTGATGCCGTCGGCAATAGGCATGGGCTTGTCGAGACGGATAGCCTTAGGAACAGCCTTGTCGATGAGATCCTCCATAGAGGAGACGCCGATGGTTTTGAGCATTTTTTCCTCGTCGGCGGGCTTGGAGACGCCGTTGTGACGAGCGGTGAAATTATTGGTAATCATCGTATTAATTAATTAATTATAATAGATTTCTATAATTTTTAGAATTACAAAGGTACGAATTAAAATAAGAATTGAAGCGTAAAAAAGGAAAAAAAGAGAAAAAAGCGGCGGGAGAGGGCTGCGACACGGGGGATAGAACAGACAAGACCCCAGGGGGTGCCTGGGGTCGGAATGAAACGAAAGATGATTACCACCTATTGAAGTGGATGCGGCTGGTGTCCCACTTATCTTTAGGCTGATCGTTGCCAGCAGGCGACCCCACTGGCACTACAGCATAAGGCACCACATTGCCAGGCAGTTTCAGATAGTCGCGAATGGGATCCATGCGGTCGTGGTAGGGATAACAGGCGGTCCATACGGCGCCCAATCCGTAGTATTCGACAGCCAGCAGGAAGTTCTCGACGCAGGCGCCCATGTCGTCACGCCACAAACCATTGGGACGGGTTTCGGCCGGTGCGTCGGGATTATCACGCGGAGGACGCGTCACCGTGGTGTCGGCACAGAAGATGACAACAGCCGACGACATCTTGAATTTCTCCATGTTGAAATTGCCGGCGAAGAGGGTGTCGTAGCAGCTCTTGTCGGTCATCACCACAATGTGCCACGGACGGATGTCCATACCCGAAGGAGCGGCGACGGCGGCACGCAACATCGACTCCATCACCGAATCCGCTATGGGTTCGTCGGTGTAGGAGCGCACACTTTTGCGCTGCATGATGGTGGTTATGGCATCGCTGCCATTATTGGCGGTGGCAGTGGCGGAGGCATCGTCCTTACCACAACATGACACGAAGGTTGCAGCCAGATGTACAAGGACCGCGCCCAAAAGAATGATCTGTTTTTTCATTTTACGATAAGATTTTTTTAATATATTGATTAATAGTACTCAATGTACAAATCACAATTATTCTCAGACAATGTCAATCTTAAAGTGCCGCCGTGCGTTGGTAGATGTATTGCAGCAGCTGTTTGACGAAGGTTTCGTGGTCGGAAGCGGGATTGCCTTGAATGGCGGTGGCTTTACGGTCGATGCAATCGAAGCGGGTGATGCCGGTGCTGTCGATAAGGTTGCATCCGTTCTTGAAGGTATGGAGGGCAAAATGGCGACGTGAATTGTAGCTGGGGCTAAGCACATTACGACTGAGGATGAATGGTGAAGCGTCGATACCCATCTGCGCCAATAGGGTGGCTGCCAAATCGTTTTGGCTCATCAGCACATCCACCTGTCGCGGAGCCCGCACGGCGCCACCCACCCACACCATAGGCACATGAGCCACCAGCGGGTCACCAGTCGATTGTCCGGAGAAGGAGGGAATACCGTGATCCGGAACAATGATTACCAGCAGATTGTCCCATTGCGGAAGGGTACGCAGGCTGTCCACAAAAGCGCCAATACAAGAGTCGGCATAAGCGAAAGCATTCTGTCGTGGGTCGGACAGCCGGTGCATCGGTGCCTCCCAGGGTTCGTGGCTGCTGAGGGTCAGCACCACATTGAACGACGGCGAAGCAAAGTCGAACGACTGCGGCACCAGCGTATAGGCATCAGGGGCGCCCCAGTTGCTGAGCCTGCGGCTCTCGGGGAAGTCCTCGCTGCCCATCACCGAAGTGAAACCCGTCTCGCTGAGGTAGCAGCGCATGTTGGTGAAGTCGATGTCGCCACCGTAGACGAAGCGTGTGCGGTAGCCTTCGGCAGCCAGTGCCGATGCCAGTGAGGGCAGCTTGCGGCACTTGTCGGTCATCTTCATCAGCGAGGTGGTGGGCAGACCTTGCCAACCGTTGAGGACCGACACCACACCACGGTCGGTACGGAAACTGTTGGCCTGGCAGTGAGTGAAGAAGACCCCTTCGCGGCTCAGCTGCTGCAGGTTGGGCGACACACTGTCGTTCATCACCATCTCCCATCCGCCGCCTTCCCAGATGATGAGCATCACGTCGGGTCGCTGCGTGTTGAGCAGCGTATCGGTGATGGCACCGTCGTAGGCAAACAATGGGGCGATGGAAGCCTCCACCTCTTCACGCGGTGCGAAATCGAACTCGCGGTCCAAATCCTCGACCTTAAAGAGCGAATGAAGCATATTGAACAGGGGATTGAGGGCCGCATGGTTACAAAAAGCATGGGTCGAAAAATAGGCATAGGAGGGGTTGGCTGTAGATTGGCTGATGCTGCCACGCATGCCCAGAAACACCAGTCCGAACAGCGGCACAAACAGCAACGAAAGCCAACGGTTGCAAAGAGGACCCAATTCCTCGGGTGTGGCGTGCCGCAAACGACGATAGTAATGCCAACAAATCAAGGCAATAACCAACACGCCCAGCACAATGCTCCACCATGTGACACTGGCCAGCATATCCTTCGGTTTGGCGGCATACATCAGGTCGTTGGCGTCGATCTTGGCGCCCCAGAAGGCATAGAGCACCACGTCGGCCACAAACAGCACTCCCATCAGCACAGCGGCGATCCAATAGTAGGGACGCAGTACCCTTCGCAGATCCATGCGTTTCACAAAGCAACTCACCAGCAACACCACAACCGGCACAATCAGCAGATAGCTCGCCGCCACCGAATCCAACCGAAGCCCATGCCACAACACCGCCAGACAACTGCCAAACGGAGCACCGTCGGCATGAGCGATATTGACCAACATGAAGACCACCTTCTGTGTCATGAAGACCAACAACAATGTGACATAGAGTCGGACGAGGAATAAAAGTCTTTGTTTCATCTTTTTCCTTGTGCTTGCATCGAAAAAAAATATTTTGCAAAAATACAAAACATTTCCCATTAAGCGATTGAGCAAAAAAAACTATCGAACCAAAAGATTACATACAATTAACACACAAACACTTACAACAAAAGAATCCCAACAGAATTATTTTTTTCACTTCCCATTGTATCATTTGGGGTGCTTGAAACGATACTATAATTGAAACACGACAAACCGAACACTTCTTGACACGCACCGAATTCGAAACCTCGGGACGCGCCAACGTCACCCACCGCTAACTTTACTCATAATACCAATCGAAGCGCCCACAGCTCGTCCGCAAAAAAAACATCGCGTACGCCCCATCATCCCTTCTTCCGCATCCGCAACCTTATTCCGTAGTGCCATTCAATAAAATCGATATGCGCACTATGAGCTTTCAGCGACACTCCTACGAAATGACGCACCGGACGGTCTACATCGCAAAAATCATAGAACAGGCCTACACGCTCGTAATAGGGCGTGCGGGCCTGCTGCGATTTCAGCAGGTAGGCGGCCAACCCCACATGAAGCGTCAGCCGTCGGTAGCTGGTCTCGTAGTTGCCGCACAACCCCACGTAGAACGGCAACGGATACTCGTCGTGTTCCAGATTCTGTATGCCGTTGTGGGTGGTGTTGTAGGTGATGTCCACATTGGCGCCCACAGCGCGCACGGGGTTGAAATGGTACTGCCACCCCACCCGAGCGGTGTAGGCGTAATGGTAGCGGTCCCGCATCTTCTCCGTCCTCGGTCGTACAATACCCGATGCATAACTCATCAGCAGATCGTGTCGCGGAAAGGCATCGTCGGCGTACCGCTCCGAAACATACATATAGCCCGTCCCATCCATCGTCCTTATCCGTTCCATCCGCTCCGTCAGCCGCTGGCCGGGCTGGCGCCGCGGAAGTTGGTAGCCAACTTGCAGCTGCATGTAGTTCAGCCCCTTGTTGGGCTTTTTCAGGTAGCCGTTGGATGAGTGCGCAAACAGACCCCCCACCCACAGCGCAGACTGGTCGTCGAACAGGTGCCGATAGTTCAGCCCCACCTGAATCATACAGTTGAGGTACGAGCCGATGAAGACATTCCGCTCATCGTTGGAGCGACTATAGGGATTTGTATAGTAAGCCAGTCCGTAGTCGAATTCGAAAAAGAGAGTCCCGCGACGGCCTTCCAGCAAGGCCTCCTGTACAAAGAGCGACATGCTCAGCCTGTGACCCGCAATGGCATTGGGGAAGTAGGTGAAGTTGGTTCGCAACCCCAAATTGTATGGGCGGCGCAGCATTACTGTGCAGCTGTCGTCCAACTGACGGCTCCACATCCAAGGAAACTGAACGGCAGCGTCCACTCCGGGTCCGAAGTCGGCAATGTAGCCCCACTCTGCCGAATTGGGAATAGTCATACAGCCCGTCGTGGACAAGGTCCAGTCGGGCTGCCCACCAGACGCCTTGGGCAGCATCAACAGCAGGATTTGAAAACTGAACAATAAGTAAAGAGTTTTCGGGGTCATTTCTCACACATTTTCAGGTAGTCGTCTTCGCTGATGACGGGAATGCCCAATTTTTCGGCTTTCTTCAGCTTTTCGGGACCCATCTTCTCGCCCGCCACCACGTAGTCGGTCTTTCCGCTGATCGAACCGCTCACCTTGCCCCCGTGCTGTTCTATATGAGCCTTGATTTCGTCTCTCGAAAAGCGACTGAAAACACCGCTAACTACAAAAGTCTTGTTGTCCAGCACATTGTCCACATGCAATTCGGCACTGGTGAATTGCAGTCCGGCCGTACGAAGCCGCTCGACCAGCCGTTGGTGGCGTTCGTCATGGAAGTAGTCGTAGATGAATCGCGCCGTCTTCTCGCCCACATCCTCCACCGTTGACAATTCCTCTTCAGTTGCCGCCATCAGCGCGTCAATATTCTTAAAGTAGCGCGCCAGCTTCTTGGCGCCCACCTCTCCCACATAGCGAATGCCCAGCGCGAAGAGCACCCGTTCGAAGGGTACTGTGCGCGAGTGGTCAATGGCCGCCAGAATGTTGTCGGCCCCTTTGTCTTGTATGCTGGTGCGACGCAGTCCGTCGTTGTCGTAACTCTCCAAACCCACCAACTGTTCGCGACTCAACGTGTATAGATCCGCCACGTCGTGCACCAGCCCTTTACGGTACAGCAACTCCAGTCGCTCCGAACCCAAGTTATCGATATTCATTGCCTTGCGCGACACAAAGTGTTCCAGACGTCCCACGATTTGAGGCGGACAGTCGTCGCTGTTGGGACAATAGTGGCCCGCTTCGCCCTCGGCGCGTAGCAGTCGGGCGCCACATTCCGGACAGTTGGTGATGTAACCCACCGGACGAGCGCCAGGCTTGCGCTTCGCCATGTCTACTCCCACCACCTTCGGTATGATCTCGCCGCCCTTCTCCACCAACAGCGAATCTCCCTCGCAAATGTCCATTTTCTCAATGAAGTCGGCATTCACCAGCGTGGCCCTTTTCACCGTCGTCCCCCCAAGCCACACAGGTTCCATGTTCGCAACGGGTGTAATGATGCCTGTCCGCCCCACCTGGTAGCTGACGCTCAGCAGCGGTGTAGACACCTGCTGCGCCTTAAATTTGTAGGCAATGGCCCATCGAGGCGACTTGGCGGTCAGCCCCAGCTGGTCCCACAGAGCAACCTGGTTCACCTTGATGACGATGCCGTCAATGGCAAACGGCAGGTTCCATCGCTCGTTGTCCCAATAGTCGATAAAGGCGCGTATTTCCCCTATATTGTTGCATTCCTTAATGTAAGGCTGTACCTTGAAGCCCATTTGGCGAGCCGCCTGCAGACGTCCCGCGTGGGTGTCCAGCAGAGGTTCCATGAGGGAGGATTGCGAGCGGTCGCCCTCAGTCGTCCAGTGAGAGGGCAACATCATAAAGTACATGCAGAACTGCAGTTTGCGTTTGGCGCATTCGGCGGAGTCCTGCAGTTTCAAGCTGCCGCTGGCGGCGTTGCGGGGGTTGGCGAAAGGCTCGTCGCCCTCAGCCTCACGCTGGCGGTTGAAAGCTTCGAAAGCATCGAATGGGAACACGACCTCGCCGCGAGCCTCGAAGTCGTCAGGATATGAGCCCCGCAGGCGGAGCGGGATAGTGCCGATAGTACGCGCATTGGACGTGATGTCGTCGCCTACGGCGCCATTGCCGCGGGTAACCGCCTGAACCAGCTGTCCGTGCCGGTAGGTGAGCCCGATGGCAACCCCATCGTATTTCAGTTCGCAGGTGTAGCTGAAGACGGTATCACCCAGCAGTTTGCGTGTACGCGCCTCGAAGTCGACAATCTCCTCAATGGAATAGGTGTTGCCCAAGGAAAGCATCGGGAACCGGTGCGACACCTGTCGGAAAGTCTTGTTGACCTCGCCCCCTACGCGCTTGGTCGGCGAGTTGGGCGAAGCCAGTTCGGGATACTGCCGCTCCAAGTCGGTAAGTTCGCGCAACAAAGCGTCGAATTCGAAGTCGGAGACTAGCGACCGGTCATTCATGTAGTATTCGTAGTTGTACTGGTCTACGAGCTGTGTCAGCTCGGCAATCCGTTTTCGTGCGGGTTCGATATCTATGTTTGAGAAGAGATCCATTGGGAATTGAGGATTGGGAATTGAGGATTGAAAAATGACAGACGGACAGGAGGGTTAGTATTCGTTGATGTTTTTCTGGGGGGGTAGGAATTGGTCAACAATTCCATTTCCCAACGAAGTTGAGTGACACGGGGCCGGTGAGCCGAACGTTGCGGTAAGCGCCGTCCTTTAGTTCGTAGTCCACACAGAAGTCGCCACCGAGCGTTTTCAGCTGACGGACGCCGGAGACGATAGCGCAGGCAGTCACGCCGGTGCCACAGGCCCAGGTTTCGTCCTCCACACCGCGTTCATAGGTGCGGACAAAGAGCTGCCCGTCGTCCAACAGTTCGATGAAGTCGACATTTGTCCCTTCGGGGAATTCCTCGGAGTTGTTGCGCAAGCTGCGACCCCGACCCACCACGTCATAGTGGGGCAAATCTGACACCTGCTGCACATAGTGGGGTGAACCGGTGTCGAGGAAACACCCCTCCAAGCACTTGCGCACCTCGCTGCAGGGGACATCGCGCATGCCCAGTTGCACCACCCCTTTGTCTGTTGCGTTGTCGTAGGCTATCATTTCGGCATGGTGGGGTCCGTCGAACCCCAAGAAGTCCACCACCCAGCGGTCGCTAACGGGGTCGTGGTGGCCCAATCCCAAACGGTGGGCGAATGCGGCAATGCAGCGACCGCCGTTGCCGCACATCGAGCCGATGCGACCGTCGCTGTTGTAGTATTTCATCTCAAAGTCGTAGGGAGCATCGGCACTGCCCAGCGTCATCAGCCCGTCGGCGCCGACACCAAAACGGCGGTGGCAGATCCGCGCTATCTCTGTCTCTGCGAGTTTCATATCCTTTGCGCGAACATCGACGAGAACGAAATCGTTCCCCGCACCGTCATATTTATAAAAATCTATCGTCATGTATGATGTCTGTTTTTTCTATTATAATGCTTCAACCCTCATTGTTAACCATGGGAGCCCATGTTTTTTTTCGACATATGCACCTCATTCATAGTCGTACACCTCCACTTGTTCAGGTTTATGCTCGGTGTCGATGATGCGTTTGCGGCAGAGGAGGACCAGGATTGTGCTGAAGACAATGCTGAAGAAGATGATGGAATAGACCATGCATTCGATGGTTTCGGCATGAGGGATGATCGGGGCACCCGCCGCAGAGTTGATTTGACGCGGCATGGAGGCCAGCACCGCAGAAACGAGCCCTTTGGGGATCATGATGGAGACGATGAGGCGGTCGGTAGCGCTGTTGTGGCGACCCACGAGCTGGATGAGGACAAATCGAGCCAGAAAGAGCGCAGCGACAATCACCGCCCCCCAGAGGAGCGCGACGGTATCGGTGAAGGGGATGCTGATGCCGATATAGACGAAAAAGAAGGTTTTCAGAATGAAGACCATCTCTTTGAAGAAGGACTTCTCGTTTTCTCCCAGCGACTGCATGGGAGGCATGCTACGGTGCCACAGTTTGCGGACGAAAGCGTATTCGAGATAGACCGCGTTGCCCAGCACGATGCCGAAAGCCAGTGCCGCAATGGCGCCACTAAAGCCCAGCGCCTCGGTGAGGCCGTAGAGCACAAAGACGAACGCCGGGGTCAGGAACATGGAGTTTTGTAGTTTGCGGACGCGACGCAGCAGCACGGACCACACCAAGCCCCCCAGGCCGCCGATGAGCACCGCCATGGTGAACGACGCCAGCAAGTTGCCCGTCACCTGGGCCACGCTGATGCGACCCATCTTGAAGCCCTCCATCAGCGCCAGCGCCACGACAATGCAGAGGACGCCCGAGATGGCCGATTCGAGCGTGAGGACCGTCTGGGTCTGGCTGCTGATACGCATCTGCTTGATGATCGGAATGACGATGGAGGAGCCCGTACCCGCCACCATGCTGCCCAGCAGCAGAGAAGGCAGCCACTCGAGGCCTGCAAGGAAATGCGCCGTAAGGGCCGCTGCCGCCATCGACAGACAGAAGGAATAAAAGGTAACCTGGACGATGCCCACCCAGTAGCGACGCAGGTTGCCAATGCTCATCTCGATGCCGCTGTCGATCAAGATAAACACCAAAGTGACAGACGCAAAGAGAGAACCCACGCCACCCAACATGTCGGGAGTGACCCAACCCAGAACGGGGCCCAGCACGATGCCAATCAGCACGAGGAACAGCACATCGGGCACACGGCTGCGGCGGAAGAAGGCCGCAAACAAGTGCGCGCAGAAAATCAGTGCTCCTAAAAAAATGAACGTAGGACCCATGGGGATGTGCGTTGAAGGATAAGAGACGGTATAATTTAATTCATTAGTTTCGGTTGGGGTTGAAGAAGTCGCTCGAGGCAGAATTGAGACAGATCAAAAGTCAATATCCGGAAAGAGTTTACGCAGGGAATACATGGCCGGGTTGCGCTGGGCCATAGCGTCGAACTTTTCGCGCGGCATGTAGGCCACGGATTCGCGCTGCAGCACCTCCACAGCCACCTTGTACTGGAGCGCCTCGTTGTTGGTTGCCTTGCGGAAGAAGGAGTTGATGCGTTCCTGAAATTCGCGGATGAGGGTGTCGAAGTAAATGTTGGGCACCTTGATGAGGAAGAGGTTGTTGTTTTGGAGCTCCACTTTCTTATCGGCCAGCAAGGCGACGAATTTTTCGTCGTCAGCCTGTTCCTGCAGCAGCTGATTCCAGTAAGCTTCCAGATGCTCCTGCGTCAGCTGTTCCACCTCGACCGACTCGAGAGAACGCACCGGTTCCACATTGACCGGTGCCGACACGGAGACCGAAGAAAAGAATGCGTTTGGCAAGCCCGCAATGGGTTTGACGGGGGTGGGATCGGAAGGCGATTCGGTTGAAGAGGTTTTGGCCGAAGGGGTATCGACTAAAGAAGTTTCGGTTGAAGGCGATTCGGCTGAGGGGGTTTCGGCGTCGGAAACAGGCGTTGGCGGTTGCGCAGATGAGGAAGTTGCAGGAGTAGGTGCAGGTGTAGCGGACGGCCGTTGTTCGGCGGCGCCCGATTCGGCAGCAGCGGCAGGAGACGAGGGGGTTATATGTTCCGCTTGTGGCGATCTTGCTATCTAACCCGCGGTGGGGTTCTGCTGCATGTTTTTGACCACGGCGGCCAGTTTCATAAGCGCCACCTCGACAAAGAGCCTTTTATTGTTGGCGTCGCGGAAACGGTATTCGGCATCGGAAGCAATCTCGAGGTAGCGCATCAACAGGGGAAGGCCGCATGACGCGCTCTGCTGGCAGTAGCGAGAGCGGGTGGACTCGCTGCACTCCAGGAGAGAGAGCGTTGCCGGATCGACCGAGACCATGAGGTTGCGCAGATGTTCGGACAGACCCGTGATGAAGTGTTGGCCGTCGAAGCCTTTGTCGATGATTTCCTGATACAGAAGGAGGGTATGAGACACGTCGCCCGCACGGAAGAGATCGACGAAGCGGAAGAAGTAGTCGCTGTCGAGGGTGTTGAGGTTTTGCAAGCAGGTCTGGTAAGCGAGGTTGGCGCCTGTGAAGCTCACCAGCTGGTCGAAGATGGAGAGCGCGTCGCGGAGACCCCCTTCGGCCTTTTGGGCGATGAGGTGGAGGGATTCGGGCTCGTAACTGACATTTTCCTGCTTGGCGACGAAAGCCAGATGGTTGACGATATCCTCATTCTTGATACGTTTGAAGTCGAAAATCTGGCAGCGCGACAAGATGGTCGGAATAATCTTGTGTTTTTCCGTTGTGGCAAGGATGAACTTGGCGTAGGCCGGCGGTTCCTCGAGGGTTTTGAGGAAGGCGTTGAAAGCGGAGGAAGAGAGCATGTGGACCTCGTCGATGATGTAGACCTTGTAGCGGCCCGTTTGCGGAGGGATGTAGACCTGCTTGACCAGCTCCCTGATATCCTCGACGGAGTTGTTGGAGGCCGCATCGAGCTCGAAGATATTCATCGACGCACCCGAGTTGAAGGAGCGACAGGAGTCGCACTCGTTGCACGCCTCCATATTGTCGGTGGGATTGGTGCAATTGATGGTTTTGGCCAGTATACGAGCGCAAGTGGTCTTTCCGACGCCACGAGGGCCGCAGAACAAGAAGGCCTGAGCCAGCTTGCCCGAACGGATGGCGTTTTTGAGGGTGGTGGTGATATGGGACTGACCGACGACGCTTTCGAACGTCGTAGGACGGTATTTACGAGCTGATACTATGTAGTTTTCCATAATTTTATCGCGATAAAACAACCGTGCAAAAATACAAAAAAAAATCGAAATCCGAACCTGCGGAGAACAGATGGGACGGAAGTGTTTCTTTTCGAGCATCATAAAAGCATAGAAGACAATATTTTAAATTGCATTCTGAAAGCTTCTGCCCGAAGGATGGATTTCGGGGGAGGGAGAAAAGTTTGTGGAAAGGTGAAAAACACGGCAAACAGAGATACGATTTGCATGTGACAGGGAGCAGCGAATGGGGAAAAAAGGATTGCTGACATACTAGAAGCGATTTTTTTTCGTTAGGGGGTCAAAAAAAGGGCAGGACACACCCGAACACAAACAAAAAGAAAATCATCACGACATGAAAAGAATACTAGTTACCGGCGGTGCCGGATTCATAGGATCGCACACCATAGTCGAACTTCAAACAGCAGGTTATGAAGTTGTTGTGGTAGACAACTTGTGCAATTCGTCGCCCATTGCCTTGGAGCGAGTGAAGCAGATTACGGGTCAGCCGGTGGCATTCTACCAAGTGGACATCCGCGACCGGAAGGGGCTGGAACAAGTGCTTGAAGCGCATCCGTGTGATGCGTGCATCCACTTTGCAGGACTGAAAGCCGTGGGAGAATCGGTGGAAAAGCCGTGGGAATACTACGAGAACAATATTGCAGGAACGCTGGTGCTGCTTGACGTATTGCGCGAAAAGAAGTGCAAAAACATCATTTTCAGTTCATCGGCGACGGTATACGGCGACCCTGCGGAGATACCCATCACAGAGAAGTGCCCCAAGGGACAGTGCACCAACCCATACGGATGGACCAAGAGCATGCTGGAGCAGGTGATGATGGACATGCAGCATGCAGACAAGGAATGGAACATCGTACTGCTGCGCTATTTCAACCCGATTGGTGCGCATCCGTCGGGCACCATCGGCGAGAACCCCAACGGGATACCTAACAACCTGATGCCCTATGTGACTCAGGTGGCCATAGGACGGCGACCGGAGCTGGGCGTTTTCGGCAACGACTACGACACGGCGGACGGGACCGGTGTGCGCGACTACATCCATGTGGTGGACCTGGCACGCGGCCATGTGGCGGCACTGAAGGCCATTGACCGTGGCTGCGGACTGGCGATCTACAATCTGGGTACGGGTCACGGATACAGCGTGCTTGACGTGGTGAAGGCTTTTGAGAAGGTGAACGGCGTGAAGGTGCCTTATGCCATCAAACCACGTCGCGCCGGCGACATCGCCACATGCTACAGCGACCCGACAAAGGCGGAGCGCGAACTGGGATGGAAAGCCGAATACGGGATCGAGGAGATGTGTCGCGACAGTTGGAACTGGCAGCGAAAGAATCCTAACGGATTTGAAAAGCAAGAAACGAGGGGTTGACGACACATCTGTTTTATTTTCAACTATCCACGAGATTTTTTCAAACAGACAATTATTGACATTTTGGAGAAAATGGAGATTGCAAAAATGAAAAAAAACATACTTTTCATCATGATTATGCTGGCGTCGACGATGGGTTTGCGGGCACAGCAGAAACCTTACGACGAAACGATCGACGCAATGGTGCAGATAGAGACAGCCATATCGGAGGCGAATGCTACAGGTCGGTATGTTTTGTGCCAGGTGGGCGGCAACTGGTGCCCATGGTGCATCCGCTTTGCCGACTTTGCGAGTACCGACTCGGTTATTGCGCCTTTGGTCGCCGAAAACTACGTCTACATCCACGTCAACTACTCAAAAGCCAACAAGAACGAGGAGGCTATGCAGTTTCTGGGCAAACCCGGACGTTTCGGCTACCCGGTCTTCGTGGTCATCAACGACAAGGGAGTTCCCATTCATATACAGGAATCCGAATCGCTGGAAGAAGGCAAGAGCTACAACCGCAAACGGGTAGAGAAATTTCTGCGGCTATGGTCGAAGAAGGCTGTGGAAGAAGATTGAGAAATGAAGGAACGCCGAGCGGCGTTCTTTTTTTTGCATTTCCGGTTGATATGACGCATTGTTGCATCATACGGTCCTATCGCATAGAAATGAAATCGCACATCACATCGGGTCCACGTCGAACAGGAGATTGAGGCGTGGATAGTCTTTGTTTTGGAGGATGAGATCGGCCGTTTGGAGGATGAGCTGTTTGCCTTGGGCGACGGCTTCGCCGAGGGCGAAACGGACCAGTATCTTCTTGATGTATATGTTGCGGACACGCGGCACGTTGGGATATTCGGGGCCTACGACCCTGTTGCCGAAGAGGGTACGCAGCCGGGAGGCAAGGTCGTCGGCGGCAGCATCGACGATTTGTGACTGGGCGTGGCGCACAAGGATGTAGACGAGACGCGAGAAGGGCGGATAGTTGAAAACGCGACGTTCGGTGATTTGACTTTTGAACATGGAGAGGTAATCGTTGTCCATGGCGTCGCGAATGGCCTGATGATAAGGTTGGTAAGTCTGGATAATGACGGTGCCACGGGCGGAGTGACGACCGGCGCGACCGGAGACTTGGGTGATTTGCTGGAAGGCACGTTCGTAGGAGCGGAAATCGGGATAGGATATGAGGTTGTCGGCAGAAAGGATGCCGACGACGGCGACATTGTCAAAATCGAGGCCCTTGGTGACCATCTGAGTGCCGACGAGGATGTCGGTGCGACGGTCTTCGAAGTCGTTGAGGATTTCGAGGTAGCGGTTTTTGCGGGAGGTGGAGTCGAGATCCATACGGGCGATGCGTGCGTCGGGGAAGAGGATGGAGAGGTCGTCCTCGATGCGTTCGGTGCCGAAACCGCGCATTTTGACCTGAGGAGAGTGGCAGGCGGGGCAAACGGACGGGACGGGGATGGAATAGCCGCAATAGTGGCAGCGGAGGGATGCGGAAGCTTTGTGGTAGACAAGCGACACATCACAGTTGACGCACTGGGGGATGTGGTGGCAGATGTCGCATTCAAGGCGGGGCGAGAACCCTCGGCGGTTCTGGAAAAGGATGACCTGCTGCTGGAGTGACAGCGCCTCGCGGACAGCGTCGATAAGGGTTTGTGAGAAATTGAGGCGCACCTGACGTTTGCGCTGCGCGTCCTTCATGTCGACGCAAATGACTTCGGGCATGAGGACGCCACCATAGCGGTGGGACATGGTGGCGAGAGCAAATTTGCCGGAGGTGGCGTGGTGGTAGCTTTCGACGGAGGGAGTGGCGGAACCAAGAAGGGCACGGGCACCATGGAGACGGGCGAGGTAGAGCGCAGCATCGCGGCCGTTGTAGCGCGGTGCGGGATCGGCCTGCTTGTAGCTGGGGTCGTGTTCTTCATCGACGATGACAAGACCCAAGTTGTGGAAGGGAAGGAAGATGGCGGAACGGGCACCCAGAAGGAGCTGGTAGCCGTTGGGACCCTGTTGGAGGGTGCGCTGCCACACTTCGGCACGTTCGCGCGAATTGAAACGGGAATGGTAGACGCCGACAGCGGGTCCGAAGAAGCGTCGGAGCCGATTGATGATTTGGGCGGTGAGCGCAATTTCGGGGAGCAGGAAAAGCACCTGCTGACCGCGCGCAAGGACATCGTGGATGAGACGGATATAGACTTCGGTTTTGCCGCTGGAGGTGACGCCGTGAAGGAGCGACACCGGCTGCTGGGCATCGGAGATGAGCTGGTAAGCCTGCTGCTGTTCGCCACTCAGTTTGATGGTGAGGGGCGAGACGGTTTGAGAGGAGGACGGGTCGACAAGACGGCTTTCTTCACGCTGAGAGAGGACGAGGATGCCTTTACGGACAAGCGTGTCGAGGGCGGACGAAGAAAGGGCCTTATCGTCGGTGAGCACCTTTTTGGCGACAGGCTGGTGTCCAAAAGAGCTGAGCTGCATGAAGCGAAGCAGGACAAGGAGCTGCTTGTGGTAGGCCGCCTTGTGTTCGAGGGTGTCGAAAAGCTCGTGTTGCAGGGGCTCGTTGTCGACATAGTCGGGTGCGAGACTGATCCAGGCAGATCGTCGTGGAGAGAAGCGTTGTTGGAGTTCCTCGTCAAGGAGCACGATGCGTTTCTCGATCATGGACTTGACAAGCGGCATAATCTTCTTGTATCCGGTGATTTGTTCAACCTCGTCGAGGGCGATGCGGTTGCGACGAGAGAGGACGTCGAGGATGCGCGCCTCGTCGGGCGACAGCGAGCTGCAGTCGCCAGAGAAATCGGGATGGACGACGATGAACGACTGGCTGGAGAGACGCAGAGAGGCCGGCAAAGCGACGGCCATAACATCGCCCGGAAAGCACATGTAGTAGGAGGCCATCCATTCCCAGAAGCGGAACTGGCGTTCGGTGACGATCGGTTCGAGGTCGAGAATGGCGAGGACGTACTTGGTACGGTAGGCAGGCACCTGGTCGTGGATGCGTCGCACGAGGGCCGAATAGAGTCGTTTGGCGCCGAACTGGACCATGACACGCTGCCCCACACGCACAGATTCCTCGTATTCGACGGGGAGCCTGTAGGTGTAAGTTCCTGGAAGGTGAAGCGGCAGAAGTACGTCAACAAAAAGCATTCTGAGGTAAGCGTATTTTTATGTTGTTTTTTCAGTCATCATTCTTCATTATCGGCGTCTACGATCAGCCAACGCAACCTGTCGTAACATGCTTAGTCCTCGACTGTTTCCGATTTTTCGAAGGTAAGGAGGACTTTGTCATCCTGAAGGAGTTGGAGACTGTTTTCCTGAAGGTTGTAGGCATTGCACCGTTGGAGGAGCTGCATGAAGTCCCTTTCGAGCTTGCGGAAGTTTTCGGGGCAGGCCATCTTGGTGCCATTGAATTCGGAAAATTCAAGACGATTGTCGGGCAGCAGCTTGACCGTGCCGAAATAGCGGTTGCAACCGTTGGAACCACTGAAGGTGCCCGATTCGGGATTGATTTGGATGGTGGCAATCGACTGGCCTTTCTGATAGGTGACTTCCTGTCCACGCAGAAGGGTAAGATTCCAGACAACTGCGGAGTTGAACTGCGGTGCGGCGTTGACGATGGTGTTTTTGTGGCTGCGGCACCCGCAGGCAATGAACATCGATGCGGCAAAAAGGGAAAGCATCATCAATGAAGGGTGAAAACGGAAGAAGGATTTGAAATTACGGCCAGAATTGGGTTGGTTGCTGGAGGTTTGTGCGTTTGTAAACATGGATAGGTAAACGGATAAAAGTTAATGGTTAAAGTAATTGTATCGGTTGAACGGTTGCCCCCGAAGGAGACTCTTTACGGCAATGCTCGAGGGGGCTTACATTGCAGGCGGAGCAAGCAAAAAAAGGGCGGCTCATTTATCAGGATTCTTCGTTGTAGTAGACTTTGTAGAACTTGCCTTTTTCGTCTTGTCCCTGCTCGATGAGCTGACGGTCGCCGTGGACGTAGATGTGGAAGTTCTTGTCGAGCTTGATGACGCTCTTGTAGGAACGGGATTGCTGCTTGACGGCGCCGTCGCTGATGCCGAAGGAATCGGGAAGCTGGAGGTCGTTGCGCTTTGAGAAATCGTCTCGGTATTGTCGGAAGCTGTCGATAACTTCGGGCTGCTGGAGGACGTCACGTTCAAAATCGTCAATTTCGAAGTTGTCGTTCTGCTTGAAGAACTGGACGCTCTTGTTGAGGAGGTCGGCCTGGTCGGCCTTGGAGACTTCGAACTGCTGCGGGAGTTCTTTGCTGACAAACTCCTTGTAGAGTTGCATGGTCTGATGGGTGTTGAAGAAGGCGTCCTGCCGCTGGCGGACATGGAGGAAGTCGTCTTTCCAATAGATGGCGTCGGCACCGCGGTTGGTGTTGTCGACAACGCTGAGGATGAAGCCCTGGTCGGCGTCGCTATTGAAGATGAGCGCCCCTTTGTCGAGTTTGGAAGTGCTGATGCCGTGAAGGATGTCGACAGAGAAGTCGGCGGAGGCTGTGGGGTCGTCCTGAAGGCGGCTCCAGGTTTCGTCGTCACGGTTGATGCGGAGGAAGGCCTCGCGGTTTTCGGACTTGAAGATGCCAATAGCATCGAGCGTTTCGCCACCCAGTTGGCAGTCTTTGAAATAGACCACAAAAAGGTCGCCCGGCTTGATGTTGGGATGTGCGGTGGCATCGAATAGCAAGCGAGCGATGGCGCACGACTCTTCGTGAAGAAGCGCGGGGTTGTCGAAGAGGCGACGTGCGATGGGAAAGATGGGGTTGGCATCGAGCGACTGTTCGTCGAAGAGCTGGTAGTACTCCTCACCCTTGAACGAGGAGAGCAGGAAAGTGGCCAGGATATTCTGCAGGGCGTCATCGGGAAGGATGGCGCGTTGGGAAAGGATGAGTCCTTCGCCGGTCGTTTTGTTGCCGACATGGTGGATGGCCACCGACGAGATGGAGGAAGCGTCGAAAGAAGGCATAGACGGGGATCGTTTCTTTAATGGGGATTAATCGTAGTTGTAGTGATCAGAGATAGCATAGTGGAACACACCGACAATAAGTCCATCGTTGTTGCTTCCGACGATGTCGTAGGTGAGAGTTCGCGAAAGAGGCCAGTCGCCATCGTAGGTGTAAGTGTAGGTATAGTCGGGAGCGACGCCAGCCGGAGTGCGGGAGATTGAAAGCACATTGTGGCGTGAGAAGCATCGGAAGTCGGCATCGGAGACGGGATTGGAAAATTCGCGATAGCCGAAGAGCTGAGCATAGGGGTTCAGCTTGTCGTCGTAGGTGATGCTGGCCGACCAGAGGGTCTGATTGTCAGAACGGCAGACAACCTGGACCAGATCCTCGTCATCCCATTGAAAGTCATAGTGGACCACACTGCCAGACTTGGCGGCGACCTGCCGGCTGAGGTTGCGGAAATCGGCGTCGAGGTAGCTGACCAAGGCGTCGTCGAACGGAAGAGCCGTACGAATGAGGGAACGCGGAGCGGCAGCGGCAGAGTCGTAGATGGTAAGATCAAAACCTGTCATCTGCTGGCCGTCGTGATGGAAGGCGTAGCGGGCAAAGAGGGTGTCGTTGCGGAAACAATCGATGGTTTCGAGCTTACGGCCGTCGTAGGAGAGCTCGGTGCGGACACCATAGGCCAGCACACGTGTGGCCACCAGGCGGCTTCCGTCATGATAGAGCACTTCGGAATAGGGCGGATTGTCGCGATAGTCGATACGGAAAAGCAAATCGTCGTCCCAGTTCCACTGCTGGGAGAGATGGTTTTCGCAGTCATAATAAGGCTGCCCCTCGAAGGTGATATGTTCTTCGGAGAAGACCTGGCTGATACGGTGGGCGGTCGGAATAACGCCTTCTTTCTTGCCGCAGGCACCCACCAGAAGGAGGGCCGAAAAGCAGAGAAGAACAGTTGCGGGTTTGAATGACATGTTAAAAATGAAGAATTTAAGATTTATAAATGAATTTGAAAGATGGTCCGTGTAATATCGACTCCCCTCGTTTCAAGCGGATCGGTCCAAACGATTCATCACACATCACATGTGTCGGGAACGCTTGAGGAGGTAAGGGAGCAGGATTTGGTCGAAACCGCGGTCGACATCGGCGGGAACATAGTCGATATGGTAACGCATGGCGTGTTGGCGTATCTGGGCGAAGAGCTGCTGCATGTCGTCGCGGTAGCGGGATGCGATTTCGGAGGGAACGGCCTTGATGCGGCGGTCGGACTCCATATCAATGAACCAGTGCGGCTTGTTGGCGAATTCGAAATCAAGTTCGAGGGGGCCATGATAGGTATGGAAAAGGAGCACCTCGTGTTTGCAGTGGCGCAGATGGCGGAGGGCGTCGAAGAGCGGTTCGCGCTGGTCGGGACGGACAAAGGCGTCGGTGAAAATGACCACGAGGGAACGGCGATGGAGCTGTTCGGCCATGAGGTGTAGGGTGTCGGCAATGGAGGTAGGCCGATGGGGCAGCGAACGTTGGTCGACAGGAGCCAACTGTTGTTGGAGGATGGAGTAGAGATAGCGCTGATGGGAGGAACTGGAGCGCACCTCGGTCTGAAGATCCACCTTATCGGAGAAGAAAGCCAATCCAAAAGCATCACGTTGGCGGACAAAGAGTTCTGTAAGAACAGCGGACGCATAAACAGCGAAGGTGAGCTTGTTGGGATGGGGGAACTGGCCCTGGCCTTCAAGGGGGAAGAGCATGCTTGAGGAATGATCGATAAGGAGCATGCAACGCAGATTGGTTTCCTCCTCAAAACGTTTGACGAAGAGCTTGTCGGTACGGGCAAAGAGCTTCCAGTCGATGTTGCGGGTGGATTCGCCGGAGTTGTAAAGCCGATGTTCGGCGAACTCGACCGAAAACCCGTGAAAGGGACTCTTGTGGAGACCGGTGATGAAGCCTTCGACAATCTGTTTGGCGAAGAAATCGAGTGATTTATACTTATCTATCTCTTGAAACGGCATAGGCGCAAGGAGAAAAATGGAAGGGAAGTTCGACGGATGGGAGAAACAGACAAAATCCCTCCCCGAAGAGTACAAGGAGGGATGTAAAGCTGTGATTTTTCGCCTTCTGCATATAGGACGGCGAAAAGAGACCGTCGATTAGAGCAGCGCGTTGAGTTTGTCGGTCAGCGTAGCCTTGGCGACAAGACCCACGGATTTGTCAACAGCGGCACCACCCTTGATGAAAAGGACAGTGGGGACGTTGCGGACGCGGAACTCGGAGGCGATGCCCGGAGCCTCGTCGACGTCGACCTTGCACACCAATGCGCGGCCATCGTATTCGGCAGCAATTTCTTCGATTATAGGGGCCAGCGCCTTGCAGGGGCCGCACCAAGTGGCGCCAATATCGAGAAGAACGGGGAGTTGCGACTGTTTGACTTCTGCAAAATTCTGATCGTTAACTTCAAGTACCATAGTTTTTTATCTTTTATATAGTTAGACAATATTTTGGTGCAAAGATAAAGAAAAAAATACGTTATAACATTTTTTTTGGAAAGAAAAAATCAACAATCGCAGACAAGGTGTCGCATCAGACTGAAAATCTTGTTTTTTGCCGATATAAAAAACCAATTTACAAATGACCTTTGCGGTTGAATTCCATCTGTCAACGTCATTCCTTTCTTTCGACATCAGGCCAAAAGGATGCTGAAGGCACACCGTCAGAGGGATAGTGTGTCCGGCGGCGTGAAGGCGGAAATTCCTTGGCGGACGGCAGGCTATCGACACATATACACCATAAGGGAGGAGGACAAAGTCGCTACAGAAAAGAGCAGAAAACGATAAAAAACAATACATTACACAATAACAGTAAAAAAATGGGATAAAAAATAGTGCTGAATGACAAAAAATGATTAATTTTGCATCGAGTAATTATGCCCAAAAATATACTGAAATGAATCGCAAAATATTCGTCACATTGGTCGTGTTGCTGGTGGCCGGAAGCCTGCAGCAAGTCCAAGCTCAAAAACCCAAAAGCAACAAAGGCAACAAAAATGCGCCCACCAAAACGGCGCCCGAAGTAGTGCAGCTGCCAAGCAACAGCAACGACTGCCTATTCGCTATCGAACTGATGCCCGATGTGCCCTTCGGACCCACCTCGGCACCTCAGGGTGCAGGTCGCATCCAGGAGATTATGCGTGACAAGAACAACCCGCATGCTTTCGAATTTGAACACAATTCGACGTGGTACAAGTTCACCGCACCCTATTCGGGCAATCTGGAAATCAGCATCACCCCCACTAACGAATGGGACGACTACGATTTCTGCGTGTACCGCTACACAGACATATATTTCAGCAACCATCTGATTCAAAATAAGATAAAACCTATCGCATCCGATTTGTCGAGGAAAGACACCACCGGCATAGCGGCAGCCACCCCAAAAGGCGGAAAAAACAAGAACCAACAGGATTTACGGCCCCGCAGCCGCCGCATGGTCACTCCGACCATGGGTATGAAAGCCGACGGCAAGAAATACTTCATCGCTGCCAACGAAGACTCTGAATTCCTGCGCTCCATTGCAGTCCGAAAAGGCGAAGTCTACTACATTGTGCTGGACAACAAGAGCGCCAAGGGCGACGGACACACCATCAAAGTGTCCATCCAGGTGGAGTCGTTCGAACCGTTGGTAGTGTTCTATGATCCGGTGGCAAAGAAAAACATCGACGTGGACCTGCTGATTCTGGAAAAGAACACCGACAACCGACCCATCGCCAAAAATCCAGCCTTCCGTGGCGGAAAACTGAAATTTGTGCCGGGATTCAATTATGCGCTCTACGCCAAAAAAGACGGTTATTTCTCAGTCTTCAAAGAATTCAATTCCAATATTTTCAAAGACGACACGCTGATGCGTTTCATCATGAACAAGACCGAGAAGGGCACCGTGTTTCCGATTGCAGACATCTACTTTGACGACGACGCCAACCTGCTGCCCGAATCAGACACTTCGCTGCTGAACTACATGCAGATGTTCAAGGGACATCCGGAAGTGACCTTCCAAATCAAAGGCTATGTGCAGTCGTATGCGGTCGACATCGAAGCCGACCAGAAATTGTCGATTGCCCGTGCGCAGAGCGTGAAAGAATTTTTTGTGGCTCATGGCCTGAATCCCGATCAGATAACCATAGCCGGAATGACACAGAACGAGATCAAACGTTCGGCCGCTGCCGCACTCAACAAACGGCAGGCTTTCAAGGACACCAAAGTGGAGCTGATCATTACCGGTATCAACAAATGACAAGAATCGCCGAGAGTGACAACTTCATACACAGACCGATACACTATCGCCCTTCGCGCTTTGCTTTGGCACGAAGGGCGATTTGAATTTCCACAGGCCATCAGCATCCGCCCAATAGAACTGAAAACCAATACAAACGGCCCTCAAGGTAAACCAACACTTTAAGCTTCTTTCCCACTCTACCTATGACCGATATCATCAACATATTGCCAGACAGCGTAGCCAACCAAATTGCCGCGGGTGAGGTGGTGGACCGTCCCGCATCGGCCATCAAAGAGCTGCTGGAAAACGCGCTGGACGCTGGAGCCACCTCGATACAACTGATTGTGAAGGATGCCGGACGCACCCTGATGCAGGTTGTCGACAACGGATGCGGCATGTCGGAAAGCGACGCCCGACGCTGCTTCGAAAGACACGCCACTTCGAAGATTCACCGTGCCGACGACCTCTTTGCCATCCGCACCATGGGATTCAGAGGCGAAGCCCTTGCATCGATTGCCGCTGTGGCGCAGGTGGAACTGAAGACCCGAACCACCGACGCCGAATGGGGCACACGGGTGGTGATTGAGGGATCGGACGTCAAGGAGCAGGCTCCGTGCAGCTGCGCCACCGGCACCTCGATAGCCGTCAAGAACCTCTTCTACAACATCCCCGCTCGACGCAACTTCCTGAAGCGTGACAGCATCGAACTCTCCCACATCGAAGAGATATTCAAACGGGTGGCTCTGGCCAACTGCCAGACCGCCTTCACCTTCCACCATAACGGACGGCTACTCTACGACCTGCGTGCCGACAGCTTCGTCCGCCGCATCGCAGCACTCTTTGGACTCAACTTCAAGGAACGACTCTATCCGATTGAAGAACAGACCGAACCAGTGAGACTGAAAGGCTATGTGGGCAAAGCGGAATACGCCAAACGGGCTCGCGGCGAACAGTACCTCTTCGTCAACGGACGATACATACGCCACCTGGGGCTTTCTGCCGCCATCGAACGTGCCTACGCAGAACTCATACCCGACCACACCTATCCCGCCTACTTTGTAATGCTTGAGGTGGACCCCAGCCGCATTGACGTCAACATTCACCCCACCAAGACCGAAGTTCGCTTCATCGACGAGCAGGTCATCTTCGCCATTCTGCGTGCCGCCACAAAAAAGGCACTGGGACAATTTTCGCTAGCCAACGAATTGGAATTCAATCCGTCGACCGAGATCGACTTCTCCCCTGCCCCACAGGGCTACACGCCATCAGCACCTCAGGTTCATTACAATCCACACTACAACCCTTTCAGCGGCTCACATTCGTCACGCCCAAGCCCGTCGGCAAATGACTACCGTCACTTCTTCGACAACACGGAAGCAACCGACGAAAAGGACAGCACCGGCACCGGTATCGGCAACCTGCTGCCCGACGAACCGGACCCCTCGCCGATGCCATCAGGACAGGCCTCGCCGATATGCTACCTGAACCGATACATTGTCACCACGCTCAAATCGGGCATTGTCGTCATCGACCAGCAACGGGCAGAGGAGCGCATATTCTACGAACGTCTCATGCAGCGACGCGCATCGGCACACCCCGATGCCCAGCAGCTGCTCTTCCCGACCAACTGCAGCTTCAACAGCGCCGACAGCGAGATGCTCACCGAACTGCTGCCTGAACTGCGGCAGCTGGGATTCGTCATCGAACCTTTAGGGCACAACACCTTCGTGGTCACCGCAGCCCCCACCGAGATGAAGGACAACGAGCTGCAGCCACTGCTGGAGCAAGTGGTTGCGGAATACAAAAGCAACATGATGCAACGCTTTAACGAACGCGACAAAAGTGTCTGTCTGTCAGTTGCCGGACAGATGGCAGCCCGTTCGGGTAAGGCGCTGAAACCGGAAGAGATGCAGCACCTGATTGCCGACCTGTTCAGCTGTCAGGCACCCGACATCTCGCCATCGGGCAAACGCATCATGTTCCTGCTGTCCGAACAGGAACTGAAAGAGAAACTGAATAAAAGCTGAGGTTTCCTATTGCCATAAAAATTGCTTATCAAAACAACCGACTGCAAAACAGACTTTACAGAAACAATCATTTGATTTTAAAGCTATAAAACACTTTTTCACATCAAACCAACCAACCGAAACATCCGATATGTCAGAACAATATTCACCTCAAGGATTCCGCATGCTGCCTACCGGCGTCAAACATCTGCTGATTATCAATGTGCTGTTCTATATTGCCACCATGGTCCTCAGACGTTCGATGGGCGTGGACCTAGAACAATACCTGGCACTGTATTTCGTGGGCAGCGACTTTTTCCGTCCGTGGCAGTACCTCACCTATATGTTCATGCACGGCAGCATAGAGCACATCCTCTTCAACATGCTGGCACTATGGATGTTCGGATACATATTGGAGAATTTCTGGGGCACACGCCGATTCCTATGCTTTTACCTGATATGCGGACTGGGAGCCGGACTGGTGCACACCGCGGTGATATGGCTCACCTCCACGCCCGTGCTGCACGCCATCAACGACTATGCGGCCACCCCCTCGCCCGATGCGCTTATCGCCGTGTGCAACGAGCACTTCCGCAACATTGTGAACCCGCAATGGGTGGCCCAAGTCACCAACGCCTGGCGTAGCGGATTGGAAAGCAATGCGGACTTCGGCTATATGACCACCAATGCGCTGCTCGACCTGTACAACACCCGCATCATCGGCATTCCCACCGTCGGTGCATCGGGAGCCATCTACGGCATCCTGCTGGCCTTTGGCATGATGTTCCCCAACGAACGCATCTACCTCTATTTTCTGGTTCCCATCAAAGCCAAATGGTTCGTCATCGGCTATGCCGTGGTCGAACTCATTACCGGAGTGATGGGCACCAACGACGGTATTGCCCATTTTGCCCATTTGGGCGGCATGCTGTTCGGACTGATCATGATTCTGATGTGGCGCAAAAAAGAACGCAGCGGAGGCTATAACAACACCCTATGAACGAATACCGCAAAGGACTGCTCTACGGTCTGCTGTGCTACTGCATTTGGGGGCTCTTCCCGCTCTACTGGCGACTGCTGGACCATGTGGACAGCTTTGAAATACTGGCCCACCGCATGCTTTGGTCGGGTGTTTTCATGGGAACACTTTTTCTGGGCATCCGCAAGGTGCGCCTGTCCGCCCATATCAAGCAGCGTCGCCAATACTGGATGCTCCTGCTCACCAGCCTGCTCATCAGCTTCAACTGGGGACTCTACATTTGGGCCATCAACCACGGATACATCCTGCAAAGCAGCCTAGGCTACTATATCAACCCGCTGGTCAATGTGCTGCTAGGAGGACTCTTCCTCCACGAGCGACTCAACCGGGCCCAGACTGTTGCATTGCTCTTTGCGCTGGCCGGAGTGCTCTATTTCACGGTGGATTACGGTCACTTCCCACTCATCTCCATCGGTTTGGCATTGAGCTTCGGTATCTACGGACTGCTGAAAAAGAAGATGGGGCTCAACGCCACTCCTGCCCTTACGGTCGAGACCTTCTGGATGATGCCGTTGGCCATGGTTTACATTGTTTGGTGCTGTGCCAACGGCACTTCGGCCTTGAACCACTTCAATGCGCTCACCTGGCTGCTGTTGCTGCTGGCCGGTGCGGTCACGGCCATCCCCTTGCTGCTTTATGGCAAAGCCGCCGAACGTATCACGCTGACAGCGCTGGGTTTCCTGCAATACGTGTCGCCTACCGGTCAGTTCCTGATCGGCATTCTGGTCTATAAAGAGAGCTTCACAACAGCCCACATCATCTGTTTCTGCTGCATCTGGGTAGGTCTAGCCATCTTCACTGTCGACACCTTCAAAAGACATCGGCGAAACAAGAAATGATGTACGATAGTCACCTATTGGCCACTAGCCAAATGATTTAATGAAGCCAAGGATGGTGGAGCGCCATGGCAACCACTTTGTCCATATCGTAGTAGCGGTATTCGGCCAGACGGCCGCCAAAAGCCACCTTTTCCTCTTTTTGCGCCAACGAACGATAGGCGTCTGCCAGGTGTTCATTGCGCTCGTTGTTCACGGGATAGTAAGGCTCCAGCCCCGGCTGCCAACGTTGCGGATATTCGTACGAAATCACCGTGTCGGGCTGCTGGCCGAATTCGAAGTGTTTGTGTTCGATGACACGTGTGTAGGGTGTTTCGGCATTGGTATAGTTGAACACCGCATTGCCCTGGAAATTGGCGACGCCCTCCAGCAACTGGTGGTCGAAACGCAGCGAACGGTAGTCGAGCTGTCCCAAACGGCAGTCAAAATAGGCATCGAGCGGACCGGTATAGACCACCCTCTCTGCCAGTGACATCAGCTGCTGCCTGTCGGCCAAGAAATCACAGTTAAGACGCACTTCCACACCCTCCAGCAATCGCTGGAACAGCGGCGTATACCCCCCAACAGGGATGCCTTGGAAGGGATCGTTGAAATAATTGTTATCGAACGTGAAGCGGAACGGAAGCCGACGCAAAACAAAAGCAGGTATCTCCTCGGCGGGCAGACCCCACTGCTTCTCGGAGTAACCTTTGACAAGTTTCTCAAAGATGTCGCGACCGGCCAACTTCATCCCCTGCTCATATAAGTTACGCGGTTGTTCCACGGCTGCAAATTCGGCCTGCTGCTCTGCAATACGGCGACGCGCTTCTTCGGGCGTATGCACATCGGGCCACAATTTGCAGAAGGTGTTCATATTGAACGGCAAATTGTAGAGTTCGCCGTGATAATTGGCAATGGGACTATTGACATAGTGATTGAACGATGCAAAGCGGTTCATGTAGCGCCACACCTGCTCGTCGGCAGTGTGGAAGATATGGGCACCATACCAATGCACATTAATATCATTGATGGTCTTGGTGAAACAGTTGCCACCGATATGGTCGCGACGTTCCACCACCAGGCAACGGCAACCGCGATCGGTGGCCTCGCGGGCAAAAACGGCACCAAACAGTCCGGCACCAACAATCAGATAGTCGTATTTTTGCATGAGTATTTATCTATGAAGTTTGAAGTATAGAATAGGGTCATTTGAAGCAGTAGCCTCCGTTCAACTCCAGAAGGCTGCCATTGACGAAGGCGTTATGAAGACAGAAGCGCACGGCGTCGGCCACCTCGGCGGGCGAGCCGAAACGACCTACGGCCGTCTTGCGGCAGATACTCTCCCTGATTTCGGGCGCCTTGGTGCGCTGCCATTCGGTCTCCACAAATCCAGGTGCCACCGCGTTGACCGTGGTGTCGGTCCCTTCAAAATATTTCACCAGATTTTTGGCCATGGCCACTACGGCGCTCTTGCTTACTCCGTAGGCAAGTGAAAGGCTGTGTGGGTAAACTGCCATTTCGGAGGCGATGAAGACGATGCGGCTGCCGTTGGGCATCACAGGCTGAAGGTCGCGAACCAGATAGAACGGTGTGTTGACATTGACCATCATCACACGTTCCCAGTCAACATTGCCCATCTCGTCCAGACCGTTGTGGCGGAAGGTGGTTCCCGCGTTCAGCACAAGGCAGTCCACCGGTCCTTGCTGTCGCATGGTTGCAGCAAATTCGGCCACCTTCGAAGGGTCACTCTGATCTACCCGAAACAATTCGGCATCGGCCCCCTTCAATGCCAAACGCTCACGGCATGCCGACGCAGCATTTTCGTCGTGACCGTATGTGAGCGTCACCCGATAGCCTTCGTCAACCAGCATCTCCGCAATGGCGTAGCCTATGCCTCTGGTACCACCCGTCACAATTGCATGTTTTTTCATCCAAGTAGTTTTTATTCAAGTTAATAGCAATCACATTTCAATCACATGATCATGACGTCTGTACTGTTCCAGTATGGAGGCAATGACGACACTCTCATTTCGCGTGAGGCGGAATGAATCCTGACGGCCGTTGACAATCATCGACACAAATTCCTGAATCTCATAGCGCAATCCGTCACCGTCGTAGCCGTAGAAGTATTTCTTGTTACGCGTCTGGTCCTCGTAACGCACCTCGAAGTAGTCCGTCAGCCACCAGGGGGCCGGCACATAAACATAACCCAAAGTGCCGGAGACCACCAAGTTGCCCTCGGTTTTCACACCAATGCCGGTAGTGACCGAAGCGGTAGCATGCGGATATTCTATTTCGCCTTTGGTGAAGATATCCACACCATCCTGCATACGCGAGCGGAAAGACACCGCGCTGTAGTTCACGCCCAGCAATTTGATAACCGACATCAGGGTCAGCGGACCGTGTTCCATGATGCTGCCGCCAGCCTGCTGGGCATCGAGCTCCCGAATGGGAGGTTTGACCATCTTGGACAGCGAGGCCCGCACATCCACCACATCGCCTATCACGCCGCTTTTCACCATGGTCACCAGTCGCATGAAACCAGGGCAATGTGCCGTTTTGCTCGCTTCAAGCAGCACAACCCCGTTGCGGTCGGCTAAAGCATAAAGCTCGCGGGCCTCGTCAGCCGAAAGCACAAAGGGAATCTCGCAAAGCACATGACGACCCGCCTCTAAAGCCCTGCGGCTATAGTTGTAATGTGTCAGGTGAGGCGAAGCGACATAGACTGCGTCGACCGATGCCAAAAAGGCGTCGTAGTCGTCAAATGAGGACTCCAGTCCAAATTCCGCAGCAAAAGCTTCAGCATCCGCCTTGTCGGGATGATAGACCGATGTCACTTCGACGCCGCTCACCACCCGGCTCTCAGGTATGAATCGGCGGGCTATGCGGCCCGTTCCGACCACCCCGAATCGGTGGCGGCCGTCGGCTTCGGCTCGCAGCAATGTGGACGAGATACCTTCTGTTCGCGGCAGGTAGACCACCTTGCAGTATTCGTTCAGGTAGTCGAATTGACCCTCCCAGTCCGAACCGATGGCAAAGATATCGACCCCATAGCGTTGTATGTCGTCAATCTTCTGGCCCACATAGTCCTCTATGATCACCTTGTCGGCGAAGCCCGTGGCTTTCACCGCCTCCACACGTTCCAACACATTGTTCTTGACATTCAATTTGCCACGTCGGCGATCGAAGCTGTCGCTGGTGACACCCACTATCAGGTAGTCGCCCAATTCCTTGGCGCGGCGCAGCAGGTTGATGTGTCCCTGGTGCAGCAGGTCGTAGGTTCCGTATGTGATGACTTTCTTCATTGTATTTCTCCGTTGATGGCTTTCTCTATTTCCATAATGACACGTTCCGACGGCATCATATTGTCAATCGGTTTCAGATAGGTGTCAAAGAATTGCTTCCGATCGGCGGCTTTGGGGTCCTCGTTTCCCACCACGGTGTCGCGCACAAAACGTTCCACGTCCGCAATGTTGCAACCCTGGTAGTGGCACCCGAAGGCCTTCAGCCCTATCCTGTTGAAGCGCTCCGCATAGTGGTCGTCGTGGGTCAGATACATCACCGGTTTGTTCACAAAGAGGTATTCGGTGGTGAACGAACCGCAGTCGTGAATCATGGCATCTGACGTAAGGAACAGGTCCACATAGCTTGTCTCCTCCAGCTGGGTGTTCTCCATCGTAGCCCACTGGTCGTAGTAGTTCTTAGTGCGCTCCTCCCCCCACAGCTTCTGCAGCTTGAATTTCAACAGTTGGTGAGGTTTGAAGGCAAACTGCACCTGATCCTTGTATTTTTTCGCCAGAAGCAGCATCTCGTCGCAGCACAGCAGGAATGTCGACAACTGCAGGGTGTCGTCTATCGTGTGATGGGGAGCCCAGATAATCCGTTTCTTGGGGTGTTCCTGCGCTTTCCATACGTCGGTGGGACGATAGTCGCTTCTCAGAAACACCTCCGTGCCTGGAAAACCTGTAACGACCGAATTGGCCCCGTGGCATCGCGAACGGCCGATGGCGTCTTCCAAGTGCATCTGTGTCTCAAGAAAATAGAATCCCACCAGATTGTGGAAGATCAGGTCGTAATTGTCGCCCCCCATGTTCAATCCCAGAAAGGCATAGGGCACGTAGCAGGTCAGTCTGTCGCGGAAATGGTACACAAAGTATTGGGGCAGGTGGTCTTTGTAGGGGGACGAGAAGATGACCACATCGGGATTCAGCGTTTTCTTGATATCTTCCCACCGACCGCGATTCGCGTCGTAGGGAACCACATATTCAAACCCCTTGTCGGCCACAAACTTCACCGTGCGCTGCAAGGTGGCATCCACCTCCTCGCGACTGAAGCCCTTGTACCACGAATAGGGGTAGATGACCACATAAGGATGGTAACGGGGATTGTCGCGCATGGCGCGGAACAGATAGTCGGACTTCCACATTCCGGGAATGGTCAGCATAAAGGCCACCTCAATGCGCTCCTTGTTCTGCAACCTGCGGGCCGCCTTCAGCTGCGAACGGCGGAAAGCCTTGATATACCACTTCGTCACCATCGGAACATGGTTGCGCACCACGTCCTTATAGGCCCAAATCAGCCGCAGGCGGTACGACATCGAAGTGTCGTAGCTCTTGTTCCGTTGTTCCTTCATCGGCTTGTTTGTCAACTTCTTTTTTTCGAAAACAGGGCATAGATGGCGGCATAGGACACAGCCACGCCCAACTGCATCCACAGACTGGTACCCACCAGCACTGCGGGCGCCACGGTCAACGCCAGCATGCCGTAGAACACCACTTTCGACGCAATCATGGCAACAAGCAGCGCCACAAATGTCGGCATCCTATGCTCAAGCGTAGCGAAGAGAGCCGTCAACGTCAACAGTTCGGCCACCATGCAGAGCGCTCTACCGGGTGTGGGCATTCCCACCACCACCATCGAAAAAATCGGAAGCAGTGCCGCCAAAAGTAGCACCGTCCGACGGTCCTTCAACAGGAGAAGACCGCCCAGCAAAGCCAGCAGCATGGGGTTCAGTTTATACAGTGGCAGTGCCAGCAGGTGCGACATTGCCGGAACCAGGCACACAAAGCCTATCAACGCAGCGCAAACAACCATTACGCGCGCGGGCGAATCTGTTTTAGAGATAGTAACACGCATTTTTATATTTTTTAGTAAAATGCAAAGATACAATTTTTTTTTAATTCGCTTCCCAATCTTTCAATTCGGCCACTATCTCAACAGCGTCACCGTGCCCACTTTGCGCTGATGGTATTGCGGATTGCTCTTCACCACATATTCTATCAGGTAGACGTATGCGTCAGCTTTGCACATGATGCCGTTGCGCCTGCCGTCCCACGTCTGGCTCAGCCCGTCGAAATCGGTGATATACGAGCCCTGACGGTTGAAAATCCACACATGCGCCTCCGTCACATCGTTGCAAAAGATTCCGAAGCTGTTGTTCGTCGATTCCTCGGGGGTGAAGGCGTTTGGCACCCACAGCGTGCTGCTGTCGATTGGTGGCATGACGGGTGCCGCAATCAAGTGGAGTTGGAGATGCACTACGCTATCGCAGCCGTTGGAGCCCTGATAGACCATTGTCGGACTGTCCGTTTCCTCATAGTAGTAGGCTCCGTCAATCCAAACAATCGTGTCGCCCTCCATGATATTCACTTCGTATACCGAATGCGAACTTTTGTTCACCCTCAACTGGGCCAAGCTGACGCTATCGCATCCCCATTGGTCAAGGTATTCGCCTGTCTGCACCAGCTGGTTGGCATAATACACCGTTCCGTTTAACACAACACTGTCGCACCCCTCTATCAATGTCACGTACTGCGTGTCACTGCGCACCTGTAGCGATAGCAGAAGCACGCTGTCGCACCCCCATCGGTTTGTCGTGTCGAAGGTATACACCCCTGTCCCCCAGCAGGTATCGCCCCGCCACACATAGAAGGGGTCACAAACCACTTCCCCCAACCACGTGGAGTCGGGCCCGACGATTCTGACCGTCGTCTGAAGACTGTTTGTCCGCGGAAAGCAAAAGGTGTCGCTATCGCTGATATCCACGCCCACATGGAACGTACCTACATGGTCGAACGTATGTGTCACCTCGGTCCCTGTGGCAACGTTCTCATCTCCGAAATTCCAGCTGCACTCACTATCCTCATCGAGACCCTGAACCGACATTGTCAGCTGCTCACCCACACAGAACACCAGATTCGACATGTCGTTCACAGTGATGTTGTTCACCACAATCCTGCGCGTCACGTCCTCCATGCGTGACCCGATGGAGTAGGCGTAGCTTTCATGTGATCCCAACCCGAAGGCATAGGCCACAAAACCTGCGCCGCCGACCATTCGCAGCGTGTGACTCCCGTCAGACACCTCAATTGTGGCGTAGAGGTAGTCCCTGTTAGCCGCCACAGGTGCAAAATACTGCGTCAGGGTGTTGCCGTCCAGTCTGATGTAGGGCAGATCCGCCGCGCGCACCACAACGTTCACATAATGAGTATTGGTCGCCGGCGTGCTCGAGCTGTTGAAGGTGATGTTCTTCACCGCCTGGTCCAGCGGACTGATTGTCACCATTGACGGGTCTCCGAAGCTGTTTCTCGAACTGGCAAAGTAGAGGTTGACACATGCGGGCTTTGTGGTCGTGATATAGTCCACCCCCTGTGAATAAAGATTTACGATGATGCGATACTCATAATAATCGCCCTCGCTCAGGGTCGTCATATAAGTGCCGTTTTTACGCACCTCACAGCCGTCCTCCAGTGCCGTAATCCTCACACGATCATAATAATAATCGTTGCCCGATCCTACCACCAAGAAGTTACTTCCCCAGCAATCGGTCGGTATCGCCTGTTCCATCACGTGGTCACACGAAAGGCCCGTCGATTCGTCAGGAATGTACACACAATAGTTGCCGTTGAACACCGCCAAACGCTTGCAGTCGCGGGCCGCAATACGCGTCCCTGAAAAGTCGCCCACCTGATGTGACGTGTCACCCATCTGGGTTGTAGTCAACGTGAAAGTGTTCCCTGCCTCAGGCAACAGCACCCTCACCGTGTCACCAGCCAAGTGTCCATCCGACGAATTGTCGGTCAGATAGATGTCCACCCACGTCGAGTCCTCCACCGCCAACAGTACAAACTCGCTACCACCCTGGTCGGCCGAGTACGACTGTACGATATATCGGTCACGCAGCACCTCGGTCGGCAGTACAATCGACTCGTCGTACGAGAAAGCGCCCTGAGCCGCTATATATACCGACACCGTATCCGTCGCCGTCACATGCACACCCTTGCACTCCAGCTGGTTAGTCTGCACATTCAGCGCCACATCCTGAGGCAGCGCCACAGACGTCACCACACCTGGGGTCACAGTCGTGGTCATAGAGAACGTATCGCATGGTGTCGACAAGGTCACACTGCAGCTCCGCGGACCCGAGATATAAGCCACCAAATCCATGCTGTTCGCATTGTTCAGGAATGTCAGCCAAAAATCCGTGCCCATAGTCGTCATCACCTGTCCCCGCAAGGAAACAGACGTCAAAACAAGCATTATCATCAACAAATATTTTTTCATATCGACAAGTTGGTTGTTTGATGCGCGTGATGCTTTGATGGTATGAATACTAAAATATTGACGCTTTCAATTTGCAAAGATAGTCATTTTTTTTCAAATCCACACTTTTCCACGCCCAGTTTTTTACTAAATCACTGAATCACAATAAAAAAAATACGTAATATTCAAACTAGCATAAAATATACATAACAGACTATATTTCAATATGTTATTTTGTTTCGACCAAATTATAGCCAAAGGCAAACTATTTTTTTTCACACAAAAAAATTCTCATTCTAAAATTTTTATGTATTTTTGCAGTCTAAATTTGTAAACATTCATCAAAAAATAAATCATTATGACTAAAGCAGAAATCGTAGCTTCCATTTCCGAGAAGACCGGTATTGAGAAAGTGGCCGTTTTGGCCGTTGTTGAAGAATTCATGACCACCGTTAAGGATGCCATGATCGGCGGTGAGAACGTTTATCTCAGAGGCTTCGGCAGCTTCATCATCAAGCGTCGCGCTGAGAAAACCGGACGTAACATCAGCAAGAACACTTCCGTTATTGTTCCCGCTCACAACATCCCCGCTTTCAAGCCCGCCAAATCCTTCCTCAACGAGGTTAAGGACAATGTGAAATAAGCACTTTTTTTCACATGCAAGCATAAAAGCCGACCATCTGATGGTCGGCTTTTCTTTTTGCCGATCTGTCGAATGCCACTTGAACCCGAGCGCTCTTCATTTTGCAGTTTTGCACGCTATCTCTGTCGGATAGGCTTTCATCTGGAATTCCCCAAACAATATTGTCTCCATATATAATAATATCTTCATTTCTGCGTTACGCAGACATGAAGCACACATCTTTGAAAAGCACTATCTGTTTCGCCCTTCTCCTTCTCTGCTGCTGCACCCTTGCGGCTCAAAACAACAAGGGCAAAAATTCCAAACAACGCAAAAGCAACAATACTGCTCGCGTTGAAAAAACAACCGTCACCGACACCGCCGGTCTCTCAGCGGCCAATGCTTGGGCCGACAAGCAGATGAAACACCTCTCGCTGGAAGAGAAGGTGGGCCAACTGATGTTTGTCCGTGTGCCGACTTCCTTCACCAAAAAAACAAAACGCGAATTCGAAAAGAATTTCTCATCCCACAACGTGGGCGGCGTATGCTTCTTCAAGGGGACGGCTTCCAACCAGCTGGCGCTCACCAAACGCTATCAACAGCTGTCCGACATCCCCCTCATGGTAACCATCGACGGTGAATGGGGGTTGGGTATGCGCCTCTCCGACTGCTTCTCCTTCCCACGGCAGATGCTCATGGGGGCCCTGTCCGCCAAAAATGACACCCTCATCGACCGCTTTGGCGAAGAAGTGGGACGCCAATGCCGCAAAATGGGCATCCATGTCAACTTCGCTCCGGTCTGCGACATCAACAACAACCCGAAGAATCCTGTTATCGGCTGCCGCTCCTTCGGTGAAAACAAAAAGCGGGTGGCTCGCAAGGCGGCTTTCTACGCTCGTGCCATGCAGCGCATGGGCGTCATCGCCGTCGGCAAACATTTCCCGGGACACGGCGACACCGATGTCGACAGCCATCTCGACCTGCCCCAAATCAAACACTCCGCTGCCTATATCGACAGCGTCGACCTATTCCCCTTCCGTCATTTGGTCAATAACGGCATACGCGGCATGATGGTGGCCCACCTTCAAGTCAACGCCCTCGACTCGCGCGTCAACATGCCCTCCTCGCTGTCCGAACGCATCGTCCTGCCACTGCTCCGTAAAGGCATGCACTTCGACGGACTGGTATTCACTGACGGCATCGACATGAAAGCCGTTTCCAAAAACTACAAGGACGGCGAAGGTGCCATACGCGCCATACGCGCCGGCAGCGACGTCATCCTGCTACCCATCGACGTCAAGAACACCATACAGGCACTTGTCGACGAGGCACGTCGCGATCCCGAATTCGAAAAAATGATCGACGACCGCTGCCACCGCATCCTGCGCGAAAAATACCGCTGCGGTCTACACCACATGGACCTTGCAAACCTTTCAGTACCCAACAGCAAGGATGCCCAACGCTGCAAGGCCATTGCATCCGCCATGGCCGAAAAAGCCATAACGCTGGTTTACAACAACTACGCACTGCCTCTCAACCCGCGTCAGCCTGTGGTCAATATTGCCATCGGCAACTGCGATACGGCAATTTCCCATCTGGATTCGGCGCTGGCCAACCGTATCAGAATGTGCAAAAACGTCGTCATACACCTACACGGCAACGTCAGCTCGTCAAACAACTACGGCATCTCGAATGACAACATCCGTCTGGTCAACCAGATTGCCGCTCTCGACAGTGTGACAAGCATATTGGTCATCTACGGATCGCCCTACATCCTGGAGTCCTTCCCCAACCCCAACCCTACTCCTCAAAAGCCCCAAAAAGCTACCGACGTGGCCAATACGGCCCGCAATATGACGCTCGGCAGCAAGTACAACGGGCCTTCTGCCATCATCATGGCCTACCAACGCATGGGCATCACCTATGACGCTGCCAAAAAAGCCATCTACGGTGAAATTCCCTTCGAGGGAAAACTGCCAGTAACTACAGGCGGCTATCGCGAGGGAACTTCCTTGAAACCTTCACCGCGCCCGCAAGAATCGCCCTATCTGCGCGTGCGTCAGGCGGGTATGGACGAGAAATGCTTCGTAAAAATCGACTCCATCGCACGCGCCGGCATCACCGCCCACGCATATCCTGGATGCCAAATCCTTGTAGCCAAAGACGGCAAAGTGGTCTACAACCGATGCTACGGTCGCCAGACTTACGACAAGAACGCTCCGCTCATGGACACCAACACCGTCTACGACCTGGCTTCGCTCACCAAGGTGACTGCCACCAACCTGGCCGTCATGAAGCTGGTGGACGAGGGCAAAATCAAGCTGGACGACAAACTGTCGCGCTACCTGCCCTATCTCAAACACTCCAACAAAAAGAACTTGACCGTCCTGCAAGCCCTGAGCCACTTCGGCCGGCTCAAAGCGTTCGACGCCTACTGGAAGCAGGCTGAAAACGGCAACAACCGCTACATCGGCACCAACCCGCCGCAAGGCTACATTGCCGTTGGCGACAACATCTATGTCAGCCCGGAGCTGCACAAGGTGATCATGGAGAAAATCGCCGACAGCGACCTCGAGAAAAGACACCGCTACATCTACAGCGACTTGGGCTTCATACTGCTGGGCGAACTGGTGGAACATGTCAGCGGCCAATCGCTCGACCTCTTCGTGCAGCAGCACTTTTACGGTCCGATGGGGCTTCACAACACCTACTTCCAGCCGCTGCAACATGGCATCGACATCAGACGCATCCCACCCACCGAAAACAGCTCGGATTTCAGAAAACAACAACTCCACGGATACGTCCACGACCCCAATGCTGCCGCCCTCGGCGGCGTGGCTGGTCACGCGGGCCTCTTCTCCACTGCCAACGACCTCTTCCTCATCTATCAGATGATGCTCAACGAGGGATCGCTGAACGGACGCCGCTACATCAGCGCCAAAACCTTCAACACCTTCAACTCGCGCCATTTCGCCGACAAAGGCAACCGCCGTGCGCTGGGTTTCGACAAACCGTTCATCACAGGCACCAGCACTCATATCGCTCCCATGGCCTCACAAAAATCTTTTGGCCACACAGGTTTCACTGGCATCATGGTGTGGGTGGATCCGGAATACAACCTCATCTACCTCTTCCTCTCCAATAGGGTGTATCCGTCGGCTTCGCCCAACAAACTGTCGAAAATGAACATCCGCACCGACATCCAAGAACAGATTTACAAGTCCCTAAAGAAATAAACCATGCAACTCCACAATCGCCTCAACGTCAAACACAGTTCTCAAACTGCCCTGTTCCTGATGCTGGCAATGCTGTGCACCACCACCATAGGATGCAAGGACGCCAAGCGCCACACCACACCTGCCCTACCCGACACTGTGGCGATGAAAGCCGACGCCCGCATGCTGGCGGAACGGACAGCGGAATGCATCAATCTGGTGCCACTCGACTCGGTAGAATCCAACGTCCAAATAGCCCCCGACAGCGTGCTCAACGCCTGCACCGAAAGGCTTATGGCACTATCCAAACAACTGGACGAGAAATACAAGGACAGCTTGTCGGCCGTCACCTTCGGGCACTACTACCTGCAAGCCCTACAACAAACCGACATCCCCAAAGAGATGATAGAACTATACGCCGAACTGGACGACAACGATTAAGTCGGACATCAACGGGCAAGCAACAAAAAGTTTTCATTAGTGTCTATCAAAAATATCAATTCGTTTTATATTAAATTTTATATCAATAATTTAAATAGCAAAATACTTGTCGCACTTTTGAAAACGTTATCAAATGAGAATATAGGTGATTAGGGGCATATGTTTATTTCAAGGCTATTATTTAAAGCTATAGTTTTTAGTTGAATCAACTGTTAAATACAATCCAATGAAAAGAACTTTTTTTGCCGTCATTTTTACGGTACTCGCATGCGTATATATATCCTGTGGCAAAGAGGAGACATCCCCCATTCCGGTATCTCTGCCCGATATTGTTGGAACTTGGAATGCGACTGACGGTTCCCATTTCAAAATATTGTTCTACCTTCAAGACGGAACCCTCTTCGACTCGACAGACAATCCCACGGACGACCTGTCTTTTGTTTTTCATGATTCCATAAACGTGGATGCTCCATGGGAAGTGCCATGCACCTATTCGTTAACACCCAACACTTTGTCCTTTAATCTGGCTGGTTTAGTGACCCGCGATTACACCCTCGACGAATTCACCGAGCATCATCTTGCATTCCACCGCGTCGACACCAGCACCTACCAAACCACCGAAAACAACGAAACCATCGATGTCATCGGAATCGAATACGAAATCTGGGACTTGACGAGATAATTGATTTGCGCCGCACAAGACAATGCCGTCATGAATGCCCATCAGGTGGCTGTGCAGGCCAGGAGGATAGCTGCCATCTCTTCGAGTCGCGACTTCTTTTCGGACACTATTATCTTTAGGCTCTCCAACAGACCATCATCCCTCAAGAAATGAAGGAGCTATACAAAGCATTGGATCGATAGTGCAAAGATAGAAAACCGGTGTATCAACCCTTATAGTCTCCACGGTCCACCACCGTTTCATAACCGATTTTCCGGATTCGTCCCTCCGTACAGGCTCGACATTCGGCCGACTCTTCGCCGGTGCATATCTTGTTGTCGTAAATGGAATAATCCTTTCGGTGTTCCACTGGTGAAAGATTGGGCATCACCACGTTGGCGCCAAACTGTATACCCAACTCGCGACCATGGGGATGAAGTGTTCCCAGCGCCGTTGTGGCAGGCAGCAACACATGGGGGTGCAGCAGTCGTATGATGGCCAGCAGCCGCAACGTGTAGGTCACCTTGCCGTTCGGAAAATCGGCAAAAGGAGTGTCGTGGGCCGATATGAACGGTCCGATACCCACCATCTGGGGCTGCAATTCGCGTATGAACTGCAAATCGGCATAGAGTGTGTCGAATGTCTGGTAGGGTGAACCCACCATGAATCCGCATCCCACCTGATAGCCAATCTCCTTCAACGTCCAAAGACAATCTATGCGATGTTGGAACGACATCTCGGCCGGATGCAACCTGGCATAATGCTCGGCCGACGCCGTCTCGTGGCGCAACAAATAGCGATTGGCACCGGCATCGAAAAGTGCTTGGTAGCTCTCGCGACTGCGTTCGCCAAGCGACAGGGTGATGGCACAATCGGGATACTGCTTGCGGATGGTGGATACAATGCGGCACATGCGTTTGTCGTCGAACCAGCCGTCTTCACCGCCTTGCATGACGAAGGTACGGAATCCCAACCGATAGCCGGTAGCACAGCAGGCATAGATTTCCTCGTCGGTCAAACGGTAGCGCGATGCGGTGGTGTTGCTGCGACGCAGTCCGCAATAGAGGCAGTCGTTCTTGCAGTGGCTGGTGAGTTCGATAAGGCCACGCATAAAAATCTTGTTGCCATACACCGAGGTGGCCACCGCACGGGCTTGGTTGCGCAACTCCTCCACCGTCGCATTGTCGTCGGTGGTGAGCAGTTGCTCCAACTTCTCACGACTGATGTCGCGCGTCATTCTGATATCGTCAATCAGCGACATAAAAAAGCATGTATATTATTTCGAACAAGACGATTCACCACGAGCTGCAGGTTGACAGCAGGCGGGCAGTTTCTCAATGGCACGGGGATTGGGTTTCTCGTTGGCGGTGCGCACACCGTTGGCAGCCAAGGCCTTCTCTATCTTGGTCGCATTGGTCTTGTCTTCACGATATACCACTGTGACCGATTTCTTGTCCAGATTGAGCGTCCAGTCCACCACACCCCGTTCATAAGCCAATGTCTTTTCAATAGTGGCATTCAGCCCCTTGCAGCAATAACCCGGAATAGCGATTTCGGCAGTACGAGTCTTTTTGGACTTTTGTTGTGCAAAACAAACCGTACACAAACCCAAAGCCAAAAAGAGTATAAAAACTTGTTTTTTCATTGTTCCAAATATTTAAAATCGATGTTTGTCATTCTAGGAAACAGAACCCGACCAACAGGCGGAGCCTCTCAATTTCCAATACCAAATATCATTTTTTCGATTCAAATAACGTTTTACACATCGTTTTATTGTTCGGCACATAGATTGAATCACAATCACCTTATATTGAATCGAATACCTCCATAGAAGAGACGTCCCATAAGTGGCGCATAGACCACCGAGGCGTCGAATGCATGCGAGAAAGGAGCATCGGCCCCAATGACAGGCGTCTTCTGCACATGCCCAGTGATATTCTCCACACCAAGGTAGACCTCGAAACGCTTGAATTTGCGTGTCACCTGACCCAGCATGTAGAGATAGGCGTCTGCTTCGCCCTGCATTTCGCCTTTGTTGAGCGGCAGGCGCTGAGGGCCGTTGAGCTGCGTGGTCAAATCAAAACGCCATTTCTCAAAACGCGTATGGTAACTCAACACTAACAGCCCTTTCCAGAATGCGGTGTAGGGTTTGCGCATCATGGTGCCATGATAGGAGCAGCGCACATCGTTGATCTTCCCTGCCAGCGATACGTTGAAGCCCTCGAACAGATCGATGCTGAAATCGGCCTGAACCACACTCGAGTAGCTCTGACCATCAAGATTGTAGAACCACACCTCGTCGGCGGCCACATCGAGGTCGACCACCGCCTGATTGACAAAGCGTGTATGGTAATAGTCCACCGTTAACGTAGCATCGCGACCATCAGACAACTGGAAGCGCTTGGTAACGTTGAGTCCGCCGTTCCAAGCCTCTTCCCGACCAATCCATTCCTGCTGGACAATTCGGCGGCCGGATGCCAGAATACCAATATTTTCGGCAATGAGATTGGGCGTTCGGAAACCGCGTCCGACCGATCCTCTCAACACCCAGTTGTTCCAAACATTCCATCGGAAATGCAACCTCGGCGACACCGCATGACGTTGGAAATCGCCATCGGCGTAAAACGCACCCGACACATCCGGATGAATCTGCGACGGCGGAACACTATAGTCGTAGCGGACACCCAGGGTTGCATTGAATTTGTCGCCATAGCGGAAGGTGTATTGGACGAATGCACCCGGCAGCACCTCCCGGAAGCAGTAGTTGTCGCCGTCGGCAAAGTACTGCAAGGGCGCTCCGTTGTATGGAACATAGCTGAGCCGTTCGGCAACATCGGTGTATCGGAACGACACGCCATAATCCATGATATGGCCGCCCCACACTTCGGCATTCACCAAGAGATTGGCATAAATATCCTTTTCTTCGCCCAAATAATCCGACAGCCCGTAATAGGCATCCTGACGAAACCATGTGGCCGCCACCTGCAAGCCCACCGACGTCGTATTGGACAGGACCTTGCCATTTTTGGAGAAGACATGCAGACGGTCGGTGGTGCCGCCAAATCCGTAGATGCTGTCGTTTCCACGCATGTCGCCTTCAAAGCGCATGTCGCCTCCCAATCGGTTCTCGTGAATATAATTGACAAGTGTCTGCGAAACAAATCCTTTCCCGTTGTCGAAATGCCAGCGGTTGGCGATGTTGAACTGCTGCTGCATCGGGTAGTCGGCAAAGCCATCGTGCCCCAAATGATCAGAACGACGGGAGTCGAGCGTGGTGTAAACCAATAGCCCTGTTGCCAGACGCTCGCTGAAACGATGGTTCACTTTGGCCGTCACCTCCGATTTCAAATCGCTGTTTTCATACAGATTGAGCGAAAAGACATCGCCCTTATGGGGCTTTTCATATTCCAAATTGATGGTACCCGTAATGGCCTCATAGCCATTCTTGACGGTCGCCACCCCTTTGCTCACAGAGATACTCTCCATCCACTGACCGGGGACATACCCCAATCCGAAAGGAGCAGACAGCCCTCTCAAAAAAGGCGTGTTTTCGAGCAGCAGCTGCGAGTAGACACCCGTGAGCCCTAACAGCTGGATTTGGCGACTGCCCGACACAGCATCGCTGTAGCCTACATCGACAGTGGCCGAATTCTCGAAACTCTCACCCAGATTGCAGCAAGCCAAACCGCGTAGCCCCTCAACGGTAATGACTTCCGTCTGCGCCACCGAAGACATACGGGTGAACGAAGCACGGCGACGTTCGCGGACCGACACGCCTTGCAATGCGGTGGCAGCCGCTTTCAGTCGTACCTGCAGTGGTGCATTCGATTGCAAACGAATGGTATCGTTGGCATACCCCATCAGCCCCACCACCAATGTCGAACAATCCTGGCACGACGACAAACGGAATCGTCCCTCGCCATCAGCCGTAGTGCCATGAAGCGTTCCAATCCATTGCACATGGGCTCCTGGCAGAGGACTGCCGTTGGCATCGTCCACGACAATTCCCTCGACCTGCTGGGCCTCAAGCGAAAGCGGAATCAAGAGCAATAACAGTAGTGGAAGCGGGAGGAAGTGACAGAAGCGGACAGAGCGGGATTGTTGCATGGCGAAGAAAGGGGAAAAATCAGAAGAGCAAGCCTACACCCAACCGATAGAACATGTCTCCCTCATGGCTGCGGGTGACCCGCCCGTCGACATAGATGAAACCCAACAAGTCGATGCCTACACCGCCGATGAGCGAGTAGTTGCTGAAGTCGAAAGCCTTGTCGGTAGCGCCCTTGATGGTGGTATAGAACTCGGGGCCCACAAAGACGCGCAAGGAGAGCATTTTATTCAACTCGAGCAGATGGATACCAGCCAAAACCGGTATGGAGAGGTTCACCGTCTGCACATTGGAATAGGCAGAAACAATTTTGTCGATGAAATTATCCTGTGCCTCGACGGAATCCCACACAGAGCCAATGGAGAAGTTGGCTTCCGGTTGGATGGTGATCCAACGTCCGATATTGGCACGCAAGAGGAGACCACCCTCACAACCGCGAAGGAAATCGGTTGTGAAATCATTGACCTCGGTGGTGACATCGTTGATCATATCATCGATGGAGGTGGTGGAATACTGCAGTTTCAGACCCATCTGAAAAAACTGGGCATGCGATGTCGATATTCCCAATATGGCGATGACCGCCAGGGCTAAAAGGCTTTTTTTCATATTTTTAGTGTTTTATATTGATTGTTTTATTGAATTTGTTCTGATGATTTCAGGCAGGGTCTCATGTTGTCGGTCCTTGTTCAAAGGGGGATTGACAGACCCTGCCGTTTAAAGATTTATCATGCCTCGGCATCGCGTCCGTGGCAGTTTTTGTACTTCTTGCCGCTGCCGCAAGGACAGGGATCGTTGCGACCTACTTTCTTTTCGACATGCACCGGCTGGGGTCTCTCGCGAGGAGCTGTGCGCTGGGCCTCGGGAGCGTCGTTGCGGCTGGTGCGAAGTCCCTTCTGGTTACTGGTGGGCTGGTGTGCCTCCTTCATCTCGCTTTCCTGCTTGATGGGCAAACTGGCGCGGCTCAGGAAGGATGCAATCTGGCGGTTGATGTCGAGCAGCATTTTCTCGAAGAGGTTGAACGATTCGAACTTGTAAATCAACAGAGGATCCTTCTGTTCGTAGCTGGCATTCTGGACGGAGGTCTTCAGGTCGTCGAGTTCGCGGAGGTGTTCCTTCCACATGTCGTCGATGATGGCCAGCGTGATATTCTTTTCGATGGAGAGCTGCACCTCGCGGCCGCCGTTTTCATAGGATTTCTGCACCGGGCAGATCACATTCATCGTCTTCACACCATCGGTGATGGGGAACACCACATTGAGATAGCGTGTATTGTCGTGGATATTTTTGATGAACGGATAGGCAAGTTCAGCAAGGCGCTGCATGCGCTCCTTGTAGGCATTGTAGGTCATCTCGTAGAGCTTCTGGATCATGTCGCCCGAACGGGTGTTGAAGAATTCACGCTCGGTGAAGGGCACCTCCATGGCAAAGACGCGGATCATCTCCATCTTGAAACCCTCATAGTCGTTGGCCTGTGAAGCATCGTTGTAGAGCAGTTCGCAGGTGTCGTAGAACATGTTGGAAATATCGATGGAGAGGCGGTCGCCATAGAGGGCGTTGCGACGCTTGTTGTAGATGACGGTACGCTGGTTGTTCATCACATCGTCGTATTCCAACAGGCGCTTACGCATGCCGAAGTTGTTCTCTTCCACCTTTTTCTGTGCACGCTCTATCTGTTTGGTGATCATGGAGTGCTGAATCACCTCGCCCTCCTGCAGACCCATACGGTCCATGATGGCGGCAATACGTTCCGAACCGAAGATACGCATCAGGTCGTCCTCAAGCGAGACGAAGAAGAGCGACGAACCCGGGTCTCCCTGACGGCCGGCACGACCACGCAACTGGCGGTCGACGCGACGGCTCTCATGACGTTCAGTACCTATGATGGCCAAGCCACCATGTTCGCGGACATCGCCTTTCAGCTTGATATCCGTACCACGTCCGGCCATATTGGTGGCGATGGTCACGCGTCCCGGTTCACCGGCTTCGGCCACAATATCAGCCTCTTTCTTATGCAATTTAGCATTCAACACATTATGCTTGATACCCTTCATGGTGAGCATCTTGCTGAGCAGTTCAGATGTCTCCACCGAAGTGGTACCCACCAGCACCGGACGACCTTCACCGCGCAGACGCTCAATCTCGTCAATGACCGCTTTGAACTTCTCGCGTTTGGTCTTGTAGATCATGTCGTTCATGTCGACACGGGCAATGGGTCGGTTGGTCGGAATGACAACGACATCCAACTTATAGATATTCCAGAATTCGCCCGCCTCGGTCTCAGCAGTACCGGTCATACCGGCCAGCTTCTTGTACATGCGGAAATAGTTCTGAAGGGTGATGGTGGCATAGGTCTGTGTGGCGGCCTCCACCTTGGCGTTCTCCTTGGCTTCGACAGCCTGGTGCAGGCCGTCGCTCCAACGGCGGCCTTCCATGATACGGCCGGTCTGTTCGTCGACAATCTTCACCTGACGGTCTTCGGTGAGCACGTAGTCGACATCCTTTTCGAAGAGCGTATAGGCTTTCAGCAGCTGGTCGACAGTGTGTACACGATCGCTCTGGATGGCGAAATTGTTATAAATTTCCTCTTTCTTGGCAGCTTTTTCTTCCGGGGAGAGGTTTTCTTTCTCGAGGTCGGCAATCTGTGCGCCCACATCGGGCAGCTGGTAGAAACGGGGATCCTCACCCATCTGGGCCAGAAAATCCATACCCTTGTCGGTGAGTTCGCAGGTACGTTGCTTCTCGTCGACAACGAAATAGAGTTCGTCATCAATGATGTGCATGTATTTGTTCTGCTCCTGCATGTAGAAATTCTCAGTCTTCTGGAGCAGCGCCTTGACGCCCGTCTCGCTGAGGAATTTGATGAGCGCCTTGTTTTTCGGCAGACCGCGATAGGCGCGTAGCAGCGCCATAGCGCCCGGCTGGTCGGGTTTCTGGTCCATATTGTTGCCCAGTTCGCGCTTGGCGTCGGCCAGAATGGTGGTCACCAGCATACGCTGGGTGTTATAGAGCTTTTCGATAACCGGTTTGAAGCGGTCGAATTCCTGGTCGTCGCCCTTAGCCGTGGGACCCGAGATGATAAGTGGGGTACGGGCATCGTCGATAAGCACGGAGTCGACCTCGTCGACAATGGCGTAGTTGTGTCCGCGCTGTACCAGCTCGTCGGGATTGCGGCTCATATTGTCACGCAGGTAATCGAAACCGAATTCGTTGTTGGTACCATAGGTGATATCGGCGTTATAGGCAGCCTTGCGGGCGTCGCTGTGAGGCTCGTGTTTGTCGATGCAGTCGACAGTGAGACCATGGAATTCGAACAGCATGCCCATCCACTCGGAGTCGCGCTTGGCCAGATAGTCGTTGACGGTGACCACATGCACACCTTTGCCCGGCAGGGCATTCAGATAGACCGGCAGCGTGGCGACGAGCGTCTTACCTTCACCTGTGGCCATCTCGGCGATTTTGCCGCTGTGCAGCACCACGCCGCCAATCAACTGGACATCGTAGTGGACCATATCCCAAGTGATCATATTTCCACCAGCCATCCAGCTGTTTTTGTAGTGGGCCATACCCGAATCGTCGATGTTGACATTGTCGCGCGAAGCCGACAGGTCGCGGTCGTGGTCGGTGGCAGTAACCACCACCTCCTCGTTTTCGGCAAAGCGGCGAGCGGTGTCCTTCACCACGGCAAAAGCCTCAGGAAGAATTTCGTTCAGCACCTCTTGCGTCTTGTCGTAGGAAATCTTTTCCAGTTCGTCGATACGTTTGTACAGACGCTCTTTTTCATCGACAGGCATATCATATTCGTCCTCAATACGCTGGCGGAGCGAAGACAGTTCCTCCTCCTCCTCACGGACGTTGGTACGGATACGTTCCTTGAACTCTATGGTTTTTGCACGAAGTTGGTCGTTGGTCAGTTCTTTAATGGATGGATAGATTTTAAGCGCAGCCTCAACATAAGGATTGACCTCTTTCAGGTCGCGCTGCGACTTGTTTCCAAATAGTTTGCTTAAAAAATTAGCCATATAAATAGTATAATATCTTTTTATTTCACTAAATAACAATATTTTGCGTACAACAATACGCAAAACTATAACATACAAAAGTAGTAAAATGCAGACAAACAACAAAATTTATTTTCGTTTTCCATCTACGCAGCTCCTTCGGGCCTCAAAAACATGGCATGGGCAAGCACAGCAGAAGCTTTGCACACCGTCGTCCGAAAGCGAACCGAATCGCAGCCGGTTCGTCAACAAAACCACCCGCCCCAAGCGTCTCCAATCTGACCCGCTGCCGTACAAGCGTAGACATTTCAAAAAAAATCGTATTTTTGCATTTTGTAATTTTCAATAGAACACATTCATCAAACTATGAATAAAACAGTTATCATTTCCACCATCTTTGTGGCCGTCGCTGCACTGTGCGGCTCGTGCGGCAAAAAGGACCCACGCCTGATGGGTGCCGAATCGGGCAAAGCGCAATGCGAATGCTACAAACTGGAAGGCGAAGAGGCCGTCAAAAAATGTCTGGACGACATTGAAAAAAAATATATCGACTACCTGAACGACACCGCCTATATCGAGGCATCGGAGCTGCAGATGCTGAATTGCATCAGCGAAGGCGTTGTGGATATGGAAAAGCCCATCAAGGACTTTCGCGACACCACCAAGAAAGCGCCTACAGCCGACATCCAGTCCGACACCCCCGACAGCAACGCCCAAAACAACGAGAAGTCGGAAACAACAAAGAAATAAAACATCCACCATTCAACAATATCCACAATGAACGTAACATTAGGAAGATCAGGACTCGTGGTGCCGAAAAACGGCTTCGGCGCCCTCCCCATACAACGCATCTCCACCGAAGAGACCGTGCGTCTGATACACAAAGCCTTTGACAATGGCATGTATTATTTCGACACTGCCCGCTTCTATACCGACAGCGAAGAGAAACTGGGCATAGCGCTCCACGACCGACGCGACAAGGTCATCATCAGCACCAAGACCGGCGCCACCGACGCCGACGGATTCTGGAAGGACCTCGAAACCTCGCTGCGACTGCTGCAAACCGACTACATCGACCTCTACCAGTTCCACAACCCGGCCTTCTGCCCGCTTCCTGGCGACGGCAGCGGACTCTACGAAGCCATGCTGGAAGCCCAAAAGCAGGGCAAGGTGCGCCATATCGGCATCACCAACCACCGTTTGGCCGTGGCTCAGCAAGCCATCGACAGCGACATGTACGAAACGCTCCAATTCCCCTTCTCCTATCTGGCTTCCGACAAGGAGCTGCATCTGGTCAACCAGTGCGCCGAAAAGAACATCGGCTTCATCGCCATGAAAGCCCTCAGCGGCGGACTTATCAGCCACGCAGCCACCGCCTACGCCTATCTGGCCCAATTCCCCGGCGTGGAACCCATTTGGGGCATTCAGCGCGAAAGCGAACTGGACGAATTCATCTCTTTCCAGGACAACCCGCCCACCCTTACCGACGAAATGCGCCAACGCATCGAAAAAGACCGCAAGGAGCTGACTGGCGACTTCTGCCGCGGATGCGGCTACTGCCAGCCTTGCACCGTCGGCATCGAGATTGAAAGCTGCAACCGCATGTACCTTTTCCTGCGTCGCGCCCCCTACTCCGTCTACCTCACCGAAGAGTTCAACACCAAGATGCACCAGATCGAAGACTGCGTGGATTGCGGACTCTGCAAAAGCCGCTGCCCCTACGGTTTGGACATCCCCAACCTGCTGCGCCGCAACCTGGAGGACTGGAACGAGCACTGGGCCCACAAAGAGAAATACTTGGGAAGTTGATTGTTAGCAACAGAGTATTGTAATCAATTGTAACTATTTAGTCTCCACCATGTCACCTGACGTACTTACTTTTTTCGCCGAATTGGCAGTCAACAACAATCGGGAATGGTTTATGGACAACAAAAGCCGCTACGATGCCATTCACGCTGAATTTGTCGACTTCACTGCACAAATCATCGACGAACTGAGCCCGCTGGACCCTTCTATAGGCCATCCCGATGCAAAAAAATGTCTTTATCGAATCTACCGCGACTTGCGTTTCACGCAGGACAAACGCCCCTACAAGACACACATCTCCTTCTTTCTGAGCAGTCATGGCATCAAACGCAGCGGCGAAGCGGGCTACTATCTGCAAATCGGACAAGTGGATGAAGAAAAGTCCAGTGGACTTTTCGATAGCGAAGCGGAGAACAAGAAGGGCCTGACGGGCAACTGCTCCTTGGGCGGAGGCATCTTCATGCCCGACAAGGACAAACTGGCTGCCATCCGGCAGGAGATATTTTACAACACCGACCAGTTTCTGGCCATCCGCAACGAGAAGAACTATAAGAAATACTTCGGCGACTCCTACTTCACCACACGCATCCTGAGCCGCGCCCCCAAAGGTTACCCAAACGACTGGGAACATGTCGACTTGCTCAAATTCAACGACTACTGCACCATGCACACTGTCCCCAACAAAGTGCTGCTGAGCGACGGTTTCAAAGACTACGTGATGAAGGTGTTCAAGGCCTCGGTGCCGCTCAACAAGTTCATATTGCAAGCCACCAGCTGAAGTCCAAAGGGACGTTCCTCTTTGTGGACAGCTGACGATTAAAGGCAACTACCACGACACTTTCAAATTGTAAATATAGCGCATAAAAGGAAGCGCGGCGTCGGAATTCCGGCGCCGCGCTTTTCAATATAGCTTATGATTCAATCTTAAGCTTGAGGCTTGATGTTCGGTTCTTCCAAACCGTAGCCTTTCTTTTTGTCGACAGCCTTGAGGTAGATAGAAATCAGCAAAGCAGCAATACCGAGAGAAGCCAGCATCACAAGTGCCCACTTATAGTCGTAGGGAACCAGGACGCCTTCCTCACCGGCCTTGATGGCTGCTTTGGCGGCAATCACTTTGGGATTGTCGGCATTGGTGCTCTCCAGCACGTTGCCAATCAGTGTCGGGAACAAGCCCAAACCGATATTCTGAATCCAGAAAATGGCGGCGTAGGCAGAACCAATGATTTTCTCGTCAACCAGCTTAGGCACCGAGGGCCACAGGGCTGCAGGCACCAGCGAGAAGCTTGCACCCAAAACCAGAATAGTGACATAAGCCACCACAACGCCGCCGGCAGGTGAACTGGCCGACACGCCCGGCAGGATGAAAGCAAAGGTCAGATGGCAGACAACCAAAAGAATGGAACCCAGCATCAGCATCGTTGCAGCTTTACCCTTATGGTCCACATAATTGCCTAGGATGGGGGTGATTGCCACAGCCAACAGCGGGAAGACGGCGAAGATGGTTTCTGCCGTGCCACGCATATAGCCCATGTAGCAGTACACAATCAAGGCAAGAATAGCCATGCCCATCAAACCGTATTTCAGACCTTTGTTTTTCTTCATGAAGTTGCTCGAGAAAGCGCAAGCGGCCACAACGAGCATAATGATATACTGAACAATAGTCACAGCGTTTTTACCCCAGAAAGTGTTGGGATCGGCTTCGGTAAGGTCAAGGTTGCATTGAAGCATATTGACGGCATACTTCTGGAAGGGGAAGATGGCGCTGTAGTAGAGCACGCACAACAGAGCGACCAGCCAGAAACCAAGGCTGGTGAAAATTTTGCCCAGGTCGCTGAATTTGAAGGGGTCGTCCTTTTCTTCAGCTTCTCCGGTTTGAGCATCAAGTTTTTTGTCCATGAAGAAATAGACAATGAACATGATGAGGGCGATGCAAAGCAGCACAACACCGAATTTCACAGCATTGTCGACGTGGATTCCGCCACCCAATTTAGCGAAGAAGGGAGAGAAAATCATACAGGTGGCAACACCCAGACGGGCAAGGGCCATTTCAGAACCCATGGCAAGGGCTGTTTCGCGGCCTTTGAACCACTTCACAATACCACGGCTGACGGTGATACCGGCCATCTCACATCCGCATCCGAAAATCATGAATCCGCAAGCAGCCAATTTGGCCGATGCAGGCATTCCTTCGGCAAAGGGAAGGATAGATCCGATGATGGGGAGATCGCCATTCCAGTTGAGGTGATTGGTGAACCAAGCCTCAAGGCTGGTGCCCGTAAACATGTCACTTACAGCATAGAACTTGATTATGCCGCCGACAAGCATCACAGCACCCGACAAAACAGCGGTGAAACGCACACCCATCTTGTCGAGAATGATGCCGGCGAAGATGAGGAAGAACACATAAACGTTGAGGAACACCTCAGCGCCCTGCATACGACCAAAAGAACCGCTGTCCCATCCACGCGTCGACTCCATATACTCCTTGATGGGCGACAAAATGTCCATAAAAATATAGGCGCAAAACATAGCAAGCGCCAAAAGCAAGAGAGCTGTCCAACGCATTCCTGCGCTGTCTCTCAAAGTTTTAATACCTGTTTGTGTCATACTATTATTGTTTAATTATAAATTCCAAACGGATTTGCAAAAATACGAAATAAATACAACATAGAGCGGAACTATTGAAAAAAAGTTAAAAAAATTTGGAGGTTCCATATTTTTCTAACAGAAACTGCGTTATAAAAAGAAAACAACCAAAATGAAAAAAACAATTGCGTATCTTTTGTTTCTGCTTGCGGCACTTTCGGCTTCTGCTCAGACGCGCCAAATGATGCTCCACAAGGGCGACTACCGTATGGACGGCGGCCTCATCGTCACCAACGACAGTCTGCTGCAGCACCTCCGTTCCAATCGCTACGACGCCATCTGGCTTGAAACTCCACACAACGGCGTCAAACTGCTGAAACCTCATTACTGGAATGACACGAATGATGAGCCTGCCGACTGCGATGGTTCATTCTACGCGAAACGCGACAGCATCGTATCGTTCCGTGACAGCAACCACATATCCATCTACCAACGATGGACGACTGACTTCCTGTTCCGCAACGCCGAAGAAAAGGTCGAGACCAACGTCCGCCTGACGAGCTTCGGGATGTACTACCCTCGCGGCGAGTACGACACCGCCACCACTCACCCCTACCCCGCCACAGCCATTGCTTTCCGCTATGCCGACGAAGAATACTACATCCCTGTGAGCGACAGTATGGATTGGGACCACAGCGAAATCACCATTCGCGACAGCGTGCACCTGACCATCAGCATACAGAGGTATCGACTCGGTCCCCTCGGCGAGAGCCCCTACGCCGAGGTGGTGGCCATGAAGCGTATCCATGTGCCTGGCGAAGAGGACACTCTAGGCCGCTTTGTGTGCTACAACGGCGACACCATCTGCTTCACCAGCCGCGAAGCCAATTGGGAGGTGTATACCTACAGCACCAACGCCCACCCGAACCTGTTCAACGGCCGTGACAACATCGGGGAACTCCACATCCTGAGCCTGCAAGAGAATCTGTGTAAGCGAATGCGAGGGGTGTTTTTCAAGTATGTGCAATTCCACGACCGCGGAAACCGCTGGTGGACAACAAAATATCGCCGTACCCAACCCAAGGACCCGAATGTGCAAGGGGCATGGCCGCCCAACCCGTGCACAATCTACCTGCAGGAGGAGAAGTTTTAAGAAAAATGATGCGCCCGCGGCCAACGGCCACGGGCGCATCAATTAATCAAGGCATCCTCAACTATTCCACGTTGAGGATGTAATAAGCCTTTTTGCCTTTCTGCACGAGGATGCAGCCGCTGGCAAGGATGTCCTGTGCGCTGAGCGTGGCATTCTCCCCTACCTTCTGTTTGTTGACGGAAATGGAGTTCTGCTTCAGCTCGCGGCGGATTTCGCCCTTGCTGGCAAACATTCCCACCTCGGCGGCTATGTCGATAAGCGATGGATTGGCCTCGATAGCAGCACGGCTGACGGTGAACTGCGGCACACCGTCGAAGACGCTGAGCAGCGTTTCACGGTCAAGTGCGTTGAGTTGTTCCGTCGTGGCCTTGCCGAACAGCAGCTCGCTGGCGGCGATGGCGGTGTCGTAGGCCTGCTGGCCGTGGACGCGGATGGTGATGTCCTTGGCGAGGGCTTTTTGCAGAATGCGCTGTTCGGGGGCTTCAGCATGCTGCTTTTCAAGTGCGTCGATCTCCTCTTTGCCGAAGAGGGTGAAGATGCGGATGTACTTGGCCGTATCAACGTCCGAGCAGTTGAGCCAGAACTGGTAGAACTTGTACGGGGAGGTCTTTTCGGGGTCGAGCCACACGTTGCCACCTTCGGTCTTGCCGAACTTGGTGCCGTCGGCCTTGGTGATGAGCGGACAAGTAAGCGCGAAAGCCTCACCGCCTTCCATACGGCGAATCAGCTCGGTACCCGTGGTGATGTTGCCCCACTGGTCACTGCCACCCATCTGGAGCTTGCAGCCCTTGGTGCGGTAAAGCGTCAGGAAGTCGTAGCCTTGCAGCAGCTGGTAGCTGAATTCGGTGAAGGAGATGCCCGTCTCCATACGTTTCTTGACCGAGTCCTTGGTCATCATATAGTTGACAGTGATATGCTTGCCCACATCGCGAATAAAATCGAGGAAGAGGTAATCCTTCATCCAATCGTAGTTGTTGAGGATTTCGGCGCCGTTGACGGGATTGTCGAAATCGAGGAAACGCTCCAGCTGTTTCTTGATACAGCTGACGTTGTGCTGTATTTCTTCCGGGGTGAGCAGTTTGCGCTCAGCGGCCTTGAACGAGGGGTCGCCGATCATACCCGTGGCACCACCGACGACAGCCAGCGGCTTGTGTCCGGCCATCTGCAGGTGTTTGAGAAGCATAATGCTGACAAGGTGTCCGATATGAAGGCTGTCGGCCGTGGGGTCGATGCCTACATATGCCGTGGTGACCTCCTTGTTGAGTTGTTCTTCCGTACCCGGCATCATATCGTGGATCATACCACGCCATTTCAATTCTTCTACTAAATTGCTCATATTAATATATGTATTATTCTTAATTATTGTCTGCAAAAAAAAAGAGGTACCGCTTTGCAGTCAGTACCTCTTTCTCTATTTAATTATTATTATCGAACGATCAGTTTGGAAGTAGCTGACTCTTTGCCAAGGTTGATGTTCAACAGGTACATGCCGTGGTTGAACTTGGTGCAGTCGAGGCTGTAGGTGTGCAAACCTTCACCAAGATAACCGAGCGATTCGCTGTAAACCATCTTACCATTGATGTCGTAGATCTTGACAACGGCGTTGCCGGCATTGACGACAGAGAGTTCGAGAGTGGTCTGGTCAACGGCAGGGTTAGGATAAACCTTCACCTGGTTGTTGCCCTTGTCAACCACCTGGATTCCGACCCAGTCTTCAGGATTGCTGATTTCGTTTTCGTGATCGGTCACATAGGTGGTATCCATGAAGACACCGCGGCCGTAGGTACCGAAGTAGATAGCGTAGGGATATTTGGTCTTTGCAAAGAGATAAGGAACTCTGTTCACACCATCCATCTGCTCGTAGCGCTGACGCTGGAGGACGTTGGTCTGCTGGATGATGGAAGTGACGGGAACACCGTTGAAGGAACCGTAGGTCTGCCAAGCGGGGTTGGTGAGGGAACCGCTGACGAAGACGCCCTTCTCTGTACCGGCGAAAACTTTACCAGTGGTGTATTCAACCATAGCGGAGTAGACAGGATCGGCGGTACCCATCGAGGAGTTGGCATCGGTCACGGTGAGGTCTGTGATGGTACGAGTGTACTTGTCGCTAGCGTTATTCACAACGATGATGTTGGGTTCAAGGGTCTGATAACCGCCGAAGGTGACGATGAGGTTGTCATTGCCGTCACGAGGATCGCAGGTCATAGAAGTCACGGGACGTCTGAACCAACCGCCATCGGCAGCCCAGATGGTATCGAAGTGGGTGATACGGCTCATACCATCGAAGTCGCGGGTGAAAGCCAACTGCGATTTGAAGTTGACACCGTGGTTGACATCGGCCTGATGGAAGTCGTAGACGCGGAAGATGAAGCTCTCCTTAGTAGTATCATTGATAACATTAATATAAATACTCTTACCGTCGCGGCTGAAGGTGAAGTCGCCGATCGAGTAACCGTTGTCGGCACGATAGATGGGCACCCAGTGCATCAGTTTCTCGACATCATCGCCGGTAGCGTTGAGCGACTCATTGTAATCCCACACATTGCGGAAGTAGTTAGGAGTGGCATTCAGGAAGACGCAAGCAAGGTTACCACCGTCGCGGCCGTTGACGAGGATGCGGCTGACAACAGGATTGGCAATTCTGTGGGTCAGATGATCTTTAACGGTGAACGACTCGGTGAAGGTGTGGAAGAAGGGATAGTCGAAGTTGGCTTTGCAAGCGACGATGATGCTGTCACCAGGAACGATAACGGTGTTGCCGGTCAGCGGGGTCTCCACGCCATCGTGGTAGTAAGTGAGGTTGGTGTCGATATGGAAGGTGATGCTATCTCTCCAGATGGTGTTGCGGTTCGTTTCCCAAAGTTTCATCTGAGGAATAGGATTGCTGCTGGCCACGATATTGGACAGGAAAGCCTCTGCGATGGTCCAGGTCTGGGTGTTGTAGTAGTCAGCGTAGTCGGTGCAAGCACGACCCATGCTGGCCACAGGGCTGACGGTGGAGCCTTCGAACATGAACTGGCCAGGCTCGGAGGAAACGAAGATGGAGCGACGGGTGTTGGGGAGCACCTGCTGGAACATGGAGGATGCCACACCGGCACCGCTACCCAACCAAGTGACGCTGGCCATGTGGTTCAGGATAGAAGTGCTCGACTGGTCGTACCAGGTGGAGTCGACATAGAACTGGACGCTGTCCTGATAAGCGTTGTGGTCGTTACGCGACTGGATGAAGGGGCAGCCGTTGTTGACAGCACCACCGATAATGGAACCGTCGGGCGACACAGCGATATGGTTGAACTGGACAGTATTGAAACCTTTATTGATAGAGACAAATTTGCCCTCTTTGGTCTGTTTGAAGATACCACCGTCGGTAGCGAAATAAATCACCTGTGCGGTATCGCCGTCAACGACTTCCCAAGTGGGGACAATCTGATGGACACCCGAGTGGACAAACAGCGGGTTGGAGTAGACGCCGCCCATATAGTTACCACTGTTGAGGTTCCATTCGTTGTACGACATGGTGGTCCACTGGTAATAGGAGTTCTCTGCAAAGCCTTCGCCCTGGTAGACATTGGCACCGCCCATGTAAACCGATCTGTAGTTGTAGGGGTTCACGGTGATGGCTGCATTGAGATAGCCGGGGTTCTTTGTGGTGAACGGAGCGATGGTGGAGGTGGTGAGGCGGGTCCAGTTCTGCTGGTCCTTGGTCAGGTAGAGGGCGTCGAGGAGGCCCTTATCGTTTGCAACCAAAGCATAGAGGAAAGTGGTGTGCTCATAGGTGTTGGTGGCAGAATCGAGGACGTGCATGGTAGCGCCGGCCATTTCGATGCGGCTGGCGGTAGCGAAGGCCGAAAGGCTGCCGGTCACATCGACTGCAGGACCTTCAGCGGTGAGGTTACCCACGCGGTAGACCTTGCCAGGGCAGGTGGCATAGACCATATTGTCGGCCGAAAGGATGATGACATCCTGGAAGTTGCCGGCCTGAACCAATTCGGGAGTGGCAGTCCAGTCAGGGTCCGAAGCGAGGAAGTTCCATCTGTAAAGACCTTCCGTCGTGGCGGCGTAGACATAGAGACGTCCGTTGCGCTCCAGAGCGGCAAGACGGTTGACGTACGACCACTCGGTGAACGACGTGGGATTGGTCTTGGTCAGGAAATTAAAGGTATTGTTGTCCGTGTTGAAGTGGTAGACACCACGACCTTTAGGAGCCATGCGATCGGTGTTGACGCCATGGTTTTCGATCATGCCCTCACCAGTAGCGATAAGCAGGCTGTTGTCGGGGAGCTGGATCATGTGGGAGATGGGAAGAGTCACTTCCTGTCCGTTGTTGTTGTAGTAAGGGATGTACTGCCAATAGCCATTGCCGACTTTCTTATAGAGACCGCCTGCAACACCGCCAGCATAAAGAGTGGTGTGGTTGGGGTCTGCTTCATCGACTACTATTGAACGAACTCGGCCGCCGATATTGTCAGGGCCAATTTCAATGAGGTTGTTTTGGTAATTTGCCTTTGTCTGGGCGGATGCAAAGTGAGCTCCGCCGAAGAAAGCAGCAACAATTAAGCCGATTAGTACTTTTTTACTTTTCATAAGATATTAATAATTAATTAGATTTTTGATTTCGCGGTTAAAATATAACATGCAAAGATAGTATTTTTTTTTGGATTGTCCTTGATTTTTTATTAAAAAATTAAAAAAAACATAAAAGATGACAATTTTTTGTTTTGCATGGCGTTTGTTTGCTGTTCTGCTCGACAACGGATGTCCGTCGTGCCGCAACAGAAACAAAGATAATAAAACAATCACTATATATCATGAACGAACCTGTTAATATTCAAGAGTTAAACCAGCGTATCGAAAGAGAGAGCGCCGTGGTCGACGCCCTGATTATGGAGATGCGCAAAAACATTGTCGGACAGAAGCATATGGTTGAAAGTCTGATGATTGGACTGCTCTCCAACGGGCATGTGCTGCTGGAAGGCGTCCCCGGATTGGCCAAAACCCTGACCATCACCTCGTTGGCCAAAGCCATCGATGCCAAATTCAGCCGCATCCAGTTCACTCCCGACCTGCTGCCTGCCGACCTTGTCGGAACAATGATTTACAGCCAGAAAAACGAGACTTTCCAGGTGAAAAAAGGACCCATCTTTTCCAACTTCATTCTGGCCGACGAGATCAACCGTGCTCCCGCCAAAGTGCAAAGCGCTCTGCTCGAAGCCATGCAGGAGCGACAGGTCACCATCGGTGAGAACACCTACCGTCTGGAAGAGCCTTTCCTTGTCATGGCCACCCAGAACCCCATTGAGCAAGAGGGCACCTATCCCCTCCCCGAGGCTCAGGTGGACCGCTTCATGCTGAAAGTGGTGATCACCTACCCTGACAAGGAGGAGGAACGCCAAATTCTGCACCAAAGCCTCGGCGACGGCTTCAACCGCCAAACCGCCATGATGAAGCCCGAAGACATTCTGAAGGCTCGCGAGCTGGTGCGCGAGGTGTACATGGACGAGAAGATTGAGAACTACATCACCGACATCATCTTCGCCACCCGTTTCCCCGAGCAATACCATCTCGAAAAGCTGAAGGGCCTGATCAGCTACGGCGCCTCGCCCCGTGGTTCCATCAGCCTTGCCCAAGCGGCCAAAAGCTACGCCTTCATGCGCCGTCGCGGCTACGTCATCCCCGAGGATGTGCGCGCCATCGCTCTCGACGTGCTGCGTCACCGTATCGGCCTGACCTATGAAGCCGAGGCCGAAAACGTGAAGAGCGAAGAGATTATCAACGAAATACTGAACAGAGTAGAAGTGCCCTAATTCGTCCGAAAGATGCAAGAAAGTGACATAATCAAACAAGTGAGGCGCATCGAGATACGTGCCCGCGGACTGTCACAACAGATGTTCTCGGGCGAATACCACAGCGCCTTCAAAGGTCGAGGCATGGCCTTCAGCGAGGTACGCGAGTACCAGTACGGCGACGATGTCCGCAACATCGACTGGAACGTCACAGCGCGTCTCAACCACCCCTACGTCAAGGTGTTCGAAGAGGAACGCGAACTCACCGTCATGCTGCTGATCGACGTCAGCGGTTCGCATCGTTTTGGCACCACCAACCAGTACAAGTCGGAACTGATTGCCGAAATTGCCGCCACGCTGGCTTTTTCGGCCATCCACAACAACGACAAGGTTGGGGTGGTGATGTTCAGCGACCGCATCGAGAAATTCATCCCGCCCAAAAAAGGCAGCAGCCATATACTGCGCATCATCCGCGAACTCATCGATTTCCACCCCACCGGACATGGTACCGACATCGCCGAGGCGTTGCGCTATTTCACCAATGTCATCAAGAAACGCTCCACCGCTTTTCTGCTGAGCGACATGATGGACGACGGATACGAGAACGCCCTCAAGATTGCTGCCGGCAAACACGACATGGTGGTGCTACACATCGACGACCCTCGCGAACACACGCTGCCGCCCGTCGGATTGCTGTCGTTCGAGGACTTGGAAAACGGCAGCATCAGATGGGTCGACACCTCTTCGCGCGCCGTTCGCAATGCCTACGAAGCGCACTATCGCCACTACATCGAACAGAGCGACACCCTGCTGCAAAAGTATGGCATCGACCACACCACCATCGCCACGGGCGAAGACTTTGTCCGACCGCTGCTGACGCTCTTCAAACGTCGCAGCTACTAGCATCCATCGCCCTGTGGCACGTTCCCTCCCACAACGCCTGTGCCGCCCGCCGCTTTCGGGCCGCGTGTGCGACACACGACACATACTTGACACACGAACCTTTAAGAAAAACTAATGAATACTAGAAAAATAATAAAATACTGGTTGTTATGTGCAGCGCTGGGCGCCTCCCTGTCGGGCCATGCGCAGCAGGCCGACAGCATCGGCTCCGCCCCCCTGCCCGACCGCTACGGCCAGATGCGGGTATCGGCCTCCGTCGACACCGCCCTCATGACCGTCGGCGACCGCCACACGCTGCATCTCATCGTCGACCAGCCAGGAAACGCCAAGGTGGCATTCCCGCCGCTGGAAGCGCTCACCACCGGTGCCATCGAAGCGCTCGACATGCACATCGACACCTCGCGTGACGCATCGGGTGCCGTCAGCCGTCTGGAACAGGTGGTGACCCTCACATCGTTCGACGAGGGCACCCATCCCATCACCGGCATGACTGTGATGGTGCAAACCGCCCAAGGCGCCGTGATGCTGGCTCCTGCCGACAGTCTTTTCCTTCGGGTGGCATTTGTGGCCGAGGCCGACACCACCAAGTGCAACATGCAGGCCGACGCGACCTACTACGAGGAGCCGCCCACCTTCTGGGAGGTGGCCCGCTGGCCGCTGTTGGGACTGCTCATCGCCGCCGTCATCGCCGCCGTCGTATGGATTATCGTCCGTCGCCGCAGCCACAAACCGGTATTTGTGCTGCCCAAAATGAAGCCTGTCCCTGCCGACAAACGCGCCCTGTCCGAATTGGAGACGCTGCGCCGCAAGGAGCTGTGGCAGAAAGGGCTAATCAAACGCTACTATACCGACATGACCGACATCGTGCGACGCTACCTGCGCAACATGTACGGCATCAAAGCGGGCGAGATGACCTCGCGCCAGACGCTCCGCGCCTTCCATGGCATCGCCGACTGGAGCGAAGAGAGCGAACAGATGCTGCGCCAGCTGTTCCAAAAAGCCGATATGGTGAAATTCGCCAAATCCACCCCCGAAAGCTACGAACACGACCAGGCCATGCAGTTCGCCGTCGACTTTGTACGTACCGTCGCCGAAACGCATCGCCAGAACAATCCTGAGGAAGGAGGGACCAAGTGATGTTTCACAATTTCAGTTTTGCCCACCCGTGGCTGTTGCTGTTGCTGCTGATTGTGCCCCTGATGGTGGTGTGGTACATGCTGCGTTACAAGCACATCAAAGCGCCTGTCCACATCCCGTCCATCGAGATGTTCGGCGCTCATAACCGTCCCCCCCGACTGCTGCTGTTCCATCTGCGCTTCGCTTTGCGTTGTCTGGCCGTGACCATGCTCATTGTGGCACTGGCACGTCCCCAAAGCCGGCTGAGCTTGGAAGAGATGGAAATTGAGGGCATCGATATCGCCCTCGCCATGGACGTTTCGGGCAGTATGAAGGCCGAAGACTTCAACCCCAACCGATTGGAGGCCGCAAAAGCCGTGGCACAACAATTCATCGAGGGCCGCAAGAATGACCGCATCGCCTTGGTGGAATTTGCCGGCGAAGCCTTCACCCAGACACCCTTGACCATCGACCACAACGTGCTCGACCGCCAGCTGAAAGCCATGCGCACCGGACTCCTTGAGGACGGCACCGCCATCGGCGACGGCCTGGCCACCGCCATAAACCGCATCAAGGACAGCAAGGCGGTGAGCAAGGTCATCATCCTGCTCACCGACGGTGTCAACAACCGCGGCTCCATCGACCCCGAAAGCGCCGCCGAACTGTGCAAGGAATACAACATTCGGCTCTACACCATCGGCGTCGGCAGCCGACAGGGACAGGTGCTGTTCCACGACGAGCACGGCATCCCCTTCCACGCGGCTGTCGAAATCGACGAGGATCTGCTGACCCGCATGGCCGAGAGCACCGACGGTGGCCACTACTACCGCGCCACCGACGACCACTCGCTCAACGAGATCTTCTCGCAGATCGACCAGAGCGAGAAAACCCGCATCGAGGTCACTCAATACAAGCACAACAAGGACGAATTCATGCCCTTCCTGCTCATCGCGCTGCTGGCGTTGGGCTTCGAGTTGCTGCTTCACCTCGACTCGTTCTTCGGCAGCGCTCGTAAAAACGACAACTAAAACAACAAAACCTCTCTACTAATCTATTGAAAAAACGATGCATTTCGAACATATACATTATCTATGGCTGCTGGGCGTGATACCACTCATGGTGGTCTTCTTCATGCTCATGCAACGGCGTCGTAAGAAACTGATGCAAACCTTTGCCGGACATGGGATGATTGCGCGCCTGCAACCCGACGCCTCCCGCCGGCGTCCCATCATCAAGCTGGTGCTCATCTGTCTGGGCGTCGGCATGCTCATCCTTGCCCTTGCCAACCCCCAGCGCGGCAGCGTCTTGGCGGAAGGCGACCAACGTGGCATCGACATCGCCGTCTGCATCGACGTGTCGAACAGCATGATGGCGCAGGACATGAAACCCAACCGCATGGAACGCTGCAAGCAGGTGGTGAAAAACATGCTGGGCAAGTTGGGCGGCGACCGCGTTTCGCTGGTCATCTTCGCCGGTCGCGCCTATATTGAGATGCCCCTCACCAACGACTATGGCGCCACCAAAATGTTTCTCGACCAGATAGGCACCGACCTCATCAGCCAGCAGGGCACCGCCATCGGCGACGCCATTGCCAAAGGCATGGCCACCCTCGGCTACAGCGAAGAGGAGGACAGCGACACCCCCCAATGGGAGCCGAACAAAAGCCGCGCCATCGTCATCATCAGCGACGGCGAGAACCACGAGGACGACGCCCTGGAAGCCGCCAAAGAGGCCGCCGACCAAGGGGTGATGGTCTGCTGCATCGGCATCGGCACCACCTCGGGCAGCCAGATTCCTATTGTCGACCGCTCGGGCAAGGTGACCGACTGGCGCAAGGACATCGACGGCAACGTGGTCATCACCAAACTCAACGAAGAGATGCTGCGCGACATCGCCAGCGCTGGCAACGGCATCTACACCCACGCCGGCAACAGCAACGCCGCTGTCGAAGAGACACTCAAACAGCTTTCCAAACTCAACAGCCAGAAGTTCGGCGCCGCACAATTCGCCTCCTATAAGTCGCAGTACCAGTACCCACTGGCGGCCGGCCTGTTCTTCCTGCTGCTGGAAGTGTTCATCTTCGAACGCCGCAACCCTCGCATCAACATCACCAAAATTATCAGACGAAAAAAATGAAAAAGGAGCATATCGACATGAAGCGCCAACTCATATTACTGTCATTCATCCTATTGTTGATCCCCGCCGTTCAGGCGCAAAACAAGCAGTCGCGCGAAAGCCTCCGTCAACGGCACACGGCCATGCGCGCCGGCAACAAAGAAATGAAAGCCGGCCATATCAGCAAAGCCATCACCAACTACCGGACGGCGTTGAAGGCCGACAGCACCTATGCGCATGCGCAGTTCAACCAGGCCTACGCTTTGGCACGCCGCAACCAGCTGGATTCGGCTATGGCTTGCTACAAGAAAGTGGTCGAGAACCCCAAAGCCACCAACGAGGAAAAGGCTCGCGCTCACTACAATGCCGGCAACATCTACCTGAAATCGGCTCTCACCGCCCGCGACTCGGGCCGCTACGACGCCCAAGGGTTGAAGGCTGCCATCGAACAATACAAGGCGTCGCTCCGACTGGACGGCAACAACAGCAACGCCAAACACAACCTTTCGCTGGCCAAAAAACTGCTACGGCCCGAACAGAACCAAAGCCAAAACCAGAATCAGAACCAAAATCAGGATCAGAACCAAAACCAGCAACAGAAACAGCAACAGAACCAAGATCAGAACAACAACCAGAACCAAGACCAAAAGAATAAGAAAGACCAAAACAATCAGAATCAGAACCAGAACAACAACCAGAACCAGCAGAACAAGGACAAACAGAACGGCGACCGCAAGAACCAGAATCAGGACCAGAAACAGCAGGAGCAACGTCGGCGCGAAGCCGAGCAGATGCTCAACGCCATGAAGAACAACGAGCAGCAAACCATGCGTGCTGTCCGTATGAAAGAGATGGGTAAAGAACGCCGCCAAGGAGATCCCAACAGAATCGAAAAAGACTGGTAACCGCCAGCGTATGAACATGTTTGACTAGAAACAGACTTGAACAAAGCAATGAGAAAACATCTGATCATATTATTGGCCCTCTGCGCATTGCTGCCGCTGACAACGGCAGCGCAGAACGGCGTCATCAATGTCCGCGCCCGTCAGTCAGCTCCCGCCGGACAGACCTTCCAAATCACCTTCGAGGTCGACGGAGAGCCTTCCAACTTCAAAATGCCCTCATTGAAGAACCTGACCCATGTCGGAGGCCCTAATGTGGGTTACAGCAGCTATTCGACCACCGTCAACGGCAAGTTCACCCACACGGAGAGCTACACCATCACCATCCTGGTGCAGGGCGACAAGGAGGGAACCGCCAATGTGGGATCCGCCAGTTGCTCGGTGGGCGGCAAGACGGTGAGCAGCAAACCCTTCAGCGTCAAAATTGAGAAGGCCAACCCCAACCGACGCCAACAGCAGCAGCAACAGCAAAGCAACTGGGGCTGGGGCGGCTGGGGACAACCGCAGCCACAACAACAGCAACGGCAGCAACAACAGCAACGACCCGCCACCGCCCAATCCATCGACAAGAACACGCTCTTTGCACGCGCCTCCATCAACAAGACCAACCTCTACCAGGGCGAAGAGGCCATCATCGTCTACAAGATCTACACCCAAGTGCCGCTAACCCAGTTCCAAATCGAAAAACTGCCGCGCAACAAAGGCTTCTGGAGCGAAGACCTCAGCGAAGGACAAACCGAGGTGAAACAGTATGCCGAAACCGTCAACGGACGCCAGTATCAGGTGGCCGAGATACGGCGCGGCGCGCTCTTCCCGCAGGAAACCGGCACACTCAACATCGCCCCGCTGCAAACCGATGTCGTGGCCATCATCATGACCCAGATGCAACGACAACGCACCGGCACCATCCTCGACTTTTTCATCGACGATCCCTTCTTCACCCCCACCCAGCAACAGGCCGTGGTCAAATCGCTCACCAGCAATTCCATCAATGTCAACGTCAAACCCTTGCCCGAGGCGCCCGAAGGCTTCGCGGGCGGTGTGGGACGCTTCGACATCAAGGTGAAAAGCGACCTCAAGCAACTGCGTGCCGGCGAATCGATGACCTATAGCGTCACCGTCAGCGGCCGGGGCAACCTGAGCCTGCTCGAAACTCCGCAGGTGGCCTTTCCCCAAGGCCTGGATGTCTACGAGCCTCGCGTGGTGGACAATATCGTCAAGGGCGACGGCGGCCTCAGCGGCAGCCGCACCTTCGAGTGGATCGTCACACCGCAAACCCAGGGCAACTACGAGATTCCGGCCCTCAACTACGTCTATTTCGACCCCTCGTCGGGACAGTATGTCACCCTTCATGGCGACGCCGTCAAGCTCAAAGTGGCCAAAGGCGACAACAGCCACCAGAAAAGCGACGTGGCCGAGCTGAACAGCGACATCCACCACATCGAGAAGCATTCGCACTTCAGCCCCCTGGGCAGCAACGCACATGCCGGCTTCTGGTTCTGGCTGCTGATGCTGGTTCCCTTGGTGGCCGCCATTGTGGTGGTGGCTTGGGTACGCCGTCAGCAAGCCATCGCCGGCGACGAAGGCAGCATGCGTCTGCAACGCGCCACCAAACTGGCCCGCAAGCGCCTGCGCAACGCCGAGCGCCACCTCCACGACGGCAACGACGAACGCTTCTACGAGGAGATCTACAAAGCCCTCTGGGGCGGCATCTCCGACAAATTCAACATCCAACTCTCGCTCCTCTCGTCCGACACCATCCGTCGCCATCTGGCCGACAAGCAGGTGGACGAAGGCCTGCAGCAACGCATTCTCCAAACGCTGGCCGATGTCGACTTTGCCCGTTTCGCTCCGGGCGACAGCAGCGCCAAGAAACAATCCATCTATGACGAAGCAATGGAAACCATCATGCAGATAAGCGCCATCAAAATGAAACAGCCCAACCGCGCCTCCGCCAAGGAGACCCTGGCCGTCATCGTCCTGCTGATGCTGGGCGCCACGTCGTCGCTCCAAGCCGCCACCACCGGCAACGCCGACTGCAACCAGCTGTTCGCACAGGGCAATGCCGCCTACGACAGCGGCGACTACCACCAGGCCATCGAACACTATGCAGCCATCCTCGACGCCGGTCAGGAAAGCTGGCAGCTCTACTACAACATGGGCAACGCCTACTATCGGCTCGACGAACTGGGACAGAGCATTCTGCACTACGAACGCGCCCTGCTGCTCTCGCCCCACAACAAGGCCGTCAAAGACAACCTGCTGCTGGCGCAGAGCAAGACGGCCGACCATATCGAACAGCTGCCCCGAAACATCGTCGCACAATGGTTCGACAACCTGCTCCACATCACCTCGCCCCGCGGGTGGCGCACAGTGTGCATCATCCTCATGGTGCTGCTCTGTGCCGCAGCAACCCTCTTTTTCGTCGCCAACAGCTACAAGCTACGGAAAACGATGTTTGTCGTCGGCTCCCTCCTGCTTGTTCTGACATTATTTTCCATTGTCGACGCAACAATTTCAGCCCGAAATGTGACTCATAATCATCAAGCTGTCGTCACCGCCCCGATGGTGGTGGTGAAAGGAGCCCCCGACCCCAGCGCAGTAGAGAAATTCGTCTTGCACGAAGGCACCGAGCTGCAAATCAAGGAAACCGACGAAAACTGGTGGCTCATCACCATCGCCGACGGCAAAGAAGGCTGGATCGACGCCGGCGCCGAAAAAATCGTAAACCCAAAAAGTTAACCCCCACCCAAAAAACCAAACCCCGCCAAGTCCAAAAAGACCTTAAAGACCTTAAAAAAACATCCCCCCCCCTCAAGTCCACCAACCCCTCTGCCCCCCCAAAAAAATGACTCGTCCACTCTTCCAAGCATTAGCCCTCATCTTGTGTCTGTCTGCCGCAGCCACCGCCTTCTCGCAGCGACCCGACCCCAAGTCCCCGAAGCCGAAAACCGTCATTGTCGACGACGAATCGTGCGGTTGCGAGCTGGTGTACATCGACGGCATCCAAACCATCGAGCGCGACGGCCTCTTCGGCTTCAAGCGCGACGACGGCAGCCTCATCTGCGAAGCCAAATACAAATTCGTCGACAAATTCCATGGCGACTACTGCATCGTCTACAGCGACTACGACAAATGCGGCTTGCTCCATCGCGACGGTCGGCTCATCCTGCCCGTGCAGTTCTCCGCCATCGACTACCCCACCGACGGCATGATGCGCGTACTGAAGGACAACCTGTATGGCTTTTTCGACACCACCGGCCGACAGCGGGTGGACTTCAAGTACCGCACGGCATCCGGTTTCAGCGAAGGGCTGGCGGTGGTCTGTTTCGACTTCGACAGCGACTACCTGGCCTACGGCTACATCGACCACGACGACCACATGGTCATCGAGCCCCAATTCGAATTCGCCTACCCCTTCGAGGAGGGATATGCCATCGCCAAGAAATACGACCGCTTCGCCATGATCGACCATCAGGGCAAGGAGCACATCCCCTTCAAATACATCGAGCTCACCCCCATGCACGACGGCACCTTCTGGGCAGTCGACGCCGCCACTTCCAATGCCGCCCTCTTCGACAAGCATTTCAAGCAGCTCACGCCCTTCATCTATGAGAAAGTCACCGACTACACCGACGGCTTCTACGTGGTGATGCGCGACAACAAGACCACCTTTGTGAACCTCAAGGGCAAAGAGTGCTGCGGTTGGTACGACCAGGTCAGCGGCTTCTTCGACGGCTACTCCTGGGTGCGGGTGGGCAACAAATACGGCATCATCGACCGCAAAGGCAACACCGTCCTCCCCATCGAATACGACAACAGCGGCTACCGCTCCATGGAATATCTCTACTCCGAAGGACTCTTCCTCATCGAGAAAGAGGGGCGCTACGGTTATGCCGACACCCGCGGCCGCATCGTCATCCCCATCCAATACGAATCCGCCTACGAATGCACCGAAGGCCTCATGCCCGTCCAGCGCGACGGCATGTGGGGCTACATCGACAGACAAGGCAACGACGCCATCGAATTCGTCTTCCAGCTGGCCTCCCCCTTCGTATGGGGACGCGCCGAAGTGGCCGTCAACGGCGAGGTCTACAAGATCAACCCCGATGGCGATTGTGTGAAAAACTGCAAAACATTCCCCAAGATATGGCACAGATAGCAACCCACGACGGCATCGTCCTGGCCGTCGAACCTCGTATGGTAAAAGTAGAGATGCATGTGGTCTCGGCATGCGCCAGCTGCAAGGCCCACGCCAGCTGCTCGTTTGTCGACAAAGCCGACAAGGTGGTCGAAGTCGAAACCGACGAATGGCAGCTCTACCATGAAGGCGAGAGGGTGACCGTCTCGGTCAACGAAAGCCTGGGGCTGCTGGCGGTGCTGCTGGCCTATATCGTCCCGGCGGTGCTGCTCATCGCCGCCCTGGCGCTGGTGGCCGCCACCAGCGATTCCGACATCCTGGCCGCCGCCATCCCCATTCTCGTGGTGGCGCTCTACTATCTGGTGCTCTACCGTTTCCGACACCGACTCCAGAAGCGGTTCTCCTTCGGCCTCTCCAAAGAAGCCTGAAACGCCGCCGCCACCTGCACCTTGCGTCCTTTCCAAGGACACACGCTCTCAACATTTTCCCTATCCCCAGGCGCCCTCCGACGAAGGCGGGGCATCTTTTTTTGCTCAATTGTTAAATAATATTTGTAACTTTGCAAATGGACAAAATCATTCTAATATGAAACAACAATTACATTTACAAAAAGTTATAAAATATTTTCTACCGATTGCATGCTTTATCCTTGCCGCCATGCCCATCAGGGCGCAGCTCAGCGAGGAGCTTGTCAACAGTGAATACCGCGACATCATCCTGAAGCAGCTGAAGAAAAGCGTCGAGAAGAGGCAGAGCGCCATGCGCATCAAAGCCGAGGACTACCTGCTGGCACTCCCCAACAACCGCAAGCTCTACGACGAGTCGAAGGTGAATATCAAGGCCGACCTGGTTAGCGGCCTCACCAACGAAGGTCGCGCCGAGCTCAACTACCGCATCCTTATCGACTATACCTGCCACAACATTGAGAGCACCACGGACAACTATCCCACCGGTGCCTACCTGTGCGAGCAGTCGAATGCCAGCATGGCCGTTTGCGAGATAGCCCGCGCCATGATCGACGACCTGGGCAAGGACGCCTTCAAGAGCGGCAAGCAAGTCGACATCAAGATCAAGACCGCCACCGACATCACCCAGGTGAGCCATCTGGATTACGGCGGCGAATACGGCGACTTCCAATACATCGCCGCCCGCTACAACGGCGAGTCGGTCCGCATCTCGGTCAACACCGCCACCGGCATCACCACCAACGCCCAACTGGCCTTCCTTCGCGCACAAGGCATGCGCGAAAACATGCAGCAGAACATCAAGATGCTGAAAAACACCGAAAACCATTGGGCTTACGAAACCCAGAGCTATAGCGAGGAGGGTTCGCAATACCGCAACGTGGGCATCGAAATCATCGTCCACGGCGCCTTCAACGAAGAGATCGTCGAGATGAACGAGAAGCTCATCAACGACGAATTCATCGACTACAACATCCCCAAGGGCGACACCAACATCAACGCCAACACCTATGTCCTCATTCTGGCCAACGAGCACTACGGGGCTCCCCTACCCGACGTGCCCTACGCCCACAACGACGGCGAAGTGCTGGCCCAATACTGCACCCGCACCCTCGGCATCCCCGCCCGTCAGGTGAAGCTGATTCGCGACGCCAAGATGCAAGACATCAAGGTGGAGGGCGTCAAATGGATGAAGGAGATTTCCGTCTCGCAGAAAGGCAACTGCAACTTCATCATCTACTTTGCAGGACACGGATTCACCGACTACGACTACAACCCCTACATCGCCCCCGCCGGCATCGACTACAAGAAGATTCACGCCTTCAAGAACAAAAAGACCATCGATGTCGAATCCCGCCTTTCGTCGCGCGACACCAAGAAGCTGCTCAACCAATGCCTGCGGGTTGACACCCTCTGCGCCTGGTTCAACAGGGTGCAATACAATGCCGTCACCATCATCCTCGACGCCTCGTTCGACGGCAACGGACGCGACGGCAACCCGTTGGTGAACATCAAGCACACCGACAAGCGAGCCAAGGGGTTGCGCATCCGCAACGATGTGGTCCTTTTTGCCGCCGCCCCCTTCGACAAGACGGCCTTTGCCTTCGACGAGCAGCACCATGGTTTCTTCACCTACTACATACTCAAGGAACTCAAGAAACGCAAAGGCGACATCAACTACTACGACCTCTTCAACAGCGCCGACATGGAAGTGGAGAAAGAATCCGCCCTTCAGGGCAAACTCCAAGAGCCGTTGGTGAACGTCGGCGGCAAACTCAAAGACCGCTGGGGCGACCTGAGGCTACGCTAAAAACAGACCTTATTCAATAATTACCAACCAAAACGCAACAACATTATGCATATCATTATCACCATTCTCATCGGAGCGCTGGCAGGTTTTCTGGCAGGCAAAATCATGAAAGGCTCGGGCTTCGGCTTCTGGGTCAACCTCATCGTCGGTATCGTCGGCGGCTTCATCGGCGGCAACGTCCTCAGCTGGGTCGGCATCAATTGGGGCGGCCTTGTGGGACAAATCGTCACCGCCGTCATCGGCGCCGTCATCCTCCTCTGGATCATCTCGCTTATCAAGAAGAAATAAGCTACCCACTCCGCCAAGGAGCGTAAAAGAAAGAAAAAAATAAAGAAAAATGGGGCCGTCAGCGAATGCCGACGGTCCCTTTCATTTCCAACCGGCAAGCTTCGACAAAGGCCAACAACCATCCGCATCTCGACGCTTACGACAAATATTATTTGCTGAATGGGCAATTTTTCGTATCTTTGCAACTCGAAACAAAACATAAACAAATAACAAAAATACGACAGATATAGACAGATAGAAATATTATAAATATATAATAATAAGCGTTTTTGCTTTTCAAGTAAAGTCGAAATCCGGAAAATTTCAGACAATCCCAACGAGAAAGCAGAAATGCTCACGGTGCTATCCGTGGGCTTTCTCGTTTTGGGATATAGGCAATTTCCGGAGCCTCGACTTTAGACAGAAAGTTCACGGTTTTTTATTTGTGGCTCATTGAAAGGCAAAGCGCCAACAACGCCAAGCCTTATGAGCACCAAGTTTTTCAATAATATCGAGTCGACGCTGATGGACAAGTTCCACGGCATCGCCTCTGCAATGGCCAACTTCGACAGCTTTTATGCCGTGGTTGGCTATTTTCGTTCTTCTGGGTATTTCAAACTGCGACAGGAATTGAATGCTACACAGGAAATCAAGATTCTTGTTGGTATCAATATCGACAATCTTTTTCGTCAATCACAAGCAGCTGGTAAACTCTTCTTTGGTGACAAGGAGGTGAGTTTGGAACAATACTGCGAGGATTTCCTTCGCGATGTATATCAATCGGAATACTCTTCCGAGGTTGACGAGGGCATCCGTCAGTTATGTGAAGATGTTTCGAGTGGACGCCTGCAATTGCGCATCCACCCCACCAAAGACCTCCACGCAAAATTCTACCTCTGCCTGCCCAGGAACCACAGCGAACATAGCGACGGATGGGTTATTATGGGTAGCAGCAACCTCAGCGCCCAAGGCCTCGGCACTACCGAGCCGCCTCGCTATGAGCTCAATGTGGCTATGAAGGACTATGACGATGTGCATTATTGTGAGGAACAGTTCCAGCAACTCTGGAACGATGCCATTCCGGTGACGTTGGACGATGTGAACCATATCGTCGGGAAGACCCATCTTGCACCAGAAGAGCATCAACCTACGCCATACGAGCTATATATGCGTATGCTCATCGACCACTTCGGCAACCAGGTCGAGGATGATTTCATTCCACAACTGCCCGACAACTACGACAACCTCACCTATCAGCGCGATGCTGTGGTACAAGGCTATGACATTATGATGCAGCACGGCGGATGCTTCATTGCCGACGTGGTGGGCTTGGGTAAAACCGTAGTGGCTGCTATGATTGCTCAGCGCTTCATCGCCGCCAATGGCGACAACACCCGCATCCTCGTCATCTTCCCACCAGCAGTTAAAAGCAACTGGGAAGACACTTTTGCAGACTTCCGTATCAAAAACAAATTCAGTCACTTTATCACCAATGGCAGTTTAGATAAGGTGATTGAGGGATCTGACAACTTCAGTCAACCAGGCTATTACGACCTTATCATTGTCGATGAGGCGCACAACTTCCGACACGATAGCAACGACAACTACGACCTGCTGCAGCGCATCTGCAAGTCGGCACGACTCAACAAGGGCAATGTAAAAGGAGGCAAGCGTGTTCTCCTGCTCTCGGCCACACCGCTCAACAACACGCCCGAGGATATCAAGAACCAGCTGCTGCTGTTCCAGGATACCGCCCGCTGCACGCTCGACGGCATAAGCAACATCGCCGACACCTTTGCCCCGTGGATTAAGGAATTCAAAAGCCTTATGTCGCAGCGGCGCGTACTGAATGCCGATTACCTCACCAGTCATATCGACGACATCAACCAGCAGATGCGCCACACGGTGTTGGAGAAAGTGATGGTGCGCCGTACCCGCAACAACATCCAGCACGAACCTCGTTATGCCGGCGAGATTCATTTCCCAAAACTGCTCGACCCCACCGACCGCACCTATCAGATGTCGCCCGAGGTGCTGATGCTCTTTGTAGACACCTACAAGAAGTTAGTGGACACGCCCACCGCCAACCTGAAGGATGACAACCCCGAGATGTTCGACGGCAGCGGCTTGCGCTATGCCCGATACAGAGCCATAGAATATTGCCCGTCTTACAAGATTACGTCTGGCAAAACAGCGAAACATATGGCCGACTCGCTGGCCGGCATCTACCAAACCCATATGGTCAAGCGTCTGGAGAGCAGCTTCGACGCTTTCCGTCGTTCGCTCCACACGCTCCTTGACGCCACCAATGGTATGATTAAGATGTTCAAAGAGGACAAGGTGATCATCGCCCCCGAGCTGAATGTAAAGAAACTGCAGGCCGACGGAATGGAGTTGGACGAGATAATCGAGCTGGCCATCGGCAAGGGTTTCGAACAGAATGAGATTGTGTTCCGTGCTGCCGACTTCAATCCTGATTTCCTTCCGATGTTGGAATACGATGCCGAGGTGTTGGACAAACTCTGCAAACGGTGGGATAAGGTGAAGACCGACCCCAAGTTGGACCTCTTCGTCAGTATGCTGGAAGATGAACTCTTCGACAAGAGCAAGAACCTCGAAGGCAAGCTGGTGGTGTTCAGCGAGAGTGTTGATACCGTCAACTATCTAGAGAAAGAGCTGAAAGAACGTCTGCACCGCAGTGATATCCTTGCCGTCTGCGCCAAGAACCGCAATCGTCTGCGCGAGACCATACAGGCGAACTTCGATGCTAATTATAAGAAAACGCGGCGCAACGTTTCAGAAGCTGAGAGCAGAGGACAAAACTCCAAAAAGGTTTGTACTTTGCCGAAGCAAGGAAACGTCACGACCGAAGGGAGTAACGACTATAACATCATCATCACCTCCGATGTGCTGGCCGAGGGCGTCAACCTGCATCGGGCCAATGTCATCGTCAACTATGACAGTCCTTGGAATGCCACCCGTCTGATGCAGCGCATCGGTCGTGTGAACCGTATCGGCTCCACCGCCGACGCCATCTATAACTATATGTTCTACCCCTCCGACCCGGGCGATGCCATCATCAGCCTGAAGAAGAACTCGCTCATCAAACTGCAGAGTTTCCATTCCGCCCTCGGTGAGGATACCAGAATTTATTCTCATGAGGAGATGGTGCACGAATTCAAACTCTTCAACGCCGACGTGCGCGACGAGACCGACCGCAGCTTGGAATTGCTACGCGAGGTGCGGCACCTCCACGACACCAATCCCACTCTGTACCGCAAAATCAAACAACTACCGCCCAAAAGCCGCTGCGCAAGAAATAAAAACACTAACACATTAACGCATTCACACATTAACACAATATCTTATCTTTCATCAGACTTCAAGAAGGCTTTCTATCTTGTCGGCGAATCCATCCGAGAACTTTCCTTCCTTGAGGCAGCTGATATCTTCTATGCTGAGCCTGACGAGAAGGCTGTGTCGTTTGACGACAGCGAGACTTTCCACTATGAGCAGGTGCGGGCAGCTTTGAAGCAATACACCCTCGACCAGCAGCGCGAGCATCAGGATGACAAGCCCAAAATCGGTAGCAAAGACAACGACGCCAAGAAAGCCGCTGCCTTCCTGCGTGAGATACGTCCTTTGCTTGACGATGAAGGCCGCCACACCGTTGACCGACTGAAACAGCTGGTGGAACGCGGCACTTACAACCAGTTGGCCGACGCACTTATCCGTATGTCAAAGAAGCAGAAGAAAGAGCCAGCCCCCGTCATCAAGATTCTGGAGCAACTCGAAGAGTTGGACGGCCGTTATGGACAGCCGCAACCCGAGACCTCTACCAAACAGGTTGCACTCACCACCGCAGACATCATCCTTTCTGAAACATTCAAATAAGCAATATTATGAACCCCGAAACCCTTCGCAAGATATTCAAATCGCCGTTCGATTATACGACCTATAGCAAAGAGATTGTCCACTGCCTTTTTGGCTGTGTCGATGTTTACAAGACGATAGACAATGCAGAACACCTCAACCCAACACAGGAAGGCGACCAGAGTTATTTTCTCGGCCAGATGGAAGACGCCGATGGACGCCTGTTGGGTTTCTTCTACACCCGTGTGGCTGAAGGAGGCGATGTGCGCCGCAAGCGGGTGGGGTTGCGTAAGCTGATACAGCCTTATCTGAAATATGATGTCGATGGGGCGATAGCCGTCTTCGACGATGGGAATCATTGGCGATTGTCCTACATCTGCGACCTCAAGGAGGGCAATACCGCAGCCAAGCGCTTCTCGTATATCCTGGGAGATGAGCAGGGACAATACAAAACCCCAATAGAGAGATTGGGGAAGGTGGCAGAGAAGAATGGCCGTCTCAAATTGTCCGACCTCAAGGAAGCCTTCTCTGTCGATGCCCTCAGCAAGGAGTTCTTCGATGAATACCATCGCCACTATGACCGCATCTGCGACTATATCATCCACTCACACATTAACACATTAACGCATTTACACATTCATGATTATGTGAAGAAAATGATGGGACGCATTGTCTTCCTGCATTTCCTGCAGAAGAAAGGCTGGCTGAATGGCAATCTTGCTTTCCTGCGCGACCTTTTCTTCTTCAGCCCGCATCAAGGCGACTTCCTTGAGCAGGTGCTTGAACCACTCTTCTTTGGTATTTTCAACACCGAGAAAGACAACCGTGAGCAGCTGTTCAAGACCAAAGGTTGGGATATAGGGCTGTTGGAAGATTGGAAGGAATTGCCCTATCTGAACGGAGGACTCTTTGAGCGTGATGCTGTCGATGAACAGAATATCACTTTGCCGGCTTCGCTCTTTGAGGACTTGTTCACCTTTATGGCCTCCTACAACTTCACCGTCGACGAGAACGACCCAGACGATGCCGAAGTGGGTGTCGACCCCGAGATGCTGGGCAAAATCTTCGAAAGCCTGTTGGAGGACAACAAAGCCAAAGGTGCCTTCTATACTCCCAAGGAGATAGTCCGCTATATGTGCAAGGAGAGCCTTATTGCATATCTGGATAGTAAAGTGAATAGTGAATTGAATGCAAGTCTAATCACAAATAACGAATCACTTGTCACTGCCGTCAGGCGATTTGTCGAGCACCACGAGATGCAACCCGAGTTGGAGTCCTATCGTGAAGCATTAGACACCGCCCTGCGCGAGGTGAGAATCTGTGACCCCGCCATTGGTAGCGGTGCATTCCCTATGGGCTTACTCAATGAATTATGGCGTTGCCGTGAAGCAGTTGAAGAGACCTCTTCCCGTGTAGAGTTAAAGAAAGAAATCATCGAGAACAACATCTACGGCGTGGATATCGAGCGCGGTGCCATCGACATCGCCCGCCTGCGCTTCTGGCTCAGCATCGTCGTGGACGCCGAGGAACCCGAGCCACTCCCCAACTTCGATTACAAGTTTATGCAGGGCAACAGCCTTATCGAGAGCTACAAAGGCATCGACCTGAGTCGCATCTCCAACCGTCTGCGTGGCGGACAGAGCAAGTCCACGCAGCTGTTGCTGGGCTTGGACAGCGACTTCAGCAAGAAGAACCTGCAACGCCTGATGCGCGACTACTTCTCCGTCACCGACCATAAACAGAAAGCCAGTATGCGTCAAGCCATCAACGACGAAGTCAAACGCCTGATAACAGACTTCATCGGCGGCACCGCCGCCGACCTCGACAAACTCGACCCCTCCGCCAACCAAGACTTCTTCCTCTGGCACACCTGGTTCAAAGACATTTTCGACAACGGCGGGTTTGATATTGTTATTGGCAATCCGCCGTATATCCAGTTACAGGCAGGCGGTGGCAAGTTAGGTGACTTATATAAGAATTGCGGATTTGAAACCTTTGCTCGAACTGGTGATATATACTGTTTATTCTATGAGCAAGGATGGAATATTCTTAATAAAGGAGGACTTCTTTGCTTCATTACTTCGAACAAGTGGATGCGTGCGGGGTATGGTGAGAGCACACGAAAATTCTTCGCCACAAAAACGAATCCGCTTATTCTTGTCGACCTAGGTGCGAATGTATTCGACAATGCAACCGTCGACACGAATATCCTACTTTTTGCTAGAGACAAGAATCTGGGCATCACTCGAAGTGCAACTTTCAGTAAGGACGGCAAAAATAGCCTTGAACAATTGAGCGATTTCGTGCAGCAGCAGGGAACTGTGTGTGAGTTCAAAGGGAGCGATAGTTGGATTATTTTGTCTCCTATAGAGCAAAGTATCAAACGTAAAATCGAAGCTATAGGAACGCCGCTCAAAGATTGGGACATACAGATTAACTATGGAATCAAAACCGGTTGCAATGAGGCATTTATCATTACAACAGAAAAGCGTGATGAGATACTTGCCAACTGTCAAACAGAAGAAGAACGCTCGCGTACGGCTGAACTTATTCGACCGATTCTTCGCGGCAGAGACATTAAACGATATTCATACAATTGGGCCGAATTGTGGCTTATAAACACACATAATGGAGTAAAAGGGAAGATTCCCCGCATTGACATCAACGACTACCCAGCCGTAAAGCAACACCTTGATCAATATTGGAATGCGATCAGCAGTCGTGCAGACAAAGGCGATACACCTTACAATCTTCGCAACTGCGCATATATGGAGGAATTTGATAAGCCAAAACTAATCTTTCAAGAGATGGTTCAAGAAAGCCAGTTTATGTTTGATGATAGTACCAATTATATGTGCAATGACACATGTAGGATTATAACTGGAAAAGATATAAAATACCTCCTTGCCATAATGAATAGCAAGTTGTTCTTCTACGCAATAAAACGATACTATGGTGGTGGCGCATTGGGAAATAATGGTGTTAGAATGAAACATACTTTTTTCCAAAAGTTCCACTGTGTTCAACCCAATAAGGCAATTATAGAAATGGTGGAGAAGTTAATAATGACTGAAGGCGATAAACGAAAAAAAGAAAAAGAAATTGACAGACTGATCTACCAACTCTACAACCTCACTCCCGAAGAAATTGCAATAATAGAACAATAATAATGAGCCTTCTCCGTATTTTATAACATTTAAAACAAATTTAAAATGGAAGATAATAACACAATGAAATTGGCTCATCCTGGGAAAAAACTAATAGGGCGGGATAGATACAGAAAGTTGTATCACTATACATCGTTTGATACATTTCTCAAAATATTTTACGGGAAAAGATTAAAGTTTGGAGAAGCTGTCAATATGAATGACATTATGGAAGCAAACAAACGGCTTATGGCTAATCTAAATCATTATCCCTTATTGTTTGCATTACGTGATACCCTTTCTGAATATAAGCAAATATGCTTTACTATGAATTATGATTCTTTATTGAAGGGATGTATGTCTAATTCAATGTGGTATCATTATGGTGACAAGAGAAATGGCGTTTGTTTGGAGTTTGACTTTAACAGGTTAGACATACCCACTAAAGCAATCTACGGGCCGGTTTCATATAAATACTTGCTCAAAGCAGGCATTATCCTTCCTGATGAAGTCCAAACTATTAATAATGTCGAGAAATACGTTCGTGATAATTTTAAAAAAATCTTTTTCGAGAAAACTATTGAGTGGAAATACGAAAATGAGTTTAGAATAATGTGTCCAAATGAGCCCTTTCTCAATATTGATGGTGCAATTTCCGCTATTTATTTTACTGATTGCGAGAACGAGTATGTAAAAGTAGCCGAAAAGATTGTTGGAGATGACTTTCCAATACGATATATTGATTATATGACCGAATGTGATGAAATAACCCCCATAGACAATGGAACAATGAGTATGAGAACAAAGATTGAAAACATAAGGAAAAAACATGAGAATGACAAAACATTGATGCAACAAGCACTTGAGTTTTATGAAGCTAATAAACACGACAAGAATAGATCACTTGTAATGACTGGTTTTTAAAATCGACCAAGAGGGCTGTAGGCCTCCTATTTTTTAATCTATTGTATATCATATAAAACTCGTATCTTTGCAAAAAATATATGCTATGATTATCGCCTTCATCCTTTTAGTAAACGTTTACGAATCAATAGTGGATTATCTGTTGAGTTATTGGTATTTTGCTATACTCGTATTAATTGTCGTAGTGGTATCTGCAATTCCAAATTTAAGAGATGGAGTTAAAGTACTGTTTTCCTTATTCAGGAAGAAAAAACAGGAGTACAAGATTGAATATGCAGACGAAACTATTACATTTGATGTAAAATGTAAAAGTAAAAACTTTGACATAGTAAAAATTAATGCTACAACTCATGATTTAGGCGTCTCGGCAGAATATAAATGGTTAAGAAAATACTACCCCAAGTATGATAGTTGCATACAGATGTTATATCGAAAGAAACTTGATAGTGGCGACGAAGTGGTGTTTGATAAAGTTGATATTGCTATGGAAGGCAAACCTCTAAAAACAATTTGGTTTGATGTTACTTCATTTATTGATGGTGCCCATGTTTCATTTGACGGGGACATAGACAGCTATGCGGAATGCACAATAAACCGCATCTACAACAAATAGACGACGTTATCACTCCATTATGTTGATTAATAGATGGCATAAAGAACCCACGAAGAAGGCATAAAGAATGCAGGTGCAAAATGCGTAATTGCGCTAATGAATATTGGAATGCGCTTTAAGAATGTGTAAATGTGGGAATGCTTTAAAAATGTGTAAATGTGCTATTGTGGGAATGCGTTAGTGGGAATACGCGAGACTTAGCCGTGGGGTGACGGCAATCTGGCTGACAGTGTCGTTATAAAATATTTTTCCAATACTTTTGCATTTCGAAAAAATGGATATATAACCACAAAATCGAAATACAATGACCATTGAACGCCCGAAATATATTGAGCATCTGACGAATGCACGTGGCAATAGTCAGCGTGGATGTGGGCAACGTGATTGTCAGGCCACAGGGAGAGCCTCGACAGACTTTGGAAGTGGATTTTGTGGCTAACAAAGTGGGGCAACGCTACTATGTCCAGTCGGCATACCAGATGCTATCAGATGAAAAAATAATACAGGAGAAGCGGTCCTTGCTACATATTAACGACTCTTTCAAGAAGATTTTGCTCACGATGGACCACCAGAATGTCAGACACGATGAGAATGGTATTGTCACGATGGACCTAATGCATTTTCTGTCCGACAAAAACAGCCTGGAGGCGTAAACTTGATGTGCGAGCCCTCCAAGAATGGGTCATCTTCATTTAGAGAAACTGCCGACCCGTCGCCGTGGTGTGCCATCGGCTGAACTGACTGGTATGCCGTCAGCTCGGCTGACAACTATCGTCGGACCATCGCCGAAGGATCACCGAAGGAACAATAAGCTTGAATGTGTGAATGCGCTTTAAGAATATGTTTTTCGCTTGATTTGATTAATTTCAGCGGTGCTGACTCGCTGCATTAGATTTATTCAGCGGTGCTCGCAGGTATACCACAAAGCCTCTATCGAGGCAGAATGCGTTAAAAAAATGTGTAAATGCGAAAATGAGCAAATGTGTGAATGTGTGAATGCGTTAGTGATAATACACGAGGTTCCGCCGCGATGTGCCGTCGGCTTAGCCGACAACTATCGCCGAAAGATCACCGAAGGATCACCGAAGAAACAATAAGCTTGAATGTATGAATGCGCTTTAAGAATGCGTGAACGTGTTAATGTGTGAATGCGTTAATACATTAGTAGGTGGATTGTTGTACCACGAAAATGCAGGCACCCCGTCGTGGCGGATGTTCGGTGGAACGTTGTGGCGTAGTGGTTGCGGCGGATTTGCAATCCGACGCAATTGAATATAAGGATTTGTAATCCGCAAGACAACCATACCCAAATAATGATTTCTTGATAACTGGATTGGGTTGATGTGTTTACCTGGATGCTGTATAAGCAGACTGTTGTAGAATCGCCTCAGCATTGTCAGCAAAACAAGGGAGGAAATCGTGGATGTTTGACGTTACTTACAGCGGGATTGCAAATCCAGCTCTATAATACTGTGGCGGATTGCAAATCCGCCACAACAGTTCAGCCTTTTCATGTTTAATATCCATTTTCTATCTTTCTGCGGAGATACGAATATTATTTCAAAACAGCAAGCATATTTTTCAATATACTGTTAATTAAAAAGAAGGCACAAAGAACCCACGAAGAAGGGACAGCGAGCCAATATCGCCGAAGGATCACCGAAGGAATAATAAGCTTGAATGCGTAAATGCGCTTTAAGAATGTGTTTTTCGCTTGATTTGATTAATTTCAGCGGTGCTGACTCGCTACATATGATTTATTCAGCGGAGCTCGCAGGCATACCACAAGGCCTCTATCGAGGCAGAACGTGTGAATGTGTGAATGCGTTAATACATTAGTAGGTGGATTGTTGTACCACGAAATGCAGGCACAGAAATATGGAAAAAGTGATAATTTGATGAAAAATAATGTTGGAAAATCGGACATTATTCGTATATTTGCAGTTGGAAAATCGGACGATATTATGCTTAAAAGGAAGATTGATAGTTATTTAAATAATTTCTTTGCCAATTCAAAGAAGGCTTTATTGCTTACAGGTGCACGACAGACGGGAAAGTCTTTCTCAATTCGTCAGTTTGGAAAGACTCATTTCAGGCATTTTATAGAGATAAACTTTATCAACCAACCGGAAGCTGCAGATGCATTAAAAGGGGCTAAAAACAGCCAGGATATCCTTGTCAGGCTGTCTCTTCTAACTGATACACCTTTGGTGAAGGGACAGACCCTTGTCTTTTTCGACGAGGTGCAAGAATGCCCCGAGATAGTGACAGCCATAAAATTTCTTGTGGATGAAGGCAGCTACCGTTATGTGATGAGTGGATCTCTGCTTGGTGTCGAGTTGAACGACCTGCGCTCCGAACCAGTAGGATATATGGATGTGAAAGAGATGTTCCCGCTTGACCTTGAAGAGTTTTTTATGGCTATGGGGGTGTCGGAACAGGTTATGGACAGTTTGAAGTTATCTTTTGACAAAAGACAGCCGGTCGATGGTTTTGTTCATTCCAAGATGATGGAATTGTTCAGGCTTTATCTTATTGTGGGAGGTATGCCCGCTGCCGTACAGAAATATGTCGACACACACAACTTGCAGCAGGTGATGGCCGAGCAGCAAGCCATTGTGAGACTCTACAAACGCGACATCGCAAAATATGACAGAAACCACAAACTATACTTGGAGGAAATATTCGATTTGATACCGTCGGAGTTGAATGCCAAAAACAAGCGTTTCATTCTGAAGGATCTGAATGAGAATATGAAGTTCACACGATATGAGAACAGTTTTCTATGGCTAAAGAATGCAGGTGTCGCTTTGCCAACTTACAATGTGGAAGAGCCAGTTGTCCCATTGAAGCTGTCGCGCAGCAGGAATCTCTTCAAGCTGTTCCAAAATGACATTGGCTTGTTGGCAAGCCAATATGCAGAAGGTATCCAGTTGCGTATCATAAACGACGAAAAGAGCATCAATTTTGGAGCCATCTTCGAAAATGTGGTGGCACAAGAACTGCACGCCCACGGATATGACCTGTATTATTTCAACAGTAAAAAGCAAGGAGAGCTTGACTTTGTTATTGAGCGCAACGGATATGTTGTGCCTATTGAGGTAAAATCAGGCAAGGACTACCAGCGCCACAATGCATTGTCGAATGTGATGGAGAATACCGAGTACGCCATACCACAGGCATTTGTTTTTTGTCACGACAATGTAAGCGCCAGCAACAATGTGTGTTATCTCCCTATATATATGGTTGCTTTTCTTGTCAAGGAGATGATGGATGACATTTTGTATTCGGTTGATATGAGCGGGATTCAGTAAGAATTATAGAATGTGTTAACGTGCGAATGTGGGAATGCGCTTTGAGAATGCGTGAATGTGAGAATGTGTTTTTCGCTTGATTTGATTAATTTCAGTGGTGCTGACTCGCTGCATTAGATTTATTCAGCGGTGCTCGCAGGCATACCACAAAGCCTGCAAAGCAGGCAGAATGCGTTAGTGTATTCGTGAATGTGTTAATTCGTGAATTCGTTAGTAAGGGGATTTGCTAATGGGCAGTTTCATTGTATGGTTGCGCAATAAACGGGGGATTGTGACGTTGTTGTAAGCGACGAAATAAGCAACTATGAAATTCTTGAAATGGCTGGGGTTTGACCCCGAAAAGCACAGCGTCAGGACGGAGATTCTCGCCGGCCTGACCACCTTCCTCACGATGGCCTATATCTTGGCCGTGAATCCCAATGTCTTCGACGCGCTGGGCGGCGAGATGTCGAAAGCCAACGGCGCCGTCTTCACCGCCACGGCCCTCGCCGCCATCATAGGCACGCTGGCGATGGCTTTCATCGCCAAGAAGCCCTTCGCCCTCGCTCCAGGCATGGGGCTCAACACCTTCTTCGTCTATACCGTCTGCATAGCTATGGGGCATAGCTGGCAGTTCGCGCTGACGGCGGTGTTCATCGAAGGTATTGTGTTCGTCATCCTCACGCTCACCAATGTGCGCAAGTGGATTGTCGACGCCCTCCCGCTGTCGCTGAAATATGCCGTAGGTGCCGGCATCGGCCTTATCATAGCCTTCCTTGGCTTCCAGAACGCCGGCATCGTAGGCCAAGGGCCCACCTTGGTGACCCTCGCCTTCAAGCTGCCCGACGGGTCCTTCAGCGGCACCGCCCTGCTGGGCATCCTAGGACTTATCATCACTGGGGCCTTGGTGATGAAAGGTGTACGCGGCAGCATCCTCTGGGGTATCCTCGCCACCACAGCGCTGGGGCTCATACCCATGTACAATGTGGTGGGGACGGATGGCGCTGTGAGCCGTGTGGCCCTCACCTCGCTGAACGGCATCGTCTCGGTGCCGCCGAGCATCAAGGATATTGCCTTCCAGTTCACTTGGAGCGAGCTCGCCAGCGCCAGAGGCATTCTCGACATGATAGTGGTGCTCTTCACCTTCCTTTTCCTCGACATCTTCGACACGATGGGCACCGTCATCGGGGTGAGCGAGAAGGCCGGATACGTAGACAAAGAGGGCAATGTCGACGGTATCAACGAATGCTTCATGGCCGACTCGATAGGCACCATCTGCGGCGCCGCCCTCGGCACCAGCACCACGACCACCTATGTGGAGAGCGCCGCCGGCGTGGCCGACGGAGGCCGTACGGGTCTCACCGCCTTCTCCACAGCCATCTTCTTCGCCATCGCGCTCCTCTTCGCGCCGCTCTTCCTCGCCATCCCGTCGGCCGCCACCGCCCCTGCGCTCATCGTGGTGGGCATGATGATGATGACACCCGTGTTGAAGATCGACTGGAAAGACCCCGTCGAGGCGCTGCCGGCCTTCATCACGATGGTGGTGATGCCCTTCAGCTTCAGCATCAGCGACGGCATCCTCATCGGTCTGATAAGCTATGTGCTCCTCAACGCCCTGTGCGGCAACATCAAGAGCATCACCCCCACCATGTGGGTGCTGGCGGCGCTCTTTGTGCTGAGATATATCTTCATATGATAGTGGCCAGTGGATAGTGACTAGTGGCTAGTGGTTAGTGGCTAGTGGTTAGTGGCCGTCTTGTGGCCGTCTTCAGTAGGTCTACTAGCCGTCTTGTAGCCGTTTAGTAGCCGTTAAGAGGGTGTTTAGTCAGTAGAAATGGAGTAAAGATGGGTAGGCGTGTTTGGTAATGGCTATATGACAGGGGGTTACGGAATGATGACGCTGTAATATGTGGTTGAGGCGTAACAGCGTAACAGCGTAACAGTTCGAAATACGGTATTCCAAAAGTCAAAAATGAATTCTTATATCTATATATCTATATATACATATAGATATATAGATATAAGGCCTGATTTTGGGTAGAGGAAATAGGGGAATGGGAACTGTTACGCTGTTACGCTGGTTGGGGATGAGTGGCGCTTTGGACGTTGGATGTGATAGATATTCAATGACATAAAGCCGACGGGCGAAGTCAGGAGGAAGGGGGTGAGAGTTATGAGTTAGGGGTTACGGATGGGGACACATCATTTTTGGCGGTGAGAGTAGTCGGTTTGGCACAAAAGAGGCTTTGGAATGAGGTATTGATGGCGTGATTCGGGAGCACGAATGTGAGCGCTGGGGAGGGAGAAAGGTGCTGGAAGGAGGGATGCGGAGGGTGTTTTACGGCCTTTTAGAGGAGGATTTGGATGCTTTTTGTCACGTTTCTGAAGGTTGGCAGCTGGGGTGCGGAGGGTTTGGTGATGCCGTATTTCGTTGTTTCTTTGCCTTTTAGGTGATTTAATCCAATTTTGAGAATCACAATCACAGTATCACAGTTCGTTTTTTGAGTGGTATCAATTCCTCTATTCTTTATATATATTATTAATTATTAATTAATTATATAGTATATAAAGGGGTGATTGATATCCATTTTTTTAATTATGATACTGTGATTGTGATGAGGTTGTTATGGGTGGGATATTTTTTCGAGCCTTTTTCCCTATGAGGCACAAGCTGTTATGGATTGTATGATGCCGACGAAGGGCGTCCGGCAGTCTCAGTCTCAGAGTCTCAGCGAACTATCGGCGAGAGGTTGGCAAAAGGGAGAGCAGGTTAAGCCTTGCGGTAGAGGTCTTGGATGACGAGGCCGGCGAGGGTGAAGCCGAAAAGTGCTGTGATGTGTGCTGTGGTGCCGTTGATCTGTGCTTTTGAGGAGCACCATTCGTGGTTGAGGAGGTCGGGGCGGCCGTCGCCTGAGGTGGCCTTGGGGCACATGCATGCGTCGGTGCCGCAGGAGCGTGCCTGCCCCAGGTTGGGCAGCACCTCGGGGCCCCACACACACTGGAACTTGCGACCCGGGAAGCGTTTCTGCTTGCGCATGCGGCGGCGCAAGACGGCTGCCAAGGGGCATCCGTCGACCTGCCAGAACTCGCTGACATGGACCTGCGTGGGGTCCATCTTAAGGGCGGCGCCCATAGAGGAGTAGAAAGTGGGCTGCGGCTGTTGTCCTTTCTGTGTGCAGCGCAGGATGAGCTCGAGCTTGTCTTTAAGGCTGTCGATGGCGTCGATGATGTAGTCGTATTCGGCGAGATGGAAGCTGTCGGCGGTGTCGGAGCTGAAGATCTCCTGCACGGCGACGATGTCGGCTGCGGGGTTTATCTCGAGCAGACGTTCTTTGAGGGCCTCCACCTTGACCCGTCCCACGGTGCGCGTGGTGGCCATCGCCTGTCGGTTGACGTTGGTGATGCACACGCGGTCGGAGTCGACGATAGTGAGCTGGCGTATGCCGCTACGCACCAGGCTTTCGGCACACCAGGAGCCCACGCCGCCGACGCCGAAGATGATGACCCGTGCGGCTGCTATGCGTTCCATAGCGGCGTCGCCCACCAGCAAGGCGGTGCGGTTAAGGATGGCTTTCTCGACGGTTCTCATAGGCGGTCAGGGCAGGCGGTCATCAAAAAGGTGAAAGTTTGTTGCATAACGGAGATTGTTGCATTCTATTGTATAAAAATGTGTATATTTGCAACACAAATAGCATAAACGCCACAACACAAAACACTAATAGACAATGAGAATAAGGTTTTTACTGCCGGTAATGTTCCTGTCTTTGTCATTTGCAGCGATGGGACAGGAGCCTGAGAAGGAGAATCATTTCACGACAGACTTCCAGTTCATGTCGCGTGGCGAGTACCGCAACGGAGGGCTTGCTGCCGGCGAACAGTCGGTGGATGACCGTGCGGCATTCATCATAGGACGCTCGAGGATAAACTTCGGCTACGAAAGGCCGCACCTGACCACCAAGCTCTCGGTGCAGCATGCGTCGCTCTGGGGCCAGTCGGGCAGCGGGAGCATAACAATCAACGAGGGATGGGCGATGCTCAGCAGCTCGCCGATACTGGACTCTATGGTCTTCTTTGCCAAGCTCGGACGCCAGGTGCTGTCATACGACGACGAGCGTATTCTCGGTGCCGACGACTGGGCGATGACGGGCAACACCCACGATGCCATAACCCTCGGCTTCAACGGTAAGATGAACAGCCTGCATGTCATGCTGACCTATAACCAGAACGACGAGAACATGGACTTTGGCGGCACCTACTATGCAGGCGCATTCCCTTGCAAGACCATGCAGAATGCGTGGTACCACTTCGAGGCCCCGTGGTTTCCGCTCGGCCTATCGCTGCTGTACATGAACATAGGCATGCAGGCCGGCATCGCAGGAGTGAACGAGCATGTGGAATGGCAGCAGGTGGCGGGCGGATACCTCAACTTCCACCACGACATAGTGAGCTTCGAGGGAGCATACTACAAACAGTCGGGCAAATCGGAGAAAGGAATAAAGATAGACGCCTGGATGGCCAGCGCCAAAGCGAAACTCAAGCCATCGAAATACTATGGTTTCGAGGCGGGCTATGACTTTCTGAGCGGCGACGACTATATGGCGGTGCCTTCGGCTGGCATGATCGGCCTACCGCAGCACAAAGTCATCAAAGGCTTCAGTTCCATTTTCGGCTCACACCACAAGTTCTATGGAGCGATGGACTTCTTCTACCTCAGCACCTATGTCAACGGCTTCACGCCGGGCCTTCAGAACGCCTACATCGGGGCATATACCACGCCCATCAAGGGGTTGCGTGTAGACCTGTCATATCACTATCTGGCCACATCCTTGGAGCTGAAAGACATGGAGAAGACACTCGGCCACGAGCTGGAAGCCTCGGTGTCGTACGCCATCATGGAAGACCTCTCGTTGTCGGTAGGCATGTCATACATGACCGGCACGCGAACCATGGAGCTGTTGAAGCGAGCCTCGGACGACCACAACCTGCGCTGGTTGTGGGTGTCGCTGAATGCCAACCCGAGGATATTCTCTAAGATATGGTAAACAACTGACTCTGACGGGAGGCGCGCGCCCACAATCGGCGTGATGCGACAAGGGCGGACTCATGATTGGCATGAGTCCGCCCTTGGTATGTTACGGTACGGATTTTACACCAAGCACTCGTCGAGGGTGCGCTCGATGAGCTCCTTGTCGAGATGCTGACCGATGAAGACGAGCTTCTGCATGCGGTCGCCGTAGAAGTCGTCCCAGTCGCGCTGCAGCTGAGCGTCGCGTTCCAGCGCCTCGCGCAGCTCGTCGGGCGGCATGGTGGCGAACCAGCGTCCGGCATCGCGCAGGCTCACCTGCTTGCCTGCCTGCTCGAAAAGGTAGCACTTGTCCTGCTCGTCGTCGAAATAGCAGATGCCCTTGGTGCGTATGATGCCCTTGGGCCAACGGCGAGCCACCCAGTTGTCGAAAGCCCGCAAGTCGAAGGCGCGGCGGCGGAAGTACACGAATGTGCCGATGCCATATTCTTCTGCCTCGCCCTCTTCGTCGTGGTCGTGATGGTGCTCGTGATGATGCTCGTCGTGGTCGTGATGGTGGGTGTCGGCGCCACTCTCCACCTCCTGAATCCATGTAGCCGAAGTGGCCACATCGTCGAAGTCGAAGAGGTTTGTATTGAGAATCCTGTCGAAATCCACATCGCCATAGTTACATTCTATGATCTCCGCCTTAGGCTGCAGGGTGCGTACGATCTGGCGTGTGCGGCCCAGTTCCTCGGGCGACACCTCGGCGGCCTTGTTGAGCAGCACGATGTTGCAGAACTCGATCTGCTGCACCACCAGGTTCTCGATGTCTTCGTCGTCGATACCCGGACGGATGAGGAGCTGTCCGGCATCGAACTCGTCGCGCATGCGCAGAGTGTCGACAACGGTGACGATACAGTCGAGTCGCGGCATCACGTTGAAGCCTTCGGCCATAGTGGGTATCGAGATAAGCGTCTGCGCTATAGGCTCGGGCTCGCAGATGCCGCTGGCCTCGATGACGATATAGTCGAAGCGCTCGGCGTTGGCGATGTCGCGCAGCTGGTTGACAAGGTCGCTCTTCAGCGTGCAGCAGATGCAGCCGTTCTGGAGGGCCACGAGGCTGTCGTCGCTCTGGTTGACCACACCGCCTTGCTGGATGAGGGTGGCGTCGATGTTCACCTCGCCGATGTCGTTGACGATGACAGCGAAGCGTATGCCGCGACGGTTGGAGAGGATGCGGTTGAGGAGGGTCGTCTTGCCGCTGCCGAGATAGCCTGTGAGCAGCAGCACGGGTATTTCTTTCTTTGACATTATACGACGGTTTTTCATAGTAGAACGCAAGCCCGAAAGAAATATTGTAAGAAAGATTTGCCCATATTCAAAAAAAGAAGTATTTTTGTGACCTAAATACGAAACAATATGGCCACCGTTAAGTGTTCAATACCAAAGGGTACGCGCGACTTCCTGCCCATGGAGATGGCGCGCCGCAACTATATTTTCGATACTATCCGCTCCGTGTTCCGCACCTTTGCCTTTGAGCCGATAGAGACACCCTCGCTTGAAAACCTGTCGACCCTGATGGGCAAATACGGCGAAGAGGGCGACAAACTGCTCTTCAAGGTACTCAATTCGGGCGATTTCATGGAAGGTGTCGACTTCAACCAAGACTACCACAAGGTGGCTCCCCAGATTTGCGAACGCGGCTTGCGCTACGACCTCACGGTGCCTTTCGCACGCTTCGTGGTGCAGCATCGCGACCAGGTGCAGCTACCGTTCCGCCGCTACCAGCTGCAGCCCGTGTGGCGTGCCGACCGTCCGCAGAAAGGCCGCTACCGCGAGTTCTACCAGTGCGACGCCGACATGATAGGTTCCACCTCGCTGCTCAACGAGCTGGAGCTGGTGCAGATGATAGACATGGTGTTCGGCAAGCTGGGCATCAACGTATGCGTGAAAATCAACAACCGCAAGGTGCTGGCCGGCATCGCCGAGATGATTGGTGCGCCGGACAAGCTGGTGGACATCACAGTAGCCATAGACAAACTGGACAAGATAGGCCTTGACAATGTGCGCGCCGAACTGGCCGAGCGCGGCCTCACGGCGGAGCAGATTGCGGCCCTCGACCCCGTCTTCTCGCTCAACGGCAACGCCACCGAGAAGATACAGCAGCTCAAAGCCCTGTTTGCCAACATCGAGGTAGGCATGGCCGGTGCCCTCGAACTGGAAGAACTCTTCACGATGGTGCAGGCCTGCAACATGAAAGCCGAGGTGGAGCTTGACCTCACATTGGCCCGCGGCCTGAACTACTACACCGGCGCCATCTTCGAGGTCAAGGCCAAGGACGTTCAGATTGGCAGCATCTGTGGCGGTGGCCGCTACGACAACCTCACGGGCATCTTCGGCATGCCCGGCGTCAGCGGCGTGGGCATCTCCTTCGGTGCCGACCGCATCTACGACGTGCTGACGGAACTCGGCAGCTGGCCGCAGGGACTTGAACAGGCCGCCCGCGTGCTCTTCATCAACTTCGGACCCACAGAGCAGGCCGCATGCATAGCCATAGCTGCCCGACTGCGTGCAGCAGGCATCAGCACGCTGATATATCCTGACGCCGCCAAGATGAAGAAACAGATGGATTACGCCAACCGCAAGGCTGTGCCCTTCGTGGCCTTCGTGGGTGAGAGCGAGATGAAGGACGGCACCGTCACCCTGAAGAACATGACCGACGGAACGCAGCAGACCCTGACCATCGACGCCCTCATTGAGACATTGAGATGAAACGTCTGCTGCTCATAGTCGCACTTCTCGCCGCCGCCGTCGGCATCAACGCCCAGGACACCCTGCGTGTGGCGCCTGTGGCCGACAGCATCGACGAGGTAGGTATCGGACGCTGGCGTCCGGCACATGACACAGTATACCTCTTCCATACCGACACCGTCACCCTGCTGCGTGTAGACTCGGTCTACATCGTGCGCACCGACACCGTCATCAAGCGCGTGGCCGACACCGCAGCCCTCAGCGCGCTGCGCGAGAAGGAGGCCTTCTACCGCGAGATACTTAGCAACAACGGCGTCGACAAAGAGAAGCTTGAAGCCGAGCGCAACTACTACATCCACATGGTCGACTCGCTGCGAGCCATAGTGCGCATAGCCGAGATAGAGGCCGTGCGCAAGGAAGAGGCCAACAAATACCTCGAAGAGCGAGCCAGAGCCGCAGAAGAGCGCATAGCACAAACCACCAACAAGAAAAAGAAGATACGCCCGATACAGGGTGTGGCACTACGTTTCTACCGCGCACCCGACTGGGAGATACGCCTTAAGAGCGGTGCGACATCAGGCACCTACGACAAATACATCAGCAACCGCAACGCCGGCAAGGTTGACTTCGACTACGTCACCGGTGCGTCGGTGATGCTGTGGGACCTCACCGAATACTTCAACAAGGACCACAACATAGGCAGCAACGGCAAAGGCATCAAACGCTTCGACCAGCAGTTCAACTACGACATTGGCATATATGTGGGCTTCGGCGGCAGCAACCTGTTCCGCAACTTCTACGTAGGCACCAGTTTCCGCTTCGTGGACTTCTTCTATCTGACCATCGGCGTCAACATTGCCGAATACCAGGTACTGAAGTCAGGCTATGAGAGCGGCGAGGTGATTGGACCGAACCTGAGCATTGAAGACGTCACCGCCAAAGCCTGGCTTGTCAAGCCCTTCGTCTCGCTGAGCATCGACCTTGACTTCCTCTCTTACATCAAGAAATAGCGCTATAACGCCATCGAGAAGGCGGCGACACTTATGCTGACGCCGTCGGCATCGGCGATGACGTCGGCGCAGGCTGCCAATGTAGCTCCGGTGGTGAGGACATCGTCAACCAGCAACACATGTTTCCCTGCCATCTTCGACGCCTTGCGCAGGCTGAAGGCATCGGCCACATTGTCGCTGCGCTGCTGACCCTGTTGCAGGCTCTGCTGACGCGTATAGCGGTGGCGCACCACAGCATCGGTACATACGGGCACTTTCAGCACCTCCCCTATCCCACGGCAGAGCAACTCGCTCTGGTTGTATCCGCGCCACAGTTTGCGCAACCAATGCAGCGGCACCGGCACCAGAAGATCGACATCGTCGAAGCGGCCGCTGGCCAACAGGTCCAACCCCATCTGCCTACCCATCATCAGACATAACTCGGTGTTACCATGGAACTTCATGGCGTGCACCACCTTCCTCACCGTGCTCTCCTTGCGGAACATGTAGACCGCTGTGGCATGCCGCAACCCCCGCAGCCCGGCAAGGCGGCGCTCAACAGGATTGTCGTCCATACTGCTGAAAGCCGTTGCTGACATATCGCACAGACAGTTGATGCACAGCTGATTCTCGCCACGCACCAGAACCTCGCCGCAACAGGCGCAGGTGGTGGGGAAAAGCACTTGAAGTATGGCCGAAAAGGGAGACATCGCCTACGGCATGAAGAGACAGCTGTCGCCGTAACTAAGGAAGCGGAACCCATGATCGAGGGCGTAGCGGTAGGCCTCCTTCCATCGGTCGCCGATGAATGCCGACACAAGCAGCAGCAACGTGCTCTTTGGCTGGTGGAAGTTGGTCACCATGCCGGTGATGGTGCGGTAACGGTAGCCGGGCGCTATCATCAGCTGTGTCTCACCCATCATATCCTCCACGCCTTTGCGTTCCATCCACTCCAGTATGTTACCGTAAGCTTCGGCATAGTCCATGCCGCAGTCGTCGAGTGTATAAGGGTCCCATTGCGACACATGCATGTATTCTAACTCTGCATTGTGCCGAAGTTGCACTCCGAACCAATAGAGGCTCTCCAGGGTGCGCACGCTGGTGGTGCCGACAGCCACACGTGCTGTGTCGCGATGAGCGCAGATATGGCGCAGGTTATCTGCCGTCACGTGTATCTTCTCCACGTGCATCTCATGGTCGCCGATATGCTCGCTGCTCACCGGCTTGAATGTACCGGCACCCACATGCAGCGTCAGGTATTCGGTGTCTATGCCTTTGTCGTGCAGCCGGCCAATCACTCGGTCGGTGAAATGCAAACCTGCCGTAGGGGCGGCCACCGAGCCCTCGTAGTGGGCGTAGACGGTCTGGTAGCGTGTGGCGTCGCTCTCCTCGGCATCACGGCCGAGATAAGGCGGCAGCGGTATCACGCCGGCCTTCTCAATCACCTCTGCAAAACTGGCGCCACCGGTCCAGCTGAAGTCCACCACCCAGGCGTTGCCCACAGCCTCACGGCGCGTGGCCGAGAGCACAAACTCTCCACTCTCCGCTCTCCACTTACCACTTAACACGCCTTCTTTCCACTTCTTGTTGTTACCTATGAAGCAGACCCACGAACACCGCTCGCGCTGCTCGAAAGATTCGCTCACGGCCATCCGGTAGGGTTCCAGGCAGAATATCTCTATCGTCGCCCCGGTCTCCTTGCGGAACAGCAGACGTGCGTGAATCACCTTGGTGTCGTTGAAGACCAGCAGCGTGTCGGCAGGCAGCAGCTGCGGCAACTCAAAGAAACGGTGTTCGGCGATGCCGTCGGACGTGACGGCAAGCAACTTCGACTGGTCGCGCTCGGCCAACGGATAGCGCGCTATGCGCTCGTCGGGCAGCGGATAGTCGTAGTCGGCTATAGGTATGTGTTTCAGCTCTTCGAGCATTGCCTACGGCCACAAATCAATGAAAGCAGGATGTACCACAGTATGGCAATGGCGATGCCGAAGATGCCGAAGAGCACTATCAGCACCGCAGCCCCTATCAGGAGGATGTATCTCTGCTCGTTGCCATGCCATCCGAAGCTCTTGAACTTGAGGCCCAACATAGGCACCTCGGAGACCATAAGCACGTTGGTCAGCATGCTGAGACACGCCATGACAATCAGCGACGTGTTCGACAGCAGCACCCACTGGATGAACGGCACCGGCAGCAAAGCCACATGCGCCCAGTCGGGGTGCGCCACACAGAGACCCAGCGAAGCCCATATCAGGGCATTGGAGGGCACGGGGAGGCCGAGGAACGACTCATGCTGACGCTCGTCAAGGTTGAACTTCGCCAGACGGTAGGCGGCGAAAGCGGGCATCAAGAATGCCAGCAGCGCCCAGTATTTCCATCCTTGGAAGCACATGAGCATACGGAACAAGATGAAGGCAGGGGCAACGCCGCTGGTTACAACGTCGGCCAGCGAGTCGAGCTCCTTGCCCACAGGCGAGCTGACGCCAAGCATACGTGCGGTGAAGCCGTCGAGGAAGTCGAACACAATGCCGAGCATCATAAACATGGCCGCACGGTGCAGCCAGCCCATGACAGCCATATAGGCAGCCAACGCTCCGCAAATGAGGTTGCAGAGCGTCAGCAGGTTGGGTATCTGTTTTTTTATCATCAGTTGTTGTAGAGCTTGATGATGAGCTTAAACTCGGGGTCGTCCCAGTAGTCCTTGAACTCGGTGTCCACGGCGGCCTTGCGTTTGTACTCGTAGTTGTCGTCAATCGAAGCCTTGAGGTTCTTCAGGCAGTTGGTCTTGTCGCCGAGACGGGCGTAGCAGACAGCGCGCAGGTATTTGACATCGGCGTTCTGGTCGAGGCAGCAGTCGAGCGTGCGCACGGCGGTGCCGGTCTCGTCGTTCATCAGCTGGGCGAAGGCGAGGTTGTAGGTGCAGGGATTGCCCTTCATGGCCTTCTGGGCCTCGCTGTAGTTGCCGCGCTTGAGGTTAAGGATGGGGATGTTGGCGTCGGCGTCGTTGCTACCCTGGCGCTTGGCCTCCTCGAAGTAGTACTTGGCAAGGGCGTAGTCCTTCTTGGCGAGGAAGAGCAGGCCGGTGTTGTTTAGCACATCGGGGTTGTGGGGGTTCATATCGCGGGCCACGTTGAGGTAACGCTCGGCCTCGTCATAGTCGTCCAGGTAGAAGGCCACAGCGCCGGCGTTGTTCCAGGCGCCCCACTCTGAGCTGTGGTTCTCGGTGGCCCACTTGTAGTATTTGAGCTTGGTGTCGTAGTTGTAGTTGATGTAGGCGGCATACATCAGCTCGTCGAAGCTAAGCTTCTCGGGCTTGGTGGAAGCCAGCTTGGCCAGCTCGGCGTCGGTCTTGCGGGCCTCGCTGTAGTAGAGGGCTATCTGGGCACGGCGCAGGTTGGGGAAAATCTCGTCGTTGAGCTCGCCATAGACCTCGGCCATGTTGCGGATCATCTGCTCGCGCTTGACGAGGTTCTGCTGCGTCTCCACGATGTTGATGATAGCGTGTTTGTCCTGTATGTCGCTTGCCTCGACCATCACCACGAAGTGTACCCAGTCCTCGCCGGCGGCGCGGGTGGTGATGACCAGCTTCTTCAGCTGCTCGTACTTATAGTAGTCCACATCCTGGGGCTTCACCTTGGCGCGGCGGGCCATGACGGTCAGCACCTCGTCAAGTATCTTGTTGAGCTGCGCGGTGGCGATGTCGGCGCGGTTCTTCGACACACCCACGTTGTCGGTCTCCTCGCCTTCGGGCGATGCCCAGCCGGTGATGCTTATCTGCTTGGGCAGACCCTGCTCGAGCATGATGCGCTTCAACTGCTGCAGGCTGTTGTAGGCATCGAACTTCTGGTTCATCGAGAAGTTCCAGTCAAGCTCCGACGTGCCGTTGAGGAAGTATATGTCGGCGGTCTCAACAATGCCCTGGGTCTTGTTGTAGTTGATGGGCGAGATGGAGATGTTACCCTTGATGTCGATCATCGACGAGGTGTTGTTGACACCGTCGGAGATGAGCACCGGCGAGAACTCCTTGCCGCTGTTGTCGCGCAGTATGTCCTCGGCGAAACGGGCATCCTCGTTGGTGCGGCGCGACTTGTAGCCCACCGGGGTCAGCGTCACACGGCCGGTCTCCATGCCGGGCTTGAAGTCGAACATATCGCTGTAGGTGAAGCGGCCACCCTTCTCGTAGTTGATGATGGTGCCGTCGCCTTCGACCTTCTCACCCTTGAGGGTCATGGGCTCCAACGGTATGTTGCCACCCTCCCACGAGAAAACCGGCTGGATGAACATCACACAGCCTTTGTCGAAATATTTCTGCGGAATCTGGCCGGTGAACTTCACCACCACCTTCTCGTCCATGGTTTCGACGGGATTGGGGTTGGCCTGATAGCGCACTTTATTGGAGTTCGATTTCATTTTCGACAGACCGTTGCAGCCGGTGAGCAGCACCGACACAAGGGCCATTACAAAAAGAGTTCTTCTCATTGTATGTTGCATTCTTTGTTTTATTTACACATTTACAGCGTCATAGACGCATTGCATACCCTTTTTAAGGTATGATTAATAACGTGCAAATATAGCCATTTATTTTGGACTGGCAAAAAAAAACTGCATTTTTTCATGCAGCCTTTGCCGCAAGCGAGCCAAGGGTATGAGTGCCTATCAGTTGAACACCGGAATCTGCGCCGAGGGGCAAAAACCTTTGGCGGGGCAGAATCCGCACCCCAACGGACGTGCAGGCGGAGCGAACGGGACAGCAGGGTCCATGAGCTTGGCGAGTGTGGCGTCGAGGTGTTCGCGGAACCAGGCAAAGTCCTGGGCGGTAATCTCGGCCCTGCCGTCGATGGTGGCCATGCGCACATCGGAGCGCAGCGAGCGCAAGGGATAGATGCCGGTCACGAGGGGCTCGCCGAGCGGGTGTACATGACTGTACATAAGTGCGTAGCACATGAGCTGCAGCCACTTGCCGGGCATAGCGTTCCCTTCCTCAAGCTTGGCAACCTTGACGGCTATGTCGCTGTCTTTCACCGAGCCGGTCTTGTAGTCGATGACGCGCAGACGACCGTTGAGGCGGTCGATGCGGTCCACCACACCCTTGAGGTTGACCCCTTCGGACAGCGGCATGGTGATGTCCTGTTCCAGGGCCACAATCTCGATGCGCGAGCCGCCGTCGATGAGGGCAATCTCCTTGCGGAGCATGTGCTGCAGCTGGCTTTCGGCCACAGAGTAGAGGAAGCGGTTGCGCCCTTCGGTGGGACGTCCGTGGCGGTAGAACTCGTCGAAGGCTTCGTCCATGAGGGGCTTGAGGTTGGCGAGGGCGTCGCGAAGCCCGCGCGGGTCGACACGCGAGCCTATGTAAGGCGTGTAGATGCGCTGCAGGACGCTATGCACACATGTGCCGAGCTGCGAGGCGTCGAGGCTGTCGTCGAGGCTGTCGTCGCGCAGACCCATAATATACTGGTAGTGATAGCTCAGCGGGCAGCCGATGTATACGTTGAGGGCCGAGGGCGAGAAACCACGCTCGGCGAGGTCGGCTATCCGCCGCATGGCGGCATCGTCCTTGGCGGACACAGCGGGAAGCGTGGAGACATGCAGGTCGGGCGGCATCTCCACGACGCTGTCCTCGACCTCGACGTGTCCGGGGAAGCGGTTGGTGAGTTCGAAGCGCACCTGCTTCAGGAAACGACTCTCCTCGCCCTTGCCCATACCGGAGTTCTCGGAGCTGTAGAGCAGGTACACCTCCTCGGCACGCTGCAGCAGCCGGTAGAAGTTGTAGGCATACACGGAGTCTTTCTCCTCGTAGGTGGGCAGGTGGAAGTGGCGCTGCAGCTCGAAGGGGATGAGTGTTGCCTGCCTGTGGCCGGCAGGGATGATGCCCTCGTTGGCCGAGAGGAGTATGACGCGACGGAAGTCGAGGTTGCGGGTCTCAAGTACGCCGAGTATCTGGAGGCCAGACAGGGGCTGACCGAGGAAGGCTATGCTATGGCGCTGCGCTATGCGTGTGTATACCTTTTCGAGGGTGACGAGGTCGGCGATGAGGTGGAACTCGGCCTGCAACTGGTCGAAGTGGTCGAGGATTTCGGCCAGGCCGCCAAGGGCTTGCTTCTCCTTTTTGTTGCTCTCCACGATGCCTTCGGCCACCATAGCCTCGCCCAGACGGCGCAGTATGGCGAGAACTCCGTCGGGAGTGGGCACCGCATCGGGGAACAGGAAGTCAAGCTTGTCGGTGCCGAGCATGGCGGAGACCTCGGCCGCCGTAGAGCGTATGCGGTTCTCACGGCGCAGATAGTCGGCCGTACTCTGGCGCAAGTCGTTGCGACCAAGAAGGCGGCCTACGAGGTGGTTGCCCAGCACCTCGACGAGGTCGGTGTGGTAATAGCCCGAAGCGTTGGCTTGACGGTAGAGGGCCAGCAGGCGTAGCACAAGGGCGTGGATGCCGCTGTCGGCAAAGGGATAGCCCATAGTGACGTTGATGCGGTAGTCGGCATTGACGGCAGGCAGGGCGCCAAGGGTGGGTATGAGGAGGCTCTCGTCGGCGAGGACGATGGCCGTGCTCTCGGGATCGGTGAGCCAGTCGGGATGGTCGGTGAGGAGCTGGCCGGCATACTTGCATTGCAGCACATTCTCCGGACACTCGACGATGTGCACCTTACGCTCGCCCTGACTGAAGAGCGAAGGCCCATGAGGGACTATCTCGGGGAAGTCCTTGTCGTGGGCGCGCAGGAAACGGCCGGCCTCCTGCATGGGGTCGGCATAGTAGTAGGTGTCGGCGTCGGTGAGCAGCGTACCTATTCCGCGCCGCACATATTCCGCTATGATGCGCCTCTCGCATTCCGACAGGGCGTTGAAGCCGACGAAGTAGAGGGCCTCGTAAGGGCAGCCGTCGGCAAGGGTGGCTATGTTCTCGGCCACATGGCGGTAGGCCATTCCGCCATAGGCCTCGCCCCGCTCGGCGAGGAGGTCGCGCAGCCTCGTGTAGTACTCGAAGAGCGAATGGTAGAACTCCAGATAGTTGCGCTGGAAGGGGCTCATGTCGGGGTTCTCCACATCCCACTCAAGGATGTCCTTTATGTCGTGCAGGTTGACGAAGAGCTGACGGGCGTCGACACAATAGCGGTCTATCTCGGAGAAGTCAGCGAGCATCATGTCGCCGAAGGCTATGAAGTCCTCGAAGGTCTGGTACTTGCGGTCGTCGCCGCCGATAGCCATGTGTATGCGGTAAAGCTGAAAGAGCAGGAACTCGTTGGGGATAATCCTGAGCCCGCCGAGCTGTGCCACAAGGTCGTCGATGACGGTTATCTGCGGCAGGAAGAAGGTGGAGCCGTTCTCGGCGGAGAGCTGCTCGAAAGCGCGGCAGAGGAAGAGCTCGGAGCGATGGTTGTTGAATACAACGAGGACCCGGTCGGTATTGCGCGGGTGCTCACGCAGTATGCGCGACGCTACTTGGCGGAGGAACGTATCCATTGCTTTGCCTCTTCGAGGGTTTCGGGCTTGCCCACGTCCAGCCAACGCTTATCGTTATGGATGTAGCAACCTATGCGGTGGTCGCGGCCAAGCCGGATGTATTCGTCGATAATGGAGTAAGGATGGTCGGCTTCGGGCAGCAGGGCGAACAGTTCGGGGCTTACGACGGAGACGCCGCTGAAAGCAAGGCCTTCCTTGGCACGCCCTACAAACAGGCCTTCGTCGTTGAACTCCAAGGGGCGATCATTCTTGCGCCTGCTGACGCAGAGGGTGACGAGGTTGCCGTCGCGGCGGTGCGCAGCTTCGACGTCGCGCAGGTCGATGTCGGAGAAGATATCGACATTGTGCACAAGCACGTTCTCCCGGCCGGAGAATAGGGGCGCCGCATGCTTGAGGCCGCCGCCGGTGTTGAGCAGCAGGGCACGCTCGTCGCTGATGTCGATGGTGCATTGCCATTGGCGGCTGCGGATAAAGTCAACCACCTTGTCGGCAAAGTGGTGTACATTGACGACAAGGTGGCTGATGCCTGCTGCCTCAAGCTTTTCTATAGCGTATTGCAACAAAGGCTTGCCGCCAACCTCGACAAGAGCCTTGGGGCGGTCGTCGGTAAGCGGACGCAGCCGCGTACCAAGTCCGGCGGCAAGAATGAAGCCTTCCATCACTCAACGGTAACGCTCTTGGCGAGGTTGCGGGGTTGGTCGACGTTGCGGCCCTTGGCGGTGGCTATGTAGTAGGCCAGCAGCTGCAGCGGGATGACCGACAGCAGGGGCACGTAGCAGTCGCGTGTGTCGGGGATGGTGAAGACGTAGTCGCTCATGTTGCGCACGGTGGTGTCGCCCTCGGTGACCACAGATATAATCTTGCCCTTGCGGGACTTGATCTCCTGTATGTTGCTCACTATCTTGTCGTACATGCCGCGCTTGGGGGCGATGAAGACGACGGGCATCTCCTCGTCGACGAGGGCTATGGGGCCGTGTTTCATCTCGGCGGCGGGATAGCCTTCGGCGTGCAGGTAGCTGATCTCTTTCAGCTTCAAGGCACCCTCGAGGGCCACAGGATAGTTGTAGCCGCGTCCGAGGAAGATGAAGTTGCGGCAGTAGGTGAACATCTGCGCAAACTGGTCGATGTTCTTGTTGTTCTCCAGCGTCCATTGCATCTTGTCGGGAATCTGGTAGAGCTCGTCGACAAGCATGTGGTACATCTCGTCGCTGAGAGAGTGTTTCTCCTTGGCTATGGCCAAACCCAGCAGGCACAGCGTGATGACCTGCCCGGTGAACGCCTTGGTGGAGGCCACACCGATCTCAGGACCCACATGCAGGTAGGTGCCGCTATGCGTGGCGCGGGCGATGCTGGAGCCGATGACGTTGCAGATGCCGTAAAGGAAAGCGCCCTTCTGCTCGGCCAGCTGGATGGCGGCCAATGTGTCGGCCGTCTCGCCGCTCTGCGACACAGCGATGACCACATCGTCGGGATAGATGACGGGGTTGCGGTAGCGGAACTCCGAGGCATACTCAACCTCGACGGGTATCTGCGCCGCCTCCTCGATGAAGTACTTGCCGATGAGCGCCGAGTGCCACGAGGTGCCGCAGGCGCAGATGATGATGCGGCGGGCATTGATGAACTTGTCGCGATGCTCGATGATGCCGCTCAGCGTAATCTCCTTGCGCTTGGGATGCAGGCGGCCCTTGATGCAGGTGCGCAGGGCGCTGGGCTGCTCCCAAATCTCCTTCAGCATGAAGTGCGGGAAACCGCCCTTCTCCAGCTCGTCGAGCGAAAGGCTGAGGGTGTGCATCTCCGGCGTCTGGTGCACCTTCTGCAGGTTGACGATGTCAATCTTGCCGCTGCGATCCATGTAGGCAATCTCCTCGTCCTTGAGGTAAATGACCTGCTTCGTGTATTCCACAATAGGCGTGGCGTCGCTGCCGAGGTAGAACTCCTTCTGCCCACGGGCGTCGGTGCCGACACCAATCACCAGCGGCGAACCCTTGCGGGCGCACACCAGCTGGTCGGGATGGTCCTTCTGCAGGATGGCTATGGCATAGGCGCCGATGACGTTCTTCAAGGCGCGCTGCACGGCGGTGAAGAGGTCGCACTTCTCGGTCTTCTGCGTGTACTCTATGAGCTGCACCAGCACCTCGGTGTCGGTGTCGGAGCAGAAGTCGTAGCCCTCCTTCTCCAGCTTGGCGCGCAACGTCTTGTAGTTCTCGATGATGCCGTTATGCACCAGGCTCAGATTCCTGCTCTGGCTCAGGTGAGGGTGAGCGTTCACCGTGTTGGGCTCGCCGTGGGTGGCCCAACGCGTATGGGCGATGCCGATGCTGCCGGTAGTGTCCTCGGCGGCACACTTCTCCTCCAACGCAGCCACCTTGCCGGTAGCCTTGTACACATTCAAGTCGCCTTTGGCGTTGATCATACTGACGCCGGCCGAGTCATAGCCGCGATATTCCAGTCGATGAAGACCCTTTATCAGAATGGGATAGGCCTCTGCTTCTCCGATATATCCTACAATTCCACACATAGTTTATATATTTTAATGATTTGCAAAAATACGAATAATTCTTGAACCGACAAAAAAAATTCTCTTTTCCCTCGTCTTTTCCCCGTCTTTTCCCTCGTCTTTGCCCCCATTTTCCACCGCCACTTCGACCATCCTTCGACCATCGTTCGACCATCGTTTAACCATAATGAATGGTCGAAGGATGGTCGAAGGATGGTTGAACGATGGTCGAACTGCCGAAGGAAGGTGGGTGGAAGGAGGCGCCAAAGGTATTGCATCATCCTTAATCGCAGATACCATAACCCATTGATACAGGAAAGCCCTCGGGACGCTCTCCCGAGGGCTTAAAAGCTGCTCTCTTATGTCTGCCGACAATCAGTCGAGCACCAGGCTCGGAGCGCTGTAGGTGCGGGCGGCGAGCTCCTGGTTGAGCATGTAGAGGCTCTTGGGGTCGCTGCCGAAGAGCTCCATCTTGGTGATCATCTCGCGGGCGTTGGTCTCCTCCTCACCCTGCTCCTTGACGAACCAGTCGAGGAACTGCATGGTGCGGAAGTCCTTCACCTTGTAGGCGGCGTCATAGATGGTGTGGATCGAGGCGGTGACGTACTCCTCGTGCTCGAGGCCGGCTTTCAGCACATCCATATCCTTCTTGTATTTCTTGTCGGGCTTGGCGATGGCGCCCAGGGTGATGGGGCAGTCGTTGTTCTGCATGTACTTGTAGATGAGCATGGCGTGGTCGCGCTCCTCCATAGCCTGAATCATGTACCAGTTGGCGAAGCCGGCGAGGCCGCGCTTGTCGAAGTAGTTGTTCATGTCGAGGTACAGGTAGCCGCTGTAGAGCTCTTTGTTGATCTGCTCGTTGAGCAGGTCGGAAACTTTCTTGTTAAGCATAATTATTGATTTTATTGATTATTGTTTTTCAAAATGTGTCTTATCTACCGAGCAGAGGGGGCACACCCAGTTGGCGGGCAGGTCCTCGAACTTGGTGCCGGGAGCGATGCCGTGCTCCGGGTCGCCCTTCGCGGGGTCATACTCATACCCGCAGACGTTGCAAACATACTTTTCCATAATGGTTATTGTTTTTAGGTTAATATTTCGGCTGCAAAGATACAACTATTTTCTTATTCGGCAAAAAATATTTTGCAAAAGATTTTGCCGATGAGCAGCGAACAGCCGACAGGCCCCTTTCTTCACTCCTTCTTATTGGCTTCTTTGTGCCTTTTTTGCAGCCATATCAAATACACTTGAAATCTTTATATCCAAATATGCCTAAGTATCTATAAAAAATCATGCTCATGATTATGTATGAATCACGAGCATGACTTATAAATATGCGCATTGAGGTGGTTGCTATTTTATCACCACAATTTTCGCGATGGGCGATTGCCGACCTTGACCATTAGTTGCATTTTCCTTCGGGGGAACAGACCTTGGGGGCAGACAGGTCGCCGAGCGATAGGGAGACTGTAATATTACCTTGGCGATCGGCATGGTAGTAGTGTGGGATGCCATTCGGTGAGGTGAGGTCGGTACGTCCACAGAGGTAACGGGCAATACTAAGATAGCGCCCTTCGTTCCTCCTTGTGGCAACAAAAGCGGGCGTATCATCCAAGAGGTAGTAGAGCGTGGGATTGATGTTTTGGGAAGCAAAAAGTTCATCGACTTTCGGGAAGTCGTTGCAAGTGGTTTGGACGAAATACATCCGCATCTGTGAGGTGTCCATCTCGCGCCACAATCGTGCATATTCCGCGAAGTTTTCCTGGCAGTGGTGACATGCGATGTCGTATATCACCACCACTTTGCTGTGCGTCGTGTCTGAAACCAACATCATCTTCAGCTGCTCCACTGTCAGTGGGATATGGTTAGCATACTGCTGTGCCGCCTTGATTGATGCCTCGCGGTTCCAGGGAGTGTGTACCTCGACAGAGATACACCCTTGAAGCAGCATTGCGCCCAAGGCGAGGACGGCGAGGGATTTGAGAATGTGGGGTTGCATGTTGTGTGTTCGTTATCTGCGGCGGTAGGTGTACGTGTAGGTGAGAATACCAGAACCTATATGGCTTTCAAAAGGCTTGTCCACAACATAGACAAGCGTGTTTCCGTCCAGCTGGTCGATTCTCCAGGTCTCGCTGCCACCGGATGGCGACATGACCTTCACTGAGTCTGTCTCTGCAGAGAAAACCCATGTGAGGTCATAGCTCTTAAACTTCATTGCGCAGCTGTCGCCGTCTCTGTATACACGGCCGCTTTCGATGTCTCTGGCCACCATTGCCATGCTGCCGTCAGCGTTGATGGTCATGTCCTTGCGCTCGGACTTCTCTTCATCCTGCGCTGCGCTGTCGTGAAATGGAGCGGGGTTGTCCCAATGGATGGCTACAGCCGATTTGACATACTGCCAGCTGCCGACAAGTTCATGCTCTCCTTTCGGCATTGGCCGAAAAGCCGTCAGCAACATCGCGCCCAAGGCGAGGAGGGCGAGGGATTTGATGATGTGGTGTTGCATTGTTGGTTGTTTCATTGTATTACTCCGTCTCTTTGTGGTAGGCGTAAACGCCTGCCTGTAAGGGGTGGATGTACACCGGCGTGTCATCGCGCTCATTCCTCACCTTATTGGCAATCATTATGTCGCCCACGGTGCACATAAGCACAATTGCGCCAAGAAAGGTTGCAAGGAAGCAGTTAAGGCATAAGCCAACAACCAACAACACGGCAGCGAAGATGAGGTCGGGAATAATAAGTCCGCGCACGTATTCACGCTTGGTAAGCAGCTCGCCATCAATGTGGCATTGAAACAAGAGTCCGCCGCCAGCCATGCCGAAACGCATACGGCTCATCGGCAGTCCCGACATTGCGCACCATGCGATGCCATGGAACAGTTCGAAGAGGAATATGAGAAGGAAACATGATACCAACATCCCAACAGCGAGCACAAGCCAGAAACGGAGCGAGGTGAATTGTTCCATTATTACTTCTTTCCATAGGAGGAAGTGGCCGATGGCAGCAACGGCAATCAGCGGTAGTCCTACTAAACCGACAATGATACTGAGACTTACGGCGTTCACGGTTTTCTCCACGGCCACGTACCCTTCTCTTTCCGGCAGTACAGGCTGTTGATCTTTTTCTTGAATTATTATCATTGTTGATTGTTTTTTAGTTGTTGTACATTTCGGGTTGTTTTACTATTAATAAACGCACAAAGGGGGGTAAATATTACAGATTGTTGAAAAAAATAACAACCCGCCAGCAGCATTGCGTCCAAGGCGAGGACGGCAAGGAATCTGATGATGTGGTGTTGCATATTGGAGGTAGTTTTGTGGCTGCGGTGCCCATTTCTACTCAATTACCTCCGTAACAGTCAGCGTGATGTCTGCGTCGCCGTTGGGTTTTCCGTCGCTCCAGTTGACGATGAAGGCCAGATCTACCATTCCTTCTTCGGCTTTACAGCGCACACTGCGGACCATTTTGCCTTCGGCCTCGCCTTTGCGCAGTTTGCGGTCGACGGCTCGTAGCATACGTTTCTCGTTGCTGCCCAACACCTTGCCGTTTACCTTACCCTTTGAAGTCTCAATGTCCGACAACTCCCAGTTGCGCCAGCTGGTGGCCCAGCCCTCACCTTGGCAGGTGACGGTACCTTCCCAGCAATTGTCCATAAGGACGAGTTTGCTATGGCAATGATAGTATCCTATCGTGCCGAAAAGCAGTTGTTTTCCTCCTTCCTTGTGGTAGTCGATAGTCATAATCTTGTTGCCATACACGGCATCCGTCTTGGCATTGTCGCTGCTTGAATGGCTTCCGAAAGCCATCAGCATCGCGCCCAGGGCGAGGACGGCGAGGGATTTGATGATATGGTGTTGCATATTGGATGTGTTTTTGATTGTTATTCTCCAGCGATGAATCGATAGATGTCCTCCTCGCTGTGGACGGCGGAGGTGATGCGGCGCAGCTCCTTGCCTTTCTCGAAGAGAATGACGACGGGAATGGTCAGACAACCGTACTCGCGGGCAATGGTGGGGCAGTGGTCAATGTCGATTTTGAGGAAACGGTAATCCTTCCCTATGCGTTTGGCGACAGCCTCCAACCGCGGATACATCAGTCGGCACGGGCCGCACCACACGGCGGTGAACATGCAGACAGTTTTGCCGCTGGCGATAGCGGTGCGGAAGCCGACGGAGTCCACTTCGGTGAGCACATCGGAATGAACGGGGGCGAAGAGCCCAGCGGTGTCGCCGCTCAACACGGGGTTACCGTCGGCATCGACACTCATAGTGACAGCACCCTCGGTGGAGGGCACGGCAAAGATGGCATCGTCAACCTCCCCTTCGACCACAGAGACCAGTTCGCTCACGGTCTCCACCTCCATCCCTTTCATTTTCATCCGCGTCTCTGTACGCACCGGCAAGCCGTAGGGGATATCGTCATCGAGACTGTAATGGAAAGGAATACGGTAGGAGGTGTCGAGCCATACGGTTGAATGTTCGCTAACCATTGCATTCCCACTCTCGTAGCTCACTCGGACGCAATTATGTCCTGCGATGGTTTCCATTTCCGAAGCCACGTCGAAGAGCGGCACCTCCATCGTGTCTGGGTCAAAACTGCGGCTGGAGACGATGGGCTTGCCCATCATGCCCATCACGCTATACAATGTCTTTTCTTTGGCGAGGTAGAGTGTTTTCATCTTGCTCTGCGGCATATCGGTCATCACGTCCATCCCTCGGTAATAGGAAGTGTATGTGGATGCCGAGCCGCCGCCGACCATCAAGTTGCTGTATGTGGCCACTCCGCTCCAAAGGCCCTGTGCGCTTGCCGCGCCAAAGGACAGAAAGCCCATGGCGATGGCGGCGAGGGATTTGATGATGTGGTGTTGCATGTTTGTTAAATCTGTTTTTGATAATTTACTTCATTACTACGATTTTTCGTGCCGGTCGGTCGCCGACCTTCACAATATAAACTCCCGTGTGCAGTGCCTCATTGCGGACGCTGCGGCCGGTGATGTCGAAGATGCGGACGGTCTCGCCCTCGGCTCCCCCGACGATGATGCGGCCACCGAGCGTGTAGATGTTGATGGCGTCCTCTTCGATACCGTCAATTCCTGCACCGCAGTCGGCCTGAATATTATGAAATTGGCTCCAATAGGGGGCTGCGGCGTAGAGCGAGTCGCTATGGCAGGGAACGATGAGGGTAAGGTTGCTGTTCATCTGGGTGAAGGTGTTGGCGAAAGCCACGGGTGGCTCTGGGGCAAGGGAGACAAGGGTGTCTATGTTGCGGCATTGGAAGAAGGCGGCCTCGCCAATATGAGTGAGACCTGCAGGCAGCGTGAGTTTCGTCAACTCCCAACACTCGTGGAACGCCGCTGTGTCGATATATACCACCGAAGAGGGGATATTCACCTCCTCCAAACCTGTGCAGCCGAAGAAGGTCTGGTAGCGGATGGTGTCTATGCCCTCGGGGAGCCGTATCTTCTTGATGCTGCCCGAATAGTTGTAGCAGAAAGCCATACGTCCGATATACTGCACCGAGTTAGGAACAATTATAGAGTCAAGATGAGTGCATGAATTGAAAGCCCCATTGTCAATGAATGTCACACGGTTGCCCAGTTCAATCTTCTTCATGTTGCTGTAGTAGAAAGCACCGTTGCCGATAGTGGCAGCCGCGTCATCGATAGTCACTGTGGCAGTAGGCCGGAATGCCGAATAGAACGCCGACTTGCCTATATGTTTTACCGTCGAAGGAATGGTAATTCCCTCCAACCCGTCGCATACTCCGAAAGCCTGATTTCCAATGGTGTCGAGCCCTTCGGGGAGCGTGACGGAGGTCAGCGATGATTTATAGTAGAAGGCTCGTGTCCCGATAACACGAACAGTGACTGGCACCACTGCCGAGGTGATGTGACGGCTGGCGGTGAGGTGGGTCTTGCTGTTGTCGGAATAGAAAAGGCTGTCCTCCTCGTATCCGTTCACCGTGTTGGCGCCCCAGGGGCTTCCGGTAGCAATTCCGTGGTAAATGACATTGGGAACCAGCGAGAAAGCCTTGTTGCCTATAATCGTAATCCCATCGGGGACGGTTATTGTCTCAATCTCCAGATGGCTTTGAAAGGCTTCTTCGGACACTTCCGTGACAGCGTATCTCACTCCCTCATGCTCCACGCTGTCGGGCAGCACAAGGTCGGCGTTGTAGTGGATGTAATGTGTGTTGTACGACCAAGCGTCCCCGCGCACGCTGACGTGGTGTGCCGCCGAGTCGACGATGGTGCAGAGCAGCGTGTCGCCCTGCGGGGTGACGGCCTGGAAATCGTAACTTGACTGTGCCTTTGCGGCAGTGGTCATGGTCAGCACTGCGAGGAGCGCAATAAGTTTTTTTGTATGTTTCATTGTTGGTTATTTTTGTTTGATTCTTTATCTTTTGTGGTCGGCCTCGTCCTCTTTTATGGATGCCTTGATTTGCTCGTGGCCTTGGTCAAAGATCCACCAGAGCAGGGTGACAACAACGCCGTGGATAGCGCCGTCGATGACTGAATACAGCAACACATGCTTGTCTATCAGCAAGGCACTGAGGAAGAATAGCATCGTGAAGACGGCAAACAGGATGAGATAGAAGGCAAGGCTTTTCTTGTGCTTACGGCGCACAATTCTGAGGAGCAGCGCAATGCCGCCGATGACGGCCAGCACAATGATGATGGCCACGATGGTCAGCCCCGTGCCGCTGCTGAAGAATGAGGTTAAGATTTCCATGGTGTTTATTCTTTATCGTTATTTTGTCCTAATCTATCCTCTATTTTTTGCCATATCGTCCATACGACCGAAAAGACAAATCCAAGGATTGTGTAGTTAATCACGTTGTTTTCATTGTCTAATAGGTTGTAGATGACAGAAACTCCTAGAAATACCAGATATACTTGTATGAAGTAACCGAAGCCATGTTTCTTTTTTTGCATGTTTTGTTCTTTTATGGTTAAACCAATTTGCGCCTTTCTACTATAATAGACGCACGAAGGGGGTCAAATCTTACAGATTGCTGATGTTTTTTTCTATGAATGAGAGTTCCTACGAGGGGATTCGTGATGTAAAGGCACGTCGGCTGCGAGGCAAAGGCACGTCATTGTGCTGGTCTCAATGAAGCGCCGCCATCAGTATGATTCTCTTGTTGCTTTCATACCGAATTAGGTTTTAATAATTATCGTGATAAGATGCCTGACTATTTTGGTAAGCGTACGGCGCGGATTGTGAACCCGCAGCATCGGAAGAAGTTGTCGTTAATTTCCTTTCCGTTCTCCGAGAAGGCAAAAAGGTATGGACCGAATGATTCGTCGGGGATGAGCGATGACGACCAGTAGTAGCCGGTGTTGTCGTGGCAGTGTGGCTTGCATTCAGCGGCGGGCAGGAAAATCGCATTACCGTTGGAGGCTGTGAACTTAATTCCTTTGACACCGTTTTGGGTTGTCCATTCGCTCGTGGTGTTGTCCATCAGCTCCTGCCATTCCTCGCGTGTCGGGGTTCGTGCACCATCGCCGAGGCTGGCGGCAGCGTCATCTTCGGACTTGAGGGTAGTCAGCAAATCTGTGAATCCGTCAAGGCCATACTCCTGCTGGCTACAGTACTTGGTGAGATGCATTTGGTCGCTCCCGAAGCGATAGTTGTCCCACGTGTATTCATCCTTGGGCTGGGTCTCGCCCCAGGCAAAATAGTCGCCGAACTCTTCGGGTGTATCCGCACCCACATTGCACGTTGCCCACAGCAGTCCGCTGGGCAATCCGAGGTCAACCCAACCGCTGTTGTTGTCAGTTGTCGTCCCGCTCTTGCAGGCGGTCATGGCGGCGAAGGTTAATGTCGCCGCGCATACTAACATTATTTTCTTCATTGTCTCAATGTGTTTATTGTTTAACTTCGATTTGTTGTTTCTTCCGTGCAGTTTCGCCTCGCACCATTGCAAAACCTCTTGCAGTCGTGTAAATCGGTCTCGCACCATTACATTGGGCGTTGCACGGCTGCAAAATGGCCTCGCACCACTGCAAAATGCATTTACAGCATTGCAAAACGGCCTCGCACCATTGCAAAACGCTTTTGCAGCATTGTTTCATGTCCTTGCAGTGGTGCGGGGCGCAATTGCACGGCTATTTTATATGGTGTACTCCTGGCGGTGGTTCTCGTAGCCGCACTCCTTGAAGATGAAGGTGTAGGTGCCGTGGGGCAAGTTGGCGATGGTGAACATGTCGTCGATAATGCAGAGGCAGTCCACGTAGCCGCCGCCGACTGGGCACTCATCGACGGTGACAGTCGAGCCGTCGACCGCCACGTCGACCGTCACGCTCTCATAGTCGCAAGTCACCGCCATTCCGACGTGTATCACCCTTGCGGCGCCGTCGACCCACTCCACGACGTACTGCTCGCTCTCGGCGAGGTCTTTGGCTTGTGTTTCGAAGTGCTGTCCGCACTCGGTATGTTTGATTTGGGTGGCCTCGGGCTTCCCGTTGTCCTTGTTGTCTTTCCCGCAGCCCGCCAGCAGCACTGCGCCTAGGGCGATGGCGGCGAGGGATTTGAGGATGTTGTGTGTCATTGTTTTATTATGTTAAAGGTTTGTTATTTCTCTTTGCGGGCGGCATCGAGGGAGTCGAGGTGGTCGAAAGCGATGTCGGAGGTGGCATTCCATTGCTGGGTGCGGCTTCTCTCTTTGAGTTCCCTAAGGTTCTGATTGTTTACCTGCGCTTCCTCTTCTACGGTGCCGGTTTCGTAGATGGTGACGCAACGCAGGTCGGGGAAAATGTAGACGGAGACGTCGTCGGGACGGATATCACCGGACGCAATCCTCTTGTCTGGCGTTTCGCGGTGTGCACGTTGCACATAAAACTCGGTGGTGGTGTTCAAGAATCCCTCTTTAACCTCATCGGGGATGGTGGTGTCGTTGATGAGTTTGTTCCTGTCTGCCGTGAGGCCGAAGAGGCTGTCGATGGCTGCCCAGCCCTCGTCGGTCTCGGCTTGGAGGAGGGTGACGGGGAGGCGCAGGGTGTCGTTGATTATCTTGTCCTGTACGTATGTGACGCGCACGCCGGGGAGCCGCATATCAGCGAAGTGGCGGTAGACGTCGCTGCATTCGTCGTAGCTCAACGTGTGCGGGAGGAACTTCCACGCCGCCGCGCCGCCCACAAGAAGCAGGGCCAAGATTGTGATTATGAGCGTGCGGTGTCTCATAGTTTGGCAATGAGGGTTGTCTGTTCGATGGTGTTGAGGGTTTCGGCGCTTACTTGGGCGCTGCTGACATAATGGCCATCGGGGTCAGGCGAGGCCGCAATGGCTATGACGGCCACCACCGCTGCGGCACCGATGAGGGTGCGCGTAGCCCTCTGGCGGCGCTCGCGGCGGTGGCACCATTCGGCAAGGCCTTCAGTCATCGCCCGCATCTCGGTTTTATAGTCTTGTTGCATATTGTCTAAGTTTATTCATTATTCGGTTTACGCGTTGATATACAGCGTTGGGTTCTATTTTAAGCCCAGCAGCTATCTCCTCGGCTGAGTAGCCTTCAAGTCGCATACGCATCAGGTGTTGCTCGTCGGGGGTGAGGGCAGAGAAGAGGTCGTCAATCCGCTCGGCGACATCGCTCTCTTCGGTGAAGACAGACTCTGACATCTCTTCGGTGACTGGTTCCAATTCAGGATGTTTCTTTCGATAGAGGTCGACCAGGACGCTGCGTGTCACCCTCCGCACCCATACTCTCTGCTGCCACTCCGACCGACCCGTCATGGTGCCGAACTTGAGCCAGAGCATAATCCATACCTCCTGCACCATATCCTCGCAGCGGGGTATGTCGCCACGGGCAAAGTCGTAGCAGACGCGCCACACCGTCGCCTGGTGCCGCCGCATAAAGGACTTGTAGTCCTCGTATCGCTGTCTGCTATGTTGCTCCATCTATAATAAAAGACGTATATTTTGCCCCAAATCTTACTCAAGGACACAAAAAAATGAAGAAAAACTGATTTTCTTCATTTTTTGTATCCTGTTGGCATCACAGGTGAGGTTCCCTCCCATATTGCCATTTATTTAATAGTTTAGGCCGAAAGCCCAAAGGGGAATAGTGTTCTTATAGGCATACTCAATGTCGTCTTTCACCATATCACACTGCAAATATACAAAAATGTCATAAATAAAAGCCAGTTTTATATAAAAATTGTATCTTATTTATATCAAAAATCAATAAAAAATGACTTTTGCAAGAGACAATAATGGCTATTCCATTAGCTTGAAGTCGCTGGCGGGGTGCTTGCACCAGGGGCAGATGAAGTCGGCGGGGAGTTCGTCGCCTTCGTAGACGTAGCCGCAGACCTCGCATACCCACTTCTTCTTGCCGCCTGCGGCGGGAGCGGCGGCGGGCTTGGGCTTGATGTGCTGCTGGTAGTAGGCGTAGGTTATGCTGGGGCTGTCGCTCAGCACACGGGCCTCCATAGGCATGGCGATGAACATGGTGTGGGTGCCGAGGTCGATGCTCTTGGTGACGACACAGCTGATGACGCTGTTGATGAACTTGGGCAGGTAGCGCAGGCCATTCTCGGTGCGAAGCTCTGTCTCGCATTCGGCGAACTTGTCGACAGTCTTGCCGCTCTGGAAGCCGAAGTGCTGGAAGGGCTTCATGGGGTCCTCGTCTTTATGCAAGGTTGTCGGCTCAGCCGACACCTCGCACAAAGGGCAGAGGTTGAACTTCAGCGTGCGGAGTATCATGTCGTGCGTCAGATTCTGCTTGTTGACGCATATCATCAGCTGCAGCGGGTCGCTGGTGACCTGCTGTGCCACATTGATGATGCAGGCGTTGTCTTTGTCGCCTTGACGAGCCACGAGCACAAAGAGGCCGTAGCTGATATTGAAGATGGCTTTGTTGTCGATCATATTTTTGTTTTTTTTGAGGAGTGAAAGTGGAGTGAAAGAGGAGTGAAAGGGAAGTGATGGGGACAAGTGTGCTTGTCGCTTAAATTGTTCACGTTGATGTCTGCACTATTGTCTGCCGGCACCATTGCCCTTTTCGCTGCTTCTCTATCATTCCTAATATTACATTGTGTCTTTCTTAATTGCATTGTTGTTGATTATCCCATTGCAGTATGCATTTAGGAATTTACTTGTCGTCAAGATGGAGAGTCTCAATTGTTCGTATTCTTCGTCGTTGATGTAGTTGAGGTCTTTTGCGAGGATGTGGTAATCGCGACATTCCTCGAGGCTGCCTTGGGCGATGTTAAGGAACCGTAGTTTGTCAGGTTTGCCTATTTTCCGATAGCCCTCGGCAATATTGGCTTCTATTGACACAGCAGCACGTCTCAACTGTGAGGTTAAGCCATAGCGTTCGTCTTCCGGGAAGTGCTTGGAGATTTTATACACTAGCAACACAAACTCATGAGCTTTCTGCCATGCAATTACCCTCTGAAAACCATATTCCATATATATATCCAATTTTATTGTATTGTCCCCCTCACTCCCCCATCACTCCCTTCTCACTCCACCATCACTCCTCCTTCCCCATACTACCCACTATCGCATCGGCGAGGTCGGCGAGCTGTTCTTCCTGGGCGGCGGTGGCGGCGCTCTTGAGAGAGACCGTTTCGCCGACGATGGTGATGTCCTTCATCTGCTCCAACTCGGCGCGCATCAGCTTGCCGCTCTGCGGCGCCCAGCTGCCATTCTCGATGAGGGCCACCGTGCGGCGCTGCCAAGCGTGGGCCTTGAGGTCGAGCAGGAGGTTCTCCATCGGGGTGAAGATGCCGTTGTTGTAGGTGCTGGAAGCAAAGACCACATGGCTGGCGCGGAAGCACTCGCTGACCAGCTCGCTGACGTGCGTGTGGCTGGCATCGTAGGCCTTGATGTTCTTCACGCCACACTGGGCGAGCAGAGTGCCCAGACGCATGGCGGCGGCTTCGGTATGGCCGTAGATGCTGCCGTAGATGATGACCACTCCCCTATCCTCGGGCTCGTAGCGGCTCCAGAGGTCGTGCTTGCCGATGAACCACTCCAGATTGCTGCGCCACACAGGGCCGTGCAGCGGGCATATCATCTTGATGTCAAGGGCTGCAGCCTTCTTCAGCACATTCTGCACCTGCACGCCGTACTTGCCAACGATATTGGTGTAATAGCGTCGGGCGTCGTCAATCCACTCGCGCTCAAAGTCCACCTCGTCGGCAAAGATGTTGCCGGAGAGGGCTCCGAAGGTGCCGAAGGCATCGGCGCTGAAGAGCACCTTGTCGGTGGCGTCGTAGGTCATCATCACCTCTGGCCAATGCACCATGGGGGCCATGATGAACTGAAGGCGATGGCGACCGGTAACAATCTCGTCGCCCTCTTTGACCACATGCATCTTTTCCGGTTTGTAGGCGAAGAACTGTTCAATCATCTGTGCCGCCTTGGCGGTGCACACCACCGTAGCCTCGGGGAAAGGTATCAATATATCCATCAGCGTGGCGGCGTGGTCGGGCTCCATATGGTGCACCACCACATAGTCAAGCATGCGGCCTTCAAGGGCTTCCTTGACGTTCTCGAAAAACTGCCCACTCACCGAGCTGTCGCATGTGTCGAAGAGCACATTCTTATCGTCGAGCATCACATAACTGTTGTAGGAGACCCCGCGCGGTATGGGGTAGACGTTCTCGAAGAGAGCCAGCCGGCGGTCGCTGGCGCCGACATATATCAGGTCGTTGCCTATGTGCTGAATGTTTTGCATATCGTGTTGTATTTGTTGATTACTAACTATCATAACGCAAGACGGCCGGAATTATTGTGCCGCTGCGGCCTAAATGTTAAATAATGTGAATTATTTGGAATATCAGTATTTTATGGCTACATTTGCATGTCGGAAACAAACGCACCGCAACCGTCGTTTGACCGCATAACTAACAGATTGTCACACACAACACACCCACACCCATGAAATACCACAAGAAAGAAGAAGAACTATTCACCCGCTGGGGCGAGCGTGCCCGCAAGCTGCGCGACAGCGAAGACATCACCAAGGACGGCCTGCTCTACCGCGGCGACGTGTGGTTTGACGGCTACTGCCAGGTGCACAAGAAAGCCAACGAAGAGCAGCTGTGGGACGATGCCGACATGCGCCTGCTGGTGCTCTCCAAAGAGCTCTACGACGAGGACGGCTGGGACATCCGCGGCGAGAGCGGCCGCGTGCCGTCGCCACGCCTCACCTGCCGCACCGCCTACCGCTTCTTCCCCAACCTCGAGCTGTGGGTCTACGGCCTGCTCAACATCCCCGACCGCAAGGTGATACCCTTCGGCAAAGCCGACAACGAGACCCGCCTGCAGGGCTTCTACGAGAACGCACCCATAGCACGCGTCAACTGCAAGAAGCAGCCTGACAACAAGGCCGCCAGCAACACCGTACTGCAGAAATACCTCGACAACTACGCCGACCTGCTCACCGAGCAGATCAGACTCTACGACGCCGACATCATTCTCTGCATCGGCGGGCAGGGCATCATGGTCAAGTTCCTCGCCGACCACGTATACACCGACTTGGAGCAGGTCAACGACCACTGCTGGTACTCGCCCGCATCGGGCGTTGCCGTCGTCAAGCAGTACCACCCCTGCTACAACGTCTACAGCCGCAAGGAGATGTACACCGACATGATGAAGGACTACCAGGCCTTCATCAAAGCCACCCCTGCCTTCCCGCGCGGCCGCCAATAGCCGACCACAATACAATGAAAACAAAGAGCCTGCAGCAATGCTACAGGCTCTTTCCGTTTTTTCAGAGGGTGGGAGGTGGGGTTCGAACCCACGACCTCCAGATCCACAATCTGGCGCTCTAACCAGCTGAACTACGCCCACCATCCGGGGATTCCGCCGCGGCGAAATCGGGTGCAAAAGTACGAATATTTTGCAAACTGGCAAAATATTTTTCAAAACAAAATCACAACACTCTAATTTTCACCAACATGCAGCCACAACATCCTCGTAAACCTATATTTCTACGGAGTCCCTTCGGAGCCCCTTTGGTCCCTCTTTGGCATTTATTCACTACAAGAATCTTGCGCCTTCTTGGCCAAGCGTTTGCTTATCGCCCAGCCAATGAAGATGATGACGGCCGCCAAAACGAGGATGGCAAGGAGAAAGAATACAGCGACAGACATTCCTATGGCATCACGTAACGCCCACACATTCTCATCAACGAATGTCGCCAAAGAGATGAAAAACAGCAAACCATGAAGCCACACTATAAAGCACAGCAGGAGGCGCCACACGGTGCCCCAAAGACCGTAACCGAAGAGCTGGCGGTAGACGACAACATAATAGAACGGGATGAGCAAAGCCAATACAGGAATAGCTTCAGAGATCAGCGACACCAAGAGCATCAGCGTACTCATATAGATTTGAATGATAATTCCCTCGGGCAGCGTATGGCGCGTGTGACGCGGCGAAAAGCGGAAGATGAACCATGTGGGCAGTATCAATATCATGGTCATGAACATCATGGCCCACCCCGGATTCTTAGCCATCCAGTTGAGGGCATTACCTATAACCTCTAAGTTTGTTCCATCATAATTGACAACCTTGGCCGGCTCAATACCGATCAGCTGCTTGATGATGACAAAGACAAGTGCGACGATGAAAAGCATGTTGACCGGGGTATAACTCGTCTGACGGCGGCCACTGAGATAGTCGTGGATGAGATGTCCCGGACGGAATAGTAGCTGCAGCAAGGTATGAGGCAGCGAGCGCGAGTCCATACCCCATACTTCCATCACACATTTATACACCCACTTCCAGGTGATGCGTCCGTCGCCGGCATCCTGACGGCACACAGGGCAGTACCTGCCCTCAAAATCATGCCCGCAATTGGGACAATGGTGAACCTCAAGGCTCTCGTCCGAATAGTGGACGGCCTCCTTCTGCCACGCGCGGAAACGCATCCAAAGCTGCTTCAATCCCATATACTCAACACTTCATGTCTAACGCCTGCCTCTTAGAATATCAGCGCCAGCAACACCCAGAGCCAGTGGGCGGCGATACCGGCACAGAGGCCGCCGATGGTGTGGGCGCCTATGGCTTTGCCGATGAGCTTGCGGTAGCCGAGGCTGTCGAGCATGGCGGTATGCGTGCTTAAGTAGCCGCTCCAGCACATGCCCATGGCGGTGAAGACAGCGATGGCGTTGTTGTTGATGATGCCCATAGCGTCGAATGTCGGCACCAAGCCGATGGCGGCGCCCACGGCACCGAGGGCCGTGATGGGGAAGCCCACCAAAGCACCGTTCTCGAAGCCGAAGAGCCAGTAGAAGACGAAGTTAATCTTGTCGGCCAGCCACGTGATGACGGGCACACCCTCATAAGCTTTGCCCAGGTACTCTCCGTTCTCGCCAGCAGGGCCGAAGGTGAGCATCATGACGATGGTGGAGATGCAGAGCACGCCGGGGATGATGGCCACACCGATGCCGACGCCGCTCTTGCCGCCGTCGAGCATGGCGTTGAGGAATCGCTGGAAAGCGTTGCCCTCGCTCTTGAAGGAGATGTTCTGCTCGGTGCCCTCCTCATTGGTGACGGGGCTGTCCATCTCGGGGTAGCTCTTCAGCGTGAAGCGCTGCATGAGGCGCGTGGAGACGATGCTTCCGATGACGGCACCCAGCAGGCCCACAAGGGCTCCGCTGCCGTAGCCCTTGCCGGTCATGAAGGCAATGACCACAAGGCCCATGCCGAAAGCGGTGCCGAAGTTGGTGAGCGACACCAGCTGGTATTTCTTGAAATAGCGGGCAAAGTTATTGTCCTTGGCCAGCGAGATGATGGCGGGATTGTCGCTGAGGAAGGTCATCACGGCACCCAAGGCAGCCACACCGGGCAGGTTGTACAGCGGCTTCATCAGCGGACGCAGGATGTTCTCCATCAGTCGCACCACACCGAACTCGGTGAGCAGCTTGCTGATGGCACCCATGAGGACGCAGATGGCCATGATGTAGAACACCGTCTCGAGCAGCAGGCTGTAGGCCGTCTGCATGAAGGTGTTGAGCATGTGCGGCAGCGTCATCTTATAGGCCAGGAAGCCAAAGAAACCGAAGAAGCACACGAGGAAGATGAGGGCCTCGAGGCTGCGGCTGGTGGTGAACTTCAGGCGGCGCGGCTTGCCACTGCGCTTGTTGGGGTCAGTCTCATGGTGACGGAACACCTGGAACGGGTCGACCACCGAAAGCAAAGAGTTCAGCAGGTTATGGTTGTTGTGCTTCTCTTCCATAGCTTATTTCTTAAGGAGTTTGTAAAAGTCCATTGTCCAAGTGGCACCAATGTTGAAGTTCCACGTGTCGCTGATTCGCGTGTTTCTGTCCCACTCTTCCATGCGGCATACGTAGGTGTGCAGGCGCACGTTCTTCTGCTCGGTCGGGAACCACTCGAAGCCAAGTCCATAGCGTGTATAGGTGTGGCCCGCAAGCAGCAGGTGGTCAAGGGCCACCGCCGAGTTGAGGTCTACCTCGGACTTGTTCTGCTCATACATACCCTTGACGAAGATGTTGAATTGAGGGGTGAAATAATAGTTGGCGCAGCTCACCACACCGAAATTCTTGCCCCAGTCGTCAAAGGATAGCGCATGGTGCATGAAGTCGACATATATGTCCCATTTGTCGAAGACCAGCTTGTTGCCGATCATCGTAAGGTTCATGAACTTGCTCCACTCGCGTTCAATCATGCTGGTGCTCCAGATGGTGTTCCAGTGGCCCACAGTGCCGTACCAGCAGAGGTTGTACGACACCAGACCGGCGTCGTAGCTCAGGCCGGTGGAATTGATATAGGGCGAGTTCGTCACCTGCGCAACAATGGTGTGGTTGCCGTCGTCGCTAATATAAGCTCCGCTAATGCCGAGCTGGAAGCAGTAGATGCTGTTCCACAGCGTGGTGGGGAAATAGACGTCGATGGGCGAAGCGTCATACTCGAAGCCACCCATAGCCATTGCGTCTTTACCGAAGCGCAGGCGCCAGTTCTGCGTGGGCTTGTAATCGATATACAGGAAGTCGGTGTTGTCGAAGAACATCACAGAGCCGGGGTTGGCAACAATGCGCTGCTTGAAGTAGTAGCTGACACCGCCACCAAGCTCGCCGCCAAGCATCAGATTGAAATACTTGCCGTGGAAGCCGAACTGCGGCGTCGAGTCGGTGGTGAAGAGCTCACCGTCGGCACGGGCCTCCACCTTCAGTTTGTTTATCAAGTTGTCCCACTGCACTTGGGCCTGGATAGGCATTGCTGCGAGCAGCAACAGAGTCGCCAGGATTGTATGTTTTGCTTTCAAGATATCGTTTGTTTTGATAGTTACACTATTATTTATGCGCAGCCATATACTGTTCCAGCAGACGCTGCACGTACTTGCCGAAAACGTCGAACTCTATGTTCACCACCGTGCCGGGCTTGAAGTTGTGGAAGTTCGTCACCTTATAGGTGTAGGGTATGATGGCCACCGAGAACATGCCGGGCTCGCTGTCCACCACCGTAAGGCTTACGCCGTTGATGCTGATGCTGCCTTTCGGCACAGTGATGCTGGGGGCGTTCTTGGCATCATAGCTGAAATAGAAGCGCCACGAGCCGTTGTCGTCAACGACCTTGGTGCAGGTTGCTGTCTGGTCAACATGACCCTGCACTATATGTCCGTCGAAACGGCCGTCCATGCGCATGGAGCGCTCTACATTCACCTCCGTACCCACCTGCCAAGTGCCGAGGTTGGTCTTCAGCATGGTCTCGTCCATAGCGGTGACCACATACTGTTTCTTCTCTTTGTCCACTTTCACCACCGTCAGGCAGCATCCGTCGTGCGCCATGCTTTGGTCAATGGCCAGCTCGTCGCCGAAGGGCACCTCAAGCGTGAAGTGGTAGTTGGTGTTCTCTTTCTCTATCTTGACGACCTTGGCCGTCGTCTCTATAATGCCTGTAAACATAGTTATTTCAGGAAGGTTTCGTAATAATCAAACATCTTTTTGTAGAGGTGCAGGCGCTCACGGCCCAGCACATTGTGCTCGTGGTGCGGGTAGACGAAGTAGTCGACCTGCTTGTAGTTGTTTATGCAGCGCTCAATGAACTCAAGCGAGTGCTGCCACACCACAGTGTTGTCCTCGGCGCCATGGATGACCAGCAGGCGGCCTTCGAGGTTCTTGGCCTTGTTGAGCAGGCAGTTGTTCTCGTAGCCTTCGGGATTCTCCTGCGGGGTATCCATATAGCGCTCGCCATACATAATCTCATACCACTTCCAGTCGATGACGGGGCCACCGGCACAGCCCACCTTGAACACTTCGGGGTGAGCCAGCTTCATGGTGATGGTCATGAAGCCGCCAAAGCTCCAGCCTTCCACGCCCATGCGCTGCTGGTCGACGAAGGCAAGGCTCTTCAGGAACTTGACGCCCTCCATCTGGTCGGCCATCTCTATCTCGCCGAGGTGACGGTGCGTGCAGCTCTCGAACTCGAAGCCACGGTTGTCGGTGCCGCGGTTGTCAAGGGTGAAGACCACATAGCCCTGCTGGGCAAGGTACATGAAGTATAGGTTGCCACCGCCGAGCCAGCTGTCGGTGACGAGTTGCGAGTGCGGGCCGCCGTAGACATACACCAGCGTGGGGTATTTCTCATAGGTACGGTAATTGGGGGGGGTGATTAGGCGATAGTAGAGGTCGGTCTTGCCGTCAGCAGCCTTTATGGTGCCGAGCTTCACGCCAGGCATAGCATAGTCCTTCAACGGGTTCTCGGCCTCAAAGAAGGTCTTTATGGGGTTCTTGTGCTTCCAGTCGCGCAGGTCGGCGCGCATGGGCACATTGACACTGCTCCACATATCGACCCACATGGTGCCTGCCTCGTTGACTACCACGCTATGGGTGCCGTGCAGACCGTTTTCGGTCATAGTCATGCACTCCATCGTGCCCTTCTTGAGGTTCACACGATAGGCATCGCGGCCGGCCTGGTTGTCCTTGTTGGCGTAGATGAAGATATTCTCACCCTTCTTGTCGAACTGGATGAAGCCTTCAACCTCATATTCGCCCTTGGTAACCTGCTTCACCAGTGTGCCGTCAATACTATAGAGGTACAGGTGCTTGTAGCCGTCGCGCATCGAATACCAGAGGAACTGGTCTCCTTTGGGGGTGAATATCATCGGCTCGCAAGGTTCGACGTAACGGGGGTTGCTCTCCTCGAAGAGAACCTTGACGAAGTCGCCCGACTCGGCATTGTATTGCTCCAGCCACATGTGGTTCTGCTCGCGGTTCACCTTGGCGATATAGACATACTTCTCGTCGGGGCTCCACGCGATATTCGTCAGGTACATCTCGCGCTCATGGACGCTGGTGTCACGGGCGGTGTTGAGGTATACGAGCTTCTGCGCAGCACAGTCCCACACGCCCACCGTCACCTCGTGGCTCTTCATGCCGGCCATGGGGTACTTGATGTTGCGCACTTCGGCCTCGCGGGCTTTGGTGTTGACGATAGGATAGTCCTCCACCATGCTCTGGTCCATGCGGTAGAAGGCCAGACGCGAAGCCTTGGGCGACCAGAATAGGCCGCCGTTGATGCCGAACTCGTTGCGGTGCACGCTCTCGCCGAGGACGATATTGTATCCGTCGCCGCGCTCCACAAGCTTGCCGTCTACCAGCAGGTTGCCCTCCTTCAACTCTACACGTTCCTCCAACTTGGGGTCGTTGTCTTTCGGCTTGCGCCAATCTTGCTGCTTTTCGCTGAGCTTGAACTCCTTCTTGCCGTCGAAGCCATAATAGCCTTTGTCCTCGCCACCCTTGTAGTAGGTCACAGTCTTGCCGTCGGGGGCGAAGATGAAGCTCATCATCTCGCGCTGCGGATACAGGCTGCGGTCCATCAGCTGGTCCCACTGCAGGAGCTTTTCCTGCGCCATCATCGTGGCGGCACACATCACCGCCGCCAGGGTCAGTAGAATCTTTCTCATCTTATTTTTGAACGTTAATCATCGTGAATTATCCCGTTAATTATCGTAAATCAGCCGTCTCTGAATTAACGGCAATTCACGAACCAATTTACGACAATTAACGTTAAAATCAGTAATTCCGCCAGTCGCGGAAGCGCAGGTTGAACACCCCGAAGAAGGCCTCCTTGAAGATCTTCATACTCATCTTGCTCACGCCCAGCACGCGGTCGGTGAAGACGATGGGCACCTCGTAGACCTTGAAGCCCAGACGCGTGGCGGTATACTTCATCTCTATCTGGAAGGCATAGCCGACGAACTTCACCTTGTCGAACTTCATGCGCTCCAGCACCTTGCGGCTCCAGCACACGAAGCCGGCGGTGGCGTCGCACACCTTCATGCCGGTGACCAGACGCACATACTTCGAGGCATAGTAGCTCATCAGCAGTCGTCCGATTGGCCAGTTGACCACCGACACCTTGCCGCCCACGTAGCGCGAGCCAACCACCACGTCGCCCTTGCCCGAGGCGCAGGCATCGTAAAGACGGATGAGGTCGTCAGGATTGTGCGAGAAGTCGGCATCCATCTCAATCATATAGTCGTAGCCGTGCTCGTTGCCCCACCGCATACCGTCGAGATAGGCGGTGCCGAGGCCCAGCTTGCCTTTGCGTTCCACAATGAACAGGCGCTCGGGGAACTCCTGCATCAGCCGCTTCACAATGTCGGCGGTGCCGTCGGGCGAGTTGTCCTCGATGATGAGCATATCGAACTCTTTTCCGAGCGAGAAGACCTTGCGGATAATGGCCTCGATGTTCTCTTTCTCGTTGTAGGTCGGGGTAATAACAAGTGTGTCGGACATAATATATATTCTTTATAACTGGCTGCAAAATTACGAAATAATTTTCAATCATGAAAAAAAAAGTTAAAAAGCCCTCCGCCACCATAAGCAACAGGTCAATGTCGGGAAATTGTCAACAACACCAGCACAATCCCAGCCAACATCTTCAGTAAAAGGACATTAAACCGCCAACCAAGTTCAGAAAAACACCCGAGCGTTACAGCGTTACAGCGTTACAGTTCCCATTTTGCTTTTCCTCCTACCCCAAATTATACCTTATATCTATATATCTATATATATAGATATATAGATATAAGAATTTTTTTTTGACATTTCAAATAGGAGATTTCGAACTGTAACGCTGTAACGCTGTAACGCCTCGACCACAACTTCGCAACCACCCTGCCGATAACACACTGGCATACAGCTACTACCAAAGACAAAAATCCGCTTTTGCCCATTTTTATTGGCTTTGCAGGTCCTTAACGGCTACTAGACGGCTAGTAAACGGCTAGTAGACCTACTGAAGACCTATACAAAACCACCCACCAGCCATCCCGCCGCACCCGGAAATAATTTACCGGAGTTCCGAAAGTCGAGCGCAGAGCTATGCTTGCATAAGCTATGCCGAGATGCAGGAATGTAGACGTAGTCAAATTTACAAGATTTCGCTCGCGCAGCGAGCAGGAGAATATAGAAATTTATAACTCAGCAATTTACAGAAAATTAGAAAAATTATCACGCTATATGGATTTTTTTTCTTACCTTTGCAATTTCAAATTGATTATTAATAATAACAAAAATAAAGCATTATGTCAAAACTCCTCCTTTTAGGCGACGAGGCTATAGCTCAGGCATTTATCGATGCCGGCGGTAGCGCCATCAACAGCTACCCGGGCACCCCGTCGACCCAGATTACCGAATACGTGATGAAGAGCAAACAGGCCAAAGAGCAGGGTGTTGTCGCCAACTGGTGCGCCAACGAGAAAACCGCCCTCGAGGCCTCCATCGGCGTGGCCTACAGCGGCAAGCGCGCCATGACCTGCATGAAGCACGTCGGCCTCAACGTCTGCGGCGACCCCTTCATGAACGCCTCCATCATCGGCACCAAGGGTGTCATCATCGTCGTGGCCGACGACCCCAGCATGTTCTCCAGCCAGGACGAACAGGACAGCCGCTACTACGGCCACTGGGCAATGATCCCCATGCTCGAACCCAGCAACCAGCAGGAGGCCTACGACATGGTCTTCGCCGGCTACGACCTCAGCGAGCAGCTCGGCACTCCCATCCTGATGCGCATCCCCACCCGCCTGGCACACAGCCGCGCCGGCGTCGAGCGCAAGCCCGTCCGCGCCCAGAACCCCCTCAGCAGCCCCAGCGACCCCAAGAGCTACGTGCTGCTGCCCGTCAACGCCAAGCGCCTCTACCGCGACCTCATCGACAAGCAGCCCGCCTTCACCAAACACAGCGAGGAGGACGGCTTCAACCAGTATATCCCTGGCACCGACCACAAGCGCGGCATCATCACCACCGGTATCGCCTTCAACTACCTGCAGGAGAACTTCCCCGGCGGCCGTTGCCCCTACCCCGTGGTGAAAATCACCCAGTATCCCCTGCCCTTCGACATGCTGAGCAAGCTCTATGACGAGGTCGACGAGCTCCTCGTGCTCGAGGACGGCCAGCCCTTCGTCGAGGAGCACATCAAAGGCTTCCTCGGCAAAGGCAAGCCCGTGCACGGCCGCTTGGACGAGACCATCCGCCGCGACGGCGAGCTCAACGCCGAGAAGGTGGCCATAGCCCTCGGCAACCCCATGCCCAAGGGTCCCGCAGTGCCCGAGGTGGTCACCAACCGCCCGCCCGCACTCTGCGTCGGCTGCCCCCACATCGACAGCTACCAGGCTGTGGTCGACGTGATGAAGAAGTACCCCAACGGCCGCGTCTTCGGAGACATCGGATGCTACACCCTCGGCTTCAACATGGGAGCCATCGACACCACCGTCTGCATGGGCGCCTCCATCACTATGGCTAAGGGCGCCGCTGAGATGGGCATCTTCCCCGCCATCGGCGTCATCGGCGACGGCACCTTCGGCCACTCCGGCATGACCGGTCTGCTCGACTGCGTCAACGAGAAAGCCAACGTCATCATCATGATCCTCGACAACGACATCACCGCTATGACCGGCGGCCAGCCCTCCAGCGCCAACCAGAAGCTCTTCAACATCTGCAAGGGCCTCGGTGTCGACCCCGACCACATCCGCACCATAGTGCCCCTGCCCAAGAACCACGACGAGTTCATGAAAATCCTCGAAGAGGAAATCGCCTACAACGGCGTCAGCGTCATCATCCCGCAGCGCGTCTGCATCGTCGAGAACAAGAAGAGAATCGCAGCAAACAAATAATTGAATAATAATGGAGTGAAAAGGAGTGAAATGAAGTGAAAAGGAGTGAAATGACAATAGCAAACAGATGACATTTGTCCTCTCACTCCCTCTCACTCCCCATAACTTCCTCTCACTCCCAAAAAATAGAAAACAATGAAAAAAGACATCATACTTTGCGGCGTAGGCGGCGACGGCATCGTCTCCGTGGCCAAAATCATCAGCGACGCCGCCCTCAACCTGGGCATGAACGTCAAGCAGAGCGAGATTCACGGTATGAGCCAGCGCGGCGGTTCGGTGTTCAGCCACCTCCGCATCAGCTCCGACCCCATCTTCGCCGACGTCATCCCCGAAGGCAAGGCCGACATCATCCTCAGCTCCGAGCCCATGGAGGCCCTGCGCTACCTGCCCTTCCTGGCTCCCGACGGCGCCGTCATCACCAACAGCGACCCCTTCATCAATATCAAGAACTATCCTGACATCGAGAAGGTCAATGCCGAACTCGCCAAACTGAAGAAGTGCGTCAGCTTCAACGCCAACGCCATCGCCAAGGAGCTCAACGCCCGCGGCAACATGGTGCTGCTCGGTGCTGCCGCCCCCTACCTTGAGCTCCCCTTCGAGGAACTCGAGAAAGCCATCAAGGCCATCTTCGGCCGCAAGGGCGACGCCGTGGTCGAGACCAACATCAAGGCCATCCGCGCCGGCCGCGACGCCAAATAAGTGCTGACAACAGTACATATCATAGGCATCCTACTCACCGTCAGCGTCCTGCTGGCGGTGAGTATACTTTCTGGCCGCAAGGTCAAGGACGCCCGCAGCTTCACCACCGGCGGCCGCGCAGGCTCATGGATGGTCTGCGGCGCCATACTCGGCACCCTCGTGGGCGGACAGTCGACCATCGGCACCGCACAGCTGGCATTCTCCTTCGGCCTCTCGGCATGGTGGTTCACCATCGGAGCCGCTCTCGGCGCCCTGGTGCTGGGCCTCGTCTACGCCGCACCCCTGCGGCGCAGCGGATGCTCCACACTAATGGAGATAGTGAAGAAGCAATACGGCCGTCGCGCCGAGACAGTTGGCTCTACCCTCTTCCTCGTAGGCATCTTCATCAGCATCACCTCCCAGCTTCTCTCCTCGTCGGCTATGATCAGCAGCCTCTTCGGCGCCTCCACGACGCTGGCGCTGGTCATAGGCGCCGTACTCATAGCGGCGATGGTGCTCTCAGGCGGCATCAAAAGCGCTGGGGCGGGCGGCATAGTGAAGCTGGTGCTGCTCTATATCAGCTCTTTGGCAGCCGGCGTGGCGGTGTGGAAAATAGGCGACGGCCTCACAGGCATCCGCGAAAGCATCGACGCCATCTATGAGACGCCGCAGCTGGCGGCGATGAACGACATCACATGCGCCGAGGACATCCACCGTCGCTACGGCACATTCCTGGCTCGCGGACCGCTGAAAGACATCGGCGGATGCCTGTCGCTGACGCTCGGCGTGGTGTGCACACAGACCTACGCACAGGGCATCTGGTCGGCGGCGACGACACGCAAGGCCAAGCGCGGCGCCGTCTACTGCGCTGCACTCATACCACTCATCGGCGCCGCCTGCACGCTTGTAGGCATGTACATGCGTGGCCATTACGTGACCGCCTCCGAGTTGGCTGCCCTGCAGGCAGCCGGCTGTCAGCTCCCGGAAGGCATCGGCGTGCTGGAGAACTCCCTGCAGGCCTTCCCCACCTTCATCCTGGCTCACCTGCCCGCTTGGCTCGGCGGCATTGCCCTCGGCGCCATGCTCATCAACATCCTCGGATGCGGCAGCGGCCTCGTGCTCGGCGCGGCGACGATACTCACACGCGACGTCTACGGCAACATACTAACTGCATTGAAGCGCACCTCTCGCGTAAGCTTGCTAGCACAGACACGCCTCTCCATACTATTGCTGCTGTTACTTGGCGTTGTGGCCGCACACTTCGTACAAGGGTCCTTCCTCAACGACCTCGGATTCCTCTCCCTCGGCCTCCGCGCAGCGGCACTCCTGCTGCCCTTGAGTTTCGCTCTCTGGCTGCCGGAACGCTTCACCCCACGTGCGGTGACGGCGAGCATGATAGCAGGCACCATAACAATGCTTGCCGCCGGTATGCTCAAAATGCCTGCCGACCCCATGTACTATGGCCTCTTTGCCTCCTCCCTGGCGATGCTCATGGACATAAAAAAGAACCGCATATCACACTAATAATCAACACCTACCGCCACTCATATCACCATTATTGGTGATTTAATTTTGCCATGTCGCAAAAAAGTAGTACTTTTGCACTCGCTTTAAGCAAAGAAATATTGCAATATTAATCCTAAAAAAGAAACAAAATGGCTTACAAAATCACTGACATCTGTGTTGCTTGCGGCACCTGCATCGATGAGTGCCCCGTCGGAGCTATCAGCGAAGGCGACATCTACAAGATCGACGAGAATGCTTGCGTTAGCTGCGGTACCTGCGCTGGCGCTTGCCCCACTGGCGCTATCCAGGAGGGTTAATCGCTCACAGATTGACAAGAAAAAGAGCCGCCCGCAAGGACGGCTTTTTTAATTGAGCCATGAAGAGACATAGCATCCTAGCCTTAGCCCTGCTGCTCGCAACCACAGCCAACGCTCAATGGGGACATCTGCAGAGCGGCGACCTCATCTTCGTGCGCGATACCAGCGGCATGGGATCGGCTGTGCAGCAGACAACCGGCCAATACACCCATGTAGCCCTCGTGGAGCGCTCCGGCGACACCCTCTTCATCATCGACGCCACACCCACCCTCGGCGTCTCCCGCCGCCACCTTTCACCTCTCACCTTTCACCTTTCACCTTGCGATGTCTATCGCCTAACGATCTCTTTCGACACCGCTGCCGTCATCACCCGTGCCCACAGCTTCCTCGGACAGCCTTACGACAACGCCTTCATGCACGACAACGGCGCCCTCTACTGCTCCGAGCTGATATACGAATGCTTCCTTGACTCTGCCGGCAACCACCTCTTCGAAGCCATCCCCATGAACTGGCGCGCCCCCGACGGCACCATCCCTCAATATTGGCTCGACCACTTCAATAAATTAAATACCCCAATCCCCGAAGACCTCCCCGGCACCAACCCTACCGCCATCTCCCGCTCCCCATTATTGCGCAAACTATAATCTAATAATATTGTGCTTTTGTTGTCAAAAAGATGGTAGCGTTGAACAAAATAGCCAACATCCTAAAGCCTTTGATGCCAGTACTCGCTGCCACATACGGCTTTGCACTCATCTATGTGACAGCATTGCCGCTGAACGGCGACAACCATACTATTGGCAATAATTTGCTGTCAATGCTGCTCACGCTGGTATGCATTGGCTTGACGTTTTTCCTCGTAAACCGTGTTGAGTCGAAACTGTTTCCCTCCTCTTTACATTTCATTCAAAACAAGCCGAAGATATCCGTCATCGCCGGAATACTACTGATTGCCCCGCTATGGCTTGTATCCGAGGGATATATCGTTTATGGCCTCACGTCGCTTGTTCAAGATGTACATACAGAATCGCTAACCTATACGGCTGCAGAGCTGCGTGAAGACCTGCTGGCCAGCGTCCATGCCGTACTACTTGCACCTGTGCTCGAAGAGTCGTGCTTCCGACAAATGGCCATCTCGCCCTTCCGTCGTAGGGGCACACAGATTGTTGTTTGCGTGGTGATGGCTCTGCTGTTTGGCGTACTTCATGTGCGCAACTTTCCCGGAGCATTCCTTAGCGCCATTGTTTACGGATTGGTCTTTATTTTTTCACGAAATATCTGGTATAGTGTCGCACTCCATGCAGGGCACAATCTTACGGTTACACTCCTGGCTATCTATTGCTGGCTAAGACTTGGCGACACACAGATGGCCAAGATGCCAGTCATATTCCTGCCAGACACAAAAGTCCTTATCGGCGGTATCATATTAGCCTCTATCGGCATTTGGCTAATAACAAGCGCCCTTCGCCACCAAAAACAAAAAAGGGAACCACTTTCGTGATTCCCTTATAAAAATTGGCGGCGACCTACTTTTCCACAACCGTTTCGCAAGTCGAGAGCAGAGCCATGCTTGCATGAGCTATGCCGAGATGGAGAAACGTGAACAAAGCTAACAAGTGCAGTATCATCGGCGATGTGAGGCTTAACTTCACGTTGTCGGCAGAGCCGACGCCTTCGGCACGGAATGGGAAGAGGTGTGGTATGCCGTCGGCTCAGCCGACTGGTATGCCTGCCGAGCTTGACGAGGCAACCGAACTCCATAGCCACCAAAAATAAAAAAGGAGTCTCATTTCTGAAACTCCTTAATAAAATTGGCGGCGACCTACTTTTCCACAAACAAGTGCAGTATCATCGGCGATGTGAGGCTTAACTTCTCTGTTCGGAATGGGAAGAGGTGAACACTCACTCCATAGCCACCAAAAGTAATGGGTTTGACTACTGGGACAAGACACATAAGAG
>JAEEGG010000347.1_pt1 | contig 177183 bp, 140 predicted proteins | sample 9134161 | NCBI WGS metagenome assembly JAEEGG01 (sample SAMN16246543, study PRJNA631951) | gut metagenome | biome: gut microbiome; feature: rumen; material: CR-attached | host: Bos | place: Iran: Karaj | collected 2018-10 | reverse complement strand
AGTACTTGTCGATGATATTGGTATAGAACTGGCCGTCGGAAAACATATCCGGCACAATCCGATCGTAGGGAGCGCCATCACCTGGAATCTCTGCAGGCGAACCGATGATGTAGTCACAGTTGTTGCGCAGCTCGTAGAGGTTCTCCAGGCACATGAAGTTACAGCAGTCGGCCATGATGAACCTGAGGTGAGGCATGCCGTCGAGGATGCCCTTCATGGTGGTGATGTTCATCCAGCGCCCGTTACGATAGTTCTGGCTGTTACCCCAGTCCACACCGAAGGCTCTGCTGGTGCGTCGTGGTGTCACCTCGTCCTTCATCAGCCAGCCGCTGCCGTGTCCCCAGAGCACCAGACCGTAGTTGCCAGCTGTGGCAGGATAGTGACTGAAAGCGTAGCGCATCACACCCTCCATCACGACGGGATCCGAAGCGCGGTTCTCATCATCGCTGCTGACGATGCCCAAATCGTTGATGCTCAGTGAGTCGATTACCTCACCGTTCTTGATTCTTCCCAGCCAAGGAGTCTCGGTGGATTGGCCTTTGTAGCGGCAAACAAACACCAGCAGGTTATCGTTATCACCCAGCTGCTTCGAACCCAGCTTCATCTCGTCCAGGTCGGGGGTTACAGCATCATTCAGGTCGTTTTTGCCAGCCATATACACCAGTACGGTCTTGGACTGAGGCGCTGTCTTCGGGTCTACGGTCTTTTCGGCTATGCCATTAACCAGTCCGTCTGCGATATCGTCTATAGTTTCAGTACACGATGTCAGTGTGACTTGACCGAAAATAACAAGAATCGCGGCGATGAAAGAAATTGTATACTGTTTCATAATCTTTTATATTTTAAATGCTATTACTTTTGTTTGACACTGCAAAGTTAGGACGATTTTCAGCTGATTCCAAGTTATTTTCCGTATTTCGTTCCGACTTGTAGCGACAAGCGCCCGATATGGCGACAAAACAAAAACACCCCCTCAAAATCTGTCGCATCCACTCGCAAAAGGACATAAAAAAAGCTTCCTTTGTGGGGAAGCCTTTCTGTGAGGGAGAGAGGAAGTCTGATTAATACTGTCTCTGCACGATTCTTCTAATAGCAATTTTTACCAGTTCATCATAGGTGTTGTCAAAACAGCTGAAGTTCTTGAGGCTCTCATCGCCATGCTGGGCAATGTAATCCTTGACAACCGATGCAATCAGGGTCTCGAATCTGAGTTCTCCCAGGCGTGCCTTATAGGCATAGAGTATCGGCTCTTCCATCAGGTTCTTAACGGCCTGCTCGCTAACACTAAAGGTCTTCATGTTGTCCTCGTGCCTGGCCTTGGCTGCCTCTTCCTCGCTCTGCTTCTTCAGGTTCTCAAAGTAAGCCGTGTTCTTGTCTGTGGCATTGCTGTTGTCGTTCTTCCAGCTGGAGTACTCCCAGAGGGTGATGTCGGAACCGATGGTGAAGGGGCATGAGAACTTACCGAGTTCAATCTTCCAGAGTGACAGTTTTGCACCGACTTCGCCATAGATGCCTTCCTTGATGGCTGCGTCGAACTTGAACGGGATCTTTTCCATTGGTGTGAACACCATATCCATCTCACCCATGATCTTCGGGCCGATGCTGGCTGTGGGGCCTGCTACGCCGCCTACGAGTACGTCAGTGCAGAAGTAGAGTCCTACGCCGGTCTCTGCGTGAATGGTGGCACGTGGAGTGATGAAGCTCAGCTCGTTCTTCTTGATCTCACCATTGGCGATGGTGTTCCAACTGCCGTTGTACTTCAGACCAACCTCGAACTCTGATGCAAACTCGTACTTCAGGCCTGTGTAGATCTTACCCTCAACGCTGGCGTCGAACTTCAGGTCGAGATGGTTCTTCAGCAATACGGGTACGGGGACACCCATGACGGGGAAGGTGAATGCTGCGCCGGGCAGTGTGGTGAGTTCGAGAGTAGACTTGTCGTCGGGGATCTCCAACTTTCTGCTGCTGCCAATGGTCACCTGGGGACTGAAGGCAAACTCACCGAAGAGAGCGGTCTCGAAGTAGGTCACCTTCATCTTCTCAACGCTCAGGTTGAGACGGTAGCCGAGCTGGAAGTTAGACTTGCCTTTGACGGAGATGGTGATGGTGTCTGCACTCTCTTTGCCACAGGAGATGGGGAACTTCTTGTTGAGTTCGGGCTCGAACGAGATCAGATCCAACTGGCCGCCGACATTCTTAAAGCTGATGCCCTTCTTCATGTCGCCGTCAGCAAAACCCTTCGCCAGATTGACGAAGAAATCCTCAATGTTTTTGGGAATATCTTCGAGGCCGCGTGTCTGGTAGCCCAGCAGTTCCTCCGGAGTGATGGTGATGTTGCCGCTGCCGCCACCACGGGTCACAGTTTCCAAGGGGATGGTGATGGCCATGGGGTGAATCACGTTGTCGTTGTCAATATACTGTGCACCGTATTCAGCGCCTTCGCCAGAGCGTGTGGTTGCAGCCTTGCTGGGATCCACGAAGAGGGCTGTGCTGAGTTTCACGTCGCCACTCTGGATTATCTCACCGAGACCTGAGGGAACTACCTCGAGGATATACTTGTCGCCATCCAGGCGCTGTGCTGTAGCGCGGCGGAGGTAACCGAGTTCGTTCTTGCTTTGCCAGATACTCAGGGGATGATTCACGAAGTTCTGGATGTTGATCTTGTCGGCGTAAGCCTTGCTCACGGCAATCATCGTAGTATCGCCGTTCAGGATCTCTACGTCATTAGGGGTGATAAAGTCGTCAAACTTCAGGGCGAGGGGCTTCTCGATCTTGTTGCCGCCACCTACGAAGTTGGTCTCATTATTGTTGTTTGCAACCTCACTCTCGAAAGAGGCATCAGAACATGCTGTGAAAGCAAATATTGTACCTGCGGTAAGGATGCTCATGAACATCGTCTTTACCAATGAATACTTAGTTGTCATAATATTGAAGTTTTAAAGTGTTATTACTATTTTAATTATTATCTCTTTTTGTCGTTGTCGTTTGGAGTTTATTGCGTCCGTTCTTGACTTCCGACGATGCAAAATTAGAGCGTTTTTCAGCTGTTTCCAAGAAATCTTTTGTTTTTCGTTCCGAGTTGTAGCGACAACCGCCCGATATGGCGACAAATCAAGTTCATCCCCTCAAAATTTGTCGCGTCAAGGGGATTACGACCATAAAAAATCCCCGAACTGCCAAGCAATTCGGGGATTAAAAGATTCAGGCCTCAGATCGGTCTACGAATGAAGCCCTGACAATAAAAGCCAGATTAGAATTTGTAACTGATACCAGCCAGGAGGAAGCCTTGTTCGCCAACGCCTAATTCGGCAAAACCGCGGAACTGCTTACCAAACTCCGCACCGATCAATGAAGCCTGGAACATAATGAATTTATCCCGCATGCCCCAGGTGCCTGTCCCCATGGCTGTCTTGGCAGTTGCAGCATCGACGTAGTTCAGGAAAAGCAACGTGGCAACTTTCAGAATGTCCTCATGTGTGGCATCGCCGTTGTCAGGAACCACGATATTACTGTCAAGTTCCTTGTAAACTCTTTCTGGGATGCTGAACTGTTTCTGCTCGCCATCGATGAGAAAGACTTGTTTGTAATCAGTGGATCTTGTGGTAGGCTTGGCTTGTGGTAATGAAGTCTGTGCTGTTGACATGCTTTCGGCAATCGGTCTCTTGCTGTCCAAGGGGTTTGGTGTTTGTGCAGCCATCGACTTCTGTACAGGATGCCGACGAGCTTACCCGATAGCTATACTTCGACCTCAACGATTTAGACGAAGATTGATTTTTAGCAATACCAGTATAGATATACAGACACTGTAGGAATTCTGAGAGCGGGAGGGCGAGAAGCTAATATATAATAAAGGTATAACCAACAATGAGCGGATAGACCGAAAGACTTTCGGGGCTATCCGCTCATTGTTTTTTAGTCGGTCACGTCTGCGTTATGCGTGTTTTTGAGTAAAAGCTTTTATATCAAAGTCACGGAACCCCAACGAATAAGCAGCACGTGATGGATGACGTGGGTTACCCAACTTAGTCGGGATTCCTATTTGCTTCCACTGAGGGCATAGTGGTTGAAGTGTTGTGACAATATCTTTCAGGCATTTCTTCAAATATGGAGCCGCACCAATAGCATCGCCGAAAGCAAGGAGAACAACAGGATTTTTGCTATTGCTTATCACTTTTTTTATTTCCGCAAGATTCCTTTGATGCAATCCTTCATCCATTACTTTGGGCAAAGCATAAGGATTGGTACTCCGTAAAGGATAAAGATTCATCATGGCAAAACCATCAAAACCATTACGCTCTGCAAAGCCAAGAACCTTTTGCATTGTGCGGTCAAGCTTTTTGTCTGTGGCAGTACTTGGGTTTACGCCAAACACATATAACACTCTTTTTCCCTTTCTTTCCAAAGAATAGCGGACATTATCCGCATCAGTTTTCATTGTTATAAAATTACACATATGCATACATTCACAATTAATTATCTACGAGTAAGCTTATGTACTGACTGACTTTTTATTTGATTTGCCTTTAATAACGGTATCTCACTTACTATTTTTTCATAAGCATCTTTTTCTACAGAATATAAAGTATAATCCTCTCCTTCTTTATGTAAGACGACTATCATAGGAAGGCAGAATAAGCCTTTTTTCTTGACACCCTCAATATATAGCAGTATATCTGTCAAGTCTTGAGAATACCATGCCCAAAAGTCCTTTTCTTCATGATGCATAATATCCCAGTCCCAACTATATCGACAGATTCTAAATTCTTTCATTACTGCATCGAAACTTGAATTGCCTTTCTTTTCAATAAATACGATCGCACTTCTGTCAATAAAACAATCTCGTATTTTTCTATTGATGCCTACAAAATTCATCTCATAACTCATAGAATTATAATTTAAGATCCCTGTAATATGCTTTCGAAAAAATTCTTTTTCAACAACATTCGCAAGTCTTGATTCAAACTGGTCAATAGAATCTCTTACATATTCTTCTCTTAATCTGCGCTTTGATATACTATTTGATATACTATCTTGCAAGTATTGTACTCTTTCTTCTTGCTTGATGGCTTTTTCCTCTGCTTCAACCACCTTCAAATAATCTGCATCAGAAGTCGCATAATAAACTTCTCTTTCCACCCAACTAATGAGTTTACCATCTTTAAATACTTTCTTACAAACCCAATTACCTTTCTTATCGTAAACATATTGGGTAGTTTTTATCTTAGTTTCTGTATAATTTCGTTTCGTTCCCTCGATAGTTTTAGTATTTACGACTTTAACTTCATCACCATATTCATTATATTTGAATATTTCTTTAACATTACCTCCTTTTATCATTAAAGGTATAGGTAGTAACGGCGCTTCCATACTGATTGGTTTTCCATTCTCATTCAGTATTTCCGTTATTGTGACTAAATCTTTTGTAATCCGTGTTTTTCCTTTATAGAGAACTTCTTTTTCGATACCGCTTTGATTATAATAGCTTTCCTTTCTTCCACCATGGGTGTAAGTATAAACAATCCGAGAAGTTTGTTCCTGATATTCGTGACTCTTATAAAAAGTTTTGACAACGCTAATAGTGTTATCATTATTATAGGTGTTCTCATAATGATAACAATTCGCTGTGTCATTTTTATGAAATGTATAATTGCCTATTTCATATGTCTTACCAGCGCCAATATTTATTGTCATTTCATCAATCAAGTTATTGTGTTTGTCATATGCATATCTGATTTTTGTCTTTTCTTTAGGTTTTTCTGCTCCATTGATAGGCCAATTAGGCAACAATACTTCTTTGTATACATTACCATTTTTCGAGAAGAAAATATAGGTGTTATCCGAAACCCCTTTGGATTTAATCTCGCCAAATTCTATAGAGAACTTGATGTCCTTTACTATAGCTGTGTAAACAGAGCCTCTTAATTCATGGTCTTTCCTGTTGTTAGTTTTACCATAACAAGAACTGGAAAAAAATACAAGAGCAACCATTATCAGCATCCCACACCTATAATTATTCACTACTTTATTCATTCTTTTTTTGTTTTAATTGGTAATTATTCACATTCACTTCGGCAATAGACACTAACTTATGGGCATAAGAAAGCGCAAGCTCCAACCATATCCCGAACAGGCTTTGCACGGCCTTGATTACCTTATGGAGAAGCTTGCGCATATAGCGCACGCTCCTTCGCCTATACTGGTCACGCTGTAAGTTTTACCATATGTTACGGTTTCAGGAATGACAACATCTCCAGTGTACTCATTGGAATAACTGTATGAGTATTTTCCCTGGTATGTAACAGAAACAGAACTTCCATCACTGTTATAGTTGTAATAGATAGTCTTACCATTACTATTTGCTACCGCTATATCGTGTGCGGATGCCATATTACAAGCCATACTCATTAGAGTGGCAATAAAGAAGGAAAGGTAATAGTGCTTCATGATTATAAACATTCTATGCCTACAGCCCCCATACTCAGCGGTTAATAAAGATTTTAGGGAATGAAAAAGACGTGGGTGCTGTACTCTCGCTTATCCCGTAACTGAGGCTCTGGTAAAACCCAAACTATAAGGATAAGCAACCAGTTAGCCCACGTCATGAGATAATATATACGAGTACAACACCTTATTATATACAACTATATATAAAAGGTGGCTATCGTGATATAAAATCACCCACGTGGACGTTCCGATTGCGCTATCTTCTTATAGTTTTGAAAAGTTTACCAGACTTTCAGTTACAGAAGACTAACGTTTCGTAACGTCTTTTCTTGATGTCATGGCGGTGGTGCCTTCACGAGGCATTGCCGTATGCGCATCAAACCAATATGTCTTGAAAACACAGCCCAACCCATGGACTAACTGCTTTCAAGGGCAAAGGTAAGAATTATTTCTGAAATAAACAAAGAAAATCATGAAAAAATATAAACGAAAAACACTGTGTGCGAGCACAAGCGGACACTGCACAGTCCCCCTCCGACATTGCATGTTCCATATAATACTTGATATATAAGTAGATGTGCATAATTATTTATACAATCCTTGCATCACCAGACAATGCATCTTCAGCACCTGCTAACGGTTGAGTAGGAGTCACTACACGCCATTATATCATGCACTAAACCTACATCATCATGCAATACAAACATTATAAAAATAATTATGCACATCTATTTATGTCTTGTTTTATGGCTTAAAAACGAGACAAAATGTTGTTTATTTGATAGCCAAATCTTCATAATTGTTAAAAATAACCTTCTCAAACCACTTTTGTCTTGTTTTATGGCTTAAAAACGAGACAAAATTTGTATCTTTGCACCAAGTAATTATTTGAAGATATTATATGTTACAATCAAAGGCCATAGAACAAATTGTGAATTCATTCCGCACCGATTATGTTTTCACGTACAGAGATTTGGGATTTCCTCCCGAATATAGTGCTAATGCTATACGCAAATTAAATCGTATGGCAGACACGGGGGCTATCCAACGGCTTTCCAAGGGGAGATTTTACAAGCCAAAACAAACTATGTTTGGGAACTTAAAGCCGAGCCAACAAGAGGTCGTAAAGGACTTATTGGAAAAAGAAGGTAAGATGGTAGGTTATTTGACAGGAGTTTCCATTTGGGGACAGTTAGGTCTAACCACACAGATCTCCAATATCATTGAGATTGGCGTGAAAGTGAAGAAGAACAATACCCGCAGGGGGATGTATTCTATCCGTTTTGTCCTACAAGCCAATCAGATATCAAAAAATAACATTCCTTTGCTCCAATTACTTGATTCTATAAAAAATATTAAGCGTATTCCAGACTCAACACCTGATAACTCATATAATAGAATTAGAGAAATCATAAAATCTCTGGATGAGAAAAGTATTGATTCTATGATAAAACTTGCTCTGAAATATAATCCCATGACAAGGGCTATTGTTGGAGCCATCACAGAAGATTTGTTTGGCGAAGAACGTGCCAGTGTTTTAAGAGATACACTTAACCCCATCACTGTATATAAGGTTGGCTTGACAAAGAAAGTGGTATCAACTAAGAATTTCAGAATTATATGACACTCGATAATAATAGACAACAGTTTTCAGATGCTATTCGTGCAGCTTCTGAATATCTAAACATCGCTGCTATTTATATAGAGAAGGATTATTGGATAACCAAGATTCTACAACAACTATCAAATACACCTCAGGCAAACAACATAGTATGGAAGGGTGGTACTTCATTGTCCAAGGGATATGGACTTATAGACCGATTCTCAAGTGATATTGATATAGCAGTGCTTGCAGAAGGAATGAACGGCAATCAAATAAAGACCTTAATTTCAAAGGTAAATAAGGTGATGACAAAGGGAATTCCTGAAACAGACATTCCTGGAAAGACCAGCAAAGGGTCTCGATACAGAAAGACATATCATTCATATAAGAGTACGCTAACTGAGAATGATCCACGTATGCAACTTCTTGGCAACTATGTCATCGTAGAAATCAATTCTTTCGCTAATCCTTTTCCATATGTAAGGTTGAAAATAGAAAGTTTTATAACACAGTTTTTAAGAGAAACTGACAAAGAAGAACTTATTGAAGAGTGGGATATGGCTCCATTTGAATTGAATGTCTTAGATAAACGACGTACAGTCTGTGAGAAGTTGGTGTCTCTACTACGTTTCTCCTTTACACCTCAGCCCATAGAAACATTAAAAGAGAAAATTCGTCATTTTTACGATCTTCATGCTCTGTCAAACGACCAAGAATGCCATTCTTATCTTAACGATGATTTTGTGTCAGACTTAAATGAGCTTTGGAAACACGACCAAGCCGCTTTTGATACCCCCGAAGGTTGGCAAAGGCATGATATCGAAGACGCTCCTTTGTTTAAGAACTTTCCACAACTTTGGAAAGAGTTAAGTGCTCATTATTCCAACGAACTTGGTCAACTAGCATATCGTCCTATACCATTGCCTGAAGAAATAGAGAAGAGTATGTCTGAAATTCTTAATATAGTTCAAAGACATTAGACAGGATAATGACAATATAACGAATAGGGATTGATAACACTATTATTTTTAAACAACTAATTAAAACGAATTACGCTAAATATATAATGTGCAACCACGAATTAGCACAAACCCACACAAATTATTCCTTCCGGATGGAAATTAGTGAACGCTCGGCATCCCGTAGGGTGACGCTTGCCAGAGCAAGAATTCGTGACAATTCGCAGTTAAAATAAAAATTAAAGGCCAATTCATGGTTAATTTAGGGGTATTATATGTTTTTATTCGAAGCAAATCACTCGAATGGAACGAATCTTTTTTTATGCCCTGCGGGCAGAAATCCAATAAAAATCTTTTTGAAAATCATAGGAGCCTGGCGGCTCAGAAATATATGATAGAAACGAATTATCATTAAGGTTCATAGGACATATATTCGTGTCATTTGAGTGATTTGTGTTTCTGAATAATTCATTTAAGCCTGAACACGAATAGCTCGAATAGAACGAATCTTTTTTGTGCCCTAACGGGCAGAAATCCAATAAAAATCTTTTTTAGAATCTCAGGCTCTTTGAGTCAGAAATATTTCTGAGCCTACAGGCTCTAAAGATTGTCCTGATGATTCTCCATGATTTCTGCTCCATAGGAGCATAGAAAAAGCATAAAAGCGAGATTCCATTAATGCTTCACCCTAAGACTATTAATGATATTAATGGCCTATATTAACGACATTAATGAAAAAAAATCTTTCGTTGAGTTTACGTTACAATAAGGCATTGCCACAATCAAACCACTTTCAAAATTGGAACATTCAAACTTTTATACAGAAAAGTTTGGCTGTTCCAATTTTTATTTATAACTTTGTGGCGTAATGTGCAAAAACAATTCTAAACGAAAGTAATAATACTAACTATATTTATAAACTATCATTTTTATTTATGAGCTACAAATCATTACGATTGTCGCTGCTGAGCATTTTTGCCTTGCTTGCAGCGATTGCGGCCAGGGCAGACTTGCCTGTAACCGCTACGTGGGACTTCACCAATAGTGAAGTCGTCGCGGCAGTTGTGGCGTTCTCCGGCGAAACGGAGGCTGGCACAATTGAGAATAATGGCCTTTCTCTTACTGTAGAGGCAAACGGCCAGACCATCCGTAACAACGACAACAGCATCCAGACCGGCAACCCGGTAGTATTCAAGGTACCCGTACAGGGCAAGAAGGACGAAGTTACCGTGGTGGGCTATCCCGGCTATTTCGCTTACTCTATCGCCGGCACCGATGCTACGGAGGCTACTACAAAGTACACCGCCACTGCAGCAGACGTAGCGCAGGGCTATGTTGAAATCGTGAGCAAGGGACTGTACATCATCTCTATCAGCGTGACACAGAATGAGGACGATGGTAGTGAAGAACCTGTTTCACAGGATGTCACCGGTACATGGGACTTTGGCAATTCCGATGTAATGGCAGCCACCATGGCACTCTCTGGCAGCACAACTTCAGGTGAGATAGATGCTATAGAGAAGAACGACTTGAAGATGACTGTAGAGGCAAACGGTGCGGCCTTCCGCAACAACGGCAACAACATACAGGCGCGCAATGGTGCCGTGTTCAAGATTCCTGTCAAGAATGCCGGCGACCTTGTTACCGTCAAGGGCTATCCTGGCTATTCATACTACACCATCGGCAACAGCACAGAGGTACTGAATAATGAGACAACCTACAAGGCAAAACTCAGTGATGTGGAGGCAGGTTATGTGGCTGTGACGTCACAGAACGACAACAACTATTTCTACTCACTCTCCGTAGTGCAGTATGCTCCGAAAGAGAAGACAACACTTGACAATGAGGCTGTCACCATCACGTTCCCATTCAATGAGGGTACGGAAGGACAGAAGGCTACATTCTCAAATGCCGACTACTTCTTGAGCAGCAAGGTGACATACGGCAGCAATCTGACTTTGAAGGACAAGAAGACACTGACAGATGCAGAAAATAATACTGTAACTGTGGACCAGACACGCTTTGAGCCTGCTGATAAACTTAATTCTGCAGGCGAACCAAGTGCAGTGCGCTTTACGTTTGTACCGAAACCAGGCTTCACCTTTACTCCAACCAAGGTGTCATTTGAAATAACACGCTATGGCACCGACAACGGTCTTATTGACGTGGCTTGGGAGAATACAGCGGGTAAGAAAACACTTGCCACAGAAGTAAAGCCAAACCGTGACAATGCTAAACCTAACATCAGCAGACTGTCTTACGATATCACGGATGTTACGGCAGCAGGTGATAAGAACTCTCTCTTGCTGTATCTCTACAGTCTTCAGGCTGCCAAGCAGTTCGGACTTGACAATATCGTCATCGAGGGTACGCTCTCTGGCACCGAGGCCGATATGCCTGTGCTTACATCGTTCAATGTGAACGGCAATACTTACACCGTCGAGGAGGTGTTCGACGAGGAATACGAGGCTACTCTCGAACTGCCGAAGGCTGAAGCCATGGTTTCTGCCGTCAATCCTCTTGCAGACCTCGAAGCTACAAGCGGTGAAATAGGTACTGTAACATACGAAGAGAAAGAATCAGGTTGCACTGTCACCATCCCGATGTTTGCCGGTGAGACACAGATGGACTATGTGCTGAACGTGGTATATAAGCCAGACTTCACGCTGAGCTACATTGCCGTTGACGGCACTACCGTATTGCAGACCCAGATTGTGGAGAAGGACTCTAAGATTGGAGAGTTTGCATACGACATTGAGAATGTATCAGCGCTCCGCAACGGCTACAAGGCTCGCGGATGGTTCAAGCAGAACAGTCTCGGTGCAAAATTCACTACCGACGATGTGATTACTGCCGATACAAAGCTCTATGCCATAGAAACAGAGATAGAGGTAGCGAGCAACAGTCGCAGGTATGTGTTTGACCTCGCTGACCAATTCTTCCATCCGGAAGACCATGAGGCATTCAACCCATCAGGCAGCTACTACTGGCATGATGCACAGCATGGCTATGCATTCAAGAACGGTGACAAGGTTGACCTGCTCGTAGGCAAGAAGGCTACAATCAATATTAATCTCTGCAAGTATGGTTCTGGAACCAGCATTGATGCTAGCAACGGTGTAAGCGTTGCAGGCATATCGGAGAGTGACGGTGGCATCGTCTCAATCGACTATGAGGGCGAACCGGGCATTTTGACGCTGACCATGAACTGTGGAGGCGAGATGTATATCCACGGTATCACTATCTTCAATACCAGCGAAACCAACTTTGACCGTCAGGGCGACTGGATTATCGTGAAGAAGGGCGACACTTCAAGTCTGCTTGATGCCATTGAGGTGGCAAAGGGCGTTGAAGGAATGAAGATATTCGTACCAGACGGAACATACGACCTTGGTGAGACCGTGAAGACCGCAATCGGCGGCAAGCGCGTGTCAATCATCGGACAGAGTGCTGAGAACACAATCATCATGAACCGTCCGCCGCTGTCAATGGAAGGTCTTGCCAAGGCTGACCTGCTGCAGAATACCAGTGAGGAACTCTACATGCAGGACATCACGCTGAAGAATGACCTGCCATACGATCCTTCAAAGGACGGACGTGCTCCGGCACTACATGACACGGGTACGAAGACCATCTGCAAGAATGTCAACCTGATGGCATTCCAAGATACCTATTACTCACACAAGGTCGGTGGACTCTATTACTTCGAAGGTGGCGAGCTGCACGGTTGTGTGGATTACCTCTGCGGTAACGGTAAGGTATATTATAATAAGGTGAAACTCGTTAACGAGAGCGTTAAGGCAACTCACATCACTGCCAACTCAGAACTCTATGTGTTCAACAACTGCTTCGTGCAGAACGATTCTCCGTCATACGACTGGGGACGCGCGTGGAGCGACAATCCCGTATGCGTATTCCTGAACACCACACTCAGTGACGGCGGCACCAAGATGATTGGCACACGCTGGGGACTCAACGGCATTAACTGCGACTACAGCGTAGCCGGCGAGTATGGCACTAAGGACATTGACGGCAATGACATCACACCGGCATCCAACAACATTACCTTCAGCAAGAAGGGCACTGCGATGAACACTATCCTTGATGCTTCGGCACTGGAGACATATTCTATTGAGAACGTGCTCGGCGACTGGGCAACGGAGGCTCAGCAGTCAGTGAAGCAGGTTGAGGCTCCTGCAGCAACCTATGAGGATGGTGTCGTTTCATGGATTCCTGCCAACAACGGTGCCATAGCCTACGCTCTGTTCAAAAACGGTGAGTTCGTTGGTCTGACAGAAGGCAGCAGCATGGACGTTGAGGCAACTGCCAATGATGAACTGACCATCCGTGCAGCCAACTCTCGTGGTGGTTTCGGTGAGGCAAAAGTAGTTACATTTGCCACCGGTATAGAAGAGGTGAATGCGGAGAATAATGTATTCTCTACAGACAGTGCCGTCTACAATACGCAGGGTATGCGTCTGCAGAAGGTACAGAGAGGCGTGAACATCATCAACGGCCGTGCCGTGATGGTGCCGTAAACACCTTGAAATCGTTAGAATATATAAGAAACAGCCACAAGCGCGCAATACGCTTGTGGCTGTTTCTGTATGTTCTTTATAATAAGATACATTGATTTTAGTCAAAAAATGTATGCATAAACAATAAAAATACATGAAAAGTATTGCATTCAATAAAAAAAAAATGTAACTTTGCATCGTGTTTTTCATAGTATTAGATTTAAGGTTAACAAAGATTGGGGCTCAGCGGAGCCCTTTTTTAATGTCAATATATTAAATGATATAAAATAAAAATGTCCCCTGGTGTTCCTTTTGGGAGAACCAGGGGACATTCTTATTGTGGGGGGGTAAAGAATCCCACTATATCTCGAATGTTTTGTTTTCGTCGGTCAGGTATGTATTTTCAAATATTGCTTTTGCTTCGTTAAGCAAAGGCTTTTCGTTAAGATATCTCTGACTGTAGTGGCCCAATAACAGTTTGCCTGCGTTTGCAGCCTTGGCAGTGAGTGCTGCCTCGCGTGCCGTGGAGTGCATGTATTTTACGGCTTTGTCTTTCATGTCCTCACAGTAGGTTGCTTCATGATAGAGTACCGTGACACCCTTTAGAGTCTCACCCAGTGATGGCATGTAACGTGTGTCGGAGCAATAGGCGTATGAGCGCACTGGGTCGGGTGGGGTGGTCAGACGGTCGTTGGGGATGCATTCACCATCAGGCGATATCCAGTCCAGTCCGGCCCTCAGATTATTGATTTGTGAGCGTGGCACATTGTAAAACTCCAATGCCTTAGGGTTGATGTGGCGTTCGCCTGTTTTCTCCTTGAACAAGAATCCTGAGCACGGCATACGATGGCGCAGGGGAATGGTCTCGACGGTGAGAGAACGATCCTCGAATATCACTTGTCGCAGGGTGGTGTCAACAGGATGGAATATGACTTGATAGTCGATAGTGGAGCAGAACATCTGCATTTCCGCATGGAACAGTGGCTCGTATGCTTTAGGGGCATATACGTGGAGTGGGGCAGTGCGGCCTTGCAGGCCGAAAGTGCTTATCATGGCAATAAGTCCCAATACATGGTCACCGTGTATGTGGCTGATGAATATGGCCTGCAGTTTTGAAAAATTGACATGTGAGCGTCGCACTTGGCCTTGGGTACCTTCGCCGCAATCAATCATGAAGAATTTTCCCCTTATCTCCACTATCTGAGACGAGGGGTTATGGTGGGCCGTCGGCAGTGCCGAGCCACATCCAAGAATGTGTACTTTGAAAGGTTGCAACTGTCTATCTAAGGTCTATGACCTCCGCCTTTGGATAGTCCTTCGCATTGAAAGAGAAGGCGGCATCACTGATGGAGGTGGCTTTGAAATTAGAGATGTTGATTGTTGTCCAGCCGTTGCGCTGTTTCATCTTCACCTGTTTGATGTTGTATGATTTGTCAACGAGGACATACATTTCACTGATAGATTTACCCTTGCCGGTGAGATGCACCTGATAGCCACTGGCAGCATTTGTCAGTGACATGGTATAGCCTTTCTTGTAAAGAGAGAGGAACGTGTAAGGGTTCATCTGCTGTTGTTGAGATGCAGAAGGAGACGAAACGTTTACCTCGTCACTCTTCTTGTTGTAAACCCACTGTGTCTTGCCATTGTACCACATTATGGCACTGGCAGTGCGAGCACAGAATTTGTTACCCTTGATGGATATAGTTCCTGACTGTGTGCCAATCTTGCCGCCGGAGATAGAGAAATTGGCTGTCGCTCCAGACTTGATGCTGACCTTCGCAGCTGCTTTGTCAAGTATGCGGCGTGCTTCTGCGGTATTGTCGGCGGATGCCGAGAGAGTACAAAATGCCGCGATTATATATAAAAGTATTTTTTTCATGTTGAAAACGTTTCTATATTTATATTCACTTTTCACCTTTCACCTTTCACCTATGCCGCTCCCAGGGTGTTGAGTAACGATATCAGGGTGTTCTCGTCTTGTATGAGAACTTCACGTGGTTTGGAACCGTGTGCTTGGCCCACGACACCTGCTTTCTCGAGCTGATCCATCAGTCGGCCCGCACGGTTGTAGCCGATGGCGAATTTTCTCTGAATGAGAGAAGTGGAACCCTGTTGGGTGGATACAATGAGTTTGGAAGCCTCTGCAAAGAGAGAGTCAAGATTAGACAGGTCTTCAGCGCTACCTCCTACGCCTCCGTCTTCGCTTACAGGTTCTGGTAATTCGAATGGTCCGTCATATCCTGGTTGTTGAGCAATAAACTCATTGATGGCTATTACCTCAGGTGTATCGACAAATGCGCATTGCACACGAACAGGCGTTCCCTTGTCGAGGATAAGCATGTCGCCCTTGCCTATGAGCTGGTTGGCGCCACTGCTGTCGAGAATGGTCTTGGAGTCAGTCTGCGACATAACCTTGAATGCCATACGTCCGGGGAAGTTGGCTTTGATGGTACCAGTGATGATGTTTACCGTCGGGCGCTGTGTAGCGATAATCATGTGTATGCCTACGGCACGAGCCTTCTGAGCAATACGGGCTATAGGTAATTCTATTTCTTTGCCGGCGGTCATTATGAGGTCGCCATACTCGTCGATGATTACTACAATATATGGCAAGTAACGATGACCATTCTCCGGATTCAACTGGTGGTTGATGAATTTCTCGTTGTATTCCTCAAGTTTGCGCACGTTGGCAAATTTCAAGAGATTGTAACGGTCGTCCATCTCCTGACAAACCGAGTTCAGAGTCTTGACGACTTTCGTCACGTCGGTGATGATTGGTTCGTCGGCATCGCTCTCTGGTGGAATCTGTGCAAGGAAATGATTCAGCAGAGGTTTGTATATGGAGAATTCCACCATCTTCGGGTCAACGAGAACGAATTTCAGTTCGGCAGGGTGCTTCTTATATAATAAGGAGGTAATGATGGCGTTAAGGCCGACAGATTTACCCTGACCTGTTGCACCAGCCACGAGCAGATGTGGAATCTTGGCGAGATCGACCATGAATATCTCGTTGGAGATTGTCTTGCCCAATGCTAATGGCAAAGCCATCTTAGACTCCTTGAACTTTTTCGAGTTAAGGATGGACTCCATGCTGACAATCTGCGGATTGGCATTAGGTACCTCAATGCCTATCGTGCCTTTGCCAGGGATCGGTGCGATGATACGTATTCCAAGGGCGGCAAGCGACAGTGCAATGTCATCCTCCAGTGAGCGTACTCTGCTTATCTTGATGCCAGGGGCAAGTGTTATCTCATACAAAGTAATAGTTGGTCCGACAGTAGCTTTGATACTTGACACCTGCACTCCGAAGTTCCCCAGAACCTCAACGATGCGGTTCTTGTTGGCGGTCTGTTCGTCCATGTCAATAGCCACGTTGTCGTTGTCAGACTTGCGAAGCAATCCAAGAGTAGGATATTGGTAGCGTGATAAAGTGGCTTTCGGATCGTATGGTGACAGTATCTTGTCATCTGCCATGATGCTGCCGCCTGCACTTTCCTCTATCGTTCCCTGTTCTATTTCAAGTCCGATGCCCTCCTCAGAAGGTGTAGACTGTGGGGCGTTGTCAACAGGCGCTTCTGGCTTGGCCTCGGTGTTGGTGACATGCTCTGTAGTGGTTGTGACTGTCTCTGTAGGTGTAGATACCAGATTGTCTTCAGGTTTGAGGTTCGCTGACTGATCTGGTTGCAATACGGTGTTGTCATCTCCTGCGTTTGCCAATGAGAATTTCACCTTCCTTGTCAGATACCCGATGGGGTTCAGCATCTTGCGGATGATGATAATAGTGTCATACGACAGGTATGTCAAGAAGAATATAGCGGTAAGTCCGAGAATTGCAGTAAGTCCGGGAGGACCAATCATGTTCTCCAAAGACTGGCAGACGAAAGCGCCATGTCCACCTCCAGCGTTGAACACCATGTCCGACAGTAATGGAGCGAGAAACTTTGCAAAGGCTATGCTGCACCATATCATTACAAGCATCATGCAGAAAAACCATTTCCAGAGATTCAGTTTGTATATCCCCATTAGGCTCATTGCACATGCCAGAAGGAAAAGCGGAATCATGAATGCCGCAAAGCCAAAGCATGAATAAATGAAGAAATGGGAAATGTATGCTCCGTATGAGCCACAGTAGTTGTGAAACTCTCTGCCAGAGTTAACCAAATCACCAGCCAAAGGGTGCATGACCAAGCTCTGGTCAGCGGCGGCGGTGTTGAAATAAGAGCAGAAACAGATAATTATGTAAACGGCCAGCATGAACACCGTAACACCAACGGTGAAGTTAGTCTTCTCGTTGGCAAACATAGAATCAAAGCCCATGGCTTTTTTGTAATTTACAGGTGACTGCTTGCTTCTTGTCTTTTTTTTCGTCATTTGTTGGTAAAAGCTTTTCCGTGCAAAGTTACGATTATTTATTTGAATTTGCAAAATAAGGTATAAAACTTTGGTTAAATAAAATTAAAATAGCAGATAGAGGTTGGTTGATGTGTTGTTGGTTGAAAAAAAAGTATTAACTTTGTACCATAATACATCAGAGAGGGACGTTTCTCAATAAATTCTTATGCCAATCCTGAGCAGTGAGAAACCCCGTTATTTCAAAATACATTTTATGGAGAATAATGAAGAACTGTTGGCGGAAGGCGCATCTGTCGAGCCACAGAAGAAAAGAACGCGTATAACGAAGAAAGAAGTGTCTGACCACGTGTATAGTGTGACTGGTGATAAGGGTGAGAACTTGGACCAGCCAAAGAAAAAGCGCACGCGTAAGACAAAAGCTGAGAAGGAAGCAGAAGCTGCTGCTGCCGCTGCCACCGCTGCAGAGGAGGTGGCAGAAGAAACCGCTGTCGTTGCAGAACCCGAACAGGTGGAAGAAACACAGGATGTTCAAGATGCTCAAGAAACTGTTGAGAAGACAGAGGAAACCGTAGAGGCTGAAGCACCGGTAAAGCGTAAGCGTGGACGTAAGAGCAAAGAAGATATAATGGCCGCTGCTGCCGCTGCCGCTGCCGCTTTGGCAATGAAATCGCAGGATGCACAATCGGAGGAGTTTGCAGAAGAAAGACCCTCTGTGCCAGAGCAACAGACGATAAATTTCGAAGAGGAGGCTCCAGAAGGTGCTCTTGATGGTGCGGTGCCAGAAGAAATGTACCAGAAACAGGAAGGTGGTGATGAGGAAACGACGAACCTGTTGGAACAATTGCAGAACAAGGTAAACACCTCACATGCGGAGGGTGTGTGGGAAGGCGACCCTAACGATGGCACTGACTTTATTATAGTTGAAGACATACCCGTTGAGGATAATGGAGCAATACCATATTATGATATGTTTGACAATCCGCAAGTAGCGAATGATGATGTCATTGGTGATGTGGAAGAAGATACAGAAGAAGACAGCGCCGTTGACTTCAATGACATCATCACTGCCAATGGCTTGCTCGAGATAATGCCGGATGGGTATGGATTTCTGCGTTCAAGTGACTACAACTATTTGTCATCGCCGGATGATGTCCACCTCAATGTGCAACAGATAAAACAGTATTCGCTCAAGACTGGTGACGTGGTTGAATGTAAGGTGAGACCGCCACACAGCGGAGAGAAATATTTTACTATGAGCAGTATTACAAAGGTGAATGGACGCAATCCGCTTGATGTGCGTGACCGTATATCCTTTGAAAACCTTACACCGTTGTTCCCTGATGAGAAATTTGATTTGTGTGGCGACCCTGGTACGACAAACCTGTCCACAAGGATAGTAGATCTGTTCTCGCCTATCGGAAAAGGACAGCGTTCGCTTATCGTGGCGCAGCCAAAAACGGGTAAGACAATGCTTATGAAAGACATTGCCAATGCAATTGCTGCCAATCACCCAGAGGCGTATATAATGATGCTGCTGATAGATGAGCGTCCGGAGGAGGTTACCGACATGGCGCGTACAGTGAATGCAGAGGTCATTGCATCGACGTTTGATGAGCCTGCTGACCGTCATGTAAAGATAGCAGGACTGGTGTTGGAGAAAGCTAAGAGACTGGTGGAGTGCGGGCATGATGTTGTGATATTCCTTGATTCTATTACTCGTTTGGCACGAGCTTACAATACCGTGGCACCTGCCAGTGGAAAGGTTTTGACAGGTGGTGTGGATGCAAATGCTCTGCAAAAACCAAAGCGTTTCTTTGGTGCTGCTCGTAATATAGAGGGTGGAGGCTCATTGACCATTATTGCTACGGCGCTGACAGATACTGGATCGAAGATGGACGAAGTGATATTCGAGGAATTCAAGGGTACAGGAAACTCTGAACTGCAGCTTGATCGTCAGTTGGCCAACAAACGTATATTCCCGGCGGTCAACCTTATCCAGTCAAGTACACGTCGCGACGATTTGCTGCTTGACAGCTTCACCTCAGAGAAGATGTGGATACTGCGCAAGATGATATCTGACATGAATGCGCAGGAAGCTATGAGCACCATAACGGGAGTAATGAAACATTCAAGCAATCACAAAGAATTCCTCATGGGTATGAATGCCTGAATAAATCATGACAGTTAAGGTTAAGTTAAGGTTAATTATTCTAAAAACCTTTGGCTATGTCAAGGAAAATAATTAATTTTGCACATATAATATGCAGTGTGCATAATAACAAATAATATTAACTGGATGTAATAGGTTATTCTCGATGTCGATTTCAAAAACGAGACAAATACTGATAGATGTTGCTCGTCAACTGTTTGCAAAAAATGGTTTGGAGGGCACTACGATGAATGACATAGCTACAGCTTCGGGGAAGGGAAGACGAACGCTCTATACATATTTCAGTCGCAAGGAAGATATATATTCTGCAGTGATAGAAAGTGAGTTGGAACGTCTGTCGGATAAACTTGACGAGGTAGCAGCCATGAAGATGCGCCCGCAGGAGAAAATTGTAGAATTGATTTACACCCATCTTTCGCAGATACGCGAGACGGTTGTGAGAAATGGCAATTTGCGTGCGGAGTTCTTTAGAAATATCTGGATGGTGGAGAAGGTGAGAAAAAAATTCGATGCCGATGAGATTGCCATCTTCCGTAGGGTATATACAGAGGGTAACGAAGTGGGAGAGTTCGATATAGAAAATGTAGATATCGTAGCGGATATAACACATTACTGTATCAAAGGACTGGAAGTGCCATATATATATGGTAGGTTGGGTCATGGTTTGACTGATATCACCAGTCGTCCGCTTGTTGCAAAGTTCGTATATGGCGCTTTGGGAAAAGGCGGATTGTAATAAAAGATTATTAATGTTAGATTATAAAAAATAATATTTCAAAAAATGGGATTATTAACAGGAAAGACAGCTCTCATTACGGGTGCTGCACGAGGCATTGGTAAAGCCGTTGCTATGAAGTTTGCACAAGAGGGCGCAAATATCGCGTTCACAGATCTTGTTCTTAATGATGATATGGCCGCTGGTTTGGAGGCTACACGCAAGGAAATAGAAGCTATTGGCGTGACATGTAAGGCTTACGCTGGTAATGCTGCTGATTTCGAGGAGACAGACAAGGTGGTCAAGCAGATTAAGGAAGATTTCGGTTCCATTGATGTACTCGTTAACAATGCCGGCATCACGAAAGATGGTCTGATGCTGCGTATGAGTGAAGCACAGTGGGATGCTGTATTGAACGTTAATCTGAAATCAGCATTCAATTTTATACATGCTTGCGCTCCTATCATGTTGCGTCAGCGTGGTGGTTCTATAATCAATATGTCTTCTGTTGTAGGTGTGCATGGTAATGCAGGACAGTGCAACTATTCAGCTTCTAAGGCTGGTATGATAGGTCTTGCGAAGTCAATTGCGCAGGAACTTGGACCAAAGGGTATTCGTGCCAATGCCGTTGCACCAGGCTTTATTGAGACAGCGATGACAGCACAGTTGCCAGAAGAAGTGCGTGCAGACTGGATGAAGAAGATTCCTCTTCGTCGTGGCGGTCAGGTGGAAGACATTGCAAACGTGTGTCTTTTCCTCGCTTCTGATATGTCAAGTTATGTCAGTGGTCAGGTCATTCAGATTGACGGTGGCATGAATATGTAATCTGCATTCAATGACAGTTCTTTACGAAGATAATCATATAATAATAGTTAATAAGGAAAGTGGGGAGATCGTGCAGGGTGACAAAACTGGCGATGTCCCCCTTTCTGAAATTGTCAAAGCGTGGATTAAGGAAAAGTACAACAAGCCGGGGAATGTGTTCCTTGGCGTTGTTCATAGACTTGATCGCCCGGTAAGTGGTGTCGTGGTGTTTGCAAAGACCTCCAAGGCTCTTGCAAGGTTAAATGCAATGTTTGCCAAACACGACGAAGTAAGAAAAACCTATTGGGCATTGACAAAAAAACGTCCGGAAGTAGAGCAGGGTACGTTGACGCATTGGCTTGTACGCAATGAGAAGCAAAACAAGTCGTATGCTTATGATGCAGAGCGCCCTAATTCTAAAAAAGCCATATTGAACTATAAGGTAATAGGTTCAACCGACCGTTATACATTGATAGAGGTGGAACTGTTGACAGGACGTCATCATCAGATACGTTGTCAGCTTGCCAAGATTGGATGTCCAATAAAAGGCGATTTGAAATATGGTGCAGAGCGAAGCAATCCGGATGGAAGTATATCGCTGCTTGCCCGCAAGGTGGAATTTGTTCATCCTGTGTCAAAAGAGCTGATAATGATAGAGGCTCCATTGCCTGATGATGCTTTGTGGCAGAACTTTAAACAATGAATTTAAGCATCTAACATTGATTTTTTAACTCTAAACATTTATACTATGGAAATAGAATTTGTAAGAAGTCGTTTTATAAAACACTTTGATGGTAAAACTGGTAATGTGTATTTCTCTCCTGGTCGCATAAATCTTATAGGCGAACATACAGACTATAATGGAGGTTTTGTATTCCCAGGTGCCGTTACACAGGGCGTAATGGCAGAGATACGTCCCAATGGCACTAACAAAGTGATGGCTTATTCCATTGACCTGAAAGACAGGGTGGAATTTAATGTTGATGATCCTGATGGTCCGAAAGCCACATGGGCTCGTTTTATATACGGCATGGTGCAGGAGTTCCGCTTGTTGGGCGTTGATGTGAAGGGCTTCAACATAGCTTTTGCTGGTGATGTGCCTCTTGGTGCTGGTATGTCGTCGAGTGCAGCCATGGAGAGCTGCTTCGGATGCGCACTTAACGATCTTTTTGCCGACAACAAGATAAGCAAGTGGGATATAGTATTGGCTGGCCAGGCTACCGAACATAAATATATAGGTTGTAATTGTGGTATCATGGATCAGTTTGCCAGCGTGTTCGGACAAGAAGGTAAACTGATGCGTCTTGACTGCAACAGTCGTGAATTTGAGTATTTCCCATTTAATCCAGAAGGCTACAAACTGGTGTTGCTTAATTCCTGCGTAAAACATGAGTTGGCTGGTTCGCCATATAATGACCGTCGCAATTCGTGTGAGCGTGTGGCCAAGGCTGTTCAGGAGAAACATCCGGACCGCAGTGTGCAGACACTTCGTGATTGTTCATGGGAGGATCTCGATGAGGTTAAGAATGACATCAGTGCTGAAGATATGCAGCGTGCCAAGTTCGTTCTTGGAGAAAAGGATAGGGTGCTTGGAGTGTGCGATGCTCTTGTTGCTGGTGACTATGAGAAAGTAGGTCAGTTGATGTATGCTACTCATCAGGGATTGTCAAAAGACTATGAGGTTAGTTGCGAGGAACTTGATTTCCTTAATGACATAGCAAAAGAATGTGGCGTTACCGGCTCACGTATTATGGGTGGAGGTTTCGGTGGCTGCACCATTAACCTTGTCAAGGAAGGACTATATGACACATTCGTTTCTACGGCTAAAGAGAAATTCTGTGCTAAGTATGGTCATGAACCCAAGGTGTATGATGTGGTCATAGGTCAGGGGTCGCATAAGATATGCTAAAAAGTCCTGTAATATTTTTGTGAATTAGAAAAATATCCGTACCTTTGCATTATAATAGGATATGCAAAAGAAAGACTTCATATTTTCAATCATGCTTGTATTGGCTGTGGTGTTGGCAATGAACAGTTGTAAACGCCGCAGTCAGATAGGTTCTGACAATGACGATACACTGATGAATCAAGAAATCGAGGTAGAGGTAAAGGGTGATTCTATGTTGTATGGTTTGTCGTGCGATGGTTCGTCTGATTCTGTTGTCGTGATATGGCTGTTTGGCGGTGATCCGGTGACATACAGTTGTATAGACGCCAAACGTGAAGGACGTATAATCGGAAAACCGCAGATTGGCGACTGGATAGGCATCTTGGTGAATCCGGAAGATACCACCGAGGCGACTTTCGTAATCAACCTTGACCAACTGAAAGGTACATGGACTTATCCTGTATTGCCGGTTATGAAAGACTTGCAGAACATGAGCCGTCGCATGCAGAAGCGCATGGTGGAGGATATGCCTGATTCTGTTAAACGAACCTATTTCGTACCAAGAGAATATGGCTTTACACTGAAGCGCAGCCACAATGCGCAGGCTGTTGGTCGTATTAGGCGTGCCACATCTTTGGAGGACGATTCGCCAGTGCAATATCCGAAGGTGAAAAACTACAGGAAATGGTATATGCTCAATGGTCGTCTGCTGCTCGCCTCTACAGAGCGCATGATGCCGCTTTCAGAAAATGAAAAGTCGGCAAAGCCTAAGATTACTCTCGACACGCTCGACTTCGTATATATGGACGAAGACTCGCTCATACTCATGAATCACGGTCAGCGTATGGGCTTCCACCGTAAGGAAAATGCAATGAAGGCTAATGCTGCGGCAATAAAGGCGCAGCAGAAGCAGGATGAAAAAAAATGATATAGAAAAATGGCAAGAATACTGATGATTGGTGCAGGTGGCGTCGCCACCGTTGCCGCGCATAAGATAGCGCAGAATGATGACGTGTTTACTGATTTCATGATAGCAAGCCGTCGCAAGGAGAAATGTGATGCCATAGTGAAGGCAATCAATGACAAGGGCATAGGCAAGAAGATGTCTATCAGCACAGCGCAGGTTGATGCGGATGACGTGGAGCAGCTGAAGGCTCTGTTCAATGACTTCAAGCCGGAACTGTGCCTGAATCTGGCATTGCCTTATCAGGACCTCACCATTATGGATGCTTGTCTGGCATGTGGGGTGAACTATATCGATACGGCAAACTACGAACCGAAGGATGAGGCTCACTTTGAGTATTCATGGCAGTGGGCTTACAAGCAGCGCTTTGAGGATGCCGGACTCACCGCCATACTAGGATGCGGCTTCGACCCAGGCGTGTCTGGCGTATATACCGCATACGCTGCAAAGCACCACTTCGACGAGATTCAATATCTTGACATCGTAGACTGCAACGCCGGCAACCACCACAAGGCTTTCGCAACTAACTTCAACCCTGAGATTAACATCCGCGAGATTACGCAGAAGGGCCTTTATTATAAGGACGGCGAATGGATTGAAACCGAGCCTCTTGAGGTTCATAAGGCACTGACTTATCCTAACATCGGTCCCCGCGAGTCTTATCTGATGCACCACGAGGAACTGGAGTCGCTTGTCAAGAACTATCCTACCATCAAGCAGGCTCGTTTCTGGATGACCTTCGGTCAGCAGTATCTTACCTATCTCGACTGCATACAGAACCTTGGAATGTCGCGTATCGACGAAATGGAATACGAGGCTCCGCTGGCTGACGGCAGCGGTAAGAAGGTGAAGGTGAAGATTGTGCCTCTGCAGTTCCTCAAGGCTGTGCTGCCCAATCCTCAGGACCTTGGCGAGAACTATGACGGCGAGACAAGCATCGGCTGTCGCATCCGCGGACTCAAGGACGGCAAGGAACAGACATACTATGTCTATAACAACTGCAAGCACCAGGAGGCTTACGAGGAGACTGGCATGCAGGGTGTCTCTTACACTACGGGCGTGCCTGCCATGATTGGCTCTATGATGTTCTTCAAGGGACTGTGGAAGAAGCCGGGAGTATGGAACGTTGAGGACTTCGACCCAGATCCATTCATGGAACAGCTCAACAAGCAGGGACTGCCTTGGGTTGAGGTGTTCGGCGGAGACCTTGAACTTTGATTCAATGCACAATGCATAATGCACAATGCACAATTCATAATGCACAATGCACAATTCATAATGCACAATTCATAATGCATAATTCATAATTTACTCAACTTTTGTAAATAAAACTTGCTAAGTAGTTAAGAAGATAGAATACATGCGTTTTGCTTGTTAACAGGCAATTCGTATTGTCCTTTATCTACCTTTAACTCCCTCTAACTCCCTTTAACTCCAGAAGTTGAGCAAAAGCGAAACTAAAATAATTTTTAATTTATACATAACTCATAACTTTATATTATGGCTGAGGAAATAAACGAAAAGGCGGCGAAGCTCAAAGCGCTTCAGGCTGCCATGCAAAAGATAGAAAAGGATTTCGGCAAGGGATCCATCATGAAACTCGGTGACGAGAACGTGGAGAAGGTGGATGTGATACCTACCGGTTCACTCGGACTTGACCTTGCTCTTGGCGTTGGCGGTTATCCGCGCGGCAGGATTATCGAGATATTCGGTCCGGAGTCATCAGGTAAGACTACTCTTGCCCTGCATGCCATTGCCGAGGCGCAGAAACTTGGTGGCATTGCCGCCTTCATCGATGCTGAGCATGCCTTCGACAGTTTCTATGCCAAGAACCTTGGCGTGGATATTGACAACCTGCTGATATCGCAGCCCGACAACGGCGAACAGGCATTGCAGATTGCCGACCAGCTTATCTCGAGTGCTGCGGTCGATATCATTGTGGTTGACTCTGTGGCTGCTCTCACTCCGAAGGCTGAGATTGAGGGCGACATGGGCGACAACAAGGTCGGCTTGCAGGCCCGTCTGATGTCACAGGCTCTCCGTAAGATGACATCAACCATCTCAAAGACCAACACCGCTTGCATCTTCATCAACCAGCTGCGCGAGAAGATCGGCGTAATGTTCGGCAACCCTGAGACCACCACTGGCGGTAACGCCCTGAAGTTCTATTCTTCTGTCCGCATTGACGTGCGTCCTTCCACTGCCATCAAGGATGGTGAAGAAGTGCTCGGCAAACTCACCAAGGTGAAGATAGTAAAGAACAAGGTGGCACCTCCGTTCCGCAAGTGCGAGTTCGACATCATGTTTGGCGAGGGCATCTCCAAGGTCGGTGAGATTCTTGACATTGCCGTAGATAACGACATAGTTAAGAAGTCTGGCTCATGGTTCTCTTACGGTGAGACCCGCCTTGCGCAGGGCCGCGACGCCGTACTGAAGTTACTGAAGGACAACCCAGAGTTGTGCGAAGAACTGGAAGCAAAGGTCAGGGAGGCTATAAAAGGAACAGGAGAAGAATAATTTCTTTTTAGGAGTGATAGAGGAGTAGAAGGGGAGTGATAGAGGAGTGATAAGGACAAATGTATTTGACTGATGAATATGCGAACGTAATGTCCCTATCACTCCTCTATCACTCCCCTTTCATTTCCCTTACACTCCCCAACAAGTAAAAAGGATGTGCCTTTACCGGCACATCCTTTTTTTGTTATTCCTATTTCTATTCTTGGTTCTCAGTCCACTGCTCGCATTGTTTCAATACGATGTTCATGGCATCTTCTGCTTCCTCTGGCGGATATTTATACTGCTTCAGCAGTCGTTTCACCAGTCGGCGCATATTGGCACGCTCTGCCTCCCTGCGATTCCAGTCTATGGTGCGGTTTTTCCTGAGCATGTCGGTCAGCTCTTTTGTCATCGCCACCAACTGGTCATTGGAATAGAAGTCTTTCACTGCCTGCGGACGTGTCAGGGCGTCATAGAAGGCTTTTTCTTCGTTTGACAGTCCGAGGTCGTTGCCCTGCTGCTCTGCCGTCATCATTTCCTGAGCCAGTTTCAGGAGTTCCTGTATCACCTCTTCGTTGGTAATCATACCGTTGACATAGCGGTTTAGCGTCTTGCTGAATCTCTCACTGAACAACTCGCCTGTGACGATGTTCGAGCGTATCATTGCACGCACCCTGCCGCGCAGCAGGTCTTCCAGCAGTTTGGCGGCAAGGTTCTTTTCCTTCATCTTCCTTACCTCTTCCATGAATTTCTCGTCGAAGAGTGAGAACTCTGCCTTCTCATCGAAGAGGTTTACCACGCCGTCGCTCTGCACACTTTGTTCTATCAGGGTTACTATGCGCTTGTTTATCTCCCTCTTTGATATCTTGCCGGGGTTCTGCAGTCGTATTATAAGGATGCGCACCGACTCCATGAAACTTTCCTCAAAGCGTTCTTCCTCTGTCAGCAACGAGCGGCAGAGGGTAACTGCCTGGCGCAACAGCGAGGCACTCTTTATGAATGCCTTGCAGTCTTCTGCCTTTCCCGGCGCTATCATGAAGTTCACACCGCCTTTTATCAGCATGGCGCGCTCTTCTGGCTTTCCGTGGTGGAAGCATTGTGCCAAAGAGAGCAAAGAGAGCTTGCTTTCTTTGCCGAGTGCAGCCATTGTTCGCTCAGAGAGCAAATTGCTGTAGTCATAGCCATGGAAAAGGTCACGGCATATCTCCAGTTGCTCCGTAAACTCCGAGTATGCCTTTTCCTTGATGTCGTTGTTGCCGTAGTTGTCGCGGTCGCGCTTGGTATAGCGTTTCATGGCGTCTTTCAGTGCCGAGGCTATACCCACATAGTCCACTATCAGTCCGCCTGCCTTCTCCGGGAATACTCTGTTCACCCTGGCAATGGCTTGCATCAAGTTGTGTTCCTTCATCGGCTTATATACATACATCGTGGCAAGCGACGGCACGTCAAAGCCCGTAAGCCACATATCCACCACGATGGCTATCTTCATCGGGTCGTCCTCATCCTTGAATTTCTTGGCAAGCTCTTTCTTGTATGCCTTGCCACCTATGATGTCTGCCCATTCCTCCGGGTCTTGGTTGCCGCTGGTCATCACCACCTTCACCTTCTCTGTCCAGTCGGGGCGCAGTTCAAGTATGCGGCGGTATATCTTCATGGCTATCGGACGGGAGTATGCCACTATCATTGCCTTGCCGCAGCATACGTACTGGCGGTTTTTCTCATAGTGGTCTATGATGTCTGTCACGAGGTCGTTGACGGTCACGTCGTTGCCCAGCAGGGCATCCATGTGCGACATCTCTTTCTTGTTTTCCTCAAGGTCTGCCTCTGTTGCTCCTTCGTCTCTCAGTTTGTCATACTCGGCGTCTATCTTGGCGAGTATCTCGTCATCGAGCTTCAGCTTTATCACGCGGCTTTCGTAATACACCGGGCGCGTAGCACCGTCATTCACCGCCTGCGTCATGTCATATACGTCGATGTCATCGCCGAACACCTCGCGTGTGTCCCTGTCCTTGTCTGATATCGGCGTACCTGTGAATCCTATGTATGAGGCATGGGGCAGCGAGTTGCGTATCTTGCGTGCCGCACCTATATGCACGTTGCCTTCGGTGTCTATCTTCTCTTCCATGCCATACTGCCCACGGTGGGCCTCATCGGTCATCACTATGATGTTCTGGCGCTCTGACAGCGCACCGTCCCAGTCGTCAAACTTCTGCATGGTGGTGAAGATGATGCCGCCTGAATTGCGGTTCTTGAGCAATGTCTTCAGCGAGGTGTCGTCGCCTTCGGCATTTCTGCTGGTACACTGCACCGCGCGCTGGCGCAGGAAGTCAACGGTGCGTGAGAACTGCCCGTACAGCTGTTCGTCAAGGTCGTTGCGGTCTGTTATCACCACTATGGTGGGGTTCATCTGCTGCACCTTGGGGTGATGTGCCAGGAACACCATCGAGAGGCTCTTGCCCGAGCCTTGCGTATGCCAGAACACGCCTATCTTGCCGTCGCCCCTTACGGCTTCTTCCGTCCTCACGGCGGCTTTCTCCACAGCGTAATACTGGTGGTAGCCTGCCAGTATCTTGGCATAGCCGCCCTCTCGCACGTCAAAGAGCATATAGTTCTTCAGCAGGTTGAGCAGCGTGTCTGGCGTAAACACCGACTTGAAGGCTGTGTCATAGTCTGCCACCTCGCCCGTAGGCTGTTTCCACTCCATATAGCGGTCTTCCTTGGCAGTCACCGTGCCTATCTTCGTCAGCGCCATGTCGCTCATCACGTTGAAGGCGTTATATATAAATAAGGAGGGGATGTATTTCTGGTAGTTCCTTAGCTGCAGGTATGCCTCGCTGGCATCGGTGTCTTCCCTGCTGGGCGATTTCAGTTCTATGACCACCAGCGGCAGTCCGTTCACGAACACCACGATGTCGGGGCGCTTGGTGTCAAGTTCCTGCACCGTATATTGGTTTACCACCATGAAGTCGTTATTCCCCGGATTGTCAAAGTCTATCAGCCTTACTATCCTTGTCTTCTGTCCCTGCTGTGTCTCTATGCGTTCGTTGTCCCTGCCGTAATATGCAAGGTCCTCGTGTGCCATGCCTGAGTCTTCTTCGTTGGCATCGGGGTATGCAGCGCCGTTGTATGTCACCTCTATGCCATACTGCAGCATCTGCGTGAACTTGAAGTTACACTCATACAGCGATGCGCCTTCTATCTGGTGCAGCTTCTTCACTGCATCGTCTATGGCAACAAGGGGCAATGCAGGGTTAATGCGTTGCAGTGCCTCCTGCAACACATCGTCCAGCACAGGGTTGCTGTAATCACGCTCAATGTCGGGACCATACTTCTTGTTGTATCCCAACTCCCGGAACAAGGCCATCAATGCCTGCTCGTAAGTGTTCTCAGAAAAAATGTCTGTTGCCATAGTGATTATTTTTTATTTTCTATTTCTCCAGTTTCTCTAGAATCTCCAGAACCTCTAGAACCTCCAGAATCTCTAGAACCTCCAGAACCTCCAGTCCCTCTAGTCTCACCAGCCCCTCCCCCTCTCAGCACTGCTATCTCGCGTTCAAGCGAGGCGATGCGGGCTTTCAGGGCGGTTATCTCTTGCTCTTGCCTGGCAATGATTTGCTTCTGCGTACCTCGCATGTCGAGGCGGGCGGCTGTCATGCGTTCACGCACGCCACCCTCTTCCACAAATTCGCGGTCGCGCTTCTCCATGAAGGTTGACATAGCCTTGTCAACCATGTGGCAGAGGCTGATGGCGGTGTTTGCCATCTCCTCGTCGGTCCATTGGTAGAAGAAGCGCTCATAGTCTGCCAGGTCGTTGTGTGTGCGGCAATATGCTAACAGCTTGTCATAGCGTTGGCGCAACTGTTCTGCCTTCGACCAGTCGTTCAGCCTATGCTGTTTCAGGTAGTCGTGATAGTCTTCCAGCAATTCCTGGTTACTGCCTTTGGCTATGCCCAGCAGTTTTATCTCCGTCTCAAACGAGGTCTGTCCGTCGGTGAGGCCCTCGGCTATGTTCTGCTTTACGCTGCGGGCCGCCTGCACCATCTGGTCAACGGTGCGGTCGCCATACTTAGGCAGGAAGCGCTCGCAGAATACCTTAGTCAACTGCACCAGCACATCACTCTTACGGTAGAAGTGCAGTTTGGTATATACCGTCGTTTTCCGCATGATGCTCGGTGTACCGTCATCATATCGCTTCAGGTTGATATTCTTTGGATCAGGCATAATTCTTATACTTTTATCTCCCCCGACATCAGTTTCGGAAGAAGGGTGTCACGAAGGGCGGAGAGGCGAGAGGATTCTAATCGAGTGTTGATAATTTGATTATGTATATTCTCCATTACTTCTGACATTTTATCAAGAGTGTTTCTATCTGGAATCACTACAAAAGCCTTTTCCAAATCTCCTCTTTTAATATGCCCCATTGTCACAGCCTTATCTTTTGCTATTCGAATAAATTCAGAGAGGTGATGTTTCGTCCATCTAAAAAAGAACCATTTCGGATAGTTATCTGATGTTACTTTGAATAAGTGTTGATTAAGACCACATATACCACCACACCAAATATCAACCATCAAAGTTCCTGACCAAGAAAACACAACATCACCATTTTTTATGATATATTCTGGTTTAATTTGTTTTGAGCATTTATCGCTATTATTATCACACTGAGATTGTCCCAATTCCTTAATTTTTAACACAGGAATTGCATCATCAGCAGATAAAGGTGGAAACTTTTGCATTGCAAGGCCATTCATATATTCAGCAATTTCAGTAAGCCTTCCCACTCTCCATCCTTCAGGAATCATTCCGAGTTCTGACTCTACGAATTTTCCGTTTTTGAATGGGGCGAAGTCTATGAACCAATGCTTAAATAAAGCCTGAGCCTGAGCTTCAAGATTCTCGCAAATCTTTTTGTTCACAGCTATCTTGTCGTCGAGAGAAGAAAGGATGGAAGCGATTTCCTGCTGTTCTTCTATTGGAGGAACAGGTATAGGCATTGACTTAAAGTGGGTCTTGTTAAATTTAGGTTGTGCACTACCAGACACAAGTGAATTTAACAAATACTGACCAATTCTACTCTTGAACCAATAATAATAAAATTCGTTGTTACCTTTAAGTTTTACACATATAGCATTGGGTGCCAAACTCATTGGTTTTTTTAAGTATGGAGCCTTAAATACAGTTCCTACATTAGCTCCAACATTTGAGATAATAATCTCACCACCAAATAATTTGCTCTTGCCTAAAAAATTGTAAGCATGTTCAGTTATATAGACAAAATTATCTTTGAAATCATTGTTGTAATCAACAAGTCTAATAAGTACAGCAAAGTCTTCTTCCTGTTTGTATTGAACATTTTCTGCAAGTGATGCAAAACTTCCGTTTGCAACATAATCAAACAATTGTGTTTTTTCCGCATCAATTGTTGAAACTTTCCATCCTTCAGGAAGGAAGCCCCATGGTGATATTTCTTTACTCATACTCATTCCTTGTCCAACTTCTTTATTTTCTTTAATTTATTTTTCAGGATTTCTCGCTGTGCATAGAATTCCCTTTCTTCGTGACTCATAGGGAAAATATCCATGCTTTTCCTTATATCGTATTCTTCAAGAAGTTCTTGTCTTTTCTCCTTCTTATCAAGCCAACGAATAATAAAAGGCACAAAGATACCAGCGACCGCAGCTATTGCGGCAACCAATGATAGCAAACCAGAATTTTCATTTATCCACTCCATCATAGCCTATCCTCCACAATAAAATTTTGTCAATTCAACAACGTGAGAAATTATTTCTTGGGGACTCCAAGAAACTGACCTGTCAGAAGGACTATACTTCAAATGAATAGAATCCGTTTCTGGCAAATCCTTTTTTGATATGCCAAAATACCTTTTGCCATTTTCATCTTGTAAACTTACAACCAAAATGTCAAAATCTGTGTTACCATGATTTACACGCCGGTTATAGTTTTCTCCGTGTATCTCTAAATCTATCCTCTTTATTTTTATCGTTGTTTCTTCCATATATCTTTTATCATTTTTGTAATTGTGTCGAGAGCGTCGACACAATTTGCTAGACTCTGTCTATCAAATTGAGATTGACGATAAGATTGCTAGTAGGGGCCTTCTGAGTGCTCGGAGTAGTCGGAGTATTCTGACTACTCTGACTATCCTGAGTACTCTGATTATTCTGATTACTCTGACTACTCGGAGTATTCTGATTATTCTGATTCATATCACTTAATATTATATCCTATCCCTGCCAGTTTCTCCCTGATGCCTGCCTCTAACTTGTGGCTCTCGGCAAAGAGGTCGCTGAGCTCGGAGGTGAGCCTCTGCATCTTCTCCTCGAATGGCTCGCCGTCGTCTTCCTCGTCGGCTATGCCTACATAGCGGCCCGGGGTGAGCACCCAGTCCTGCTGGGCTATCTCGTCAAGGGAGGCAACCTTGCAGAAGCCCTTGACATCTTCAAGGGTGCCAGCCTCATAGTCGCGGAACGCCTTGGCTATGCGCTGCACGTCACACTCCTCGGCAGGGAGCTTAGCCCACGGCTTGTCTTCCTTCTTCACGGTGTCATAGCGCACAAGGTCGTCGGAGAGCTCGCGGTGGGTACGGTCAACCATCATGCCCATCTCACGGGCATCAATGAAGAGCACCTTGCCGGGGTTCTTCTTCCTGCGGTTGAAGAACCACACGCATACTGGTATCGACACGTTATAGAACAACTGGTTTGGCATGGCGATGATACCCTCCACAAGGTCTGCCTCAATGAGGCGGCGGCGTATGTCGCCCTCACCACCTGAGGTGGTTGTAAGGGAGCCGTTGGCAAGCACCAGACCTATGCGGCCCGTCGGCGAGAGGTGGTGCACCATGTGCTGAATCCATGCGTAGTTGGCATTACCCTCCGGCGGCACTCCGTACTTCCAGCGCACGTCGTCGGCAAGGCGTCCGGCACCCCAGTCCTTCATGTTGAACGGTGGATTGGCCATGATGAAGTCAAACTTCTTCGTGGCATGCTTGTCATCGCCGAAGGAGTCGCCCCAGCTGTCGCCGAGGTCGGCGTCAAGGCCGCGGATGGCAAGGTTCATGTGTGCCATCTTCCAAGTGTTGGCATTGAATTCCTGACCGTATATCGTGACGTTGCGCAGGTTGCCCTGATGCTGCTGAATGAACTTGGCGCTCTGCACGAACATACCGCCCGAACCGCAGGCAGGGTCATACACCCTGCCCTCAAAAGGCTGCAGCACCTCGACGATGGTGCGCACTATGCACGAAGGAGTATAGAACTCGCCCCCTGACTGCTGCGTCTCAGCGGCAAAGTTCTGCAGGCAGTATTCATACACACGACCGAAGAGGTCGATGCCCTCACCCTGTGCGTGCATGTCCATATTATCGAATATCTCAACCACCTCACCCAGACGAATCTTGTCAATCTCCGGACGAGAATAGTTGTTTGGCATCACCTTCTTGAGGCGAGGATTCTCCTTGCCGATAACCTCCAGTGCATGGTCTATCACCATACCTATCTCTGGGTCATGGGCATGGCTCGCTATATTCTGCCAACGCGCATCCTGCGGCACCCAGAACACATGTTCGGCGGTATATTCGTCGCGGTCTTCCTCGAAGCCCTCGCCCTCGGCAACGAGTTCGTTATATCGTTTCTCAAAACAATCGCTGATATACTTCAGGAACACGAGTCCCAGCACCACATTCTGATACTCAGAAGCGGTGAGGTTGCCACGCAGTTTGTTAGCACTGTCCCATATACGGTCTTCGATAGACTTTTCCTTGATTTCTTTCTTTTTCTTTGCCATAGTATTGCAAAGATACTAACTTTTCCTGAAACCCACAAAGAAAAGCATAGGAAAATTAAGACTTAAGAGTTAAGAAGGTTTAGCTCGGCGGCCCGAAGGGGAAAGCCAATTAAGATTTACAGTAATGCATAATTCATAATTGGCAGCGCACAAGGATTAACTACTACGAATTAAACGAATTGCACGAATTAAGCATTAAATTGATGAAAGATTATATGGGCATTATATGGGGATTATATGTTAAAGACAACAATCAGATTGTAAGGGATTGTAAGGGATTTGTTTCCCACAGATTTGACTTCGTCGAGCTAAACCTTCGCAGATAGCACAGATTGCTCCTTGGCGAATAATTCGTGAAATTCGTATAATTCGTTGTTTGTTTCACACAGATTGTAAGGGATTGAAAGAGATTCGTTGTTTCTGTGGTTTTCTTATTAACGTTATTTATCTGCGAATCTGAGTGATCTGTGTAATCTGTGGGAGGTAGCTGTACGGAGAGTGTATGCTTTGACACTTTGGCAGGCTTTATGCCGTTTTGGTTTACAAAGTGTCAAAATGAAAAGTGCCGTCAGAAAACTCAAAATAGAGTTTCTAGCGGTGCTTTTTTATGCGTTTTCTCATGCGAAAATAGCCCCCGGAATGTAATTAGGCACCTTTTACATTGCAATTCGATAGCTTTTACCTCGTAATATGTATGCTTTAACAATGCAAAATGATAGTTTTTTCAGGGTAATATGATAGCTTTTACGGAACTGAAAAATGACCTCAAAGAATAAAGTGTTTATTGTCAACGGTTTGCAAAATTCGCTATTTTCGGCTGTACGAAAATTGTTGGGAAGAAAAAATCTACAGCGCAAGGAAATCGAGGTTGGAAAAATCAAAGTGTAAGGAAAAGGGGGTGAAGAATTGAAGGATTGAAAGATTGAAGGATTGAAGAACTGAAAGATTGAAGAATTGAAGTTTTACATGCGGATGCATTTTTTTTCGTTAATGTCGTTAATATAGACCATTAATGTCATTAATAACCATATGGTAAAGTATTAATGGTATTAACGAATGAAATTGACGGTATTAACGTATAAAAAGACCACTGTATCTTACAGAGGACAAATGTCATTAATATGATTTCATCGAACTGACGTTAGTTTAATTCGTGAATGGAATTAAGGATAATTAGGATAATTCGTTTCCAAACTTTGATTTGCAGAATAATTTGGCAGTTTTAGAAAAATTGTGTAACTTTGCACTCATAAATCAGAGACGTGCGCCAGTCTTCGATTGACACGCACTATTTACTTCGTGCGATATATTGCACTCATGAAATCGCTAAAGCGACCGCGAGCCTGCTTTGCAGACACTCGCTTTTCCTTTCGTACGATACATTGCAGATGTTATAACATTTAAAGAATAATTATGGCAGTTACAACTCAAATCCAACAACCCACCCAGATGATAGTGACACTGGATGGCAATGCCATGGTTGCAGAAATTCGCAAGGCTCTGAAACTCATTCGTGGCATTGTTTCTGTGCGTGTTGCCAATATCGGTGATGACAAAACTATCACGCCAGCCATACGTCGCAATATTGCAAAAGCTCGCGGGGAGTCAGCCCGTGGTGAGACTATTGTGTGTAACACCCCCGAGGATATGCAGAAATATTTCGACAGCCTATGAACTATCGTGTTGAATATTCAAAGGAGGCAGACAAGACACTGCGTAAGTGGAAAAAGTCTAATCCTCGTTTGTTCAAGAAGGCATCAAAGGTTTTGCTTGACATCATGCAACATCCACGAACCGGCCTTGGTCACCCAGAAGCCTTGGTCGGTGGAAACGATATAACCTATTCGCGTCATATCACGGCCAATGACCGCATTATCTACGATATTTATGATAATCGTGTTACAGTTTTGATTATCCAGGCAGAGGAACACTACAACGACAAATGATTGACTCTCCAGACCATAACATAAACAATGAAAACATTACATTTTAAGTCATGCCGTGGCATGGCAGCAGTATGCGCCATGCTCACACTTGCCTCATGCGGCAACGACATCGAACTGGCTGGTGATGCACCAGCCAAGAACCCATATAAGATAACCCTTACAGCCAGTCAGGAGGGCAGCGCCACGCGCACAGCACTCGACGGCACCGACGTGGTGTGGCAGACGGGCGATGCCATCACCGTGTTTGACGGCGGCGGCAACAACTGCACGTTTGAACTCAGCAAGGGTGCCGGGGAAACGACAGGCGAATTCGAGGGTACCATCAACGCCCTTGAACCGAAGAGCTACTGTGCCGTATATCCCGCTGCGGAAAATGCGACAATCAATGCAGACCACGGCATCAGCGGACTGTCGCTGCCAGTGGAGCAGAAGGCAACGCCTGACGGCTTCGACCCGCAGGCTGCCATCATGACCGCACGCAATGATAATGCGGACAAGATAACAAGCACGGCAGGAGACCTCACCCTTGGCGAGTTCAAGCACGTATGCGCCTTTGTCAAGGTGACCACGACGGAGCCATACGACAAGATAACCTTCACCACCAACGGCGGCGAAGGCATCGCCGGAAGTTTCAGCGTGACCCTTGACGAGAACGGCATATCCACAGTTGCACCTGCCGCTGACGCATCAACCGCCGTCAGCCTTGTTCCTGCCTATGGCGAGACGGAGATAGCTGCCGGCACATACCTTATTGCAGTCCTGCCCGGCGCTCTTACGGAGGGCTTCACCTTGAGCTGCAGCAAGGATGATGTGACGAACAGCCAGATAATAATCATGACACGCTCATACGGCAATGCCGTTGGCGAGACTGTTTTTGCACGCCACAATATAGTGAACATGGGGACGGTGGAGAAGACCCTGACAACCGTTACATGGGAGCGTAGCGTGCACAAATACGTCAACCTTGGCATAGGTGTAAGGTGGGCAACAACGAATGTAGGCTCTGACACACCATACGGAAGCGGCGACTACTTTGCATGGGGCGAGACAGAGCCGAAAGATGACTATAGTTGGGAAACATACAAATGGGGCGATGGCGGTGGCTACGGTTTTACCAAGTATAATCCTATGCCTTGGCTTGACAATGCTGACGACAAAGAAATCCTCGAGGCAGAAGATGATGCTGCTACGGCCAACTGGCACGGTACGTGGCGCACACCAACCATTAATGAGATTCTGGATCTCTGCAAAAAATGCTACTGGGAGTGGACCGAAAACTACAACAATAGCGGTGTGAGTGGATACCTGGTTTATAGGGTGTATGAACCTAACAGCGGTGACAGGGGGAAGATAAGGAACGTGGATGGCTTCACTCCGTCCGGCACATATACACCCACGGGAAGTATCCATATCTTCCTGCCGGCAACTGGCTTGTGCGATGGAACGACACTTCGCGAAGAAGGTCAGAAATGCATTTATTGGTCGTCAAACCTTTTACATAGTACGTTGAACGCATATTGTCTTCTCTCAAACCCAAATGAAAAAGGTCATAGCTCCGGTTTCCGCTACTATGGCATGCCGGTCCGTCCGGTTTGCCCGTAGTTCCCCTGTGGGAAGTGAAAAGTTGAAGGATTGAAGATTTGAAGAATTGAAAAATTGAAGTTTTCCATGCGGACAGGTGCTTCAACAGATAGCTTTTAAGGTAAAAACAACACAATAACGTAATGAAAACAGAAAATAAACTAATCAAGACATTTTGCCTCATCATCACATTTATGATGGCGGGGACTGCAGCTAATGCAGCAGGGGGCATACTGGGCGACGTGAACCACGACGGCACAATCACGATGTCGGATGCCAACATGGTGGTGAACTATTTTCTTGCTGCAACCAAACCGAATGACTTTGACAAGAGGGCTGGCGACGTGAACAACGACGGTGACATAACGATGTCGGATGCTAACCAGATAGTAAACATGTTCCTTAGTGGTGCAGAACCGAAGGTGCTGTCCGATCCCAACGGGCACGAATACGTTGACCTCGGTCTGTCAGTAAAATGGGCCACCTGTAACATTGGAGCAGGTAGTCCAATTGATCGCGGCGCCTACTTCGCATGGGGGGAGACGGAGCCGAAGAATGATTATACTACGGATACATACGAATGGTGTGACGGTTCTGTCAACGCTCTGACCAAATACAACACATCGAGCCCTTACGGCACAGTTGACAACAAGACAACCCTTGAGCCGGGCGATGATGCTGCTGTTGTCCATTGGGGCGGGTCATGGCGCATGCCGACCCGTGCAGAGATGAGAGCACTCTGTGACAGTTGCTATTGGGAGTGGACTATGGAGTACACCATTCATTCAATGTATGGTTACATAGTTTATAAGGCCAAATCGAAAGACGACATGGGCGTAAAGAAAACCAAAACTAATAATGCACAGACAAAAAATATTTATACACTCAGCGACCCTCACATCTTCCTTCCCATAACAGGTTTTTACAAGGGCACGCTAATCAAGCAGTATAATTCTGACGGCTATGGCCAATACTGGTCGTCTACACTCGGTAATACTTTGCCGTACTATGCGTATCGCTTGTCTTTCTCGTCGACGAGCGGCGGCGGCGGCAACACCGACTACGATCGCAGACAAGGGCGCTGCGTCCGTGCGGTTCTTCCGTAAGACACTCCCCTGTGGGAAGTGAAAAGTGAATAGTGAAAAGTGAATAGTGAAAAATACGCTAATGACACAATGCATAGATGACACTAACAGAACGCTTTATACGATATACACAGTTTGATACACAGTCTGATGAGAACTCTCAGACAACGCCGAGCACACCAAAGCAACTTGTCTTCGCACAGTTCCTGCGCGAAGAGATGATTGCCGAGGGAATGGCAGACGTGGTGCTTGACGACATGGGCTACCTATACGGTACCCTGCCGGCAAGCGATGCAGAGTGCGAGGCACTGCCCACGATAGGCTTCATCAGTCACTATGACACATCGCCCGACTGCAGCGGCAATGGCGTAAAGGCACGCATAATAGAGCAGTATGACGGCGAGGATATAGTGCTCAGTGAAGGCGTGGTAAGCAGCGTAGAGAAGTTCCCCGAACTGCTCCAGCACAAAGGTGAGGACATCATAGTAACCGACGGCCATACGCTGCTTGGTGCGGACGACAAGGCCGGCATAGCAGAGATAATGCAGGCCATGTGCTGGTTGCGCGACCATCAGGAGGTGAGGCACGGCAAAGTGCGCATAGCCTTCAATCCCGATGAGGAGATAGGCATGGGGGCGCACCATTTCGACGTGGAGTGCTTCGGCTGTGACTGGGCATATACCGTTGACGGCGGCGACCTCGGCGAACTGGAGTATGAGAACTTCAATGCGGCTTCGGCACGCGTGACGGTAAGCGGAGTCAGTGTGCATCCCGGTTATGCCAAGGGCAAGATGCTCAATGCTGCAAGGATAGCGACGGAGTTTGCTGCCCTGCTGCCGGCGAATGAAACGCCAGAGAAGACAGAGGGCTATGAAGGCTTCTATCACCTGACGGGAATGGAAGGCACCTGTGAGAAGGCGCAGTTGAACTATATCATACGCGACCATGACCGCAAGAAGTTCGAGCAGCGCAAGGCAGTAGTCATTGCCGCGGCGAAGGAGATAAACGTAAGGTATGGCTCGGAGGTGTGCACCGTAGAGGTGAGAGACCAATACTATAACATGCTTGAAGAGATAAGTCCAAGACCCCATATCATAGAGCAAGCCAAGCGAGCCATGCAGGAAGCAGGCGTAGAGCCGAAGGTGCAGCCCATACGCGGAGGCACGGACGGGGCGCAGCTGTCATTCAAGGGACTGCCATGCCCGAACATGTTCACCGGTGCGGTAAACTTTCACGGACCGCATGAATTCGTCTCCATACAGGTGATGCAGAAAGCCGTGGAGACGATAGTAAACATTGCTAAAGTATAAAGAAATGCACGACATACCATCACTCATACAAGACCTTGCCCTGATACTGGTCACGGCGGCCATCGTGACGCTGGTGTTCAAGAAACTCAAACAGCCCTTGGTGCTGGGATATATAATGGCCGGGGTGCTGATATCGCCAAACCTGCCGCTGACGATGACGGTAGTGGACAGCGAGGACATAAAGACATGGTCGGACATAGGCGTGATGTTCCTCTTGTTTGCACTCGGACTGGATTTCTCGTTCAAGAAAATACTGAAGATGGGTATGGCGCCGGTAATCGCCGCCATCACCATAATCTTCTCAATGATGAGTATAGGCATACTGGTGGCACGCGCTTTCGGATGGTCGGAGATGAACGGACTGTTCCTTGCGGGTATGCTCGCCATGTCTTCAACCACGATTATATACAAGGCCTTTGACGACCTGGGGTTGCGCCAGCAGCAGTTCTCATCGCTTGTGATGAGCGTGCTGATACTTGAAGATATACTGGCTATCGTACTCATGGTGGTGCTCACGACGATAGCAAAGGGAGACGGCAGTGAAGACGGCGGACACATGTTCGGCAGTTTGCTGAACATTGTCTATTTCCTTGTGCTGTGGTTTGTTGCCGGACTGTTTTTCATTCCAACGATATTGCGCAGGACAAAGCGGCTCATCAACGACGAGGTGCTGCTCATCGTTGCCCTTGCCCTATGCTGCGCCATGGCAGTGTTTGCCTCAATGGTAGGTTTCAGTTCAGCTTTCGGTTCATTCGTGATGGGCAGCATCCTGGCGGAGACGGTAGAGGCAAAGAAGATAGAGAAACTGGTCACCCCGGTAAAGAATTTCTTCGGAGCGATATTCTTTGTCGGTGTGGGTATGCTCGTTGACATCCAGGTAGTGGTGGAACAATGGCTGCCGATAGTGGTCATCACGCTGGCAATCATAATAGGTCAGAGTGTATTGGGAACGCTTGGCTTCATGCTCTCAGGACAGCCGCTGAAGACAGCCATGCGCTGCGGATTCTCTATGGCGCAGATAGGTGAGTTCTCATTCATCATAGCCTCGCTGGGACTGGCACTCGGCGTGGTAAGCACCTTCATCTATCCTGTTGTCGTCACGGTGTCGGTGATAACGACATTCCTGACGCCATATATGATAAGGGGGTCGGTGACGGTGTATGGCATGATAGAGAAAAGACTGCCGAGGGTATGGATAAGCCGCATAAACAAGATATCAGACATAGCGCCGTCAAACGGCAGCCGTTCAGACAACGACTGGAAGATATTCCTGCGTGACATAGCTGTAAACACACTGATATACGCCGTATTGTCAACGACCGTCACGCTTATCATGCTGACATTCGTCGATGAGTTTGTGGCAGGACTGTTGCCGCAGCCGTGGGCGAACATCATCTGCGGCATTGCTGCCATACTGTGCATAGCCCCGTTCCTCAGAGCTATGGTGATGAAGAAAAACCGCAGTGACGAGTTCAAGTCATTGTGGATAAGCAGTCGTCACAACCGTGCCCCACTGATATTTACGATATTGGTGCGTGCGGTGCTTGCATTGTTCTATATCTTCACGATATGCAACCACCTCTTCAATTTCTCCAACGCACTGATGATAGTCATTGCCATAACAGTGCTCGTCAGTATAATATATTCGCGCAGGATGAAACTGAGCAGCATACGCCTTGAACGCCTGTTCATACAGAACCTGCGCTCAAAAGAGTTTGCATCGCGGGCATCGGGAAAGAAACGTCCGCTGTTTGAAGGACATCTGCTCGACCGCGACATACACATATCAGAGATTGAACTGCCGCAGGACTCACTGTGGGCAGGCAAGACATTGCTTGAGCTGAATCTCGGACACCGTTTCGGCGTGCATGTGAGCAGCATACAGCGTGGCAGAATACATATCAACATACCTTCGGCGCATGACATGCTGCTGCCTGGCGACACTTTCCGCGTGATAGGCAATGACGAGCAGTTGACGAAACTGAATGCCACCATGCTGCAGGAGGTGCAGCCGGAAGAGGATGAGATGGTGGACCACGAAATGCAGTTGCGCCGCCTGGCAATACGCAGCACCAGCCCGTTCTTCGGCAAGTCGCTGATAGAATGCGGCCTGAAGGAGCACTACGGCTGTATGCTCGTAGGACTGGAGGAAGACGAGGAAACACTTACCCGGATACCACCGACATACGTGTTTGACAAAGGCGACATACTGTGGGTGGTGGGCGAGAAAGACGATGTGAGACGGCTTGCTGACGAAATTTAACACAAATAATTTTGCAGTGTAAAATTCTTTTCGTACATTTGCATAGAGAAAACAAATCAGTTGTATTACATTGTGGGCGTTTTTTTACCTCACCATTAACTATAAACAAAAATTTAAGCGTGGCTCTCAATTTAAACAAAGACCTGAAGACATATTACTCCATCAAGGAAGTATCGGAGATGTTTGGCCTTACACCGTCAACATTGCGTTATTGGGAAAAGGAGTTTCCACACCTGAAACCACATACCAACAGCGGCAATACGAGGCAGTACACGAAAAACGACATTGAGGAACTCCGTGTCATCTACAACCTTGTCAAGGTGCGTGGCTTCAAACTCGCTGCGGCGCGCAAGATGATGCATGCCAACCGTGCAGGGACGGACAAGAGCGCGAAGATAATAGAGAACCTGATGGACGTGCGTGACCAGTTGATGGAACTGAAGGCAGCACTCGACACCATTAGGTAATGCACAATGCACAATGCTCAATGCATAATTCATAATGCATAATTCATAATGCACAATCTTAATTCTTAATTCTTAATTCATAATTTATATAACTTATTTAATACTATGTATAGCGATCCAAAAGACTGTCTGTATTGCACAAACAATCAGACTCAGAAAGATTTGATGATTGAAATCTGTCATTTGCGTGTGTCACGTCTTTTCCTCTTCAAAGAACAGACATATCACGGACGTTGCCTTGTGGCATACGACGGACACGTTAATGACCTCAACGAACTCAATGACCAGCAACGCAACGATTTCATGGCGGATGTGGCACAGGCTACTCGTGCCATGCAGCGTGCTTTCAACCCAGAGAAGATAAACTACGGTGCATACAGCGACACACTGTCGCACCTGCATTTCCATCTCGCTCCGAAATACGTGGGAGGTCCTGACTATCCAGGCGTGTTCCGCATGAACCCAGGCGAGGTGTACCTCTCAGACGAGGAATACAAGGAAATGATAGAAAAGATAAAGGCAAATCTGTAAGAATTACACGATGTCTTTGCGACACAACATCATTATCGCATCATGTCTGACATTGTTTCTTTCATGTCAGAAGATGGAAATACCTGACAATACTCCTGCAGTTAAAAACGACAGGGTGGATGTGGCGCAGGTGAATGACAAGACGAATGCCATGTCGCATGTGATATTGCTCGTTGATACTGTGTCGGAAGATAAAGCGGAAGTTATGTATATATCGCTTCAGGAATGGAGCGATATTACATCAAACTTTTCGGCAGGACAAGGAACAGAGATGCACAGAATAGCATCTGAATACAGAGAAGGTGATTTCACAGGGTGGCATATACCCACGCTTGCAGAGGTGAAGCGTATAAAAGCATATTATGATGAAGAACCGGGAAGGCTGGATATTCTGAATGATAATCTTGAGATGCGCTGTGCGACGCCGGTATATCTGACTGATGCCACCGCCAAGACATATCGCTATCTGTGTTCCAACGGTGACTCCACATTCTCGTTCCGTAAAGGCTACGCCACACTGAAGGCTGGTGCAACGGTGAAATATAACCTGCGACTAGTGAAGGATTCTGTCATGACGCTTGTTCCGAACGAAATAGAATTTGCGTATTGATAACTCTTAATTCTTAATTCTTAATTCTTAATTCTTAACTCCCTTGGTATATCCATTACTTTTCAAACCAAACCTCCACACCATAGTATGGGGTGGCCACAGACTACAGACCTACAAAGGACTGCAGCAGACCGACGAGCCTATTGGCGAGAGTTGGGAGGTATCAGCTGTGGAGTCCAGTCCCTGCACAGTGGCGAATGGTTCGATGGCAGGGCGTGACCTTATCAGCGTAGTGGAAGAGTGGGGGAGTGAACTGCTGGGTGATGCAGTGTATAAGCAGTATGGAGGAAAACTGCCGTTGCTGGTGAAATTTATTGATGCCCGCAATGACTTGAGCATACAGGTACACCCGAATGATGCCCTTGCAGCAGAGAGGCATGGCAAGTTTGGTAAGACAGAGATGTGGTATATCATCGATGCAGAACCAGGTGCGGCTCTTTATGCAGGATTCAAAGAAAGCATCAGCAAAGACGAATACCGTCGTCGTGTGGCCGACGGCACCATTTGTGATGTGCTGGCAAGGCATGAGGTGCATCCTGGTGATGTCTTCTATATACCGGCTGGCAGGGTGCATGCCATCTGCGGTGGCATACTGCTGGCAGAGGTGCAGCAGTCAAGCGATGTGACATATCGTATCTTTGACTATAACCGTCTGGGACTTGACGGAAAACCACGACAGTTGCACACAGACCTTGCTGTGGATGCGATAGACTTCAAAGTGGCGGCAGATTACCGTACACATTATGGTAATACATTAGAAACAGCAGCACAGGTCATCGATACACCATTCTTTGACGTCAGGGTGATGGACATCACGGAGCAGTTTCACCGCAACCTGGTGAAATACGATTCCTTCATCATCTCCATGTGCATCAAGGGCGCATGTCGTTTGAAGATAAACGGCTATGAGGGAGAGGAAAAAGAGATAACATTGCAGGAAGGACATTCATGCCTCATACCTGCTGCCATTGCAGACTACAATATCACACCGCTGAAAAAGGGCACAAGGATATTGGAAACGCATATAGACCGTAAGGACAGGTCGTTTATAAGGAAAGTGCTTAGATTCATAAAACTTAGTAAGAAATAATACCTTTGAATTATGAAGAAACTTATAATCTTTATCGCAGGTGTCATGATGCTGACAAGTTGCGGCACGACAGGCAGTGGTGCTTTCTCTGGTGCTATGTTTGGTGGAATGATAGGTTCGGCCATCGGCGGTATCATTGGCGGTCCGCGTGGCAGTGACGTTGGTACGATAGTAGGCATGGCCACCGGTGCGGCAGGCGGTGCGGCAATAGAGGCTGCCAGTGAAAGAAAAGATCAGCAGCAGGCAGCACCATACGACAGTGAGGTGACAGACATCGCAGAGTCACAGTATATCGACATCAGAAATGCCACCTTCCAAGGTGAAAAAGACGACCAGCATATCTATGGCGGTGAAACGGCGAAGATCTCATTCGAGATTCACAACATGACAGGCAATATAGTAACTAATCTTGTGCCTGTGGTCAAGGAAACTACGGAGAACAAACGACTGGCAGTGTCGCCGGCTATTATGATAGAAAATCTCGGGCCGCACAGGGCACTTCGCTACACTGCTTATATCAGTGCTCAGGACAACCTGAAGCGAGGCACGGCACATTTCCAACTGTATATAATGAACGGCAGAGATGTGGTAAGCAACACCATAGAATTCGATATGCCTTTGGAATGATATAGAAAAATCCCTACCAAGCGTAGGGATTTTTCTTTTTGCTTTAGGGAAACAACATTTGTGGTTATATACTTTTTGTTTAACTTTGCACATAGAAAAAGAACAGAAGTCAAACTTAAAAATAAGAAAGGGAAAAGTTATGAAAAAGTATATCCTCAGCCTTATGTTACTCACAGGCGTTATAACAACATCGTCAGTAATGGCACGTCCAGTGCACGAGCCAACACCAAGACATATACACCATAGGCACCATCCTGCACGTCATCCACATCACGCACCAGTCGTAGAGGTACGTCCGATGGTTCATCACCGCCCAGCAGTGGTACACAGAGTGGCTCCGGCACCACGTCCAGTGGTAGTAGTAGAACACCCAGCTTCACGTCCGGTAGTAGTTGTTGACCATCGTCCTAACTCAGCCGCAGTTACCGGTGCGGTAATAGGAGGAATCATAGGAGGCGTTATTGGAGCAGTAGCAAGATAACATACTCATTAATCATACAATAAGAACCGGCACCGTTGCATCAAGACAACGGTGCCGGTTATTTATATTTCTACATTATTAACTTGTCTTATCGTCTGCCCAGAAGGTCCTGGATTCCGTCGAGGTCGAAGTTGAGTGAGAAACGTAGGGTCTGGTCGAGTGGGTTGCTCTGAGCTGTAGAGATGACGTATGCAGCATCGAGAGAGAATACATTCATCTTGAAGCCTGCACCCACGGTGAAGTATTTACGGTTACCCTTGTTCTGTGCCTCGTCGTGATAACCGGCACGCAGTGAGAACTTGTCGTTATACACGTATTCTGCACCGATGCTCCACTGTATCTCCTGCATCTCCTCCTTGAAACCGTTGGGGGCATCACCGAAACTCTTGAAGATACCAGCGATGGAGCCTATGTCGTAATACTCACGTTGTACGCGCTCATCGTAAACTCCAGGTTGGTTTTTCTCTTCTTCTGTTTGTTTCGGATATGTAGGTACGAGCAGTTTGTTGGCATCAGCCGCAATGGTGAAACGGTTGTATTCGTTGATAGGAATCATCAGCGATGCACCGAGACGCATGTTCGTAGGTATGAACTCTGCGCGGTCGCTGCCGCCGAATGTTATCTTAGAACCGATGTTGCTGATGTTCAAACCCAGTCCGAGCTGACATTCACGCTGCCCGATGTTCACATAGTTCTGGTAGTAACATGACAGGTCTGCAGCGAATGCACCAGAGGCAGACCTCTCCTCGGTTGTGCTGTATGACATGTCGGAGAAAAGATAGCGAATAGCCGCACCGATAGAGAATGTCTCAGAGAGCATCAGTGAGTAGCCAGCATCAATAGACATTTCGTATGGCTTGATGGTCATGGCATTGCTCCAGTCATTAGAATTACTATCATAGTTGACATACACCTCGCCCAGTGAGAAATAGTGCAGAGAAGCGGATACAGCCGAGTAGTCGCCAATACGGTAATATCCCGACATATATGCAATGTTCATGTCGTTGACCAGTTGTCTGAGCCACGGGGTATAGTTGATGCCTATTCCTGCGCGTGATATGCAGAATGGATATTTTGCAGGGTTCCAGAACTGTGACGCCACGTCAGGGTCGGTGGCGGCACCTACGTCACCCATACCACCGGCACGTGCGTCAGGTGCTATGGTTTGAGATACCAGTGCGGTGTGTACAGGGTTGAACATGGAACGCTTGTCCTCAGCCCTTGCTGCCATGCATGTGCACAGAACCAATGATATTGTCAGAAGTTTTTTCATTTTTATTTTGCAATTATCAGTTTCTTAGTCTTTGATACGTATTTGCCGCCGTTGGTAGAGAGCCGCACGCGGTATAGGTATATGCCCCTGCTTACGCCCGAAGGTGTCCAGCGGCATGCCGAAGTGTTTGAGGTTTCAGACAGAGTGCCGGTCCAGTACAGTGTTTCCACTATGCGGCCGCTCATATCGATGATGTCTATGTATATGTCAGCCGTACTACCCTGCATGTCGTGTGTGATGTAGAACGTGGCAGAGTTGGTTATGGGGTTGGGGCTGACGAAAATGTCATTGATTGTTGGTTGTATGCTCTTTGTTACACGGAAGTTCAGTGTCACGGTGCTGCTGTTGTTCATAAGGTCCCATGCACGGAATGTCAGTGTGTGGTAACCTGCAGAGAGTGTCGGAAGGATGTAGTATGTCTGTCCGCTTGTGTAACTGTTCTCGTCGAATACGAAATTGTCGTTGAGGTCGTATGTCATATCAGCATCTCCGTCCACTATGAGTTCGAGGTTGTGACCTATTCCGTTGCCCGTAATATTGATGCCGTCTTTGTCAGTTATCTCAGCTACGAAATACGGTGTGCCGCCCACGTCACCACCGTTTGCGAATGATGGATTGTTGAGGTAGGCATAGATGGCTGGGCCAACACCGTCGCTGGTTACTTCTTCCCAGCCCTCAACCTTGAATTGTGTTGTCTCGCCATTGGCGGAAACCATAGACTCTTTATCCCGGGCATACACGGTTATCAGACCATTGCCACCGTCATTGCTGATATCGCGTGGCATACGGAAAGATATGGAGAATTCTCCGTCCACCACATTGCATGTGCCGACGAAAAGATTGTTGCTGTAGTCACTGTAGGAGAACACACTGCTGGCTTCTGCCTGACCACGGCAAACGATGGTCTGTTTACTGTCTTTTACCGTAATGTTGGCGGTGCCATTAAAGAATTCTGCAAGGTTGCCGCTCTTGTCTTCGACGTGTCCTTCTATTGTTACGATGCCACTGCCCTTTAATGTTATCGTTTCTTCATCATCGTCAGACGTTACTGACATGTCGTTAATATTGTCAATGACTGCGTTGTATGTCGGAATTGCAAGATGCATGGCAGGGTCGCCCAGCAACTGATAGTGGTGTTTGTTGATGGAGTTGTCGCTTCCGATGCTTGGGTCAAGGTTTGCTATAAGATTGTTTTTTGCCAAACGCAATGCTTCACCGATGGATATGGGCTCGCCGTCCTTGTCGTATGAGAGAACGTGTCTCATGAAATATTTGTCGAGACGCGAGTTGAGTTCCTCAAGTACGGTGCCGACGGTTCCTACGAATGCTACAGCACCGCCATCGGCATTGAGTACCGCCGCCTTGCCGATACTGCTTTCTGTTGTCTGGAACGGCATGGTGGTGCAGGCTGCGGTGAACCACAGTGGGAAATTGGTGCCACGGAAGTTATTGAAGTCTGCAAGGAGCAACATCTTCTCATGCGCCAGGTCGGTGGCAGAGGCATGACCTCCATAGTTGATAATCAAAGCACCATCCTTCTGCTGCTTTCTGACAATCTCCTCAATTTCGGGATAGCGGTCGCCGGTGGATGTCGAAATCTTTTCGTAAGCGTCAAACATCACCTTCTTGACATTATAGCCGGGTGAGTTTTTCCTTACAGCGTCAGCGTTGGCATTGATGTTGCGCATGTGACTGTTGTTGTCGCTGTCATCGCCGATGAACATGATTTCGTTCTGCCATACACCGTTAGGAGACGTTTGCATATAATAGGCAACTTTGTTAACCATCGCCTGTGCCTGCGTGGCGTTTGATACAGGGAAACGTCCCACTGCAACGTCTATACTCATGTCACGGTCATAATCTCCGTCGGCATGTATCTTCTTGTCGTCCTGCAGTATGCCTATGAAATCATCGCTTACAATGGAATTCATGGTGTTGTATGAATTCTCTGTCATATATCCCAACAGGTAATTGTCAGGGTTATATGTAGCGCCCGACAAGGTCAGCATGCGGTTGTCCCATACGCAGTCGCCAAACAGCAGGCAGGATTTTATGGAATGTGACTTGTCGTTGCTGTCGTCCTTGTCGTAAAACATCTTCAGGTATCGGCGGTATGCAGATATGTCAGGAGTGCCGCTGGAGAATTCGTTGTACAACTCATCGGCAGGAATGATACGCACTGTCAAACCATCTACGGCACGGTGTACGTCTGCGAGTTCCTCCGCCTGTGTCAATGTGTGCTGTGATGTGGGTATGATTATCAGCATATCCACAGGGTCATCGGCATGGTGGTCTTGGTTCGTAATGTTGTAAACATATTCCGCTGCCGGATATGACGTGCTCAGCTTCTCTGGTTCCTTTGGTGTGGAGAAACTTGCTGCAATGTAGTCCAGACGTATAGGACCGTTGAGGGAACAGCTTATGGATACGGGCACAACATAGTCTCCGTCATCGTTCACTGTGGCAGTCTCGATGTCTTCTTTGCTGATAGTGCCAGTTATGGTGCGGAATACGGCTTTGTCATATTCCGACGTGGTATTCATCGTTGATGATGCCTCAAAATTGTTTCCTACTTTAATAGTAAAGTTGGCAGTGCTGGCTGTGGTGATTACGATGCGGAAGTCAGCAGTAGTGTTCCCTTTCGGTATCGTAATCTCGTAGTTCTTTGATGTGCCGGGTGCGATGGATGTTTTCTCAACCAGGTTACGGCCTATCTGATACCATGCGTATTGGTCTTTCTCGTGTAGAAAGTGGAAAGAAGAAAAGTCTTGTTTCTGCTGTTCCAGTAACTCATCCTCCGTAGTGGTAAGTGGTGTGCCCTCTGTCTGCGTTATGAAATAGCATCCGTAGTCGTAGTATGGATTTCTTGTGCGCAGGGTCGTTGACTGGTCGCTCCACGAGATGCTACCCTGGGCCATGAAGTATTTGGCATCGCCAATGGTGCAGGTTGGTATCTCTTTCAAGTCATCATGTTCGCGGAGGTATTCTTGTGTCAGTCTCTCAGGTATGACGGCACCGCCATATCCATATATCTTCACCTTGGACAAATCTGAGAAGCCTGCCTTGCGTATCATATCGCCAGTGAGACGGTGTATGCCCGTGCCACTCACCTGTATCTTTGCCCATGAACCAGAGCATAAAACAGAATGGTCGGTGTAGGCAGACGTGCTTTCGTCTGCCCACACCGACGTGGTTGCGATTATGAGAAGTAATGTCAGAATCTTTCTTGTCATCTATCAATTAACGCAACGTCCTGTGTTTTATTGTCATTATGCTTTATAAAACCTCAGTGCACCGAGCAGTTCGCTGTTTTCTTCTTTCGTGCCTATGGTCACTCTCAGGCAGTTATGACACAGCGTGATGCGTGTGCGGTTGCGCACGATGATGCCTTCATTGACAAGATAGTCGTATATACCCTGTGCGTCAGTCATCTTTGCGAGGAAGAAATTTGCATCCGTTGGATATACCTTCTCACAGATAGGCAGTTCGGCGAATGCTTTCATCAGTCGTCCACGCTCAAGTTTCAGAATGTTCACCCACTGTTCTACGCTTATAGTGTCGTTAAGGCGCTTCAATGCCTGTTCCTGTGTCAGTAGGTTGACGTTGTAGGGGTATTTCACCTTATTAAATATATCTATCACATCTTTCTGTGCAAAAGCCATACCCATGCGGATGGCGGCAGAACCCCATGCCTTACTCATAGTATGTAGCACGATGAGGTTTGGATATTGTGCCAACTGACGGAGTATGGTAGGCTCGCTTGAGAAATCGATGTACGCTTCGTCAACGATAACGAAACCGTCAAACGACTCTATCACCTTTATTATCTCCTCGCGGTTGATGTTGTTGCCGGTGGGGTTGTTTGGCGAACAGATCCAGATGGCTTTTGTGTTAGCATCGGCGGCAGCGAGCAGTTTGTCTGCACTCACCTGATATTGTTCGTCGAGCATCACGGAACGATACTCCACGTTGTTGATGTCTGCACATACCTCATACATGCCATAAGTAGGGCAGATGGCTACAACATTGTCTTTTCCCGGTTCGCAGAAACAACGGTACACCAGGTCAATGGCTTCGTCGGAACCGTTGCCGAGGAAGATGCAGTCAGCCGGCACCCCCTTTATTGCAGACAAGCGTTCCTTTACCTCCAGTTGCAGAGGGTCGGGATAACGGTTGTATGGAGCGTTGTATGGGTTTTCGTTGGCATCAAGGAAAACGTGTGCCACATGTCCGCTGTATTCGTTGCGTGCGCTGCTGTATGGCGCAAGTGACCAGATGTTTGGTCGTGTCAGTTCCTTCAGTGATTTCATCTTTTTTAGTGACTTTATTCTTCCATCATGCAAAATTAATATTTTTTTTTCAATCTGCCAAAATTATCGTTAGTTCATTGAAATTAATCAAAGAATTAATACTGCAGTTTGGTCGTTTGACAGTGATGATTTTATAGTCGATAACTATGGTGTTCTAATACCTATCATATTACACTGTAAAAGCTATCATATTACATGGTAAAAGATGCCCTTTTACAGTGTAATATGATAGCTTTTACAATGCCCTCCGTAATCTCTTGATGATAAATGGTTTGTAAATGCCTTTATTCTTTCTGTGAGGTGGCTACTGAGACAGAGACTCAGAAATCCTTCTCAGTCCTTCCGCAAGGCGGTCACGCTGTGTCGCGAGGTTGATGCGTATAAAGTGTTTGCCTTCCTCGCTGTGGTCATACATGGTACCAGAATTCACATACACGTTTGCCTTGTTGAGCAGTGTGCGGCATAGTTCATCGGCATCGCCGTCAACCCTCACCCACATCAGGTAAGTGCCTTCCATCTCGGTAACCTGCCACTGCGGGATATGCTCTGCGATATACTTGCGGGCAAAGTCATAGTTGGCATATATGTATTTGTTGAGTTCACGCAGCCACTGCTCGCCCTCAGCGGTATAGGCAGCCTCAAGGGCTATCACACCGAAAGGATTCACGTCGCACACCTCGTTGATGTTGATGGCACGGTCCACGCGGCGGCGTACACTGTCATCCTTGATTATGATGTTAGCAATCTGCAGTCCGGCAATGTTGAATGCCTTGCTCGGCGACAGGCATACGGCACACGGTGCGTCAGAAGCGGTCATGAACGGTACGTATGCCGATGTGCGCACAAATTCGCAGTGTATCTCGTCGGCAATGACGAACACTCCGTGGCGCTTACACGTCTCACCCATGCGGTGCAGTTCTTCCTGCGTCCATACGCGTCCGGTGGGATTATGCGGATTGCACAGCAGGAACACTTTCACGTTGTCATCGGCACACGAAGCTTCAAAAGCATCCCAGTCCACCTCGTAGCGGTTGCCTACCCTGCGCAGCGCACATGCCTCAAGTGTGCAACCGTTGTTTCTGATTGACGAGAAGAAACAGTTATATGCAGGCGTGAGTGTCATGACCTTGGCACCCGGCTTGGTGACAGCCTTGATGATGGCCGACACTGCAGGCACCACTCCGCTGGTATATATGAACCATTCTCGCTTGATGCCGTGCCATCCATGACGGTGTGCAAACCAGTCAATGGTTGCCTGATAATAGCTTTCAGGCACCAACGTATAGCCGAAGCACCCGTGCTCCATGCGCTTTTTCAGAGCATCCTGCACACATGGTGCCGTCTCAAAGTCCATGTCTGCCACCCACAGGGCGATGGTGTCATCATTGGGCATCTCGTCATACTTGTAGCAGTTGGTGCCTCGCCTATTTACTATTTTGTCGAACGATTGCATTTGCTGGTTGTTTTTGGTTCTCATCCCATATCAGTTCTCCCACCTTGCCTTCCACATTGATTGTGCCGCTGGTGGGGTTCTTTATGCTTGTCACGTCACCCTTGATGTTGCCGTTGACTGTGGAATACTCAAACATCAGGTTGGCATCTGGGCCGAAGGTGCAGTCCTCAAGTGTCAGTCCGTCCACGTAGCACAGCAGTTGCTCGCCTGTCAGGTGGCAGCGCACCAGGCGCATGTTCTTGGCGTACCATCCCAGATATTCTCCGTTCACCTCACAGTCCACGAGGGTGACGTTCTCTGCTTCCCAGAAAGCATCCTTGGAGTTTAGAACGGCATTGTGAATCTCTACGTTTTTGGAGTACTGGAAGGAATAGTTGCCGTCCTGATGGTAATTTTCTATATGTACGTTATTGGTGTGCATGAAGAGATAGTCACAATTCTTAATATTGACATTGCGCAGTGTTACGTCATCGCAGTCCCACAGCATCTCTTCACCGTTGGTGAAGTCGGTGTCCTCAACGTATATTCCCTTCATTCTGCGAAACATCTTCGGTGCATCTACCTTACACTGTGTCATGCGGCAGTCGTATGCATACCATAGGCTTGAGCGTGCGCTCTCGTCGAAATAGCACTTGTGTATGTTGAAGTTGTGTATCTCCCAAAACACATATTTTCCTTCGAAACGGCAGTCCTCAGCTTCTATGTTGCTGCCTTCTTTGATAGACGATTCACCAAAATGTATCGTTACCCTTTCCAACCTTGTGTCATGTATGGCATAGAGAGGGCGCTCGCCGCCGTACTCTTTGTCTTGTATCACCTTCATAATTTTCTCTATTGCAGGCAAGGCCTGTTCTTTTTAGCTTGTGTTTTATTTTCAATGCAATGTTATCGCGTGAAGTAAATAGTGCGTGTCAATCGTAGATTGGCGCACGTCTATGATTTACGAGTGCAAAGGTAGTGCTTTTTTTTGAAACAGCCAAATTATTGTTATACCATTATATATATTATTGACATTCCGTAGGGTTTTTTATACCTTTTTGCTTTCAAAAAGACACAGAAAACAATAAAAAACTATCTTTTTGTAAAATAAAATAAAAATAACTTTGTCAGTTTAATATTTTTTTGTAACTTTGCACGAAATTTGAAAACAATAATCCTAAAATCAATAATTCTTCGATAAATGAGTACATTGATAAAGCCACTGGGCTACAAGGCATTGCTTGACCTGTGGCAAACGGAACAAGGCATAAAACTTATAAAAGAGTTTTTCCAGCAAAACCTGAGCACGGAATTAAGACTACGCCGTGTCACAGCACCTTTGTTCGTATTGAAGGGCCTCGGTATTAACGATGACCTCAATGGCGTGGAGCGTGCAGTGACATTCCCCATAAAAGACCTTGGTGACCAAAAGGCTGAGGTGGTTCATTCTTTGGCAAAATGGAAGCGCCTGACATTGGCGGAATACGGTATAGAAGCAGGTTATGGCATATATACGGATATGAATGCCATACGTGCTGATGAAGAGTTAGACAACCTGCACTCGCTGTATGTTGACCAGTGGGACTGGGAGATGGCTATAAGTCGTGATGACAGAAACCTGGATTTCCTAAAGAGTGTTGTGCGTAGAATATATTCCGCAATACTGCGTACGGAATTCCTGGCATGTGAGACATACCCTCAGTTGAAGCCATTCCTGCCACGCGATATACATTTCATCCATTCAGAGGAACTGCTGAAGATGTATCCAGACATGACAGCCAAGGAACGTGAAGATGCTATATGCAAGAAATACGGTGCTGTGTTCGTGATGGGTATCGGTGGTAAGTTGTCTGACGGTAAGAAGCATGACGGACGTGCACCAGACTATGATGACTGGACTACACCAAACTCAGACGGTTATTTCGGACTGAACGGCGACATATTGATATGGTATCCAGTGCTCGACCGCTCTATCGAACTCTCGTCAATGGGTATCCGTGTTGACAAGGAATCACTGCTCAGACAGTTGGCTCTTGAGGGACAGGAGCAGCGTAAGGAACTGTATTTCCACAAACGTCTGCTTGACGGTACACTGCCACTTTCCATTGGTGGCGGCATAGGTCAGAGCCGCTTGTGCATGGTGATGCTGCAAAAGGCACACATCGGTGAGATACAGGCAAGCATCTGGCCTGATGAACAGCGCCGTGAGTGTAGTGAGAATGGTATGAATTTAATATAAAAAGGTAAGAATATTTCTAAACAACAACACAACCCAAATGTTTATGATTACATGGACATTTGGGTTGTTTTTACTCAAAAAAACAATATGAAAACGATGCACTTTAAAAGAATGTTGGGGCTTTTTGTCGTCCTGGCACTTCAGTCCTCGCTCTATGCACTTCATTCACATGCCGTCAATCCGCAGAAGGGCAAATATTTTCTCTATTGCCACATGAGCGACAAGGGACAGTGGACGGCGTTTGCCGTCAGCAAGGATGCCGAGCATTGGCAGGACATCATAGGTGGTGACTCCATCTTCTCCAGCCATGAATTGGCAGGCATTGAGGGAGGCACGCGTGATGCATATATATGTCGCAGTCATGACTGCAAGCGTTACCTTATGGTGACGACAGACATGAACAACTCGAAGACCAAGGCTTTGGGTAAAAAGGAGACATGGGACAACTATGGTATAAACCTTCTGACATCAGATGACCTCATACACTGGAAATCGACAACATTCGACTACAGAAAAGGTACTGCCATCTTCTCTAACCCGAATGACAAGAGCGTGTATAATGACTGGAGCACCATCAACAGAGTTTGGGCACCTCAGATATTCTGGGACGATACATACACATGGCCTGACGGTCACAAGGGAGGCTATTTCATCTATTACTCCATGTGGAACCGCGGCGAGGAAAAGTATGACCGTATGTATTACAGCTATGCTGATGAATCGTTCACGAAGCTTACACAGCCACAGCCGTTGTTTGACTGGGGATATGCAACCATCGATGCAGACATCAATTATGTTGAGGCTGACGGCATGTTCCACATGATGATAAAGAAAGAAGGCGGACAGCCGGGGCTGTTCACTGCTACGTCAGAGTATCTTACAGGTCCGTGGAGTGAGCCTGTTGCTGATGACTATGTGAACTTTGAAGGAAAGAAGAAATGTGAGGGTGTGTCGGCTTTTCAGGTGCCAGGCGAGGATGGTTGGCGCATAGCCTACATAGAATACTCATCACGTCCACGCAATTACCGTATCTGCCGTGCTGACAAGTTTATGCGCAATTTCAATTCACCAGAGAACATCAAGGGCGTGACGGCACCACAGCATGGCTCGTTCATGCGTATAACAAAGAAGGAATATAAGCGACTGCTGAAATTGAACAAAAGATAAATGTCAACGGGTTGTTTCGTTTTATTACGATGCAGCCCGTTGTGTGTACATGTCATAATGCTGTATATTTTACTGACATATTTCATCATTCTTTTTGTTGTCAGTCGTTTGGCAACGCGGAAATCAACTGATGCTGCATTCTACCGTGGTGACCGCCAGTCTCCATGGTATATGGTGGCGTTTGGCATGGTCGGGGCGAGTATATCCGGCGTGACATTCGTCAGTGTTCCGGGCATGGTGTTGCATTCTGGCTTCACGTACCTTGAAGTGTGTGCCGGCTTCATCGTCGGTTATTTCATTGTGGCTTATGTCCTTTTGCCTATATACTACAAGGAGAACCTCACCAGCATCTACGAATATCTTAAAAGAATATCCGACGAAGCATATCGCACGGGTTCGTTGTTCTTTATCATCTCCAAATTGCTTGGCGCATCGGCTAAATTCTATGTCCCGTGTTTTATCATTAGCAGTGTAATGGAGTGGAATTTCCCTCTCACAGTTGTGGGAATGTTGCTGTTGGTGTGGTTATATACTCGTCGCGGCGGCATTAAGTCGCTTGTGTGGACAGACACCTTGCAGACACTCTGCATGTTGGTGTGCCTTGTGCTTCTTATATACAATATACAGAAAGGTACACCGACTTCAAGTTCAGTTCTTGAAAATGGTGACTATGCCATATTCCAGTCTTTCGGTTCGGTCATTAACTTCCTTTCTGGCATATTCATCGTGATAGTGATGACGGGGCTGGATCAGGATATGATGCAGAAAAACCTTACTTGTCGCACACTGCGTGATGCGCAAAAGGATATGTGCACATACGGCTTTGCCTTCTTGCCTGTCAATGCCTTGTTTCTTTTGCTGGGTGTGATGCTGGTGGGCACTTATAATGCCAGTGGCGTGCCACTTCCTGCCAAACCAGACGAGTTGCTTACAATCTACTGTACAGGTCAGGGTGGTGTGTTGCTTTCTGTATTCGTTCTCGGTATTGTGGCTACGTCGTTCTCTACCGTTGACAGCGCTTTGACAGCGTTGACTACGAGTTTTTGCCTTGACATAATACCAGGTAAGGGTGGAAAGCACAAACGCGGTGTAGTGCATTTCCTGATGACCCTGTTGCTCGCAGTGTGTTGCATATTGTTCCATCAGTGGACAGACATGCCTCTCATAGACATCGTTTATACGCTCGTAGGCTATACCTACGGTCCTCTGCTTGGATTATTCGTCTATGCAATGCTTAACCCGAAGCGAAAACCTCTGACTGTGCTCATACCCTGTTTGTTGTCTCCCGTACTGTGTTATGTCCTCAGTTGGACATCCGAACAGTATTGGAATTATCATTTCGGTTATGAATTGTTGTTAATCAACGGATTATTGACATATATAGGGCTATTCATGAGCAAAAAAGAGTTTTTTTTGCGCTAAAATGCTTTTTTTTATGAAATAACTTGCGCAAGTGAAAACTTTTTAATACTTTTGCACAGAAAAGCGTGTAAATTAATTAACATCTAATAATTAGACAATATTAATGATTGACTCTCAAGACACGACGCTGACCACTGAACAGCAGACAGAAGAAGCTCAGGAAAAGCGTCTTTACGCCTCTAAGGAGGAAGTGCTGGAGCGTGTTAAAGAACTTGCTCAGGGCGACGAAGAAATTAGCAAACCAGAATTGGATCATCTCAAGACGGCTTTCTATTATCTGCTCAATGCCGAGCGCGATGCCGCACAAAAGGCATATATAGCAGATGGTGGTGACCCGATGCAGTATGTGGTGACACCTGATGAAACAGAAGAGGTGTTCAAAGCAGAGATGAACAAGATAAAAGAGCTCCGTCAGGCTGCTTTCCAGAAGGCTGAGGCTGAAAAACAAGCCAACCTCAAGCGTAAACTGGAAATCATAGAGCGTATCAAGGAGCTGACCACAACTCCAGAAGATGCTGCTGCAGGTTTCCAGGAGGTGAAGGCTCTTCAGACAGAATGGCGTGAGATAAAGACCGTACCGGCAGAGAATGCCAGCGAACTTTGGAACAACTATAAACTTGTTCAGGAGCAGTTCTATGACCTGCTGAAGATGAATTTCGAGGCTCGCGAATATGATTTCAAAAAGAATCTGGAGCAGAAGACTGCACTTTGCGAGGCTGCAGAGCGTTTGGCTGATGAGGAAGACGTGGTAAGCGCTTTCCATCAGTTGCAGGATTTGCACAACCAGTATCGTGAAATAGGTCCTGTGGCAAAGGAACTGCGTGATGAGGTGTGGGCACGCTTCAAGGCTGCCAGCACTGTAGTCAACAAACGCCATGCTGACCATTTCGAGGCTATACGCCAGCGTGAGGAAGAGAATTTGGTCAAGAAAAGTGCTTTGTGCGACAAGGTGGAGAGCATCACAACAGACGACTGTACCACTAATGCCGATTGGGACAAGAAAACTCAGGAGGTACTTGATCTGCAGAAAGAATGGAAGACCATCGGCTTTGCACCAAAGTCGATGAATGTTAAGATATTTGAACGCTTCCGCACGGCATGCGACCAGTTCTTTACAGCAAAGAATGATTTCTTTGCCGGCAGACGTGAGCAGTTCCAGGAGAATATCAACAAGAAAGAGGAACTGGTTAAGCGTGCACAGGAGTTGCAGGATAGTACGGAGTGGCGTCAGACTTCTGACAAACTCATCGCACTGCAGAAGGAATGGAAAACCATTGGTATGGTGCCTCGCAAGATAGGCGACCAGTTGTGGAACGATTTCCTCGCAGCCTGCAATAAGTTCTTCGAGGCTCGCAATGCCGCCACCTCTGGTGAGCGTGATGAGCAGCAGGAGAACCTGAAGAAGAAGCAGGGTATCATCGAGCAGCTCAAGGCTCTTGTTGAGGATGCTGCCGAGGATTTGCAGCAGAAGATGCAGACTCTGATAGAGGAGTACAAGCAGATAGGCCATGTTCCATTCAAGGATAAGGATGAACTGTTCCGCCAGTATCACGACACGCTCGACATCCTTTATAAGAAACTGAACAAGTCACGCGCCAACCGCCGTCTGAATGCCTTCAAGGAAGGTCTGCGTGAAGTGGCAAAGCGCGGTGAGGATGCAGTTAGTACGGAGCGTCAGAAGATGCAGCGCCGCTACAATGACATGAAGCAGGAACTGGAGAATTACGAGAATAACCTCAACTTCCTTTCCGTAAGCAGCAAGAAGGGTAACACGCTCGTTGACGAACTTAACCGTAAGGTGGAGAAACTGCGTGATGAACTTGCTCTTATGAAAGAGAAGATAAAGGCTATGAATGAATAATCGTTAAGAATATAGTGGTTAAGTAATTTAAAAAGTAAAAGCCATCCGACTTAAGCAATAGTCTGATGGCTTTATCTTTTTGTGTTTTTTGTACCATACATTATGTATAAGGCAATAGACGACTATCTCAAGAAATATGCTTTCGAGCATTTTGAACCCCTGACGGCATTGTTCGACATGGACGGAGTGCTATACGACTCTATGTGGAACCATGCTTCTTCCTGGAAGGAGAGCATGGAACGCTACGGCATACACATGACTGACATGGATGCTTTCCGCTATGAGGGTATGCGCGGTGTGGAAACCATTCAGGTGTTGGCGAGAGAACAACTCGGCCGCGAGGTCAGCGATGATGAGGCTGCCGAGATGTATCGCTATAAGTCAGAGGTGTATGCCTCCAAAGGAACGGCAGCGATGATTCCCGGCGTGCATCAGTTGCAGGAGACATTGCACCATCATGACATTAAGATTGGCGTGGTTACGGGCAGCGGACAGCCTACGCTTATCAATCGCATATTGACGGATTTTGATGGAATGGTGTCACCCGATATAATGGTCACTGCGCATGATGTGACACAGGGCAAGCCACAGCCCGATCCTTATATTATGGGTATGAAAAAAGCTACGGCGGTGCTGCAGCGTGAGGGCACCTTGCCTGCTGGGGAAACACTGAAACCGTGGCAGACGATGGTGGTGGAGAATGCTCCGCTCGGTGTCCGTGCGGCTGCTGCGGCACGTTGTTTCACCGTAGCTGTGAACACAGGCCCGCTGCCTGACGAGGTACTTGCTGAGGCTGGGGCCGACATTGTTTTCCATACCATGGATGAATTGCGGCAGGCTGTTGAAAAAATTTTATGATATTTTCTTGCACGGTTAATAAATAATGTGTAAATTTGCCAAGGAATTATAAACTTGAATTATCCACTAAAAACAATGATTATGAAAAACCTGTCTAAGAAGATTGCTGCAGTGGCATGCATGGCCGCTGCCATGTTGATGAGTGCGCCAATGCAGGTGAATGCGCAGGTGCCTTCCATTCCGCGTACAAACACTACAAAACCTGCAAAGCCGAAGGCTTCCAACGTTGCTTGGGGCACGGAGTACGACTTCCTCTCCACACGTTACATCACATACGATGACATCAGCGGTTATGACCGTGGGCAGATACGTGTGCTGAAGAACTCTATCTATGCGCGTCACGGACGTATATTCAAGGACAAGCAACTGCGTGAGTATTTCAGCAATCAGAGTTGGTATCGTGGCACGCGCAACGAGATTCCCGCCAAGGAGTTCAATAAGTTTGAGAATGCGAACATCGCTTTCCTCAAGAAATACGAGTAAGCGATGAGTATCATAAGTAAGGCATCGGTGGCACTGACCGTATTGTTTAGTGCCGCCGTTTTTTCTGTTAATGCACAGCAGGGCATCCCAAAGGGTGCGCAGATTCTGATGAAGGTGTATCCCGACTTCGTGAAGGGATACCAAGGTGGCAACCTGCTTTTTGCTGACGGCACAAGGATGCAGTATGACGACGGCCGTGAAAAGTCTTTCGTGCAGAAACTTGACGACAGTGACCCGGAGGATATGTTCGCCTTCAAATACGACCGTCGGTCGTGGACGCCGGAGTATCTGCAGGATGCAGGCCGCAGCCGCTGCGAACCGTTTTTCAAGAAGATGTATGGTGCTACGGAGGCACAGGTAAGGGCAAAGCTCGTCAATGTACCGTGGTTTGGCGACAAAGTGCTGTTCACTACAGTCAATGGTGCCGCCGACAGTCTGCGTGCCGTGGCGGCGGAGCTGGCTAAGCATCCGGAGTTTCGCTCTTATCTGAAGTCGTCTGGTTCGTTCTATTGGCGCAAGGTGCGCGGTGCCAACCGCCTCAGTGCCCATTCCTACGGCATGACCATCGACATCGGTGTGGCAAAGAGCGACTACTGGCTATGGAAGAATCCCGGAAAGGGCGAGACGGCAAAGATTGTCTATGCCAACAGAATACCTCATGAGATAGTCCTGATTTTCGAGAAACACGGCTTTATCTGGGGTGGCCGCTGGTATCACTATGACACCATGCACTTCGAGTTCCGTCCGGAGATACTTGCCGCCAACCCGTGATAGAATTAAATCTTCCCCTTTCACCTCTCCCCTTTCACCTCTCACCTCTCACTTTTCACCTTTCACTTTTCCCCTTTCCCATTTCACCTTTCACTTTTCACCTTATTTCAGCAGTATGCTCTTTACTACTGTGGCAGAAGCACCTGTGCTTCCCGTATGCTGCAGATGGAAGCCACGGTAACTGTTGGGGTGCGCCATCTGTGCTGAGAGCACTTGTTCGGTGCCCGCCTGCGTCACTGTCGCCTTGAGAATGTCACCTTTCGTCTGCAGGCTTACCGTGCAGCCACGTTTGAAAAGGTCGCAGCGTTCCGGTTGACTGATGCGTGTTATCGTGCCGTTCTGATACTCTACAAGGTATGTCTCCACGGCATGGTCGTAGTCGGGAGTGCGTATGAAACGCACGCCGTAGCCTGTCAAACTGCGTGTGTCGAAACAGATGCAGATGTCGAGATACTGTCCAGTGGCAGAGCCGAAACCTTGTCCCGGTCCCTTGCAGGGGTCGAGGGTGACGGTGGCAGAGCGTTCACCTGTCCCACCGGGATTCTCCGTGAACATCAGTCTGGCGCCCTTCTGCAACTGTACCAGTCCCCATGAACCTTCTGCGCCGTCAATTCCCTCGGCATATCCCCATGCAGCACGTGTGGTGTCTGGTTGCCAGGGATATTCCATGGTATCTGACGGCTTGTAACAGTCCACCGTCCATTGTCCCGGAATGATACGCGGCTGCGACTGCAAGGCAAAAGGCGGCAGACTCACCGGTAATGGTTCGGTGGGTGTGGGCACGTCGAGAGCCTTGCCGTTCAGTGTGCAGTCAGTCATGACACAGTAGTGGCGTGGGTCAGGACGCTTGTCCCATTCTATTCGCAGTTGTGGGTCATCGCTCGTCCAGCGGCAGCGCTCCATGGTGACGGGACCGCTGACCTTGGTGAGGTACTGCGTGCCGTGGGTCTTGGAGTGGATGTCACAGTCATAGAAACGCACTCCAATCTTTCTGTCCGTTGTATAGAATGGCTTGCTGGAGAAGAAAGTGAAACGGCAACGGTTGTATGTGCCAGTGCCGCTCAGGGCATCGTCGGTGCATTCAAAATAGCAGTCGTCATAGGTGGTGTGTGGCGCACCTACAAACGGGCAGAGATTAAGTCGGGAGATGAACTGGCAGCATTTGAAGCTGAAGTCGTCACCCTGGCAGATGGCTATCTGTGCCTGCACTATGGCCTGCTTGCGACGTGCGCGGTTCTTGCTGGCATCGCGCTGATAAACAAGGTCCACATTGCAATAGTTTCCAAAGGTGATGTTTTCCGCCCTGACGTGCGAGCCCTTCCAAAGAAACATGGTGAAGTTGCCGTCCGCCCCCTGTGTCTGTCCTCTGTTCACAGCTAGTACCACATCGTCAGGTTTGTCACCCAGTCCCACTATTGCCACGTTGCTCAGTTCCACCTCCATTGCAAACGGAGTGGTGCCTGTACGCGGACGGCGTACGTCAGTGTCGTCAGGATTGTCGAGCCAATACACCGACGGCTCTATGTATATTGTCCTCTGGGTATTGTTGTTCGTGCGCTCGGCAAATCGCAGTGCCTCGCCCACGCTGTGGAAGGTGAAAGTACGCTCGCTGGTTTTCTTTCTGTCACTTACGTAGAGAACAGTAGAACCGGACACCATTTTTCGTCCTTCATACACAAAGCGAGTCTGGCCTGTCACCGTCATGGCGAAGGCATATAAAAACATGAAAATAAGAGAATAACGCATATTGAATGTTGTCTGTAGGTTGGTATTTTTGTGCAAAGTTACGAAATTAAAGATAAACAAGCAAAGAAAAATGCCGTTATTTATAATTTAATTCAGAAAAAACTTTGTCAATTCAAAAAAAAGTAGTACCTTTGCACCGCAAAAATTGCAAACATGTCTCAACAAGTGATTGTTGGCATGTAAATTTATTACATTATTAATATTAATTATTCATTCACAAATGATGAATCATTACGAAACCGTTTTCATTCTGACTCCCGTTTTGTCTGATGACCAGGCAAAGGAAACGGTCGCTAAGTTCACAAAGGTTCTCAAGGACAATGGTGCCGAGATTCTGAACGAGGAGGCTTGGGGACTCAAGAAGATGGCTTATGCTATTGACAAGAAGTCAACAGGTTTCTACAACCTCGTTGAGTTCAAGGCTGAGCCTGAAGTTATCGCTACTCTCGAAACTGCTTACCGACGTGACGAGAAAGTTATTCGTTTCATGACTGTCAAGCTTGACAAGTACGCTTCTGCATACGCAGAGAAGCGCCGCAATAAGCTTGCAAACAAAGAGGAGGCATAAACCATGGCAGAGAACAACACAGAAATCCGTTATCTCAACGCACCGGCTATTGACACCCGTAAGAAGAAGTATTGCCGTTTCAAGAAGAGCGGCATAAAGTATATCGACTACAAGGATCCTGAGTTCCTGAAGAAGTTCCTTAACGAGCAGGGCAAGATTCTTCCACGTCGTATCACTGGAACATCTCTGAAGTATCAGCGCCGTGTGGCACAGGCTGTTAAGCGTGCCCGCCAGATAGCACTGCTTCCATACGTAACCGATTTGATGAAGTAAACTAAAAAGGAGGATTACACACATGGAAATTATACTGAAAGAAGACATCATCGGTCTTGGATACAAGAACGATATAGTAAATGTTAAGTCTGGTTACGGACGTAACTACCTCATCCCAACAGGCAAGGCTGTCATCGCCTCTCCATCTGCAAAGAAGATTCTCGCTGAGAACCTCAAGCAGCAGGCTCACAAGCTCGCAGCTATTCTCGCTGCAGCTGAGAAGGAGGCTGAGAAGCTCAACGGCATATCTGTTGAGGTAGAGGCAAAGGTATCTGCCACTGGCGTACTCTATGGCTCTGTAACTTCAGCTACCGTTGCTGAGGAACTGGCTAAGAAGGGTATCGAGGTAGATCGCAAGCGCATCATCATGAAGGACATCAAGACCGTTGGCGAGTATGCCGCTACCGTTGTGTTCCACAAGGAAGTTAAGGTTGAGATTCCTGTAACAGTGCTTGCAGAGGGTAACAGCGCAGCCAACGTGGCTCCTGTAGCAGAAGAAGCCGCTCCAGTTGAGGAGGCTGCTCCAGCAGTGGAGGAAGCACCTGCAGCTGAAGAAGAAGCATAAAGCATCTCCCTTCGTTCTATGAGTGAACGAAGAGTAAAAGGTGAAGAATTTAAATTACAAACAGACTGATAAGTGTTTCAGAAAGGGGGTAACTTAAATTCTTCACTTTTTGTTTTTACTTGGGTACCAAAACTACTATTAACATAACATAATCAATTATGAAAGCATTTGTATTCCCTGGTCAGGGAGCCCAGTTCACAGGTATGGGCAAAGACCTTTACGACACTAACCCGAAAGCAAAGGAATTATTTGACAAAGCAAACGAAATTCTCGGTTTCGAGATTACGAAGATAATGTTTGAGGGTACTGCAGAAGAACTGAAGCAGACTAAGGTTACACAGCCTGCCGTTTTCCTCCACTCTGTCATTTCTGCCATCTGCCTTGGCGACCAGTTCGACGCTGAGATGACTGCAGGCCACTCTCTGGGTGAGTTCTCTGCACTCGTGGCAGCAGGTGCACTGTCTTTTGAGGACGGTTTGCGCCTTGTGTCAAAGCGTGCCATGGCTATGCAGAAGGCATGTGAGGCAGCACCATCTACCATGGCTGCCATCATCGCTCTGCCCGACGAGAAGATTGAGGAAGTATGTGCAGAGGTATCATCAGAGGGCAACATCGTGGTGCCTGCAAACTATAACTGCCCAGGCCAGCTCGTAATCTCTGGCAACATCGACGCAGTGAACGCTGCTTGCGAGAAACTGAAGGAGGCTGGTGCAAAGCGTGCTCTCGTGCTGCCAGTAGGCGGTGCCTTCCACTCACCACTGATGCAGCCGGCCAAGGATGAACTTCAGGCTGCTATCGAGGCTACAGAGTTCAGCAATCCACGCATCCCTGTATATCAGAATGTAGATGCAAAGGCACATACCGATGCCGCAGAGATTAAGCAGAACCTCATTGCGCAGCTCACCGCTCCAGTGAAATGGACATACGAAGTGCAGCAGATGATGAAAGACGGTGCCACCGATTTCGTAGAGTGCGGACCGGGCAAGGCTCTGCAGGGCATGATACTCAAGATTGCCAAGGGCGTGGAGGGTATCACCATCAGCGGAATAAACTAAGCTATGCTTGCATAGGAGTTAAGGGGAGTTATTGCGGCTTCCAGCCGCGATAACTCCCTTTAACTCCCCTTTACTCCTATGCAAGCATAGCTTGCAAAAAAATAAAAATCTTGTTTTCTTGTAGATTTTGCCATTTTTTTTGTAACTTTGTACTTCAATAAACAATTAATCTACAACAATGCGTCTTTTCATTATATCAACAATCGTTTTTCTATACAGTGCCGTGTCAATGGCGCAAAACAACACAGACAAGCCCAAAGCAAATGAAATAGGTTTCGCAAAACACTTTGCTGAAGATTACCTCGCTTCTCACGGAATTAACGTTGGGGGCTTCGATTTTTCATTGGAAGAATATACAGACCGTCTGTTTTTCTTTAATGACATGCGTGCCAACACCTTTATCCTCATAGCCAGAGAGAAGTATGAAGACCTGCTGAACGACAGGGTCCTTGCTTTCTCTGTCGGCGTGCCACATTCCAAAGCACGCGACACGGAAACATTCATGCACCTATACAGTTACTACGATACGCTGATAAGCGACATGGCAAGCGGCAAATTACCCAAAGAAGACAAGCAACAGGTGCCATCGCTGAGAATAAGTCCGATGCTTTATACTATACGTTGGATTCAGTTAAGGCTCAAGGGAAAGTGCGTCGGACAAAAAGAAGATGTCCTATATGGATGTGGCCCTGTTGCCATAGCCCAGCTGATGAGGTATTATGAATGGCCCCAAAAGACGACAGGCTCGTTCAACTTTACAGACAAGTCAAACCAGACACAGAATGTCAATATTGACGGCATACCCATAGAATGGAGCAAGATACCGAACCATATATTATGGGACATCCACAGGACAAAGGAAACAGACAGACTGATGGAGATTGTAGGCAAGTCAGTAAATGCGAATTACGGTTATAAATGGACATCTTCGAATACCCATGATTTCAAAAAGGCGTTGACAGAACATTTCGGATATTCTCCCGGAATGTTCCTCGTAGATAAAAGAACAGATGAATCAACAATCATCAAGCTAATACGTGAAGACCTCAAAGCCGGCAAACCATGCATACTCAGCGGTGGGCATCACGTCTTTGTTTGTGACGGAGCCTATGAAGACTTCCTGCATATCAACATGGGATGGGGCGGCTCGTATGACGGATGGTATCGTTTTCCAATAGTGAGGACGTCAACGAGCAACTATTCTTTCTTTGACACTGCCTTGCTCAACATCGTGCCACTGCAGGACGGCGGGCTTACGAAAAATGTGACAGTGGAAACACCGGGAACGCTGTCAACTATGCTGACCGAAGAAGAGTGTGCTGGCATTTCCAACCTCACGGTAAAGGGCAGACTGAACGGCGCAGACATAAGAATAATCAGGAGAATGGCAGGCGCTGTCGAATCATGCGACTTGTTTTCGTGGAAAGGAATACTCTCAAGTCTTGACATCAGGGATGCAGAGATAGTCAGCGATACCATACCTTTTGTCTGCAGCGACTCAAGGTATTATGACTACTGCAAAAGAACCACGAAGGACAATATCGAAACCATGATGTTTGCACAATGCGAAAACTTGAAACACCTATACCTGCCTACAAACACACTGAGGATAGGCTATTCCGCTTTCGCAGGTTGCCAGAACCTTAAGGAGATAACCATGCCCTCAATGTCGATGGGCACCTACTCAGGCGCAAACATCTATCACAGAGCAAGCACATTTGATGACAGTTCTCTGGAGAAAGTCAGGGTGTGTTCAGACTCTCCATTCTTAAAGCAAAAAGAAGAGGTGGAAGCCGACAAGAAATTGTTTGAAAGATGGCCACAATCGCTGACCATGGAGACAGACGACACCCTTGAAACGTATGCCGCGGCAAGAAAAAAGTATCTGGAACGTCGTGGCTTGACTGATGTCACCACATCGCCAGAGGCGGAAACACAAAAGAAGAAGCAGAAGAAAACTTCAGAACACGACCTTAGTGCTTATCCATACGGTTCAAAGGTTATCAGCCGCTACAAGATGGTGAAAGGAAAAAAGGTACTGATAAGCAGAAAAGTCGTGCCCGTAGAGCAATGATTTGTCCCTATCACTCCTCTATCACTCCCTTTAACTCCTGAATAAATAACCAGAAATAGCCTAAAAAAGAAAGAAAAAGGCTGTTTTCTTGTGAATTTTGAAAAATATTAGTAACTTTGCATCGATAATTGGATAAATAAGCAATTATACCAATGTTATTCTATAATTTAACCTAAAAAACAAATGAACAAGATTCTTTTTATGTTCTCCATGGCTGCTGTGCTTATGGGAATGACTGCTTGCGGAAACAAGAGCAATGCTGACGCTTCTGCAGAGAACTCAGACGAGAGCCCTGCCATGAAGCTGCTTAACAGTGTGGAATTCAGTGAAGAGGGTTTGGTAAGCATGATCAAGACTCCTGCAGACCAGCCTCTGTCTGACGATGAGTATGAGGCTCTCTGGCTGGCATACTCTAAGGTGCCTATCAACCAGGGCAAACTCGAACTGGATGCCAATCCTATCGGCAAGGCAAGAAGCACCATCATGAAGGACCACAAGCGTCCTGCCAACGCTTCTGCCATTCAGGAGAAACTCCTCACCAACCCATCACCACAGGTACGTGGCATGGCTATGGGACAGTTCTCTTCTCTCTTCGGACTCTCTAAGGAGAATGTGGCAAAGCTCACCAGCATCCTTGCTGAGGAGAAAGACCCATTCGTAATCAAGGAGGGCGTAAGAGCTCTGTCTAACGAACTGAAGAAGGAGGAGGCAGCAAAGTTCGTCCTCGGACAGGTAAAGAGCGACAACAAGAACATCCGTCAGGTTGTGGCATACGCAGTAGGTAACTACTGGAGCATCGGCGTACCAGGTGTTACAGACGCTGCCAAGACCCTTATTGCCGACAAGGACGAGGACGTTCGCGGCGCTATGCTCGGCCATGTAGGTAAGCTGGAGGATGAGTCATTCATTCCTGAGCTGGTTAAGGTGCTCAACGACGACAAGCAGTATAAATTACATGACGAGTGCATGAACAGCCTCTATAAGCTGTGGTATGACTTCCCATTCCACAAGCACACCAGCAAGGCTGCTTACGATGCCACCATCGCATACCTCTCAAAGAAGCCACGCACAGAGAACGTTCCAGCATGGAACTCTGTTGGCGAGCTGCGCACACAGGCAGAGAGCTCTTTCGGTGCATGGAAGGCAAAGGCAACATACTTCAAGGTTGACGAGTACATCAAGCTGATGACCGACATCGCTACCGATGCCAACGCCAACTGGCTGGGCCGTTCTGGTGCCATCGACGTTATCGAGAAGCTCGGCACCAAGGCTGACCTTGAGAAGGTTCAGAGCGCTGTCAAGGCTAACACTGCCGACAAGAAGCAGAACCTCGTGCTCAGCGCACTTGAGAGAAAGCTGAAGAAATAAGACATCAACTCTTGCAAGATGTGCTTGCAAGATGTTTGGGAAGTGATAATGGAGTAGATTTCCAAAAGAAAATAAAAAAGAGAAAGATAAAAGATAAATGTCTTTTATCTTTCTCTTTTTTTTAGGAGTTAAGAGGAGTTAGAAGCCCCACCTGGTCCCTCAATGGCCTTTACACCCCCTCCGCTTCGCTTCTCCCCCGTTTCGCGGGGGAGAGCAACCCCAGTAGGGAGGATAATACATTTGCTCATTCATACAGTCAAATACATATGTCCCTATCACTCCCTTATCACTCCATTTCTACTCCTTTTAACTCCTAAATAAGTAAACGTAATGTCCTTTAACTCCTCAGCGGGTGAAAGCCGCGATAACTCCCCTTGACTCCCTTTAACTCCTAAAAGATGAGAAAGTTAATTTGATTATACAATGTGGTGTCCATAATTGACAAAAAAGTTGTTATGTCGTCCTTTTCCTGACATTTTGATATCTATATTTCTTCATCCTCAGACATCAAAATAGAGAGGCGATGATGATGCTTTTCGGGTCGCTGGAGCGTTTTTTCAGTATATTTTCATGAGATTATCATGCCTTTTCAGTAAAAGCATAGCTTTTACACTGTCATAAGGCATCTTTTACACTGTAATTAGGTAGCTTTTACAGCGTAAAACGATAGCTTTTACCGTGCAAAAGCTATGCTTTCAGAAAACCCTTTATTGAATATCAGACAGTTGCAACGCAAGAATCCTTGCGATAAAATCGTCCACCAGACTTTTATTTTCAAATATCGCAAGGAAATCGTGGTGGCAAAAATCAAAGTGTAAGCAAAAAAGCAATATCAATGACAAAATGTCAATTGGTTGTGTAATATACAGAGGTGGTTCAAATAGGTTTTGCGGTCACCTTATTTGTGTTAAAAAATGATAATCTTTTTTAAAATGCAGTACCCTTATACGTACGAATAGACAATTATTTGTACTTTTGTAAGTATGAATAAGATGATGCCAAATAGACTGAAGACGGCAAGGCAATCAAAAGGATTGTCTATGGATAAGCTTGTAAGCAAGATGGGAGGGATTGTAAGCAAGATGTATATATCTGAAATTGAACGTGGAGTGTATAATCCTTCGCAGGAGGCACTTGCGGCTATTGCCCAAGTGTGCGGCGTGCCAGTGTCTTACTTCTACAAACAAGACTATGCAGACAGCGGTTTCGTTTTTCGTGTTAAGGGAGGTGTACCAGCACATAAAACGAAGCAAATCGAAGCGAAACTGAAGATAGACATAGAAAGATACTTTGAGCAGGAAGATACATTCGTAATTGAAAGAACAGAGTTTGTAAATCCACTCAAGGATTTCCCCGTCAGTTCATATGATGATGCAGATGAGGCTGCGGCAATGCTTCGCAAATGCTGGGAGATAGGTTCGCAGCCCATTCATTCGGTTTATGAATTGTTGCAGGAGAAAGGGGTGGTAATAATAGAAGTGCCTATTGATTGCAAGGATTTAGATGGAACGTCAACAATGGTGAATGGCAAGGTGCCGGTAATCATCATAAACACTAATGCTGATGTCACGAATGAGCGCAAGCGTTTCACTGCGCTTCATGAGTTGGCGCACCTGATGCTTCGCTTTGCGCCAGCGCCGAAAGATGCAGAACCTATCATAGTGGAGCATCCCTTTGGAAAAGTCACCCTCAAGGTTCCAGATGAAGAGCGATTGTGCAACCATTTTGCCGGTGCCATGCTGATACAGAAAGAGAGCATAAGGCGCAGGCTTGGCAACAGCAGGAAGGACATAACCCTGCCGGAGTTGATAAGCATAAAGAACATGTATGGCATAAGCATTGCCTCGCAGGTTCACAGGGCACACGACCTCGCCATCATCTCAGATAGGGTATATAATAAATGGTATGATGACACGATAAAGCTAAACTATATGGAAGAAGGGTGGGGCAGATACCCCATAGACGAAATAGCTGACAGGCATGAGTTGCTGGAAGAGAGAATGAAAATGGAATATCAAAATAACTAATAAATAAAAGAGACTATGAAACAATATCAAGAACTGACAGGGTTATATCCCCTGAGTAAAACACTTCGGTTTGAGCTGAAGCCAGTAGGAAGAACACTTGACAATATCGAGCGTAAGGGCATCATAGCAAACGATGAGAAACGTGCAGAAGAGTACAAGAAAGTAAAAACAATGCTTGATGAGTATCATAAGACATTCATTAAAATGTGTTTGAGAAAATGTAAATTAAAAACAGATTCTGATGGCAATTATGATTCTCTTGAAGAATATATGGTTTATGCTTCGAAAACCAATAGAAACAATAATGACAATGAAATACTAGATACTATTCGCAAGAATTTGCGCAGTCAGATTGTGAAGTGTTTTGAAGAAGGCGGTTCGTATCCCGAGTTATTCAAAAAGGAGATGATACAGGAACATCTGCCAGCTTTCCTAACGGATGATAAGGACAAGCAGACAGTGGAACATTTTAATAAGTTTACGACTTATTTCAAGGGCTTTTATGAGAACAGAAAGAATATGTACTCAGCGGAAGATAAATCTACGGCCATAGCATATAGATTAATTCATGAGAATCTTCCTACGTTTATAGACAACATGAAGGCTTTTAAAAAGATTGCGGAAAGCTCTGTTGTTGATAAATTTGAGGAAATAACGAAATCGTTTGAGTTATACCTTAATGTCAGTAACATTGAGGAGATGTTTCGTTTGGATTACTTTGCTGACACACTTACTCAGGAAGATATAGAGGTCTATAACAAAGTAATAGGAGGCATTAATGAATACGTTAATCTTCATAATCAGAAGTCAGAACGTGATGCTCGTTTGCCGTTACTGAAACCATTGTACAAGATGATATTGAGTGACAGGGTTAAGTTATCTTGGTTGCCTGAGGAATTTACCAGTGATGAAGACATGATAAATGCAATAAAGGAAATGCATGATGTCTTGAATGATATACTGGTAGGGGATTCCGATAACAGTCTGCGCTCGTTGTTGCAAAACATTGCAAGTTACGATACATCGAAAATATACATATCAAATGATTTGGGATTGACGGATATATCTCAACAGTTGTTCGGACGTTATGATGTATATACTGCATCCATAAAGAATGAACTGCGTTTGCAGGCTGCACCTACGCCAAAAGAGAAACGTGAGCCAGAATTGTATGAGAAGAGGATAGACACCTTGTTTAAGTCTGCAAAGAGTTTTAGTTTGGCATATCTTAATAGCCTTGTGGATTCAGACAAGAAGGTGGAAGACTATTTTGCACGAATGGGAGCGTATGACCGTGATGGTGAGCAGAGAATAAATCTGTTTACTCAATTAGAAATGGCATATATCTCTGCATCAGATGTGTTGTCAGGGAAGCACAGTAATTTGAATCAGTCAGATGAAGATATAGAGGTCATTAAGAATCTGATGGACATATATAAGTCAATACAGCACTTCGTGAAGCCGTTACTTGGCAGTGGCGACGAGGTGGAAAAAGACAATGTGTTTGATTCAAGTTTGCATGCCGTATGGGATGCATTGAGCATCGTGACACCTTTATATAATAAAGTACGAAACTGGCTTACACGTAAACCATATAGTACAGAGAAAATAAAAATTAATTTTGAGAATCCACAGTTGCTTGGCGGATGGGACGTAAATAAAGAGAAGGACTGTTCTGCCGTTTTGCTTATGCGAAATGGTAAATATTATCTCGCAATAATGGATAAAGAGTCGAAGCAGTCTTTTGCATCATCATTGCCAAGCGATGGGGAATGTTATGACAAAATTGACTACAAACTTTTACCTGGTGCTAACAAAATGTTGCCAAAGGTATTCTTCTCGAATTCAAGGATAGACTATTTCGCTCCTTCTGAAGCATTGCTTGAGGCATATAGAAAAGGAACGCATAAAAAAGGAAAAGATTTTAGTCTTAAAGACTGTCATCGTCTTATAGACTTCTTTAAGCAGTCTATTGCAAAACATGAGGATTGGAGTAAATTCCCATTCTCGTTCTCTAATACCGATAAGTATGAGGATATAAGTGGATTCTATAGAGAGGTAGAACAACAGGGATATATGTTGGGTTATAGAAAAGTGTCTGTAGATTATATTAATAGACTTGTTGATGAAGGCAAAATATATCTATTTGAGATATGGAATAAAGACTTCTCAAAGTATAGTCACGGTACACCTAACATGCAAACATTGTATTGGAAATCGCTCTTCACAGAACAGAATCTTGCTGATGTTATATATAAGCTAAATGGTGAGGCTGAGATATTTTATCGTAAAAGGAGTCTTGACATTGGAAAGACTACTATACATCCAGCCAACAGGGCTATACCAAACAAGAATGAAAAGAATGAACGAAAAGAAAGTGTTTTCGACTATGATATTATCAAAGACCGCAGATATACAGTTGACAAGTTCCAGTTTCATGTGCCTATTACAATGAATTTCAAGGCAACAGGTGCTAATAATATCAATTCTGACGTTCAAGATATCATTCGTAATGGAGGTGTCAAACATATCATCGGTATAGATCGTGGTGAGCGTCACTTGTTGTATCTCTCGCTCATTGACCTCAAAGGAAACATTGTTAAGCAGATGACGCTTAATGATATTGGCAAAACGAACTATAAGGAACTACTTGCATCGCGAGAAGGAGACCGCATGGAGGCAAGGAAAAACTGGAAGAAACTGGAAAACATAAAAGACTTGAAGAGCGGCTATTTGAGTCAGGTGGTGCATGTTATTTCAAAGATGATGGTTGAATATCAGGCGATTGTCGTTCTTGAAGACTTGAATATGGGCTTTATGCGTGGACGTCAGAAAATAGAACGTCAGGTTTATGAAAACTTTGAGAGGGCTTTGATTGAAAAACTCAATTATTATGTTGACAAGCAAAAGTCGCATAATGATGCCGGAGGTGTGATGCATGCATATCAGCTTACGAGCAAGTTTGAGAGTTTCAAGAAACTTGGCAAGCAAAGTGGATGTTTGTTCTATATTCCAGCATGGAACACAAGTAAGATGGACCCAGTTACTGGTTTTGTCAATATGCTGGACACTCGTTATGAGAACTCAGATAAAGCACGCAATTTCTTTTCAAGATTTGACAGCATTCGCTATAATGCTACGAAAGACTGGTTTGAGTTTGAACTCGATTATAACAACTTCAATGAGTCAAGGGAGAAAACGAAAGGTACTCGCACGAGGTGGACTCTCTGCACTTATGGTACGCGTGTAAAGACATTCCGTGATCCTGAAAAACTTAATCAGTGGGCTAATAAGCCAGTAAACTTGACAGAAGAATTCAAGAAAGTTTTTGCAGACGCAGAAATTGACATAAACGGAAACTTGAAAGAATCAATTTGTCAGTTAAAGGACAAGAAAGTATTAGAACCACTTATGGGACTTATGAAACTATTGTTGCAGATGCGTAATAGTATAACCAATACTGAAGTGGATTATATGCTTTCTCCTGTTGCAGACGACAATGGACATTTCTATGATAGTCGTGAACAGATAGACGGTCTTCCTGACAATGCAGATGCCAATGGTGCATATAACATAGCCCGAAAAGGCTTGTGGGTAATGCAGCAGATAAAAGAAACAGAGTCGGGTGAGAAACCAAGGCTCGCTATTACAAACAAGGAGTGGTTGCAGTTTGCACAGCAGAAACCTTATCTGAATGATTGATTACATTTCCATATCTACACTTAATGATTTCATCTTTTGTCCGTACTCCATATACCTGCACAATGTGTATATGGAGACGGATGAAACGATGTATCATGCCACGCCTCAGACAAAAGGGAAACTGGCACATGAAGGCATAGACCAGAAAAAAGCCAGCAATCGTGCGGACGATATACTTGCATTGTCAGTATATTCCGAGAAGTATGGCATAATGGGAAAGATCGATTTATACAAGAGAAAGGAAAAGAAACTAATAGAAAGAAAGAATCAGTTAAAGAAGATATTTCGAGGGCAGCTGTATCAGTTGTGGGGGCAAATGGTCTGTATGCAGGAGATGGGATATGAAATAGAATCCCTGGCGTTTTATGAGATGTCAACCAATAAGATGATACCTGTGGAAATGCCTGAAGAACGAGATTTGCAGGAATTGCGTGACTTCATCAAACGCTTCCGTGAGTACAACCCGGACAGCACTCCTTTTACCATAAACCCAAATAAATGCAGACACTGCATTTATAGCAATCTGTGTGACAAAACAACCGAAGAGAATGTTTACACATAAGGACATAGAATACCGTACGATTTATGTCATCAACTGCGTACATGAAAGAAGTTTGCGGGTAAGCAACGGTGAACTCCTTTTAGAAGAACAAGTTGAAAATAGTGACAAAACCAAGACCTTGACCAAACTTCCATTTCAGAAGATTCTGGCGGTTTTTGTCATTGGGCATATACGTGTAACGACACCGTTGATAGAAAAATGTCAGAAACATGGTGTTGCGTTAGTCGTTATGAAACCTTCTCTGCGGCCAGTGTTTTATTGGGCGAACTCAGCAGAAGCCAATTATTTGTTGCATGAGCGCCAGTATAAGTTTGACAAGAATGACATTACTATAGGAAAAGTCATTATTCGGAATAAGATAGAAAATCAGTTAAAGGCATTGAAGGATACGCGGTGTAAAGACGAACTGATGACAGAAGCATGTAAGACACTTCAAAGTTGTATAGACACTTTGCCTGATGTTGACAACTATGATTCGTTAATGGGTATTGAAGGCGTGGCTGCGAAATCATATTTCAAGGCACTCTTCCAGGATTATAATTGGCAACAAAGACGGCCAAGAACCAAGTGCGATGTAATGAATGTTACGCTCGACATAGGCTATACGATGCTGTTTAATTATATAGAGTGTTTCTTGCGTATGTTTGGTTTTGACCTATATGTAGGTGTATTCCATAGAATGTGGTTCAAACGTAAGTCGTTAGTATGCGATATTATGGAACCATTCAGACCAATTATAGATAAAGCAGTACGCAAAGCATGGAACAGAAAACAATTTGCGGAGAGTGATTTCATTCTGCAAAAGTCAGAATATAAGTTGAAGTACGAACATAATCCGGAATACAGCAAAGTCTTTTTTGATGCCCTGATAGCATATAAGACGGAGACCTTTAAATATATACAGGCATATTATCGATGTTTTATGGGATGTAAGTCGGTAAGTGCATATCCATCATTCCGCATTTGACATGTTAGTGATAAGTTATGATATCAGCAATGACAAATTGCGCACCAAGTTTTCTAAAATGCTTACGAAGCATGGCGCAATACGACTTCAGTTTTCTGTTTATGAAGTTAATAACACCAATGGGATAATGAATAATCTTCTTGCAATGATAGAAGATGTATTTGCCAAACAGTTTGATGGTGGTGACAGCGTTATTATATTTGATGTAGCAGAGGTGAAACTGAAGAAATATGGTAATGCACTGCATAGGGATACAGATATCGTTTATTTCTGATTTGCAAACCTCGGTCTCTACATTTATTGATGCTTGAACATAAGTGTTTGAAATGGTGTGTGTTGTGACAAGAATCCATTGCGCTGTTTTATATGCCCCTCTTAAATTAATAAAAAAAATGAATCCATAAACTATTGCATATATGGAATTTAATTAGTAATTTTGCAAAGTGAAGGCTATAAGCCTTATTTAATTTCTACTATTGTAGATTTGCAGGATTCAGTAATGCAGATGCGTAGGCTATAAGCCTTATTTAATTTCTACTATTGTAGATCTCTTGCAGTTTGGATTTACCATACTGGGCTATAAGCCTTATTTAATTTCTACTATTGTAGATACGTAAGGTAGAGGTCTGAGCCTGATACGGCTATAAGCCTTATTTAATTTCTACTATTGTAGATTATATACATTAAGCAGCTGATGTCTTGCAGGCTATAAGCCTTATTTAATTTCTACTATTGTAGATACTGGTCAATGAGTGATTTAACAACCTTCGGCTATAAGCCTTATTTAATTTCTACTATTGTAGATTTAATAATCAGTAAAGCCGCGCCAATCGGCTATAAGCCTTATTTAATTTCTACTATTGTAGATCAACTTTCTCGTTAAAATACTGCGGCAGGCTATAAGCCTTATTTAATTTCTACTATTGTAGATACATTTGATTAATGCAACAACAAATCAAGGCTATAAGCCTTATTTAATTTCTACTATTGTAGATGCTCGCTAATGTTGGTGACCTATACGAGCGGCTATAAGCCTTATTTAATTTCTACTATTGTAGATGATCGCACCTGACCATGGAGACTCCAGGGGCTATAAGCCTTATTTAATTTCTACTATTGTAGATGATGTTTCCGGTGGTCTTGGTATCAAGTGGCTATAAGCCTTATTTAATTTCTACTATTGTAGATTTATGCATTACGTTCATCAAGTTAAGAAGGCTATAAGCCTTATTTAATTTCTACTATTGTAGATTACATAGTTAGTCAAGACGCTCGTTTTCGGCTATAGCTAAATTCATTTCTACTTAATATTAAAATGAGAAAATTTGAGAATGGCCATGTTGTTCAATGTAATTACGCCAGCAATAAGTAAGCACCTCATATATATGTAAGAGTGGAGAACAGAAAGAAGATGCAACTGCCGGGAAAATCTCGGCAGTTGTTTCCAAAATGGAAATAGTTCATCAGGAAGGTTAGTGAGGATAAATGATACAGTCAAATACACATGTCTCTATCACTCCTCTATCACTCCTCTATCACTCCTCTATCACTCCTCTATCACTCCCTTTTCACTCCACCATCACTCCTCTATCACTCCTCTATCACTCCCTTATCACTCCACCATTACTCCCTCGTCACTCCACCATCACTCCCCCCAAACAACAAAAAAACACCCCGGCAGTTGTGCCGAGGTGTATTCGTGATATTATTTCTGTAATCAGGATGTCTTACACGAGATGTGAGATGAGGTCCTCGCGGTCACCTGGCAGATAGTCGATGACAGGAATCTCAATCATAGTGTAGCAGCCTGGCTGCTGCTTCAGTGAGGCACGAGCCACGTTGACAAGTACCTGTGCTGTGAGGGCAGGGTTGTTGATCTTCATGTTGAACTCGAAGAGCTGGTTGTGGGTCTTGCCACTGACACCCTTGCGAGTGAGGTTTACGCCGTGACCTACATCGTTGAGGGCGTCAACAGACTCTACCTGGAAGACGTGTGTCTCGTCGCTGGCGAAGTATGGGTCAGCCTTGATGGCCTTTGTTACCTCTTCGAGGTTTGCACCGTCCTCAAGCTCTACATATACCATGCGGCGGTGTATGCCCTCGCCTACAGGGATGGTCATTGACAGAGCATCCTTCACACCGGCTTTAGAACGAACGCAGACAGAGTGTCCCATAGAACGGCCTGGGCCGAAGTTGGTGTATGACAGTCCCTTTGGTGCCAGTGACTGCATCAGTGTGCGGACGATAGAGTCTGAACCTGGATCCCATCCGGCAGCGATGACGGCAACGGTGCCGTTCTTCTGTGCTATGGGTGTGAGTGCGCGGCGATAATCCACGATAGAGGTGTGGATGTCGAAAGAATCGACGGTGTTGATGCCCATGGCGAGAATCTTCTCGGCATACTCCTGACATGAACGTGTAGGAGTGGCGAGGATTGCCACGTCAACGTCCTTGAGTTCGGCGATGTCCTTGACAACGTCATACTGTGCCAGCTCTGCTGGCTTGTTCTCTGCGCCGGCGCGGCGCACTACTCCTGCAATCTCGAAATCTTCTGCTGCTTCGAGAGCTTCGATGGCAAATTTGCCGATGTTGCCGTAACCTACTACGGCTGCTCTGATTTTTTTCATTGTGTTATTGGTTGTTTTATTTGTTATTTTCGTTGTGTCTCTATATCAATATCTCGTTATAACGCTTTGCTTTGTTTAATTAATTCTTGAAACTGTGTATCGGTGCCGGTATGCGTCCTATGCGGTTGACGAAGCGTTCGCAGCCGAATGTGTTTACTGGCATTATCGGAGCATATCCGAGCAGGCCGCCGAACTCTACCGTATCGCCCACCTTCTTGCCTATCACTGGTATGATACGCACGGCAGTGGTCTTTTGGTTCACCATGCCTATGGCGCTCTCGTCGGCAATGATGCCAGATATTGTGGCGGCGGTGGTGTCGCCTGGTATGGCAATCATGTCAAGGCCTACGGAGCATACACATGTCATGGCTTCCAGTTTCTCTATTGTCAGTGCACCGGCATTGACGGCATCAATCATACCCTGGTCTTCGCTTACGGGGATGAAAGCGCCTGACAGGCCGCCGACGTATGAGCTTGCCATCACACCACCCTTTTTTACCTGATCGTTGAGCATGGCGAGACAGGCCGTGGTGCCTGGGGCTCCGGCACGCTCCACTCCCATGCACTGCAGTATGTCGGCCACAGAATCGCCGATGGCTGGCGTGGGTGCGAGGGACAGGTCTATGATGCCGAATGGCACGCCAAGGCGTCTTGATGCTTCCTGGGCTACGAGTTGACCGACGCGCGTTATCTTGAAAGCCGTTTTCTTTATGGTTTCAGAAAGTGTCTCAAAGTCGGCAAGGCAGTCCTTGTCCATCTGTTCCAATGCATATTTTACGACACCAGGTCCAGACACACCCACATTGATAATGGCATCGGCTTCTGATACGCCGTGGAATGCACCGGCCATGAACGGGTTGTCGTCGGGAGCGTTGCACAGTACCACGAGTTTTGCACAGCCAAGAGAATCCTGTTCCTTGGTGTATTCCGCAGTCTGCTTTATTATCTCTCCCATAAGACGCACTGCATCCATATTGATGCCAGTCTTTGTTGAACCAACATTGATGCTTGAGCAGATACGTTCCGTTTCCGCCATAGCCTGTGGTATGGAGCGTATGAGCAGTTCGTCGCTTTTTGTCATGCCCTTGCTTACGATGGCAGAGTAGCCTCCGAGGAAATTCACTCCCACCTCTTTCGCAGCTTTATCGAGTGCCTTGGCTATCTGCACGTAGTCGGCAGGAATCTTGCAGCATGCGCTGCCCACCAGTGAGATGGGCGTGATGGAAATGCGCTTGTTTACGATTGGTATGGCGAATTCGCGGCTTATCTCCTCACCAGTCTTGACGAGGTTGCGAGCCAGCGTAGTAATTTTCTTGTATATATTCTCACACGTGGCATCAAGTGAAGCGTTGGCGCAGTCAAGCAGACTGATACCCATTGTTATGGTGCGCACGTCAAGGTTTTCCTGCTCGATCATCTTGTTAGTCTCGAGCACCTCAGATATATTTATCATGTCAAGAATTATGCATTATGAATTATATTCTGTGCATCTTGTCGAAGATGTCTTCCAACTGGCATTTCACCTGCACTCCCATGCCGTCTCCTATGGCAGACAGTTCTGTAGCCACTTGGTCGAAGGCAGTGTTGCATCGTGACATATCGACAATCATCATCATGTTGAAATACTCCTGTACGATAGTCTGTGAGATGTCGAGGATGTTTATCTGACTGTCTGCCAGATAGGTGCATACTTTAGCGATGATGCCGACGGTGTCTTTTCCTACGACGGTTATTATTGCGCGTGTCATGTTGTATGAATCGTAATTTGTTATTTTGAGTGCAAAGATAGTAATAAAATAGCAAATAGCAAAGAAAAATATCGTTTTATTTTACTTTTTTCAATAAAATACAAAGAATAACACGCAAAATGTTAGTTTTGTTATTGTTTTTACGGCAATATCTCATAGCGTAATATTCATTAAATGTGCATTTGTGCCATTTAAGATGGCACAAAACCCAAGTCATTTGTTAATGCCTTGTTTTTACAAAAACAAAAAATCAGCAACTTGAATTTCTTCTAAGTTGCTGATTTTCGGTGTGGACCAGCCAGGGCTTGAACCTGGGACCTCCAGATTATGAGTCTGTTGCTCTAACCAACTGAGCTACAAGTCCAGTGCAATTTTGATTTTGCGAGTGCAAAGGTAGTAATTTTATTTTGAATATGCAAATTTTTTGTGTAGTTTTTTGTGGCGTGGCTGATATTTTCTTTATTTGTAGAGTTTACAGAGGCTATTTGCTGCGATGTGATGAATGAGATTTTATCATTGAGCGTGATAATAGGTTGGTGTGTGGTGCCTCAGAGATGGGGCGTATAAAACACGCAGAGGTGAAAAAATGCTTTTTCACCTCTGCGTGTTTTATACGGGACACCTTATTAATAGATGTATTCGTGAAATGATTTTTATATGGTGTGTGATGAACTACCATCGAAACAGTGGGTGCAGACTTTGCACTTGGGCAGTCCGATGGCCTCTATGATGGTTTCAAGTTTTGCGAAGCGCAAAGAGTCAAGGTTCAGACGCTTGGCAATCTCCTCCACCATTGCCTTGTATTCAGGTGAATCTGTGGTGGCGTATTCCTTCAGTCTTGCCTCTGGTATGTTCTGACTTTCTGTAGAGTCGGCGTCAGCCAGCATGGTAGCTTCCTTGTTGCCTGTCTCGAAGTCTTGTATCACACGGCGTGTGATGAGTTCCAGTTCGCTCTTTGAAGCAGAGAAATTGATGAACGGGCATCCCCATATCAGTGGTGGACACGCTATGCGCATGTGCACCTCCTTGGCGCCGAGTTCCTTCAGTATCTTAGTGTTTTCACGAAGTTGTGTGCCGCGAACTATGGAATCGTCGCAGAAAAGACATCTCTTACCCTTCAGCATAGCCTTGTTGGGTATCAGTTTCATCTTTGCCACGAAGTTTCGTGTATTCTGGTTTGCCGGCATAAACGAGCGTGACCATGTAGGTGTGTACTTCGATATGCAACGCTGGTACGGCACTTTGTGTCCGGCAGCATAGCCAGTGGCCATTCCCAGTCCTGAGTCAGGTATTCCGCCAGCATTGTCCACCTCGGTGTCGTCTTCCTCGCCCATAGCGTAGCCGGTATGATAGCGTACCTCCTCTACGTTCTTTCCTTCGTAGAAAGATGTGGGGAAGCCGTAATATATCCACAGGAACGAGCATACCTGCATGTTGTCTTCTGCCTTGCGCAATATTTCCATGCCGTCAGCGGTGAGCTGCACCACCTCGCCTGGACCGACATAGTGTTCTATCTCGTATCCCAGGTTGGGAAACGCCGTTGTTTCAGACGTTGCAGCCATTGCACCATCTTTCTTGCCGATGACTATAGGTGTGCGTCCCCAGAAGTCTCGTGCTGCGATGATGCTGTGGTCTGTGAGGATGAGCATGGAGCATGAGCCCTTGACATTCTTATATACATTCTCTATGCCCTCAACGAAGTTCTTGCCTTTGATTATCAGCAGTCCGATAAGTTCCGTTGGGTTGATACGTCCTGAAGAGAACTCAGAGAGCACCATGTTCTGGTCAAGAAGACTCTTTGCAATCTCCTCGGCATTGTTTATCTTGCCGACAGTGACGATGGCAAAGCGTCCAAGGTGTGAGTTCATCAGAAGAGGCTGTGCGTCAGTGTCTGATATGACGCCGATGCCCTGTTCACCGAAGAACTTAGGCAACTCTTCCTCAAACTTTGTACGGAAATAGGTGCTCTGCAGGTTATGGATGGAGCGGCGGAACCCGCCGGTATCCTTACTGTAAGTTGCAATGCCGCCTCGTTTTGTTCCGAGGTGTGACTGATAGTCAACGCCGTAGAACAACTCCTCCACACAGCGTTGCTTTTGTATTGTTCCGAAAAAACCGCCCATAGTCCTTGGTTTGTTCAAAATTGAATAGTGAAAAGAGAATAACACATATTCAATTTTCACTATTCATCATTCGTTTATATTTTTATCCGTAAATAATCTTACCGTTCTCGTCAGTGTTCTCTGGTATGAACGACTTGTTGTACTGTTCCATGCCACGCAGTGACATACCCATGTTAGAGAATCCTCCGTCATGGAACAGAGTCTGCATCGTCACCTTCTTTGTAAGGTCAGAGAATAGTGTCATGCAGTAGTCTGCGCAGTCGTCAGCAGAGGCGTTGCCCAATGGTGACATACGGTCAGCGAAGTCGAGCATACCGTCGAATCCCTTGATGCCTCCACCAGCGGTGGTGAGTGTAGGCGACTGTGATATGCAGTTGATGCGTACGCCCTTCTCGCGGCCATAGATGTAACCGAATGAACGTGTGATGCTCTCGAGCAGAGCCTTTGCATCCGCCATGTCGTTGTATCCGAAGAATGTGCGGTGGCTTGCCACGTATGTCAGTGCCACGATAGAGCCACATTCTGCGATGGCATCAAGTTTCTTTGCCACCTGTATCATCTTGTGGAATGATATGGCTGAGATGTCAAGAGTCTTGTCGAGGAAGTTATAATCAAGGTCGTCGTATGTACGTTTCTTACGCATGTTCACAGACATGGCGCAAGAGTGCAGTACGAAATCAATTTTTCCTCCAAGTGCTTTCTGTGCTTCAGTGAAAAGGTTTTCCAAATCTTCCACGCTTGTTGCATCGGCTGGAATTACCGCTGCTGCGTTTGTTTTCTTAGCAAGTTCGTCAAGTGTACCCATGCGTATCGCTACGGCTGTGTTGGTGAGTACGATCTGTGCGCCTTCTTCTACGGCGCGTTCTGCTACTTTCCAAGCGATAGACTGTTCGTTCAGTGCACCAAAGATGATGCCACGCTTGCCTTTGAGTAAGTTGTAAGCCATTTTATGTATTAATGTGTTTTTGTATTTTCGAGTGCAAAATTACAATTTTTCGTTGAGATACACAACTAATTATTGAAAAATCATAAAAAAAATGTAATATTGTAAGGTAGTTTGGTATTTCCCTTGATTTTTCGTAACTTTGTGGAGAAATGATAAAATACGAGATAATAGACGATTTCACAGATACCGCTCCAACGGAGGAACTGCTGGAGTCATTGCCGCAGTGGCGCCGTGAGCAGGCACTCCGTTTCAAACAGGAACAGGGGCGCAAGGAATGTGCCTTGTCATACCTGTTGCTGGAGAAAATGTTGGGGTGGCAGCCGGAATTTGTTCTTGGCGAGCATGGAAAGCCGTATGTTAAACCTCCGTTCCGTGATGAAAAGATATTCTTCAACCTCTCTCACTGCAAGGCTGCCATAGCCTGTGTTGTGGGTGATGGTGAGGTAGGCTTTGACGTGGAGCGCATAGGACGGTACAATGAGCGCATAGCGCGTTATTGCATGAGTGATGAGGAAGTGGAGCAGATTGTCAATGCAGAGAATCCCGATGCAGAGTTCACTGTGCTGTGGACCAAGAAGGAGGCACTGCTGAAACTGACTGGCGAGGGTATCACCGATGACATGAAGACGTGCCTCGTGTCGGACAGAATGAACGGGGTGAACATCGAGAGCGTATTCAACGAAGAGAAGGGATATGCTTACTCTGTGGCATATTATACGAATAAATAAGAAAGAATAAATAAGGATATGCAAGGCTTGAAGGAAAAGAAAAATAAGGTGAGCACACAGACGATATTGTCGCTGCTGTGTTGCTCTTTGTTCGCTGTTTTGATGGTGACTGTTTCTGCCTGTGACGATGGTGGTGACTATAATAATAATGAAAAAAGCTATGAATCCAGTTTTAAATATTCCAAAGACGGTTCTACAGGCTATGTGTCGAAAATCATGACACATACTGCGGGCACAGGTTTCCCGATAGTCATCATGGCTGATGGCTACACACAAAGCGAGATAGACAACGGTGCATACCACGCTGCTGTCACCAAGGCTGTCACTGCATTGCTCTCGAATGAGCCTATGGCGTCGCTGAAGGATTATCTTGATATCTACGAGGTGACAACGGCATCAAGTGTCAGTGGCATCACCACGGCCAAGCGCAGTACGGCCTTCTCTACATATTTCACCAGTGAGGATGGAGTGGAGATAGAGGGCAATACTGAGAAGATAGAGAATTATGCCTGGTTGGCTCTGAATAAAAGCGATATCATATATAATTCCCTGATCTTGATTCTTGTGAATTCCAGTCGCTATGCAGGTATTACAATGATGGGTGTTGACCAAAAAGTGACAGACTCCATCCCCGGAGGTCTGTCGTTGGCATTCGTTCCTGTAGGCTGCACAACGTCAAGTGGTAAGGAATGTTTCACGGAGGTCTTGCAGCATGAGGCCGTGGGGCATGGCATCGGTAAATTGTGTGATGAATATTGCAGTGAATACGCAGCGCCTACAGAAACGGAAATAGAGAAATATAAGAACATGCAAAAAATAGGTTGTTACCTTAATTCTAAATTCGATACAGAAACAGAGAATGACCGCATCGTAGGCAAATATACAATAATGCAAAACGGCATTGCGACTTCTTATGTCATGCGAGGACACTCGTTTAAACCAGGCGAGTTGGGATATCTCTTTGCCAGTGATGCCGGTTATGCGGGTGAGGATCTGATGTGGAATCAAGGCGGTGCATTGTATCTCACTTTAGGTAGCGAACTGTATGATGGGTCTGAAATCAGATATCGAGGCTGTTACACTATAGAAAAGAATTTCTACCGTCCTTCATGGGGCAGTATCATGAATGATGTGCTTGACAGCAGCAACGGAAAACAGTTCAATGCCTTGTCGCGATATGTGATTTATGCCAGGGTGATGAAGGTGGCACAGGGGTCTTCTGGAAATATACACAGCGAGGAACTAATGCGTCGTTTCATGCAGTTTGACAAACTGTATGGCAATTCCTCATCGGCTTCGGCAAAAGGCATGGGACAGTCAATCACGTCGTCAGAAACCTCAGAAACACTGCCACGACTCCCAGAACCGAGAATCATCCCTGCACCTTCTTTTTATTGACAGGTACTTTCTGACAAAATGAAAGCAGCCATATTGCAATGTAATATGGCGTGAATTACAATGTAATATGGCATGAATTACAATGTAATATGGCATGAATTACACTGCAATTCGATGCATATTAGAATACCCTATGCTTTTTAACGTCTGTTAATGATTTGCGTAAGCAAAAGCACGAATAACGAAACAGAATGTTAGTTTAATATGTGTTTTTGTGGCATTTTGATAATTTGCATTTCTAAGATAATATTTGGTTTATAGAATTTCGAAAAAACAAGAAAATAAATGGCAATAATAAAGACAATTTACGGCAAGACCCCAGAGTGGGGTGAGGGCTGTTATTTCAGTGAGACGGCGGCTATCGTCGGTGATGTGAAGATGGGCAGTGAATGCTCGGTATGGTTTAGTGCAGTGGTGCGTGGCGACGTGGCACCGATAACGATGGGTGACCGTTGTAATGTTCAGGATTGTGCCTGCGTGCATGTCACCAACACCACAGGTCCTACGGTAATGGAAGATGATGTTACGATAGGTCACAACGCTACTGTCCATGCCTGCACCTTGCGCAAGGGGTGCCTTATAGGCATGGGCGCAACGGTGCTTGACGGCGCAGATGTTGGCGAGGGTGCCATCATTGCTGCCGGAGCGATGGTGCTTGGCGGCACCAAGGTGGGAGCGCACGAGATATGGGGTGGCGTGCCTGCCAAATTCATAAAAAAAGCCCCTGCCGGAAAGGCAGAGGCTTATGCAGCGCACTATGCACAGTATGCAAAAGATTATTTAGAACAACAGTAGTTCTCGCAGTAGGGAAGTTCAATATAAGCAAGATAAGTAAGTTCAATATAAGCAAGAAAAGCAAGTTCAAAATAAAATACCCATCACAATCCGGAGGACAGTGATGGGTATTTTGTATTCGATAATAATGTGTTATTCTACGCTCACTTTTCGGGTGCTGGTGCCGTTCGCACCCTTCTCGCGAATGATGTATATGCCGCGTGGCAGGCGTGCAGCATCGTTGGCAGGCATAATCCTTCCATAAAGGTCATAAACGGTTGTGCTGCTTTCTGCAGATGTTGACTGCACATTATATATACCATCAGCAGCAGTTACATGTATTATAAGGGTATCACTTACAGCATCCGCACTCGCACCGTTAAGGCTCGTCACCTTGATAGGAATCCTGTAGTCGCCAGCTTCGGTAGGCACACCACTTATCTCTATCGTCTTGGCAGAACTTGAAATAGTCTTCTTCAGTCCGGCAGGCAGTCCCACTACATAGCTATCGTCAGCAGAGTAAGTACGAGTCTGCGATACAGCCTTCGCATATCGGGTATTAGAGAAGAACCTGAAGTCTTCGCCCACCTTAACGGTGTATTCCAGCTCCTTGTTCTCCAACGACGGCAATGTCTCAACAGCAAGATTATAGCCGAGGTGTGGAGGCTGGTTGTATGCAGTGTTCTGCCAGCATATACCCATGCGGTAGGTATGGTCATGCATCAATGTAGGCACGGCATAGTCAGTTGCCTTGTTGGTTGAGTAGATACCGAGATAAGTCTCAGTGCCGGTTACACTGTAGAGCACCAACTCTTCGCGCCAGTCACCAAAGAGATCTGCCGAAATGCACGGAGTATTCTTTGAAGAGTTACATGTAGAGCTTGGTCCAAAACTGGAGGCCGTCATAAGACGGCTGAAGGATTTGCCTGAGTCATTATATTTGTCAATCACATTGCCGTCAAGCAACTCGTCCTGCACATCACCATCCCAATAGATACGGAAGTTCACAGAACTGGTGGCAGTAGATGCGATATCACCGGTTGTCACGCTACGCTGATGCCTACCGTTAAGAGGCTCTCCATACTTATTTATATAAACTTCCAGCTCATTCACGTCTGTTGTTTTACTGTCATCCTTTATCTGATCAGCAGAACTAAACCACCATTCTTTTGTATTCGCAGACAACTGTGCAGCCATTCCGCGACCATTATCAACTCCATGGTTGCCACCCTTCAGCAAAATTTCTCCAGTAGCGGCGTCATGCACGTCCCATGAGTAGTAACCTTTTTCCTCATGCACCTCATATACCTGAAGTCCCTTACGTCCTGGTATCATCGCTCCCATGTGTATGGCATCACCATGACCGAACCCCGTGCCATAACGCAGAGTACCGTCATGCTTCAAAGCTGCAGAACCCCAGATGATATCATCATTTCCGTCGCCATCAACATCTGCTACAGACATATTGTGGTTACCATTTTGGAACATTGTGCCGCTGCCGCTGCCGCTGGTAGGCTTAAGGTTGCTGAATTCGCGGCTTGTGGCATTACCTTCCGCATCCCATGTAGTCACTTTATAACTAGAACCATTCTCATGAGAACTCAGCCAGCGTGGTATCAGTTTCTCACCGTTAAAGCTTACTGCCCAGATATATGCGTATGTATAGTATCCGCGACAGAATATAGCACTCGCATTATTGTCGGGACCATCTATATATGCAGTGGCGGCAAGATAGCGCTCACCACGGTTGCCATAACTGCCTGTGTCGCTTTTGCCGGAACGTGTATCCCAGTTCTTTGTACCTGCGGCAGTGCTCAGCGCTGCATCGCCATCGCGGTTTGGATAATATGCTATGGTATGGAGAGCCTTACCTGTCGTTCCTTCAAACACAGTCAAATACTCATGACCGCCATTTATACGGCCGTCACTTGTAACATAGCTCGTTGTATTGCTGGCAGCCTTGATGGTTGCGCTCGTAGCAGCCTGATTCACGTAGTTGCCCACGCCGTCCTTACTGCCGGGAGCAGTCTTACACATCATCTCTGCCTTGCCGTCACCGTCATAGTCATACACCTGGAACTGTGTATAGTGTGCACCGGCACGGATGTTCCTGCCGAGGTCTATGCGCCACAGCTTTTTGCCGTCAAGCTTATAGCAGTCTATATACACGTTGTCTGTAACGCCTGCCTGTGAGTTATCCTTGGCGGTTGACGGATCCCACTTCACGAATATCTCGTACTCACCGTCGCCGTCCACATCACCAACGGAGCAATCGTTAGGAGTGTATGTTCCTTTATTGGCAGCACCTGCAGCAGGGCGGTCAAGGGGCAGTTTCATATACACATTAGTCCATGCCTGCACGGCATCAGTAGTGTCAACGGCCTCCCCATTGACTTTTGTCACAACCTTGTATTGTGACGAGCTTGTGCCATTGGCGTCTTTGTAATTGGTGACTTTCAGGTTTGATGCCAGCCTTACATTATTGCGCAATACGTCAAACGTGGTATTGTAAGGGTCGTCAGTTCCGAGCAGCCGCCATGTGACGAGTCGGCCTGTGCCGTCGTTGCTAAATGGTACGGCAACGACACCGCGACCAAGTTTCTCCATTTGGCTGACGGGAGTGATCTGTGCATGCATACATATCACTCCTACAGCCAACAAAAAAGTGGTGTAGAATTTCTTCATGTTTTGATTAATTATGTATCTATTAGCAAATTCGATTGCAAATTTACGAAAAAAAAACCAAACATCAGTCATTTGTTATTTTTTTTTTGTAATTTTGCAGACATGAAAATCGCATTCGACGCAAAAAGATACTATCACAACCATACAGGATTGGGAAATTACAGCCGCACATTGGTAAACGACCTGACGTTGCAGTTTAGTGATGTGGAGGCAGTGCTGTATGATAGCAAAACGATGGAACGTACCTTCCGTCTGGGCAGAAAAGCCGCAGGTGAAGGGTGTCAGTTGTTTCACGGACTGTCAAACGAACTGCCACGCGATATAGTGAAGACCGACATTTCGTCAGTGGTGACAATGCACGATGTGGCATGGCGCACATTTCCTGACATGTACAAGCCATGGGACAGACTAATATATGACTGGAAATACGGATGGAGCGCACGCCACGCCACACGTGTGGTGTGTATCAGTCAGTCAACAAAGCGTGACGTGATGCGCTTCTATGATATACCAGAAGAGCGCATAAGCGTGATATACCAGTCTGTCGGCAAACATTATTACACCCCCATGGACGATAAAGAGGCAGAGAGGATAGTGCAGACACTGCCATACCTGAAAGACAGACCATATATACTCACCGTGGGAAGTATAAACAGCAGGAAGAACCTACTCAACATGGTAAAGGCATACGCAGCCTTGCCGCAGAAAGACAGACCTGTGTTTGTCGTCGTGGGCAACGGCAGGGAATATCGCAGGAAGGTGGAAGAGTATATAAAGGAAAAGAATTTGCAGAACGACATACATATAGAATCCAATATCCATGACGGCAGGGTGTTGCAGGCATTATACACGCGAGCCATGTTGTTGATGTACCCATCGTTCTATGAAGGATTCGGCTTGCCTGTCGTTGAGGCATCGTTGCAGCGTTGCCCTGTCATCACGAGCAACGTGTCTTCACTTCCAGAAGCTGCAGGTGATGCTGCTCTGCAGTGTAATCCTGCATCGGTTGGAGAACTGACTGATGCGTTGCAGTTGTTGCTTGAAAATGAACAGGAGCGCAAATGGCGTGGAAATGATAGTTATGATTATTGTATGCGAATGTTTCATCCGGATACACTGACGCGTCAGATGTATGAAATGTATGCTTCGCTATGCTGAAAGAAAGACTGAAAGAAATAAAGAATGCAGATGAAGGCAAGGCACAGTTCGTGCGTTTTGTGCTTAATGGATGTTTCTCTGCCGCCGTGCATTATGCAGTGTATTATGCCATGCAGTTTCTGATAGAGGTGAATGTGGCGTATGCTGTAGGATATGTTGTGAGTTTCCTGATAAATTACTACACCACATGTCGCTTCACATTTCGCAGACAGCCTACATGGAAGCATTTTATTGGTTTCTCGGGTTCGCATGGCGTGAATTTCATATTACATGTGGTGTTGTTCTGGTGTTGTATGCAGTTGGGCGTACACAGACTCGTCGCACCTGTTATAGTGATGGGAATAGCCATGTTGATACAGTTCACGATACTGCGTTTTGTGTTTAAGAAAAGTTAAAAATACATGCAGCCTATTGCACGTTATCTGAAAACTTAGTACATTTGCACTCAGCAAATCCTTAAATATTAACCAAAACAAGAAAAACAATGAAAAAACTTTTCTTTATGGCCCTGGCTTGTGCCGTGATGGGCTTCGCTTCATGCGGAAACAAAACCGCAGAGAATGCAGAACAGGCGGATTCCGCTGCTGTTGATTCAGTAATGGATGCAGATGCTATGGTGTCGGCTCTTGGAGAGAAATTGAATGCTAACGACCCTGCGGCTCTCGCTACTCTGTCGCAGCAGGCACAGCAGACTATCGCAGATCTTATTGCGAAGGGTGATACCGCTGCAGCCAAGGCTTACGCATCAAAAATCAAGGAATTTGTTGATGCCAATGCAGAAAAGGTAAAGCAGGTGGCAAGTGGCAACGAAACAATAAACGGACTGGTGAACACCGTCAAGTCTACAAGTGTTACAGATCTCGCCAACCAAGCTGCTGCCGCAGTAAAGGCTGATGCCAATCAGGCTGCCAACCAGGTGAAGGAGGCTACCAATGAGAAGGTACAGGAAGCCAAGGATGCTGCTAAGGAAAAGGTGAACGAGCAGGTTGACGCTGCCAAGCAGAAGACCAACGAAAAGATTGACGCCGCTAAGCAAAAGGCCAATGACGAGGTGAACAAAGCCACCAACAAGGCTCTCAATAAGATAGGACTGCAGTAAAGTACCATCATAAATAAAGTGAAGGCTGGATGTAAACACATTTACATCCAGCCTTCACTTTATTATTTCCTATTTGATTCACTTTTTAATCCTCTGTTTGATTCCTGAACAGACTGAAATTAACGCTTCCGTATGCGCGGTGTTCAAGAAACTGAGGATGTGTGGAGAAATCGTTTTGTTTGCCATGCTCAAGAATGAACAAACCATCGGGCTTGAGCAGTGGCAGGGCTTTGTCAGGTATCTCCGTAAGTGTGGGCAGTGCGTATGGAGGGTCTGCAAATATGATGTCAAACTGTCGTTTGCAGCTCTTTAGGAAACGAAAAACATCACCGCGTATCAAAGTGTGATTATCGGTGCCCAGTTTCTCTACGCATTGATTGATGAAACGTGCGTGGTCACGGTCCAACTCTACGCTGACCACATCACCGCAACCGCGTGAGAGCAGTTCAATGGTTATGCTGCCTGTGCCAGCAAAGAGATCCAAAGCTGCCAAACCGTCAAAGTCCACATAACCCATCATCACGTTGAAGATGTTTTCCTTGGCAAAGTCGGTGGTTGGACGTGCCTTGAACGAACGTGGGATATCAAAATGCCTTCCCTTGTATTTACCTGTTATTATCCTCATGTAAAACCGTGGTGTAAGTCTTTCTCACCAGTGTATCATCCAATCATCATGTCAAATGGCATGCCATTAACCTCTGCCAATGGTGAGCGGTTGAGGTCAGCACTGGGGTTGATGTCGTACAGTCGTGTAACATAGCTCTGTAATCGGCCGCGCAACCATTTTTCATGCGGCATGTCACCAATGACGAATAGGTCGTCCTCCTCCTGGTTCATGCCCAGCTGTTTCCATACGAAAAGAATGTAGTACAGGGCATCGTGGGCGTGTGTGGCATCAAAAGAGTTCGCAAAACGCACACGTCCTCTCTCAAACTGGCACACGTCAACGGTCTTGTCATGGAAGTAAGCGAAGAGCTTGCGGTGTTGTCCCGACTGGTAATAACGGTTGTACAGATGTTTCCATATAGGGTACATGACGTTGCACACTTCTACATTGGGACAGTTGTCTGTCACTACCATGTGCAGGTCACTGTTTATTGTGAATATGCCCATGGCATTAAGGGTGGACATCTGTTTGACGATTTTCTCCTCCCCCTTGTGGCCGGTCATAACACTGCTGTACACAGCTTCTATGTCAAGATCCTCGTCGATAGTGTCAAATTCCTCTTGTGGTAAAAGTACTATAGGCGTGGAAACCATCAAGGTGGTGTTCTCCACGCCGTCTGTTAGTTCCGGCAAGATCTTGAAAGCCTCGCGGAGGTTGGCTGCCAGTGACATCTCACTCTTCACTTCATAGGGAATGAAACTGAAAGTGCCATCAACAGCCTTGACAAGGAACGATAACGTCCCTTGTCCGGCTCTTATTGTCAAACTCTTGCTTGAATTAGTGTTTTCTGCCATCTGATTATATTATCTTACCAGCATGTCAGAGAAAAACCACACTGCAACGATACGTTTATCAACGTCCTTGGCTACACCCATGACACGGTCGGCACAGTCTGTTACCACACCTTTCTTTGATATCTTGCCAACATAACTGTTGAGGCCATTACGCACAGTGCCGTTTTTCAATACACATCCAATGTAGCGGCCCTTCTCGTCACGTATGGTGTTTTCTGCATCAATCTTTCCACGCACCACATCATAACCGTCACGGATGGTGCCATCAGAGTCAAACCTGCCTACACGGCGTGTGAAACGGTCAAATACTACACCCTCATCGTCAATTCTGCAAATAACATGATTGTTGGCGTCATATATAAGCTGCTCAGCGTGAAGGCCAAGAGTAAACACTATTGATTGCAACATCACCAATGCTACAGTCAGTATTATTCTTTTTTGTACTTTCATTTTCATTTTCTCCTTTAATTTAAGTAAATAATAAAGTTGATAATGCTTTATTGATGAGGCAAAGTTACAGATTATTTCTTAACCTAACAAATAATTTGCGAAAAAAGTTTGTCTGAGAATAAAAAAAACGTTAACTTTGTACACATGACGACCACAGAATTCAAAAATCTCATACTTCAGAACGCTTCTTTTGTTCCAACAGATGATCAAAAATATGCTATAGACGAATTTACCCATTTGTTGGCATGCCGTGAGCAGGCGGCAATGATACTGCGTGGTTCTGCAGGGACGGGTAAGACGTCAATTGTAAGTGTCATGGTGCGCACTCTTCTCGGTTTGCGGCAGAAAGTCATCCTGCTTGCTCCGACAGGTAGGGCTGCCAAGGTGTTGTCTCAACACTGCGGTTGGCCGGCATCTACTATCCATCGTAAGATTTATAGGCAAAAGAGTATAGGTGATGATTTTAATCTCGACGTAAATCTGCATACAGATACGCTGTTTGTGGTTGACGAGGCTTCCATGATTAGTACCATGCCTCAGATTGCTTCTGAAGGGATGCCTTCGTTTGGAACAGGGAACAGCAGTGTCATAGATGACTTGATAACCTATGTGTATTCTGGGCGCAACTGTAGCATGATGCTTGTTGGTGATACTGCACAGTTGCCTCCAGTAGGAGAAGAAGAAGCTCCAGCGTTGCGTGAGTATATACTTGAATGTTATGGTTTGAAGGTATTCCATTGTGACCTCAATGAAGTGGTGAGACAAGAGGAGGAATCTGGCATTTTGTGGAATGCCACAATGGTAAGGCGCCTTATTACCCATGACGAGATGACGCAGTTGCCGCGATTGCGCTTCCAGGGATTTGCAGACATACGCATGTTGCAAGGTAATGAATTAATAGAAACATTGGAAGAAAGTTACCATAATGTGGGACTGGATGACACAGTGGTGATAACACGCAGTAACAAACGTGCTAATATATATAATAATGGCATTAGGACACGTATCCTTGATCATGAAGGCGAGTTATGTAGCGGTGACCGAATAATGATTGTAAAGAATCATTATTTCGACAACAAAAACAAACCGAAGGCTGATGCAGAGGAAGAAGATCAACTTTCATATATTGCCAATGGTGACATGGCAATAGTGCGAAGGGCGAGAAATATTAGGGAATTCTATGGATTCCGCTTTGCTGACCTTACACTTCAGTTTCCTGATTACAATAATGAAGAACTCTTGTTGACGGCTGTGCTTGATACATTGCAGAGCGAAGCACCGGCAATGACTGCAGAACAACGACAGATGCTTTTTGACAATGTGATGGAGGATTACATGAATCTGCCTCACAAGTCAGACCGTCTTAAAGCAGTGAAAGAAGATATATATTACAATGCTCTGCAGATAAAATATGCGTATGCCATTACTTGTCATAAGGCGCAAGGCGGTCAGTGGAGCCATGTTTATGTGGATCAAGGTTACATGACAGATGACATGCTTACCCCTGACTATATCCATTGGTTATATACGGCTATGACACGAGCCACAGAAGTACTTTACCTCGTCAACTGGCCGAAGGAGCAGGTAGCTTCGGGTATTTCCTCAGCCAACCGTCAAGACGTAATCGCATGACACCGAAGAAAGCCTCGCCGAATATTCCGCCACTCATCTTGCTGGTTCCTTCGCGACGGTTTACAAAGATTACAGGCACCTCTTTCAACTTGAAACCAATCTTGTAGGCGGTGTATTTCATTTCTATCTGGAAGGCGTAGCCCTTGAAACGGATTTTGTCAAGTTCTATCGTTTCAAGCACACGACGGCGATAGCACTTGAATCCGGCTGTGGTGTCATGAACTTTGAATCCAGTGATAAAGCGGACGTATTTAGATGCGAAATAAGACATCAGTACGCGGCCGATAGGCCAGTTGACCACATTCACGCCACTGACATAGCGCGAACCGATGGCAACGTCATATCCTTCGTCTGCACATGCACTGTATAGACGCGGTACATCGTTTGGATCGTGGCTGAAGTCGGCATCCATCTCGAAAATATATTGGTAGTCATGCTCCAGTGCCCATTTGAAACCCTTGATGTAGGCTGTGCCAAGTCCGAGTTTGCCTTCGCGTTCTTCAATAAAGAGCTGACCGTCAAACTCGTTTTTAATCAGACCATGCACAATGTCGGCAGTACCGTCGGGGGAACCGTCGTCAATAACCAGTATGTGGAAACTCTTCTCCAAAGAGAAGATGGCACGTATAATTTTCTCTATGTTCTCTTTCTCATTATATGTTGGTATAATGATTATGCTGTCACTTGCCTTCATCTTTCCCTATTTGACTTATTTCTTGTTTCAGATGCAAAAGTACTAAAATTTCTTCAAACTCTTTGCGCTTTTAAGGAAAATTTTGTACTTTTGCAAATATTTTATGCAATTAGAAGATATACAGAAGAACTTTGCTAAATCGGAAGAGTGCCGAGAGTTGAGTTCTCTCCTTAAAAAGAAATCTTTACGTAAGGTCGCAGTGGGTGGTCTTACGCAGTCATCTATGGCTCTTTATCTTGCGTCGGTAGCAAGAAGAACAGAATTGCCCATGCTTGTCATCATGCGTGATGCTGATGAGGCTGGCTATGCGTATCAGGATATGCATGCGTTATTGGGAGATTCGGTGATGTTCTTTCCCTCGTCGTATAAACGTGCGGTGAAATTCGGACAGCGTGACGCTGCAAGCGAGATACTGCGTACAGAGGTGCTTACCTCGTTGGGTAAGGAGAAAAGACTTATTATTGTCACTTATCCTGCAGCACTTGCAGAATTGGTGATGTCGCAGAAGAATCTTGACGATAACACTATAACGCTGAAACGTGACCAAACATTAGATGTCACGGCTTTGCTGCACAGATTGCGTGAACTGGGTTTCGCTGAGCGTGACTATGTATATGAACCGGGACAGTTCGCTGTGCGTGGCAGTATCATAGACATATATTCATATTCAGGTGAGCATCCCTGCCGCTTGGATTTCTTTGATAACGAGATAGACACGATGCGCACGTTCAACGTCGAGACGCAGTTGTCTCTGGATATGCTGGACAGTGTGACTATAGTACCAGAGATAGCACGTACTGATACGGAGAAAGTTCCTTTGCCAGAATTGCTCAGCGACGATACAATTACTGTGACACATGATCTTCGCTATGTGGTAGATGCCATAGATTATATATATAAGGAGGGCTTCTCTGATGCAGCCAAGAGTGATCGTCTGGCCTATGCTACGGAGATGGAGAAAGCTGACATTGTGCGTGAACTCACAGCGAGTCTCAACCTATGTACCGCATCGCGTTTTGAAAAGGAAATAGAAAGACACAAGGTGTTGGAGTTGAGCAACGGCAGTGATGTTATGTTCAAGACCTCACCTCAACCGCTTTTCCACAAGAATTTCGATTTGCTTGCGCAGACATTGGACGATTACCAGTTGCGAGGCTACAAGACATACGTCCTTTCAGACAGTGATAAACAGCATGAACGACTTAAGGCAATCCTTGATGAGAAACATGTAGTATGGGAACCTGTAAAAGGTACTCTGCATGAAGGGTTTGTTGATGATGCCATGCAGATGGTACTCTTTACCGACCATCAGATATTTGAGCGTTTCCACAAATATCAGTTGAAGGCGCAGACTGCAAAGCGAGGCAAGGCGGCTTTGACGATGAAAGAACTGCAGGAGATGGAGCCGGGTGACTTTATCGTGCATGTGGATTTCGGCATAGGCAAGTTTGGAGGTTTGGTGCGTATTCCTACTGTGTCGCCATCGGGTGAACAGGGATATCAGGAAGTAATCCGCATCATTTACCAGAAGAATGACAAAGTGGATGTAAGCATACATTCTCTTTACAAAATAAGCAAATATCGTCGTGCCGACACTGGTGAACCGCCACGTCTCTCTACGCTTGGTACGGGAGCATGGGAGCGCATTAAGGAAAAAGCCAAGAAACGTATCAAGGACATTGCGCGCGACTTGATAAAACTGTACGCCAAACGTCGTCATGAGAAAGGTTTTGCATTTTCTCCCGATACATTCCTGCAACATGAACTGGAGGGCTCGTTCCTGTATGAGGACACTCCTGACCAGATGAAAGCTACGCAAGATGTGAAACAAGACATGGAGGCAGCGCGTCCCATGGACCGCCTTGTATGTGGTGACGTTGGTTTTGGTAAGACTGAGGTCGCTATACGTGCTGCCTTCAAGGCTGCGTGTGACTCAAAGCAAGTGGCAGTGCTTGTGCCTACCACTGTGCTGGCATTTCAGCATTACAAGACTTTCTCTAAAAGGTTAAGTGGTTTGCCGGTGCGTGTGGATTATGTATCAAGGGCACGTACACCTAAACAGATGAAACTGCTTCAGGAAGACCTTGAGGCAGGAAAGATAGACATTCTTGTTGGTACGCACCGTATGTTGTCAAAGACTGTGAAGTGGCACGACCTCGGACTGCTCATAATCGATGAGGAGCAGAAGTTCGGCGTTTCCACAAAAGAGAAACTGCGTCAGTTGAAAAGCAATGTCGATACGCTCACTATGTCGGCTACACCAATACCGCGTACGCTACAGTTCTCATTGATGGGAGCAAGGGATATGAGCATCATGCGTACCCCGCCGCCTAACCGTCAGCCTATTGACACACAGGTGACGACATTCTCTGCAGAACTAGTAGCTGATGCCATAAACTTTGAGATGAGTCGTGATGGTCAGGTGTATTTCGTATGCAATCGTATTGCTACGCTTGACAAGATGAAAAACATCATCGAGCGCACCGTGAAAGACTGTCGTGTGGCTATAGGACATGGGCAGATGCGTCCGGAGGAACTGGAGAAAATCATAATGGGGTTCATCAACCACGACTATGATGTGTTGCTCTCCACTACCATTGTAGAGAACGGCATAGACATACCCAATGCCAATACTATTATCATTAATGATGCGAATCATTTCGGACTTTCTGATTTGCATCAGATGCGTGGTAGGGTAGGGCGTTCCAATCGCAAGGCGTTCTGTTATCTCCTCGCACCACCGCTTACATACCTGCCCAATGAGAGCCGTCGTCGATTGGAGGCTTTGGAAACTTTCGCAGACCTTGGTTCGGGCTTTTCTCTTGCTATGCAGGACCTTGACATTCGTGGCGCCGGCAACCTGCTTGGAGCTGAACAGTCTGGATTCATGGAGGATTTAGGTTATGAGACCTATCAGAAGATTTTGTCACAAGCTGTCAACGAACTGAAGAATGATGAGTTTCAGGATCTCTATAAGGAACAATTGGAGGAGGGGGAAGCTCTTACCGGTGATGATTTCGTTGACGACTGCACAGTGGAAAGCGACTTGCAGATGTATTTCCCAGACACCTATGTGCCGGGTTCCAGCGAACGCATGATTCTTTATCGTGAACTGGACAGCATTCAATCCGATGCAGACTTGGAGGCATACCGCAAGCGTATGGAAGACCGTTTCGGTCCCGTACCGCCAGAGGGAGAGGAGTTGATGCTTGTAGTCATGCTGCGGCGTTTGGGCAGAAAACTTGGTTGTGAGAAGATAATACTGAAACAGCACATTATGAAGATGCAGTTTGTCAGCAATAACGACAGTGTGTTCTATCAGAGCCGTTTCTTTGATTCTATACTGAACTACGTCGGGCGTCATGCTCGTCTTTGTGATATCAAGGAGGTGAAAGGACAGAATGTGCTTATCGTTAAGAGTGTGCCGAGTGTAAAGGAGGCTGTCAGCTGTCTTAAAAAGATGATGCCAGAGGGGTGACCCTTCTGGCATCATTTTGTTTTATTTGCTCTCGTACCATTTCTTTAATATATAGAATGCTTTCTTCTTCTCGCCTTTGTCGCTCAACAGGCCTTTCATGTTGTAGAAATCCTGAATGCCCGGCAGTACGCGTCGTGGTGAGCGGAAGTCCTTCAGAATCCAAGGTGTCGTTCCGCTGAGCCCGTCAATCTTGCTCAGCATGGCGATGTTCTCTATGTAGAGGTTCTCCTGAAACTCCTCGGTCCAGCGTTGGTTCTTCTCTCCATGCAGTCCATACTTGGCGCCACCTCCAAATTCACTGATGATGACGGGTTTGTCGTATGGAATCTCCCAGTGCATCTTGGGCGCATCATTGACATCGCGATACCATCCTATGTATTGGTTGAAACTCACAACATCCACATACTCGTTCATGTTGTCGTTCAGTCTGTTTACATAGTTTGATGCTCCCGTTACCTCCATCGCCATGGAGATGAGACGAGTGTTGTCCAGACTGCGTGCATACTTAGCCAGGTTGCCGAGGAAAGTGTCGCGTTCCTTAGAGTGAGGTGTCTCGTTGGCAATGCTCCAGATGATGATGTTGGCGCGGTTGTGGTCGCGGCTTATCATGTCGGTGAGTTGCTGGCGCGCATTCTCGTATGTTGCCGGGTTCTTCCATGCTATCGTCCAGTAGCACGGTATCTCAGACCATACCAGAATACCCATGCGCTCCGCTTCGCGCACCATGTACTCGTTGTGTGGATAGTGTGCCAGGCGCACGAAATTGCAGCCCAGTTCCTTTGCCCATGAGAGCAGCGTGTGTGCATCTTCTGTGCAGTTGGCGCGTCCGCCGCCGTTAGGTTTCTCTTCGTGCATGCTTATTCCCTTGAGGAATATTGGCTGTCCGTTGAGGAGAATCTGCTTGCCGCGTGTCTCTATGGTGCGGAATCCTATCTCATCGGCCAGCATACTGTTGTCCAGTGAAATGCGGACATCATAAAGTTTCGGATTCTCAGGGCTCCACAGTTGCAGTTTCTTTGCATCCACCTTTAGCGTGGCGCTTACTTGACCCTCAGCATCGGTGGCAAACTGCTTTTCCAGTTTCAACTCAGGAATGTTAATCACCACTTTATGGCCAGCCTCCTTGGCGCTCAACTTGGCTGAGAAAGCTATTTCTCTTACCTTGGCTTTGTCGGCAGCCTTCGAAAGTTGCAGATTATAATCTTCCAGATAAACCTGGGGTACCTTTACCAACTTCACGTCGCGTGTGATGCCGCCATAGTTCCACCAGTCGAATATCTGAGTTGGTACATCCTCAGCATGGCGCTTGTTGTCCACCTTCACGATTACCGTATTCTCGCCTTCCTTCAGCAGATTGCTGATGTCATAGTTGAACGGTGTGAATCCGCCCACATGATGTCCTGCCTTCTTGCCGTTCACCCACACATGGCAGTCATAGTTCACTGCACCGAAATACAGCAGGGTGCGATAGTCCTGCATAGGCACGGCCTGAAAACTCTTCTTAAACCATACTGTTCCTTCGTAGAAGAACAAGCGTTCATCCTGTGTGTTCCAGTCAGACGGAATCTGCATCGTGGGCGACTTGTCGAAATCGTATTCAATCAGGTCCTCAGGTTTTTGTGGCTTGGCATTGTTGAAGAATCCCCAGCGTGTGGGGTTCATGCGGTAGTCGTAGTAGCCTTCTTCCTGCACATCCACGATATAGTTCCATTTGCCGTTGAGCGACATACTCTCGTATGCTCCTACATTCTGTATCAACGGTTTTGCTGTATCCTCTGCCATGACGTGCAGCATGCAGCCCATGACGAGGATTGTTGTCAATAGTCTTTTCATTTTTTTGTTTACGTTTATTTTAAGGGAGTGATAAGGGAGTAGAAGGGGAGTGATAGGGGAGTGAAAGGGACAATACGCTTGTAATGTTGTTAGTCTAATACATGTGTCCTTTTCACTTCCCTTCTACTCCCTTATCACTCCTCTTCTACTCCTCTGTCACTTATTTTACTGCCTTAATGGCGAATGTGAAATCGTAGTCCTTGTAAGGCACGCGATACTCATTGCGCGGCCATGCACCCCATGAGTTTACGCAACCCAGTCCCATCTGGAGTTGCTGTATGTGTACAGATGTCATGCCTGACGGTATGAGGTCGCCACTGTGGTGTCCCCATGCCTTTTCCTTGTGCATGCCGTCGTCCAGCTGCGCAGTGGTATAAGGCAGTGCAGAGGCTTCCATCGGAGCGTTAGAATAGAAACAGAGGCCCTTGCCGCTCTTGTTCACCACGTTGAACCAGCGCACGTCGGTGTGGTTGCCGCTCTCCTGCGGGCGCACATATTCATAATACTCTTTCGATACGGCATTCTTGTATATGCCGATGAACTCCGAAGAGTTGCGGTCGGAATAGTTCTCTACTGGGCCGCGGCCGTAGTATTCCACCTGGTCATACTGCTTTGGCATCTGTATGCCCATGCCGAAGCGGAACAGTTCGCTAATCTTTGCACCCTTCTCCGTCGTCATGTGTTCGCGCACCAGCACCTCGCCTTCCTTGGTGAGGGTGTATGTCATCTCGAGTGTGGCTTTCTGGTCAGGCATGTCGAAGGTAGTGGTGATGGAATTGCCGTTTACCGTGCATCCTTTCAGGCGCATCTGCGGTGCCTTCCATGTGCCGAAGCGCTGCTGCAGCCTTGCACCATAGTCGTTGTCGGTAGGTGCGCGCCAGAACTCCGGCACTATGCTCTCGCGGAATTGCAGCATCTCCTGTCCGTCAACGGTCAGATAGTCTATCCAGCCGGTATGCTTGCCCACGTAGATGTCAGTGCCGCCGGCAGACAGCTTCACGTATGTGTTTGTCTCCTCTTTCTGCACCTCTGCCGTCTCCTGTTTCAGTTCAGGGAATCTGTATTCGTTGATGCAGAACTGCTGCCTTGCCATCACCTGACCTTTGTCCACCAGTGGTGCACCGTTCTTCGACTTGAACAGCATCGTGACAAATATCTCCTTGTCGCCATGCTGTGCCAGCATGTTGCTGATGGCCTGCTGCAAGTCTGCACTGTTCATCTCCTTGCGCTGTTGCGGCTGTATGCCGCTGATGTCGATGGTGCCGCCCTGCTGCTGTATCTCGCCGCCTCCCACGGTCCACTGCAGTTCCAGGTCGTCGAGTGTCTTGAAGAAGTTCTCGTTGTATATCTCAAACTTGCCCTGCTTCAGGTCAGTGTCCTTCACCCATACGCTCTGGTAGTAGTAGCCCACCTCGTGAGCATGCGGATTCAGACGGCGGTCTGGAGCGATGATGCCGTTGCAGTTGAAGTTGTAGTCTGATGCCGGGTATTTGCCGTAGTCACCACCGTAGGTGAATATCTCACGTCCGGTTATCGGACTCTTGTCGCGCATACCCTGGTCAACGAAGTCCCAGATGTAGCCGCCCTGGTATTTTGGACTCTTGCGTATGATGTCCCAGTATTCCTTGAAACCACCCATCGAGTTGCCCATGGCGTGTGCATATTCGCACTGTATCAGCGGACGTGGGTTCTTGTCCTTGGCGTATGCCTCGCAACCCTCGTAGCCGTAGTACATCGGGCAGAAGATGTCGGTCTTGCCGTTATGTCCAGCCTGCTCATACTGCACCGGGCGTGTCTTGTCCGTAGCCTTCACCCAGTCGTATGCCTTCTCAAAGTTGGGGCCGTAGCCGGCCTCGTTGCCAAGCGACCACACTATGATGCTGGGGTGGTTTCTGAACGACAGCACATTGCCGTGCTGACGCTCCAGGTGAGCCTTCTCGAAGTCTGCGCGCTTTGCCAGGGTCCTGTCGCCGTAGCCCATGCCGTGACTCTCCAGGTTTGACTCTGCCGTGAGGTATATGCCGTATTCGTCGCAAAGGTCATACCAGCGTGGGTCGTCAGGATAGTGGCAGGTGCGCACGGCGTTGATGTTCAGCTGCTTCATTATCTTTATGTCCTGGATCATGCGCTCCACAGAGACGATGTAGCCGCCGTCGGGGTCCAACTCATGTCGGTCGGCACCTTTAATGAGTATCGGCTGACCGTTCACCAGCAGCTGACCGTCCTTTATCTCTATGTGGCGGAAACCTATTCGCAGTGGGATTGCCTCAAGCACCTCGTCGCCCTGCTTCAGCGTCATGGTGAGCGTGTATAGGTTCGGTGTCTCTGCTGTCCACGGCTTCACCTCGCCCAGCGTTCCGTAGCCGAAGGTAAACGGACCGTCGTTGAGCATCGTGGTGCTGTTTTGCTTCACCAGATTGCCCTGCGGGTCAAACAACTGCGTTTCAACGGTCTTGCCTTTGGCGGCGACTATCTTCACCTCGCCAGACAGTATGCCTTCCTTGTAGTCGTTTTTCAGGTCGGCATTGATGCTGATGTCCTCAATGTGCACTTTCGGACGTGCATACAGATACACCTCGCGTGCTATGCCCGTGAAGCGCCAGAAGTCCTGGTCCTCCAGATACGAGCCGTCGCACCAGCGCATCACCTGCATGGCAATGAGGTTCTTGCCCTTCTTCAAGTATTTCGTGATGTTGAACTCGGCAGCCACTTTCGAGTCCTCCGAGTACCCCACGTACTTGCCGTTCACCCATACGGAGATGTTGCTTGTGGCAGAGCCCACATGAAAATACACCTCCTGACCGTTCCAGTCGGCAGGCAGTTCAAAAGTCTTTCTGTACGAACCCGTATAGTTGTTCGTTTCGTCAATGTATGGAGGGTTGCTGTTGAATGTCGTGCCCCATGCGTAGCCCACGTTCTTGTATATCTTGTCGCCGTAGCCCTCAATCTCGAACAGTCCTGGCACGGGGAAGTCCACCCACTGCGAGTCATCAAATTTCAGGCTGAAAAAGTCCTTTGGAGCCTTGTCGTGGTCTTTCACGAAGTTAAAACGCCATTTTCCTTCCATCGAGAGGTATCGGCCAGACTTTGTCTTGTCGCCGCATTTCGCCTTGTCAGTGTTTTCAAAGGCAAAGAACGCGGCACGGCGTGCCTCACGGTTCACCTGGTTCACGGCCGGGTCTTTCCACGCCGGCGTATTCTGAGCATGTGTAGCCATCGCAGCCATGCACATCGCTGCAAACAATAGTTTCTTCATTGTATGATGTTGTTTAGTGTTATTTTATTCTTTTCACCTTTCACTTTCCGTATCTCACCTCAGAAATGCAAAGTTAGTGTTTTTATCGGAAATACACAAGAATTTGCAGAAAAATATTGTCGTATCTGGACTTTGTTAGCGATAAAAGAAACAATTAAGCATGATTTCGGTAAAAAAGTGCGTGTATATTGGAGTACGTGCCGAGAACTTAAAAGAACTGCTGAAATGTATCAACGATAAAAGGAGGAAAGAATTATGAAAACACTTTTTAGCATAGCGAAAATGGGTGAAAATAATGCAGATTCAACAGATAAGTGCAAATTGATTTAAAAGATTTTGTACAGTATATAATAGATGAATAAAAGACAACCCCAACAACAATAACGACATCTGTATGACAGAAATGATATGTGAAAAACAGGTTGTCCCCGTTGTCCTAAGTTGTCTTCAAAAACAATGTAAGACGATATGAATAATTTCATTCTATTTTTTATTTATTATAACCTTCGGTTAGAAATCCCCCAAAAATCTGGAGTATAATACTTGGGCTTCGCCCAGAAATATTTCTTCTATAAGATTTTTGTTTAGATTTTAAAAGATTTCTTGCGAAGCAATCATAACCACATCAACTTAACTCTGTCTATGTCGAAATGGCTACGCGATGGGATTTTGTAGCTGAAAGGAAGACAACCTCGACAACACTGACAACATTGTATGACAGAAGTGATATGTGAAAAAAAGTTGTCCCCATTGTCCTAAGTTGTCTTCAAAAAAAGTAAGATGACATAGATAGATGGCGAAATGATAATGGTGCGTTTTTCTAAATCTCCAGTAAAAAAGTGAGGGAGATTTGTGAACAAATGACGCATGGGTTTGGGTGGCAAAATAGAAGAATAATTCAATGCACAATGCATAATGCACGATGCACAATTAGGTGAGATGCAATAAAAAGCATGACTTATGCGCAATAATTATGCATTATGCATTGTGAATTGTGCATTAATTTGAAGGCTTTTACATGGTAATATGTATGCTTTGAGGAGGTAAAAGGTGCCTAATTACAGTGTAAAAGCTATGCTTTTGCAGTTGGAGGGGATTGTGATAAAATCGCAGAAAAGGGTATGTCGCTGTGGTACAGCGATATACATAGATTTCGAAATACTGGCGTATTTGAGAGCAAAACAGCTGTTGGTGATTTCTATCGCAAGGAATCGGCAGTTAAATCATGATGGAAGTGAGATGCGAGCGGCTTCCTTGTGGAGAAATAGGAAAGTCAGGGGGGAGTGAAAATGTAGTGAAAGGGGAGTGATAGAGGAGTGAAAGGGACATATGTATTAGACTGATGACATAGACTAAAGACATTGCAAGCGTATTGTCCCTTTCACTCCCCTATCACTCCCTTTCTACTCCCCTATCACTCCAATAAAATTCTCTATGAAGTTATATCTCAAACACTATGGGGATGGCAATCATGGAGCGGCAGGGCTTGCCATTGTCTTTGCCCGGTTGCCATTTGGGCATGAGGCGCATCACGCGCAGGGCCTCGTCGTCAAGTAGTTTGCCCGCAGACTTTACCACCTTGATGTCGCTCAGCGAACCGTCCTTATCGACGATGAAACTGACCATCACCTTGCCTTCGGTGTGGCGCTGCAGCGCCTCGGCAGGATATTTCAGCGTTTTGGTGAGCCATTTCATGAACTCCACCATGCCGCCGGGATATTCAGGCAACTGCTCCACGATTTGCAGCGCCTCCTCGTCGTCACCGTTCAGGTTGATGGGCGGCTGCTCCTGTTCGGGTTCCTCAGTGGTCTCCTCCTCGGTGTTGGACGGTTGGTCCAGTTGTTCGGGAGCAATCTCTGTCACCTCGTCCACTTTGTTGATTTGCGTGGCCTCCTTCTGTTCCACCTCCGGCTGCGGCACGGCAGCGGAAATCATGTCATCCTGCTCATTGGCGCGGAGGTCGAGGTCCATGGAGTAGTCGTCGAGGAAATCCTCGGTAAGGCTGCTAAGACTCCGGAACGGTATGAAGAGAATGCCGACAAACAGCAACGCTGCAGCAACGAATGCTGCAGCCAGTATCAATGGGCGGCGGCGCTCAAGGTCGGCATTATGTGATTTCTTTACTTCCATTTTTTCTTTTGTTGGAGTGATAGGGAAGTGGTTAACTTTTCACTTCCCCGAAGGGGAGTGCATCATTTTTCTTCGTGCAAAATTACATAGAATTATCGAACCACACAAATATTATTACACTTTTTAAGTAATAAACGCGCATGTGAAGCGTTATTTTAAAGATGAAAAGGTGTCTTTTAACAACGCTTGCCATCGTCTTGGCAGCATGTGCGACGGCTCAGGAGAGCCAGACGGCGTATAATTTCCTGCGTATGCCGGAGAGTGCGCATGCGGCAGCCCTGGGCGGCGACAACATATCAATCATAGAAGACGACGCCACGCTGGCGCTGTCAAATCCTGCTATGCTGGCATCGGTGGGCGGGCGCACCATCACGGTGGGGTATATGAACTATATGGACGGGGTGGGGATGTATACCGCCAACTATACCGACATCATAAACGACAAGGCCACCGTGGGAGGTGCCATACACTATGTGAACTATGGCAAACTGACAGAGGTGGATGCGAACGATGTGCAGACAGGCACGTTCTCACCGTCAGACATCGTGTTTGAGGGCCTGCTGTCATATACGCTGGCAAAGAAACTGGTGGGCGGCATAGGTGCGAAATTCATATACTCCAAGATAGGCAGCTATACCAGTACGGCGGCGGCGATAGACCTCGGCATGAACTATTACGATGCTGAGATAGGACTGTCGGCATCGCTTGCGGTGAAAAACCTTGGAGGACAGTTGTCTGCATACAACGACGAGTTTGAAAGTCTGCCGTTGGACGTGCTGGTGGGAGCATCATACGAGTTTCCCAACTCGCCGCTCAGGGTGTCGCTGACGTTTGGCGACCTGAACCACTGGGACTATGCCTTCCTGCGCCATGCCTGCGTGGGCGTGGACCTGAAACTGACGGATCAGTTCTACATTGCAGGAGGATATAATGCGCGGCGCTCATATTCCATGAAGACAAAGAACCTCGCTGACAACACGGAGGGAAGTCACGGTGCGGGGCTGTCTATAGGTGCAGGACTGTTGCTCGACCGCTTCAAACTAAACCTGTCGTACGGAAAGTATCACGTCAGTTCGGCAAGCCTGATGATTAACGCCGCCGTGGAACTGTGAAGAAGTGAAAAAGTGAAAAGTGAAGAGTGAAGAATCCCATGTGGATTATATGCAGTCAAGCGGTAAGCCAAATTCTTAACTCTTAACTCTTAATTCTTAACTCTTAATTCTTAATATATTAACTCTAAATAGAAATGATGCTTGAGAAAATAAACGAATACATAGACCGTCTGCCGCTCGACGTGGAACCGCGCGGACTGTATGAACCAATACGTTATGTGTTGTCGCTTGGCGGCAAACGCATACGTCCGATGCTCATGATGATGGCGTACGAGATGTGGCGTGAGGACGGAACGGACATATTGCCGCAGGCAGTGGCACTGGAGACATACCATAACTTCACGTTGCTGCACGACGACGTGATGGACAATGCCGACGTGCGCAGGGGAAAACCAACGGTGCACCGTAAGTGGAACGAGAATACCGCCATCCTGTCGGGTGACAATATGCTAGTGCTGGCATTCAAATGGATGATGGGGCTGTCAGAACAGTTCAAAAGCAAGAATAAAGACAGGCAGATTGACTTCCAGGCAGTGATGGACGTGTTCACCCAGACCGCCATAGAGATAGGTCACGGACAGCAGTATGACGTGGACTTTGAGACACGCAACGACGTGAGCGAGGAAGAATACATCGAGATGATACGCCTGAAGACCAGCGTGCTGCTGGCATGTGCGGTGAAGATAGGAGCACTGATGGCCGGCGCACCCAAGGAGGATGTGGAAAACCTGTACAAGTTTGGCGAGGCAATGGGACTGTCGTTCCAGTTGCAGGACGACTACCTCGATGTGTATGGAGACCCGGCAGTGTTTGGCAAAGCCATAGGCGGTGACATAACAAGCAACAAGAAGACATATATGCTCATCAATGCTATGCAGAAAGCAGAGGGAGCAGACAAGGAAGAACTGATGCGCTGGATAAACGCAAAGGAGTTTGACCGTGCGGAAAAGGTGGCAGCGGTGACTGCACTCTACAACAAACTCGGCATAGACAAGATGGCGAAGGCGAAGATGGAAGAATATTACAAGACAGCCGTCAAGGCACTCGATGCCGTCAGCGTGGAGGAAGAGAAAAAGAAATCCTTGCGTGAATATGCCGCAAAGATGATGAAAAGAAACAAGTGATGGGACTGGCCTTTATCGACACACATACGCATATTGACGGAGAGGAATTCCGTGACGACCTCGACATGGTGATACAGCGCGCCAAAGACAGTGGCGCGGTGAAACTGCTTGTGCCTGCCATCAACCTCAGTTCGGTGGAAAGCATAGAGAACGTGTGCAGGGCATATCCAGACTATTGCTATGGCATGATGGGACTGCACCCGGAGGATGTCAAGGAGGATTACGAGAATGTACTGTGCAGAATGAAGCAGGTGATTGCAGAAGGAAAGAACCGTTACATAGCAATAGGTGAGGTGGGACTCGACTTTTACTGGTCGCGTGAGTTTGAGAAAGAACAGCTTGCAGCATTTGAAAGACAGGTGGAGTGGTCGGTAGAGACCGGACTGCCATTGATGATACACTGCCGTAAGGCACAAAACGAGATGGTGAAAATAATGCGGCGGTACGAGGCAGAACTGCATGGAGGAGTGTTCCACTGCTTCACGGGCAATGAGCATGAGGCACTCGAATTGTTGCAGTTTGATGGCTTCGCCCTCGGTATAGGTGGCGTGATGACATTCAAGAAAAGCAACCTGCCGCAGACATTACCGGCGGTGGTACCCCTTGAACGCATTGTGCTTGAGACAGATGCACCGTATATGGCGCCGGTGCCTCACCGCGGCGAGAGAAACGAAAGCAGTTTCATACCGCATATAATAGAAAAGATGGCAGAGGCGTATAGCGTGAAGCCGGAGCAGGTGGCACGTATGACAACGGAAAATGCAGAAAGGATATTCTTTTCATGAAACGAGGTTGTTTTATACATAATAATATATATGTAGTTCTTTTTTCCATATTGACACTCCTGGCATCATGTAATGCCGAGAGCCTTGTCAAGAAAGGAGAGAAGGCAGAGGCATTGGGCGAATACTTCGTGGCCGCCGATTACTACAGGAGTGCCTATACAAAGACACCGGCGCAGGATCACCAGAAAAGAGGTGAGCGGGCGCTGAAGATGGCGCGATGCTATGAGCGCATCAACAATACGGGCAAGGCTATAGGTGCATACCGCAACGCTGCAAGATACCATGTGGCAACATCGGAGGACAGCCTGCACTACGCACGTCAGTTGCTGAAGAACGGAGAATACAAGGTGGCGTTGGAGATATTTGAGGCTCTGCTCGATTCGCTTCCCGACAATCCGCTTGTCATTAACGGCATAGAGTCGGCGAAACATGCACCGGAATGGAAGAAAGAAGGGTCGCAATATAAAGTGAAGAAAATGGATATGTTCAACTCCAGGCGTGATGACTACTCACCGGTGTTGGGCGGTGATGACTATGACCGGCTTTACTTTACTTCAACACGAAACGATGCAGAAGGCGACGAACTGAATGGAGTGACAGGAATGAAGTCGGCGGATATATTCTATTCGGAGAAAGACGACAAGGGAAAATGGAGTCGTCCGGAACCGATAGGCACGGGACTGAATTCAGAATATGACGAGGGAGCATGCTGCCTGTCACCCGATGGACAGCAGATGTACCTCACTCAGTGTACGTATGATGCCGCAGGTCCGCGATACGCCAAAGTGGTGGTGGCAAACCGTTCGGACGCCTCGTGGGGCAAGCCGTCGGACTTTGAATTGACGAGAGACACATTGTCGTGTTTCGCACATCCAGCTATGTCGCCAGACGGCGAATGGTTGTATTTCGTCAGTGATATGCCAGGTGGAAAAGGTGGACTGGATATATGGCGCACACGCATAATGGGCGGTAAGGCTATGGGAGTGGAAAACCTTGGAGAACCCATCAATACGGCAGGCAATGAAATGTTTCCGACATTCCGCCCTAATGGAGATTTGTATTTCTCGTCAGACGGACATCCGGGAATGGGAGGACTCGACATCTTCATTGCCCACATAGGTGATGACATGGAGTATCACCTGACACATCCCGGCTATCCCCTGAATTCCATGGGTGATGATTTCGGTATGACGTTCGAGGGAAATCATAATAGAGGTTATTTCTCGACGAGCAGGGGCGATGCTCGTGGTAACGACCATATATACTGGTTTGAAAATCCAGAGGTGGTGCAGACCATAAAGGGATGGATATATGAACAGGATGGCTACGAACTGAATGCCGGTGAAGCACGCATAGTGGGTTCTGACGGTACCAACGAAAGACTGGGAGTGAAGAGCGACGGTTCGTTTGAGGTTGTGGTGCATCCAGGAGTGGAATATATAGTGCTTGGCAGTTGCGTGGGGTATCTGAACCACAAGGAAGAACTGACAGTGCCGCAGGTGAAGGAAAGCGAAACATATACCCTGCAGTTTGCATTGGCGAGCATCAATGCACCAGTGCTTATCGACAATATCTTTTATGAGTTTGACAAGGCTACACTGCTGTCCTCAAGTACACAGGCTCTTGATTCCCTTGTGATGCTCCTGAACGAGAATCCCAACATAACCATAGAACTGGGAGCCCACACAGACTATAAGGGTTCGGCGGAATACAATAAACACCTCTCTCAGCTGAGAGCAGAGGAGGTGGTGAAATACTTGATTAAGAAAGGTATTGCCGCCGACAGACTCGTGGCGGTGGGTTATGGTAAGGAGAAACCGAAGAAAATCCGTCGTCGTGTGGCAGAACGCTACACATGGTTGAATGAGGGAGATGTGCTTACTGAGGAGTTTATTCAGAAACTGAAGAAGGATGAACAGGAAACTGCCAATGCATTGAACAGACGTACGGAGTTTACCGTGCTGCGTACCACATACAATATGTTTGATGAGAATGGTAATTTGAAGAATCCTCCTGTGCAGCGTAAGCAGGAGAAACAAACTGATGGTGACGATGACGGCGGCCTGATATTTGATGATGGTGGCGGTGCAGGTGAAGAAATAGAATTGTTTGATTTCCAATAGGCTTGCATAGCGGCAACATCGAATGATGTCGGCAGACCTACAGAGGGTCAACATCGAAAGATATCATTAGACTTTTATAGCGAATATCCTCTAACAGCGCGTCGGTGCATCTGCGGATGTCCCGGCGCGTTTGAGTTATATTTAGTGCTGGTTCTAGCTTCAGGACAATCTTGCGGATGTTGAGTTGCTTTATCCTTGCTACAGAAGGACGGTCAGGCCCAAGTACTCTGTTTGCAAAACATTGCCTGAGACGGCTGCCCAGTTCTATCGCAGCGGAGTTAACCACATTGTTATCCTTGTGTTTCAGATATATGTCGATAAGTCGGGTGAAAGGAGGATATCGGAAATCACGTCGCTCTGTCATGAGTGAATTGAAGAAACCCTCGTAATCGTTGTGTACTATCTGTCGAATCACTGGTAGTTCAGGTCGTGAGGTCTGCAGTATCACAAGGCCTCGTCTGCCAGCTCTGCCAGCCCTTCCTGCTACCTGGGTCATCATAGTGTATGCGTGTTCGTATGCACGGAAGTCGGGTTGGTTGAGCATGGTGTCAGCGGAGATGATGCCGACTACACTTACACCGGCAAAATCAAGTCCTTTAGTCACCATCTGTGTGCCAATCAGGAGGTTTGACTTGCCATGTGAGAAATCGTTGATGATACGCTCGTATGCGTTGCGAGTTCGTGTGGTGTCGAGGTCCATGCGTGCTATGCGCAGATGGTCAGAAACCTCTCGCAGTTCATCAATAATCATATCTTCAATCTTCTCTGTGCCAGCTCCACGATCGCGAAGGTCTGGGTTTTGGCAGTCAGGGCATTGAGAGGGCATGTGATAGGTGTAGCCACAGTAATGGCATGTTAGTGCAGCGGTTGTTTTGTGGTATGTAAGAGAGACGTCGCAGTTAGGACATTTAGGACTCCAACCGCATTGGTGGCACTCAATGATAGGAGAGAACCCACGGCGATTGTGGAATATGATTGCCTGCTCGCCACGGCGTAATGCGTTGATGACTGCTGTTTTCAGTGTTGGGGAAAGCATGCCACGCATGAGTTTACGGTGCCGCAGGTCTTTAGTGTTTACCACGTCAATGTGTGGTAGTTGTATGTCACGGTAACGTGTCTTTAGTTCAACAAGGTTGTATTTTCCCTGTTTGGCATAGTAATAGCTTTCAGCTGATGGTGTGGCAGTGCCAAGTATTACCTGGGCATTGCTCCATCTGCCCATCATCAATGCAACGGAACGTGCATGGTATCGTGGTGATGGGTCTTGCTGTTTGAAAGAAGTCTCATGTTCTTCATCAACGATGATGAGGCCTAATCGCTGGTATGGCAGGAAAACGGCGGAACGTGCGCCGAGTATAACGTCGTATGGGGTATCAGACAACTGCTTCTGCCATATCTCAACACGTTCTGCATCGGAATATTTGGAATGATAGATGCCCAGTCTGTTGCCGAATATCTGTTTCAGTCTGTTGGTCATCTGCACAGTGAGGGCAATCTCAGGAAGTAGATACATCACTTGTTCACCGTGGTCTATGGCTTCCTGTATGAGATGAATGTATATCTCAGTTTTTCCCGATGAGGTGACTCCGTGCAGTAGGGTGGGGCTGACTGTCGTTTTACTGCCTTCAGTATTTGTCTGACTGTTGGTGTTTGAAAGCATCCTAAACGCTGTCGTCTGCGCTTCGCTCAGTTGTTTTATTCTTTCAGGATGCGGTTCTTCGTTGGAGTTGAGACGGCCTACTTCTACATCGTATGGTTGCAGGAAACCTTTGTCAACTAATGCCTTTACCTGTGCTGTGGTACAGTGCGAAGAGTTGATAAGTTCCTCTCGTGTTATCTCATTACGTTGTTGCAGTTCTGCCCATCCGCTCATCTCGAGGTAAGTGGTAAACACCTCTAATTGTTTCGGTGAGCGTGCGAGCATATTCATAGCATTGTGAAGCGACTGCTCGTTTTTGTATTGATTGGTAAGGCGTATGTACACCTCTGTCTTGGGACGGTATGACTCTTCTTGTTTAATACCGTGTGGCAGTGCAGCCTGCATTATGTCGCCCAATGGTGCCATGTAATAGTGACTAATCCATTCCCAGAGTCTGTATTGTTCGGGAAGTAGAATGGGTTTGTCATCAAGTATTGTTATTATGCTTTTTATCTCAAAGTCACACTGCGGAGGTTCGGTGTGACTTGTCACGATGAGTGCGGTGTGTGTCTTGGTTATTCCGAACGGCACTTTTACCCTTGTATAGGGGCGCACTTTCCCTTCCAACTCTGTAGGTACGGAGTAGGTAAACAAACCGTCAAGTGGTAGTGGAAGAATAACGTCAACGTAAAGCATTGTTTTCCATTCTCTGCATATAACTTTGGATGATAGCCTTCAGTTCCTGCGTCATGTGCTTGAAAGTATCTTGCAGTGATGCCTCGGATGTAAGGTTCCTTGTCATCATCCAATCCGTTTTGTAATTATAGGCGGCTTTGATGTCAGTGCCGTCGAATTGGATGATATAATCGCCCTTCACATATTGGTATATACCGTTGTTGTAGTTTACTGCCCATGTCTTGTCTGCCGGTGTATTCAGAAGGTCTATTCCGAAGGCTACGTATGATTTGTTATATCCAAGATAATTCAGGATTGTTGGCATGATGTCTATCTGCTGCGCTATGCTGTGTATGCGCCCACGCGGCATTTCACCGGATGGATCAAAGAATAATATTGGTGCGCAGAACACTCCGAGGTCTGTGCCGTATTCCTTATGGTCGGTAATGTTCGTATGGTCAGATGTGAGTACGAAGATAGTGTTCTTGTACCAAGGCTGTTTCTTGGCTGTTTCAAAGAAACGGCGCAGAGACATGTCTGTATATCTGATGCACTTGTGTATAGGGTTCGTTCCTTCTTCTGGGAATTTCTTTGAATATTCCTCTGGGATATTGTATGGAGAATGGCTCGAAGCAGTGAAGATAGATGTGATGAACGGTTCCTTCATCTCTGACATCTTCAGTGCATAGAACTGCATGAACGGCTCATCCCAAATGGCCCATGTACCGTCAAAGTCCTTGTCGCCGCGAAAACGTTTGTCATCGTTAAACTCATTCCTGCCATAGTATTTCTGGTAACCAGTTGTTCTAGAGAAAGCTTCGAATCCCATACTCCCGTTCTGTGCACCGTGGAAGAATGCACTGGCATATCCACATTCGCCCAAGCGGTCTGCCAGTCCGCTTACATCGTTTAGTGATGCTGGCGTGAGGAAGAATGGCTCTACGAAGTTTGGAATGCTTGAAAGTATTGATGGCATACCGTCTATGCTCTTTCGTCCATTGGCAAAGGTGTAGTCGAATGTTAACGACTGCTCTAACAATTCGTCAATGAAAGGTGCATACCCTTTGTATTTTCCATCGTCAAGATGTTCGTTGTATTTCCCGATGTATTCCCTTCCGAAACTTTCCACTATCAGCACCACGACGTTCTTCTGTTTCGTCACTTTGGTCTGTGCGGTGCTGTCTGCAGTGGCATTGTGTATTGGTGAGTATAGCTTGTCTGCTATTTCTTGTGTAAAGTAATTTGGGTTGTGGAATACATCTTTTCCGACGGTACGGATGAAGGAGAATGGTGTGTTCAATACCATTGCTGCTTCTGATGGATGATTTACATACTGATTTGCATTGCTTATCGTGATGGGTCTCACTGCCGTGGTGAAACCGCCGCGCATACCTGCTATGCAGAGTGGGATGAAGAACACGAGGGCAACTATTTGGGTGATGTAATAGCTTGACTTGTTCGTCTTTCCATGACTGTAGAACCGCAGTTCGTCAACCTTTAATGCAAAGCGATACAGGGCAAAGATGATTATGATGCCGGCAATCACGAGATACCAGTGGTTTATGAGTTCGGTGCCGATGATAGACAGGATGTTTCCTTCATGAGAGAACTCGCTGAATACACTCGTTGTGGAGCGTCTGCCGGTGTATGTGAAATAAACAGCATCAGTGAGGTTCATCACCACAGCTATGCTGTTTACGATAATGAACAATCCTCTTGCAAATGACTGCCATATTCTGCGTTCCTTGAGGTGCAGCGGCGCCAGCATTATTAGTGCGTACAATGCGTTGGTGTATAGGATAGCAGAAGTATCAAACAGTAGTCCTCCTTTGAATATATTGCCGATTGACAGTTGTTCCCATCCTTCTTTATATAGTTGGTAGTTTTCCAGAATGAATATCACTCTGCACAAAGCATAGGCAATGTATGCCAGTAGTATGTTGAAAACGAATGCAAATATGCACGATGTATATGAGGCTTTTATAGTGTGTGGTAGATTCTTTCTGTGATAACTCATAGCTGTAGCTCAGTTTAAGTGTTTTTGCAAATCACTGCAAAGTTACAATAAACTTATGAGATATGCAAATAAAAACGGTTGGTTTTTGGAAAAGAATGGAGTTTTTATTTTTATAAATGAAAAATGCACTGCTGCTCTTCTCGAGTGGCAGTGCATTTAAAGTATGTTTAACTAAAATCTTTTCTAATAACAAGACTAACCTCGCGGTTGTTCTCTATCATCCAAGAGTTAAACAATCTTTTTTCTAACCTAATAACTAAAACCTAAATCTATTATATATCTACTAACCTAAACAATATCCATGTTAAATCCTGAAATCTTTCAACCTTAATGATATCTTGTAACCATTGAGATTGTTTTTCTGAGTACAAAATTACAGTTTTTCTATAATATGGGCAAATTTTGCTTTGTGTTTTTTGCCTAAAAAGCCGCATATTTGATATTAGTCAACGAATGTTTGCGTACACAAGGGCCTAAAACAGTCATTTTTGCACATTTTACTGTAATCTGTATTTTTGGTTCATTATTTTTGGGTATTTTTACCTTTTTACCATTATATATATTATAACTGGAGCTCCGAAAAGTGGGGTGACGGCATTCAGTGGTATGATAGTACTTTCAGGTGATACGCAGATAAGGTTGCATGCCAGACATATGATGGCTCCGCACAGCATAGAGGCGGGCATCAGTGTGGTGTGGTTTGCAGTTTTTGTTATTATGCGTGCTATGTGTGGCACGGCGAGTCCTACGAAGGCTACTGGTCCGCAGAAGGCTGTTGTCGTTGCGGTGAGTATGCCTGTAGCCGTCAGCAGCAGCAACCGTGTATGTTTTATGTTCGTGCCGAGGTTTACGGCGTAGCTGTCGCCGAGAAGCAGGGCGTTGAGCGGTTTTGTCAGCAATATTGCAAGAAAGAGTCCGATGCCGCATGTGATGGCGAAGAATGGCAGTGAGGTGGAGCCTACATCGCTGAAACTGCCCATACCCCACATTACATAATTATGGATATTGTCGGCTGTCGCGAAGAAGTTGAGCAGCATCACCATGCTTGAGACGAGGAAACTAATCATGATGCCCACGATGAGTAGCATCATGCCGCCGCGCACCACGCTGGCGAAGGCAAGCAGCAGCATTATCACGGCGGTGGCTCCGAGGAATGCCCCTATTATCACGGCAAGAAATCCTGTTACGGCACCTTCGCCTATGCTGATTGTACCGCCGGTGATGAGCATCACTATTCCCACGCCCAGGCTGGCACCGTTGGTGATACCCAGTATCGAGGGACCAGCCAGCGGGTTACGGAATACTGTCTGCAACATCAGTCCGGCAGTGGCGAGCGATGCACCGCACAGTATTGCCGTAAACATCTGCGGTATGCGACTTTCCCTGATGATGTAGCCCCAACTGTCGCGTGTCGCCTCTTTGCCTGCCAGGATGTTGAATACCTCGTCGGCAGGTATGTTTACCGAACCGTATATCAGGTTGAGTATGGCGAAAAGAATAAGCAGTATTGCCAGCAATATGTTTATTTTGAGCCCTTTTGTCATTGTTCTATCCTTTTGTAGTATTTGCCCTGTGCTTTGCCGTGCAGTATGTCGGCATATTCTTTGAGCAGTATGTCCGGATGGAACGGCGTTTCCTCATAGAAATGCGTCAGTGAAAGGTTGCATCCGTATGTCTGCTTAGTCTGGTATGCTTTCATTTTTTCGTTCAATCCCCATTGCCCTTTGAGGTTGGCGAGTGTCATGTCTGTTGCCTGATTGTATTTTATCAGCCAGAAGTCTGCATGTTTTGCTTTTTCATATACCAGTTCCGGACTATATGGCAGTGCCCCTCTGGCTTTGACGTCCTTGAAGATATAGTTGCCTCCGGCATCGCTGATGAGTATGCCCACGGTGCTCTCACCGCCTGCTACATACCATGTGCTGCCTATCTTCATTTCCGTAACCACCGTGGGGTGTGTCCTTACTTTCTGTGCTTGCTGTTTTATGTCGTTGTATTTTTTCTCAACCTCGTTGAACAGACTGTCGGCTTCTCTCTCCTTTCCCAACAGCAGTCCATAGAATTTCATCCATTCTGCCCTTCCCAGTGGTGATGTCTCCATATAGTCGGCACACTCTATGATGGGTATGCCTATTTTTCCGGTCTTTCCGTATGTGCCGCCGTTTTCAAATGGCGACAGGAATATGGCGTCTGGCTGCATGTTTATGATGGCCTCAATGTTTGGTGTCATTGATTCTCCGAGGTCTGATATTTTCTTGTGCGCTACGTCGTCATGTATTTTCTTTATGTTGATGTACTGCAGGTCGCACACGCCTTTTATGCACCCGTATGCTCCCAGTTCGTCTATCAGTCCGCAGTGCACTGATGTATATACCGCGGTGGAGCGCAGTGGGATATACACCACGTCGCCTTCGGGCAGTTTCTTGCCTTTTTCCTCGCCTTTTCTCACCAGGACGTATTTATGCAGCGTTCGTGTGGTGTCCCATGGGTTGGTGATGTTCACCGTGATGTATCCGTCGTGCTCCTGCATGGAGAGCAGTTCGGCATGGCGCATCGTAATGCCGTTGCCGTTGTCCTCCGTGTGTGCTTCCTTGTTCGTGCATGCTGCCGTCATCAATACTACGGCAAGGTATATATAATATATAATGTGTCTCATGTGAAATAGTTGTTTATAATTCGACTGCAAATTTACGATAAAATATTCATACGGCAAAATATTTGCTGAAATGTTTTGTCAAGTGAGAAAATGTTAGTAATTTTGTAGCGATAAAAACAATAGTAATTTTTAATATATAAATATGATAGACGTAAAACAGACTCTCCAGGACGCCGAGGAGCGTATGGAAATGGCAGCAATGTTTCTTGAGGAACAGCTTTCGCGCATCCGCGCAGGTCGTGCCAATGTGGCAATACTTGATGGAATAAAGGTGGACTCTTATGGTATGATGGTACCGCTCAACCAGGTGGCCAATGTTTCTACCCCTGATGCCCGCACGATAGCCATTAAGCCTTGGGACAAGAAAGCCATCCGCGCCATAGAGAAGGCAATTATGGATTCAGAGGTGGGTATCACCCCAGATAACAATGGTGAGGTCATCCGCCTTGCCATACCACAGCCAACCGAGGAACGCCGTAAGGAACTCGTAAAGCAGTGTGGCAAGATTGCAGAGAAGGCAAAGATTGAGGTGCGCAATGTGCGTGGCGATATCAAGGAGAAATTGAAGAAGGCCATCAAGGACGGACTCTCTGAGGATGTAGAGAAGGATGCAGAGAATGATCTGCAGAAGGTGCACGACAAGTACATCGCCAAGCTTGATGCACTTATCGAGGAAAAGAACAAGGAAATAATGACAGTATAGTCAGTGTGCGGGGATTAGTAATTAAGAACACAGGATTCTGGTACACTGTACTGGCTGACGATGGTGCTGCGTATGACTGTAAGGTGAAGGGCAACTTTCGCCTCAAGGGCATACGTAGCACCAATCCTGTTGCAGTGGGCGACAGGGTCGTTTTTGCTGATGGATGGATAACGGAGATAGAAGACCGCAGGAACTACATCATCCGAAAATCCACCAACCTTTCCAAGCAGAGCCACATCATCGCTGCTAACGTAGATCAGGCCATGCTGATAGTGACGGTGAAGAGTCCGGAAACCAGCACTACATTCATCGACCGTTTCCTTGCTTCTGCAGAGGCATACCGCGTGCCGGTGATACTGGTGTTCAATAAAGTTGATATTCTCGATGCCGACGAGCGTCATTATCTCGATATGCTGTGTACTCTGTATGATACTGTGGGCTACGAGAGCATCGTGGTGTCTGCAAAGCATGGCGATGGCATGGATGGCTTGCTTGAACGGCTTCATGGAAAGATAACATTGCTGAGTGGAAACAGTGGGGTAGGCAAGAGCACAATCATCAACGCCCTCGTGCCTGATGCTAATCTTCGTACTGCAGAGGTCAGCGATGCCCATGACCAGGGCATACACACCACAACCTTCAGTGAGATGATACCTCTTCCTTGCACTTCGTGCGATGATACTGCTCAGAGTTGGATAATTGATACCCCGGGCATTCGCGGTTTCGGTACGTTTGACATTGAGCGCAACGAACTGACATCTTATTTTAAGGATATCTTCCGCTTTTCTGCCGACTGCCGTTTCTCTGACTGCACCCACACCCATGAGCCAGGCTGCGCTGTCATTAAGGCTGTGGAGGAGCATTACATTGCCGCATCACGTTATCAAAGCTACCTTTCAATGCTTGAAGACAAGGATGACGGCAAGTATCGTGCAGCGTATTGAGTGGAGAAATAGAACAATGTTAAAATTGTAAAGTTTTCTTAATTCAGTGTAAAAGCTATCATATTGCAGTGTAAAAGCTATCATATTGCAGTGTAAAAGCTATCGTTTTACTGTATAATAGCTATCACTTTGCACTGCAAAATCTATGCTTTTACAATATAAAAAGGCACGTTTTAGTCCGTAGCTGGTACTAAAACGTGCCTTTTTTGTGTTTTTATTGTTTTTCGGGAAAATGCCCACCGTCGAGAATGCGGTTTACAGCCCCGCTGTTGCATTGCACCCCTTTTGTGGGCTTGTTGTCCACCGAACTCGTTTTCCTCGCTTAGAATGAGTTTTCTTGGCGGTGGAGATTTAGAACAATTACTCATGTTTCTCAAGCAGGGCTTGTTTGTTAATTAAGGGGAGTTAAAGGACATTGCGTTTACTCATTCATTCAGTCAAATACATTTGTCCTTTAACTCCCCTTAACTCCTCTAACTCCATTTTATTCCCAAGTAAAGTAATGCTTTACTTTACCACGACTTTCTTGCCGTTTACTATGTAAAGGCCTGAAGGCAGATTGTCAAGGGATGTTGCCTTCAGCGGCATGCCGTTGATGTTGTATATGCCTTTCGAGGTGTCAATGTCTGCTGGTTCGTCGGCTTCTATGCCGTCTATGCTGTCAGCACCGTTGTAAACCACTCCGCCGAGTCCGCGCACGAATCCTGCATAGGCATGCTTGCGGTAATTGTTCAGATCCCAGATACCCACCGGTTCGCCTTTACGCCATCCTGAGCCTGCCGGAGCGTCATTGGTGCACCACTGGCATATACCCCACTGCTGATCCACGGGGACAAGACGGAGGAACTCCTTTATTATCCATTCGTAGAAGTTTGCCATGTTCTTGTGTTGCGTCTCTGTCATGTTGGTTGTAGATACGCTGTTGCCGTTGGCATCCACATAGCCCATGTCCAGTTCGCTGACACGCACATACTTTCCCGTTTTTGCCATAAGTTTGAACATGTTTGTGATGGCGCTCTTCTTGCTGCTCTGTGTGCTGCTGTTCTCATAGTATGAGATGTGCATCTGCGTGCCGATGCCGTCAATCTTGGTAACTCCGTCGGCCTCCCATTTCTTTATCCAGTTGATGAGCGACTTGAGTTTCTTGTTGTCGTCCCAGTCTGATTCAAGGTTGTAGTCGTTGATGAAAAGCACTATGTCCTCCGGGCCATACTTGCGTGCCAGGCGACATGCCTGACGCACGTATTCCAGTGAACCCATGTAGTCCTGCCAGAAGAAGGCATCGCCGCCCACGTCCCATGTGGCATCGGGATTGCCGCTTGGATTGTTTCCCTGCAGCACATAGTTGTCAGAACCGTCGTTACCACCGCCGGAAATGGCCTCATTGACGAGGTCCCATGCCTTTACCTTTCCGCCACAGGCTGTCATCATGCCCTTTATCCATTTGTCCATGGCATAAACGAGAGTGTCGTGACGCTCCTGCTGTGACAAGGGGATGGTGCCTGGTATATAGACGTAGGTAAGGTTGTCTGCAATCGTTGGGGCAACGGGGCCTCCACCATATTCTTTTGCCTTGAATGTGCTGACGTTGGTACCTTCAAAGTCGCCGTTCGTCATCTTCTCTACTCCGTTTATCTTCAGGCTCACATTGTCGAAGTAATAGGTGTTTTCCTCTGCCAGTTCGCTGAGGTTGAAGGCTATGCTCTGGCCGGCTTTTGCAAACTTTCCGCTGACGGTGATGGTCTTCCATTCAGGGGTGAAGTATATGTTGCCAAATGCATTGCCGTCAACGAAGCTGCCTGGAGTGCTGTGAATCTGTGTTGATGCGGATGCAGCCTTGTCGGCACGCACGTCAGCCTTGAACACATAGCTTGCGCCGGAAGAGAACGAACCCGGCACCAGCCATATCTGGTTGTCCCACACGTTTGCCTGCCTTGCGGTGGCATGTGCCTTCATGCAGCGGCGCTCCTCGTTGATGGTCTTGCCTTTCTTCAGCTCCTCAAACTTGATGGATTTGATATACACGTCGCCGACGTAGCTCGGTATGTGCATAAGTATGAGGCTGCTCTCCATCGTAGGTTTGATGGTCATTTCCACATCGTTCCACTCTGTAGTGAACGACGCATCGAAACTTGCACCGCCATTAAAGTCACCGATAGTTCCGTTCACATGGCCGTTCTTCGAGCCTTTTATGGTTATGGTCATCTTGTAGCTCTTGTTTGTCTGGAGCATGATGTCAGACATGGCATCAAACTGCACTTGCCATGAATACGATTTTCTGGTCGTAACCTTGAGACCGTTGGTAGCATCGAAACTGATGGAGAAATCATATTGTGTTTTGTCTGAAGTCCAGCCTACGCTCTGGGTGACACGGTAGTCCTTGCTGGCAACCGTTTCCCAGAATTCAACATCAGCGTCTTCCAGTTCAGGTGCTGGTTTGTCGGCAACAAGCTTCAGCAGCCAACTTTTCGGCTGTTGCGAATGCCATGCGAGGGTGTGGCCATAGACATTAAGTCCGGCATCGGTCGCAGCCTTCACGTAGTTCTTCACCGTTGTGAAATTCATGTTGCCTTTGGCATCCACGCAACTTGCCATCTTCATGGCATTGCCGGCAACTGTCTCGGTGAAGTTTTTGTTGATAAGGTTCTTGAACGTGGAATTGTTGAGATAGTCACTGACTGTCGTACCGGCACCGAGTTTGAAGTTCGGGTACTTGGAATAGTCAATGTAGTCTTTGAGTGCCTGATACTCGTCCAGGTAGCGGTAATTGGAATTGTTAGGTTTTCCCAATTCAAATGTCTCTTGTGCCATCGCTGGTTTCAGCATACAGGCAGCAAGCAAAAGCAAGCATGTTTTTTTCATTGTATATGTTTTATTGAAAGTTAATGTCACGTTTCTTTTTTAGCGATGCAAATTTACTAATAATATATATGTCAGCCAAAGAATACTGTTGCACATCCTTTTATAAAATGTTTCATCCACCGTGGTTGTGAGGGACAGAAAACATATAATAGGAGAAATAGAAAAATACGGGAAAACGTGTGGGATTTGCAAACGTAATGTCCTTTAACTACAAAGCGACTGAAAGTCGCGATAACTCCTGTTTGCTTCCCTTGGCTACCCAGCAAGCAAGGCTTGCAAGAATAATTTATATTATATTTGTGTATATTGGATTTATTTTGTAATTTTGCAAAAAATTGACAAAAAATCCATATATGAAGAAGATTTTATTACTGACCATTGCGGTTTTGGCAATGTCATTGGGCGTGAATGCGGAAGACGTTCCGTATGCAGAGTACAAAAATGGAACACTGAAGTTCAAGTATGGAGACATAACAAGCAGTTCCAGCTCTTTTGTGTGGAATTGTGAGAATACTTCCAGTATGCAAGCTCCTTGGAATGACATCAAGGCATCGGTGGAAAAGGTGGAGTTCGATTCATCGTTCAAGAATGCCAGACCTAAGAGCTGCGCTTACTGGTTCTATATGTTTAAGGCCCTGAAGGCTATCTATGGCATGAAATATCTGAATACGTCGGAATGTACTTCAATGAGCAATATGTTCAAGTCTTGTGAATTGCTGACAGATATTGATGTCAGTTATTTCAACACCTTGAAAGTGAAAAATATGTCGATGATGTTTGCTCATTGCGCAAAGTTGACGGCCCTCAACCTGAGTTCATTCGGCATAGACAATGTGACCAACATGGACAATATGTTCTTGGAATGTTCGGAACTCACAACGATATACTGTAATGAAGCATGGTCGTGCAATTCTTCAACCAATATGTTCTATGGTTGCATGTACCTGAAGGGGGCTGTTATGTATTCCAGTAACAATAGCGATGTCAGCTATGCTAATCCCACGACAGGATATTTCACCAAAAGGGCCTATGGCCTGTGGATAGGCAATCAGCAGGTGGAAACGAGTACAGACCTTCCAAATGTCGATGGTGTACTCAGCGGTATAGTCAGATATACCCCTTCCACAAAGACATTGACGCTGCAAAACGCAAGAATCACATACGACGACAGTGCGTATCCAGCTGCTATAGATAGTAGTATAGACGGGCTCAATATCAAGTTGGTGGGGAAAAATGTCGTTACATCTTCTGTTGTTAGAGCAATGGCGTTAAGCCGTGGCGAAGTAACCTTTACAGGTGACGGTACGTTGGAATTATCAGGTGTCAGTGGAATAAGCATCTTCCAAGGAACTGGCCTGACCATAGCAGATGGAGCCAAGGTGACGGTGCATGGGCAGCAGTGGGGAATAAGAAGTTTGGATAATTCATTGTTTTTGAGCCTCGAAGGCAAAAACACCATGCTGAAGGTCAAGGGAGATGAAATGGGGTCAATAGTAGGTATTTATAACGAATACTTCGGTGACAGCGTATATTATCATGACCCAGAAGGTGCATACGTTTACGAAAATTCTGTTTATGGCGAAGATTACAAACTATGCAGAGACTGGGTGACTATAGCCTATGGCAAGCCAGACCATACAGTCAGACGCATAGACATCACCAACTTCACATGGCCTACGGACTTCGAACCTGCCGACTATGAGGTGACAAGTCCTACGAAGGGTGTGAAGTCTGTAAGCGTGGGTTACACCATAGGTATGAAAACAATTGATCTGCATGATGCTGCTGATGTTTGCGCCAACGAAAAACTCGGCATAGTCTTCACTGTGGAACTTGAAGACGACTACGAGTTTCCTGCTGATAAAGACTTCTCTGCCTTCATAGAGCGTGACGGTGTGCAGGTGCATCAAGATGAAAGGGCAACAGGAGTGGCTGCCAATCAGAAACACTTCGTATGGAGATACACCGTGCCCACGCCAGAAGGTGGCACATATATGCGCACGGCAGAAGACACAATCACTGCTCCCGTCCCGGGTAAGGAACCTGTGTGGGCGATAGCCGCAGAGGCAGGTGCGAAGGCTGCATACGGAATGCCAATAGTTAATGCAAAGGAACAAAATCAAAGGTACTGCCCCGTGAGCAGGATAAACTGGTATGAGCTGGACACTAATGGCGGAAAGACATCAATGAGCAGAGGTGACAAGTTTAAGTCCGGCAAGATGTATCTCGTTGAGATGGCAATATCACCGGTTGACGGAAAGCAGTTTCACAGTCGCACCACATATAAGGTGAATGGCGTTGAGGCATCGAAGGCCGCGCCTTCACTTACGAAGGTCGGCGCCTATTACTATGTAGCCAACTCGCAGAGTATGCTCTGCTACGTGTTCCCGCCAACATCTGGAAAAACCGGCGACGTGAACATGGATGGCTCCATCACCATGGCAGATGCAAATCTTGTGGTGAATTACTTCCTTGCCGCAGAAAAGTCAGCCATTGACATCAACATTGATGCTGCCGACGTGAATGGTGACGGATATATAACCATGTCCGATGCTAACCAGATAGTGAACTTGTTCCTCAGTGGTGCAGAATCGCAGGTGTACAATCCTGCCAGCGACCAATAATATAGTTTATAGGGTGATGAAAATTGGTGGTATAAATAATGTTAATACGGTTGATTTAATTGGGCAAAAACTTACTCAATCCAGATATTTGTATACTTACCTTATAATTTATAGAAGAGAAGAATAAACGGATGTGTCCGCATACGTGGCTCATGTTGCCATGTGTGCGGATGCTTTGCGTTTTCATATAAACATATAATGTCCATGTAATTACTCATAAAATAGAAAACAAACAAAATAATAACAAAGTCAAAATAATGAAAAATGTAAACATGTTGAGGCGGATATGCCTCTTATTCTTATTGCTCGTGGCAACGGCCATGAACGTCAGTGCAGAGGAGTATAATTTGTGGATAGCCGGCGTGCGAGTGACTGATGCCAACAAGGACAACATACCCGTCGATAACGGCACGGTAACGTTTGTTCCTAACGTCAATAGGCTTTATATAAAAAACGCCACGATTACTGCAACAGCTAACAATGGTTATGGTCAGGCTGCTGTATACAGCGAAATGCCAGAACTCCAAATAGGAGTGCAAGGTAACAGTAAGCTCATTTCAAATAGCTCAGGAATAGTTAGTACTGGTTCGTTGGAAATATTTGGTTTTATTTCTGGTGAGGATGTTCTCTCTATCAATGCTGGTACTGCTATAACAATGTCTTCTGAGGAGGATAACAACCTTCATATATACAATGGAATTAAACTGATGCTCGACGGCACCACATACTACGGTGTGCAGAGCAGCAACAGTAAAACGAAGATGAAAGTATCTGATGCCAGCACAGAAGTCAAGGTTCGGGGGTTGAAGGAGTGCTTCCACAATCTTAATAGCATTGTCCTCAATGATGGTCAGATTTTCACAGACCCATTAGGGGTGTATGTTAAGAATGGTACAGTATATGATGCCAACGGCAGCAGCGTGAAGAACGAGTGGGTTACGATAAGTACAACTCTAAAATATATATATATCAAAAACTACGCATGGCCAGTTGACTTCGTACCTGCCGACTACAATGTGACAAGTTCTACTAAAGGTGTGAAGTCAGTAAACGTGGAATATAACATGTACGGTAAAATATGGGAAAATTACGAGGGATACGCAGGTGATAAACTCGGTATTCGTTTCACGGTGGAATTGAAGGATAATTATAAGTTTGCTGATGATGTCAAAGCATATATATGGAGAGATGGCACTTACGTAACGCAAGATTCTATAGTGGCTGGCGCAACAGCAAGTAAGCAAGACTTCGTGTTCACTTATCCTGTGCCCACACCTGAGGGCGGTGCATATATACGCGAGGTAAAAGAAAACATCACCGCTCCGGTAATAGGAGAAGAACCACAGTGGGAGATTGCTACGGCAGCTGGGGCAAAAGCCGCTGGTGCATTGCTGGAGGCAAATGCCAAGGAGCATTTTCAGGGTGAAGACTGTCTGGTGAATGAGATAAAGTGGTTTGAAGTAGGAGGAAAAGAACTGGAACGCGGTGATAAATTCCAGCAAGGCAAGATGTATGGAGTGGAAATGTCGGTGGCACCCATCAGCGGAAAGCAGTTTAAACTCAATCGCACGCCGTTTATCGTAAATGGGGATACTGCATCTATGAAAGTTTCCGATGTTCCAGGAGTTTATTGTAAAATCAGCAATACGTCAGCCAAGTTGTATCGTATATTCTCAGCGTTGCCGAGCTATCTCGGTGACGTGAACCAAGATGGTGCAATTACCATGGCTGATGCCAATGCCGTGGTGAACTACTTCCTTGCAGCGGAGAAGCCAGAGGGATTCCTCATTCACCTTGCCAACGTGAACGGTGACTACGACAATGACGGCAAGCATGCTGTCACCATGGCTGATGCCAACCAAATAGTGAATTCGTTCCTCAGTGGTGCAGGAAAGCAGGAGTACACTGACCCAGCCAATGGTCACATGTATGTAGACCTCGGTCTGTCGGTAAAGTGGGCAACCTGCAATGTAGGTGCATTACAATCTTATGAAAGTGGTAGTAAATATGATAATATTGAGCTCGATAATTGGGGAGGAATGTGGCGTATACCTGAATATAAAGAATGGTTGGAACTTGAAAATTCTTGTTACTGGGTGTGGTATGAAGATGGAAACTCAAAGTATAACGGTTGTGAGGGCTTTGAGGTTGTGAGCCGTCTAAACGGTAATAGCATTTTCTTGCCAGCTGTTGATGTAACTGTAACCTATGCAAATAGCACTGAAGGCTACACCATAGATAAATATTATACAGGGTATTGTAGATATTGCGGAGGTTTGGAAATAGCTGGACCAAATGGAGAAATAAGATGTGCATGGAGTTTAAATTATAAATGGTATGAAATATCTGATTATAGACCCGTCCGTATGGTACTTCCGTAAGACTTGCAGGGCCTCGCTATGCGAGGAGTGAAAAGTGAATAGTGAAAAGTGAAGAATACCATACGGTGGGGACTTTGATTACGGCTTGACTGGGTGATGATTCCCATAAAACTTATTAAGCCCATAAAACCTATTAAGCACATAACCATTATCAAACCCATAATATAAAAAATTGTCTGAAATCCTTGCATCAGTAAGAATTTCAGACAATTTTACTTTGTCATGTCAAAAAAAATGAGTAACTTTGCACGATTAAAAAGTAAAGTATATATTTAACTCACATAAACACACTAATGGCAAAAATTACGAAAGAGGCCGCTCTGCTGTATCATGAGAACGGCCGACCAGGAAAAATCGAGGTAATGCCAACCAAGCCTTACCGCACTCAGACAGACCTCTCGCTGGCTTATTCACCAGGCGTAGCTTATCCCTGTCTGGAGATTCAGGAAACACCAGACGCAGCTTACAAGTACACCGACAAGGGTAACCTCGTGGCTGTTATCTCAAACGGCACCGCAGTGCTCGGACTGGGCGACATAGGCGCCATGTCAGGCAAGCCGGTTATGGAGGGTAAGGGACTGCTCTTCAAGATCTACGGTGGCGTTGACGTGTTCGACATCGAAATCGACGAGAAAGACCCTGAGAAGTTCTGCGAGGCTGTGGAGAAGATTGCCCCAACATTCGGCGGCATCAACCTTGAGGACATCAAGGCCCCAGAGTGCTTCTACATTGAGGGCCGCCTGAAGAAGTCGCTCGACATCCCTGTGATGCACGACGACCAGCACGGTACTGCCATCATATCGTCTGCCGGATTGCTCAATGCCCTTGAGGTGGCTGGCAAGAAAATTGAGGACGTGAAGATTGTTGTCAGCGGAGCAGGTGCTGCCGCTATCATGTGTACGAAGCTGTATGTGGCTCTCGGCGCACGTCGTGAGAACATTCTCATGCTCGACTCAAAGGGTGTTATCACCTCTGACCGTGAGAACCTGACAGAGCAGAAGAAATTCTTCGCTACAGACCGTCGCGACGTTCATACACTGGAGGAGGCCATGAAGGGCGCTGACGTGTTCCTCGGATTGTCAAAGGGCAACGTGGTTTCACAGGATATGATTCGCTCAATGGCAAGCAACCCAATCGTGTTTGCATGTGCTAACCCTGTACCTGAGATTTCATACGAGGACGCTATGGCTGCACGTCCAGACGTGCTGATGTCAACAGGACGTTCTGACTATCCAAACCAGATAAACAACGTAATCGGTTTCCCATACATCTTCCGCGGTGCGCTCGACGTTCACGCCAAGGCCATCAACGAGGAGATGAAGATTGCTGCCGTTCACGCCATCGCCGACCTGGCTAAGCAGCCGGTACCTGATGTGGTAAACAAGGTTTACAACGTGAACAACCTGACATTCGGTCCTGACTACTTCATTCCGAAGCCTGTTGACCCACGTCTCATCACCGAGGTGAGCGCTGCCGTAGCAAAGGCTGCCATGGACTCTGGCGTGGCTCGCAAGCAGATAACCGACTGGGACGCTTACAAGCGCGACCTGCGTCTGCGTATGGGTCAGGAGACCAGCGTGACACAGAACCTCTATGAGACAGCCCGCAAGCACCCACAGCGCGTGGTATTCGCCGAGGGTCTGCACCCAACCATGATTAAGGCTGCCGTTCAGGCAAAGGAAGAGGGACTCTGCACACCAATTCTGCTCGGCAACACCGAGATGATTCAGAAGAAGGCTGCTGAGCTCGACCTCAACATGGAGGGCGTTGAGATAGTAAACCTGCGCCACGACAACGAGTGTGAGCGCCGCGAGCGCTTTGCACGAGTGCTGGCAGACAAGCGCAAGCGTGAGGGTTACAACTTCGAGGAGGCAAACGACAAGATGTTCGACCGCAACTACTTCGGCATGATGATGGTTGAGACCGGCGAGGCTGACGCACTCATAACAGGTGTATATACCAAGTTCGCTACAACGCTGCAGGCTGCTAAGGAGATTGTTGGCATACGTGCTCCATACAACCACTTTGCTACTATGCACATTGTGAACTCTAAGCGCGGCACATACTACATCGCCGATACACTCGTGAACCGTCACCCTGACAAGGAGACCATCAAGGACGTTGCACGACTGACTGCAGAGGCTATCCGCTTCTTCAACGACGAGCCACGCATTGCAATGATTTCATACACCAACTTCGGTACCGACAGCGTGGGCAGCCCTAAGCAGATCAGCAATGCCGTGCGCGAGCTGCAGGAGGAATATCCTGACCTGAAGATTGACGGTGAGATGAGTGTTGACCTCGCCCTCGACCACGAGCGCCGCGATGAGAAGTATCCGTTCCTGCGCCTGCACAATGAGGTAGTGAACTCAATGGTATTCCCTAACCTGTCATCAGCAAGTTCTGCTTACAAGCTCATCAAGCAGTTCTCACCAGAGACAGAGGTTATCGGTCCGTTGCAGATGGGTCTAAACAAGCCTATCCACTTCACAGACTTCGACTCAAGCGTACGCGACATCGTGAACATCACTGCTGTGGCTGTGATCGACGCATACGTGGACAAACTGAAGAAAAAGTAAGTATATAAAAGTACAAAGTAATAAAACAAAAAAGTATGATTACGCCCGACAAGTAATGTGTCAGAATGTAATCATACTTTTTTTATACATATAGATATGCTTATATTAAGTTCTAATTCGCCCCGAAGACAGGAATTGTTGACGGGACTTGACATACCTTTCAAGGTGTTTGTCATTGATGGGATAGACGAATCTTTTCCCGATACACTGCCAGCCAGTGAGGTGGCTGAATACATAGCAGTGAAGAAAGCCACACCATACGCAGAACGCATCAAGGGAACGGAGAACATAGTGCTGACAGCCGACACCGTTGTTGTGTGTGACGGCGAGATAATGGGTAAGCCGTCTGACGAGAATGATGCACACAGAATGTTGCGTAAGCTCAGTGGCAAGACGCATCAGGTATATACGGGTGTTTGTCTTACGTCGGAAGGATGCCAGAGGCATTTTACTGTCAAGACTGATGTCACATTCCGTGAACTCACAGATGACGAGATATGGCACTATATACGCAAGTATAAACCGCTTGACAAGGCTGGCGCTTACGGCATACAGGAATGGATAGGCTACATTGGCATCACCAACATCAATGGCTCTTATTACAATGTTATGGGATTGCCTGTGCAGCGTATATACAGGGAGTTGGATTCTATTAGGGCTAAAGCGTGAGATTGTGGATTAAAGAGTTCGCCATCATTCATGTGTGAATGGATAAAAAAACGAAACGCTCACATCTCACGATGTAAGCGTTCCAATCTCAATAGGTATTAGCTTTTTTTTGTTTAAGGTAAAAAGATTGTATTCAGGATAACGATTGCAAAGTTAAGGGATTTTTCCCATACTTGCAAGTTTTTCATCGACTTTTTTTAATGTTAAATTGTGTTTTAACATTTTTATACAACTGTGTAGGCACACAATATTTTTTAACCTTGTTTTTTCTTTTTTATAATGTGTTTTATAAGGAAAAAACAAATGACAAGTATGACAATTAAGATGATGGAATATTTGATGTATTCACTATATTCTTCAATCTTCATATTGAGTTCGTCTTTTGTCACGAATGTATGAAGCCACCATCCCAGACCTGCGAGTATGCAGTTCCATACGCCGGCACCAAGTGTCGTAAAGAGAAGAAAGCGCCAGTAGTTCATCCTTGCCAGTCCTGCGGGAATGGAAATAAGGTGGCGTATGCCTGGTACCAGTCGTCCGCTTATGGTTGCTATGGCACCGTGGTCGTCAAAGTATTTCTCTGCCTGCTCCACTTTCTTTTGGTTGAGCAGACACATCTTGCCCCATTTGCTGTTGGCAAACTTATAAATGATGGGACGTCCGAGGTAGTATCCGGCAATATAGTTGATGGTGGCACCGCAGTCTGCGCCTATTGTTGCAAAAAGAATTATGAGCCAAATATTGAAAGCTCCGTCGGCAGCGTTGAATGCTGCTGGAGCCACAACGAGTTCTGATGGTACTGGAATGACTGTGCTTTCGAGGAGCATCAGGAACCAGACCATGCCATAGTTGAGATTTTCAAGTGCTTGATTGAGTATTTCTGTCATGATGTTATCCTTTGTATGAATTGTTTTTTAATCGATTATGCTTTTGGAGAGTTGTTGATGTCTGATGGTATGAAGAGTTTGTAATAGTTGGTTTCCTGCTCGTCGATTCCAATAGCCTCACAGCAGCGAACAAGATACTGTGCAATGACATTGTCAACTTCCATACCATGTTCTATCATGGCTTCAAGTAAGATTTTGAAGAGATAGTATGTGCCTTCCTTGAATCCCATGTCGTACAGTAGTATTCCTATGTCAGTCAATATGTTGATGTCTCCGTTTGACTTGTCTATGGCGTTGCAGAATTCTTCTGTAGCCGTTTTTACGTCTTCCCCTTCCAGCGCAATGATGGCGTGGAATATATGTGGACGTGGGTTTTGCGGATAGAGCGTCAGAACCTTGTCGAATATCTGGAGTGCATTGTTGAAGTCGCGCTTTTCTAAAAGGCAACAGCCACGGTATAGCAGGCCGTCTTCGTTGTTGGGGTCAAGGGCCAGTATATAGTCGGTGCTCTGCATGGCGTCGTCAATGCGGTTGAGCTGGTATTGGGCATCACACAGTTGCAGCCAGGAACGGATGCTGTAGGCATCGATGTCTATGGCTTTGTTGTATGCGTCAACGGATTCTTCAAGTCTTCCTGTGGAGAAATAGATGCATCCCCAGGTATGCCAGTATTCGTATTGCTTTTCTTTTGGCGGTACTGGCATTTTCTTTATCCATTGCTCGGCTTGGATGTAAAACATGTAGTCGTTGAAGAGCATGGCCACGTCAAGTGGATATTCTTCCAGCATCAGTTTTGCATCGTAGTAGTCGTCTTCGTCTTCATCGTCAATGCCGTAGATGTCACTGTGCTCAGCCTCTTTTTTGATTTTCTCATATTCAGCCAGGAATTCCTCGTTTGCGATATCTCCCTGTCCCTGGCTTAGTAGAATCTCTGCATGGATAAGCACTCCTTCCGTGGAATCCATATAGTTGTCCACTTTCTCCAGATAGTGTGTGGCTCGCTTGGAATCCTTGAATTCATTGAGATAGATGCGTGCGATAATGTATAGGGCCATTTCCTCGTCAGGATACAGCCCTAAACAATATTTGGCGGCTTGCAATGCTTTGTCGGCATCGTTTTTGATGCTGTAATAGTAGTCGGCAATATCTATAAGGTCATCAACGTCGAAAAAGCATTCTTCTCCTCCGTTGACGACCTTGTTGTATAACTTTAGTTTTTCTTGAAACTCGGTAGAGTTTACGTATATGCAAAAGTCTTTATGTGACATTCTTATTTTTTCCAGGTGTCTTTCAGCCCGACGGTTTTGTTGAATATCAGGTGGTCGGGTGTTGAATCATAGTCTGGGGTGTAATAGCCTATGCGCTGGAACTGCAGATAGTCGAGTGGCTTGCGGGTGGCACACCATTTCTCTACGTATGCCTTCTTCACTTCAAGGCTGTCTGGGTTGATGAACTTGCGCATATCTTCTACGTCTATGCGATCCTTGCCCTGCTCTTTTGAATATGCTGCAACTTCGTCGCGTGGGTTCTCCACCATCCACAGGCGGTCATAGTTCCTCACTTCTGCTTCGAGGCAATGGCGGCAGCTTACCCAATGGATGGTCTTGCCCTTTATCTTCATGTTGGAGTTTGCCTCGCCAGTCTTCGTTTCTGGGATATATTCGGCATAGATCTCAACGATGTTGCCGTCGGCATCCTTCTTGCAGCAGTCTGTCTCAGGACAGCGTATGATGTAGGAGTTCTTGAGTCGTACTTCCTTGCCTGGTCCCAGGCGGAAGAATTTCTTAGGTGCATCCTCCATGAAATCGTCGCGCTCTATCCACAGTTCGCGGCTGAACTCTATCTCATGTGTACCGTCCGCCTCGTTCTCTGGGTTGTTCTGTGCATTGTAAACCTCAACGCCGTCTTCAGGGAAGTTGGTGATGACGAGTTTTACAGGGTTGATGACAGCGCTGACGCGTTGTGCTCGTTTGTTGAGGTCGTCGCGTACGGCGCTCTCAAATAGTGACATCTGGTTCAGTGCGTCAAACTTTGTGTATCCAATCTTGTCAATGAATGCCTTTATTCCCTCAGGGCTGTATCCACGACGGCGGAAAGCACTGATGGTTGGCATGCGGGGGTCGTCCCAGCCGCTTACGATACCCTCATTCACAAGTATCAGAAGGTTGCGCTTAGACAGAAGAATATGTGTCAGGTTCAGTTTGTTAAACTCTGTCTGCCTTGGACGGTTGTCATCCATTGGCTTGTCGTCACCGGCACATTCCTTTGCCCAGTCCACGAAGAGGTCGTAAAGTGGTCTGTGGCTTGTAAACTCCAGCGTACACAGAGAGTGTGTCACGCCCTCCCAGTAGTCGCACTGTCCGTGTGTGAAGTCATACATAGGATAGGCGTTCCATTTGTTGCCTGTGCGCCAGTGTGGAATGTTCAGTGTGCGGTATATGATAGGGTCACGGAAGTGCATGTTGTCGCTTGCCATGTCTATCTTGGCGCGCAGCACCATAGTTCCGGGTTCCACGTTTCCGCTGTTCATTTCGTTGAACAGTCTCAGGCTTTCCTCAATGGGTCGGTTGCGGAATGGTGATTCCGTGCCAGGAGTCGTCGGCGTGCCTTTCTGTGCTGCTATCTGCTCAGCCGTTTGCTCGTCAACGTATGCCTTGCCGCGTTTGATGAGTTCCACGGCGAGATCCCACAACTGCTGAAAATAATCTGAGGCATATAATATGTTGCCCCATTTGAACCCCAGCCATTCTATGTCGCGCTTGATTGCTTCAACATATTCTGTGTCCTCTTTCTGTGGGTTGGTGTCGTCCATACGCAGGTTGCACACTCCGCCATATTTCGCTGCTATGCCAAAGTCCAGTGCGATGGCTTTTGCGTGGCCTATGTGCAGGTAACCGTTTGGCTCAGGTGGAAAACGTGTCTGTACCCTTCCGCCGTTTTTGCCTTCTGCCAGGTCTTGCTCAACTTTCTGCTCTATGAAATTCAGTGATTTCTTTTCTTCCTGTTCTATGTTTTCTATTGTTTCTGCCATTTTATGTGTGAGTTTTGTTAATTACAAATTGCAAAGATAGTAAAAATAAACGAATTATACAAATATATGCCCGAAAATTATTGTCAGTATATGGAATTGCGGTGCTGTTTGATAAAAATGTATTATCTTTGTATGATAAATGCACATTTTCATACATATAATATTATAATGAGTAAGATAAAGACGATAATAGGTTCAGTGCTTGCTGCAGGAGTTATTGCAGCAGGTGGTGTATATGCAGGTTCGAATGGTGAGTCCAATGAGGATGCTGTAACTACAGAATTGGTAAAGAAGAAGAAAAACAAGCACAGGCATAAGAACAAGAATCATAATGATAATTATGGCTATAAGCAGCGTGCTGTGAATGACAACGCGCGCCGTTATGCAAACGAGCCAAGCACCACAAGGTATGATGAAACGATATTGCTGCCTGCCATTCGTGGAAATCAGGGCGGTGTGATACTGCGCCGTAAGGCATACACTGCGCTTTATGACAAGAATATGCGCATACCTCGTTGGGTGGCATGGCATCTTACGCGTCAGCATACATATGGTCGCAACAGCAGGAAAAATGCACAGTTTGCAGAAGACGAGAGTGTAGGCAGGCCCCGAGCCACCAATTTCGACTATATGAGCAGTGGCTATGACCGTGGCCACATGTGTCCGGCAGGCGACCGCAAGTTGGATGCTCAGGCTTTGCAGGAAACTTTCCTGTTTTCAAACTGTTGTCCACAGTTGCACGGGCTTAATTCTGGTGATTGGAATGACCTTGAGATACAGTGCCGTGAGTGGGCGCAGAAATATGGCAGTCTGTATATAGTGTGTGGCCCAGTGTTGCGTGGCGTAAACCATAAGACCATTGGCAAGAATCGTGTAGTCGTACCCGAAGCATTCTTCAAGGTTATTTTGTGCATGGATGGAACGCCCAAGGCTTTGGGATTTATTTACGAACATGTTTCAGGTCACAAGAACATGGGTTCGAGGGTCTGCTCTGTTGACCAGGTAGAACGCATCACAGGTTTTGACTTTTTTACGGCATTGCCTGACAATGTGGAAAACCGCGTTGAGGCGACTGCGAATTTTAGCGAATGGAGATAATAAAAAAAGAGAAAAGAGAAAAGAGAAAAGAGATTTTTTTGAATTAAACTGTTGGCTTTGGAGAAAAATTATTAACTTTGCACTTGATGACACAAATTATCGTCATACTTGATTGGGAACAGTGAAAAAAAATAAAACACCCATAATATGAAAAAGCTAATATCATGTTGTATCGTGGCACTTCTTTCAGTTGCCATGTTCGCCCAGAAAGATGTAACCACATTCCTTGGCATCCCCGTTGATGGCAGCAAAACCGAAATGAAGAAAAAACTTATCGAGAAGGGCTTTGCTGAGACGCAAGACGAATACTCCAAATACCTTTCAGGTGAGTTCAATGGTGCCTATGTAAGTATCTATATAGGTACAAACAAGAACAAGGTATATCGAATAACAGTTCGTCAACTAATAGGTCGAAGTGAAAAATCTACAATAGAACGCTACAATACACTTGTTGGTCAGTTTATGAAAAACAAGCGATATATCGCCTTAAAGGACTATACAATACCTAAAGATGAATACGTTTTTTTATCGTCTAAGGAAGAGCGTTACGAGGCGGTGTACTATCAAGTTCCAGATATCACCAAGTTCAACGCTGCCACACTTGCAAAAATTAAGGAAGAGCTAAAAGGGAAATACACTCCTGAACAGATTAGCAACCCCACCGAGGAAATAAAAAAGGAAATGATAGATGTAGCAACAAAAAACGATGCAGAAATGCTCAGTATGAAACCTGTATATATGTATATTTCTAGGGGTGAGTATGACAGGTATTACATCAATATTTCCTATGTCAACGAATACAATCGTGCTCATGGTGAAGATTTATAAACAAAGCCCCCCACTGATTTCAGTTACAAGACTAAAAATCAGTGGGGTAATTGTTTTAATGTATATCATTAAAAACTATCTATAACACTAAAAAAGAGAAAAGAGAAAAGAGATTTTTTGCATAAACAAATAGCCCCTTCCCCGCATAGCGGGAGAGGGGGATTTTATTGTTAATTATAGTAAAGGCTAAATAAATGATTTCGGGAAAATCATGCTGCTTTTCAAAATTTAACAATAAAGAAAACGAATATTCACGATTTTTTATTATCTTTGTGCCATATTCCCATAATATACACTTATCTGAAGTCGCTTATGGATAATATACTGGCATTGTCCGAGGAAGACATAAAACTACGCTTCATAACCCCATCCATCTTAAATAAGGGATGGTCTGTAGAAGACATAACTATGGAAACGAAGGTTAAACTTACGGATGGCAAGATTAACCTTCGAGGTAATTTGGTTGCACGTGGTAAACCGAAGTATGCAGACTATGTGCTTTATTACAATCGTGCGACTCCAATTGCCATTGTTGAAGCCAAGGATGCCAATCATACCGTGGCGTTTGGAATGCAACAAGCAAAGGAGTATGCCCAGATGATGGATGTGCCATTCGCTTTCAGTTCTAATGGGCAAGGTTTTCAAGAATATGATTTCCTGACAGGCAAGGAACGAACCCTGCCTATGGATGCTTTTCCCACTAAAGATGAACTCTATGCACGTTTCTTGTCAGAAAGCAACGACGGCAATGGTCTGAGCGATAAAGAGAAAACCATTATTTCCCAACCATACTGCTCTGGCCAGGACATTTTCCCACCTCGGTACTATCAGCGAAATGCAATAAACCGTACCGTAAATGCCGTAGCACAAGGGAAGAAACGTCTGCTGCTTGTGATGGCAACAGGAACAGGCAAGACATATACTGCATTCCAAATTGTCTATCGTCTTTTGAAGGCCGGCCTGGTGAAGAAAGTATTGTATCTGGCAGACCGTAATGTGCTGGTTGACCAGTCTATACAACAGGACTTTAAGCCACTGAGTAAGACTATCCACAAAGTCAGTTATCAACAAGACCTGGGAAGTGGTATCACTGCATACGAGGTATATTTCGCCCTATATCAACAACTCATCGGTCAAGACGGCAAGCAAAACTACAAAGAACTGTTTAAGCCGGAGTTCTTTGATATGGTTATTGTAGATGAGTGTCACAGAGGCAGTGCAAAAGATGACAGCAATTGGCGTGAAATTCTGGAATACTTTGATGGAGCCGTGCAACTTGGTATGACAGCGACTCCCAAAGAGACTAAATATCAATCGAGCATATCTTATTTTGGAGAACCTATTTACACCTACAGTCTAAAGGAGGGAATTGAAGATGGTTTCCTTGCTCCGTTCAAGGTCGTAAACATCACGACAAACATTGGCGATGAATGGCGCCCTTCAAAAGGACAAAGAGACATAAACGGCAACTTGATAGAAGACCGTATATACAACAACTCTGACTATGACTATAACATCATCATAGAAGACCGAATCAGGGAAGTGGCACATGAGATAACACAATATCTGAAAAGCACAGACAGAATGGCGAAAACCATTGTATTCTGTGCTGACGAAGACCATGCAGACAGGATGAGAACAGCCCTTGTCAATGAAAACTCGGACATGTGCAGAAAGAACCCAGACTATGTCGTCCGCATTACAGGCAGTGACCCATACGGACAATCAAAACTGGACTACTTCATTTCCGTAGCATCTAAGTACCCCGTGATTGCCACGACGAGCAAACTCCTCTCTACTGGTGTGGACTGTAAGATGGTGAAACTCATCGTACTTGACCAGCGTATCAACTCTATGACAGAGTTCAAGCAAATCATAGGTCGAGGTACCAGAATAAGGGAAAAGGAAGGCAAAACGCATTTTACCATAATGGATTTTCGTAATGTCACCCGCCTTTTTGCCGACCCAGACTGGAACGGTCCGATAGAAGTACATGAGGGATACGGACAGCAAGGCCATGATGTTCCGCCGAAGCCTTATCCTCCTGTTCCCGATGATAGGCACGAAGGCAATTGGTCGGCAGAGAAACCGATAGTCAACAAGGACGGTTGCACCGTAGAAGTAATAAACAAAGTAGTATCTGTATATGACACCAACGGAAAACTCCTGCGTACGGAAAGCATAACAGACTACACACGTAAGAATATCAACGACACCTATGCCAACCTCGATGACTTCATTCAACACTGGAATGCAGCAGATAAGAAAACAGAGATTACTGACCTGCTGCTTGAGAATGGCATAGACCTTCAAGCCTTGAAGCAAGACAAAGACATGGAGGACGTTGATGATTTTGATTTCATCTGCCACATAGCATATGGCAAGAAACCGTTAACCCGTCGCGAACGTGCAGAAAATGTAAAGAAACGTGACATATTCAATAAATATGGAGAAAAAGCCCGAAAGGTGCTTGAAGCGCTGCTGGAGAAATATGCCAATGATGGTATTACCCAATTGGAGAACAGGACGGTGTTACGCCTCGATCCATTCCGCCAAATGGGTTCACCAGCCAATATCGCCAAGTTTTTTGGAGGCAACCAGCAATATTTCTCAGCGGTAAAAGAACTTGAACTTTTAATTTATAGCAATAATATAGCATAACAAGATATGGCACTTAACAATTTTGTCAAGAGCATACGAAACATCATGCGCAACGATGCCGGTATCAATGGCGATGCCCAGCGCATTGAGCAAATTGCATGGATGTTGTTCTTGAAGGTTTATGACGAGAAAGAAAACGATTGGGAATTTAACGAAGACGATTATACCTCTTTTATTCCAGAAAATTGTCGATGGCGCAACTGGGCTAAAGACAATGGGGACGGGGAGGCTCTAACTGCCGACAATCTTTTGAAGTTTGTCAATGACACTCTTTTCCCAACATTGAAAGGGCTGGAGGTTACGCCTGACACGCCAATGCGCAATGCTATCGTTCGCACTACCTTTGAAGATGCAAACCAATATATGAAGGATGGCGTGTTGCTTCGTCAGGTTATCAATGTCATAGACCAGCTTGACCTTGGCAATTATGAGGAAAGTCATGCCTTCGGAGAAATATACGAATCTATTTTGAAGGAAATGCAGTCGGCAGGTTCAGCAGGTGAGTTCTATACACCGCGAGCCTTGACTGATTTCATGGCTGAAATCATCAACCCTAAGGTTGGTGAGAAGATGGCAGACTTCGCTTGTGGTACAGGTGGTTTCATTACCAGCTGGCTGAAAGCACTTGACAAGAAAGTTCAGACTGCAGAAGACAAGGAGGAATATGCAAAGTCCATCTATGGCATTGAAAAGAAGCAATTCCCATATATGCTGTGTGTCACCAATATGCTCCTGCATGACATAGACTCCCCACGTGTGATGCACGATAATTCCCTGACAAAGGATGTACTCAACTATACTGACGAGGACAAGTTTGATGTTGTGCTGATGAATCCACCATACGGAGGCAGTGAGAAGAACGACATCAAGCAGCACTTTCCTTCTGATTTGAGTTCAAGCGAGACTGCAGACCTCTTCATGGTGCTTATTATGTACCGCCTTGCTGAAAAAGGCCGTGCAGCGGTAATCTTGCCAGACGGTTTCCTGTTTGGCACAGACAATGCAAAGCTGGCTATCAAAGAGAAACTTCTACGGGAGTTTAATCTGCACACGGTCATCCGACTGCCTGGCAGCATCTTTGCCCCATACACAAGCATTGCTACAAATGTGCTTTTCTTCAATAATGAAAAAGCGGAAGGAGCGGAAGAAGGCTTTTGCACAAAAGAAACATGGTTCTATCGTATGGATATGCCGGAAGGCTACAAGCACTTCTCGAAGACTAAGCCCATGCGAGCCGAACATTGTAAGCCAATCATTGACTGGTGGAACGACCGCAAGGAAATTGTAGATGCCGACAACAACGATGAGAAGTCACGTAGCTTCACCGCACAGCAGCTTCTTGAAATGGATTGCAATCTCGATCAGTGCAAGTTCCCGAAGGACGAAGAAGAAATCCTGCCACCAGCAGAGCTGCTTGCTGACTACTACAAGAAACGTGCTGCACTCGACCATGAGATAGACAAGACATTGGATGAAATACAGCGGATATTGGGAATAGAAATCAGTAAGGAATAATTACTTAAACTCTATGTACAGTACAATGAAAGAACTGACAGTTTCAAATATAGAACGACAGAACGTGCTTAATAACCGTTTTGCTGTTGACGAAATACAAAAAAGCCTTGATATTTCAGGTATGCTTTTCGAAGGCGAATACTGGCTGACCAAAAAGATGGTTGCAGATTTTTATGGTGTTGATATTTCCACCATTGATAGATATCTTGCGTCTAACGGAGAGGAATTAAAGCATAATGGATATATTTTATGTAAGGGCAAATCCTTGAAAGAGTTTAAGTTACAGTTTGCTCACCTTATTAATGAGACGAGCAAGACAACCCAACTTGGTCTCTTTAATTTCAGAGCATTCCTTAATATTGGTATGCTACTCACGGAGAGTGAAAGAGCAAAAGCATTGCGTAGCATGATTCTTGATTTGGTCATTGCCAAGATACATGAGAAAACGGGTGGTGGAACGAAGTTCATTAACCGTAGAGATGTAAATTATATGCCTGCTGCTATCACAGAAGAAAATTATCGGAGAAATCTCACGTCAGCAATTAACAAATATGTAAACGGACACAATACTTATAAATATGCTCAGATAACAGATTTTATTTATAAGGCTGTTTTTAAGGAAAACGCGAAAGAATACAAAGAGGTATTGGATCTTGATTCTAAGGATAATGTTCGTCATACTTTATATGCAGAGGTTTTATTGGTTATATCTTCATTTGAAAATGGTGTGGGAGCTGCCATTTATGAACAATATAAAAAGAATGGAAACAGGTTGCTTTCTATTACTGATGTTGAGAATATAGTGAATGAACTCGCAGAACATCCGATGCAAAAGCCATACCTCAATGATGCAAGAACAAAGATGGCTTCGCGTGATTTCAGTTTCCGTGATGCATATCATGGTAATATTGCCGAATATCTCAAAGCTGTTACTCCTGAAGAGTATGAACGGTTCATAGGTGACCAATCAATAGATTTCGATAGTATATTAGAAAGTAATAAAGATGTACTTAAACGGTTAAAACAGGCAGAAGATGAATAACGAAATACACTACATCAGCTACGAAGAGGCATTGGAGGTCTATCGAAAAATGATAGCTGCCAGTGACGGAGGTTACGCCGGTGTGCGTGATGAGGGCGGCATACATGCCACACTTGATTTCGTTCAGAATGACATGTACTATCCGACATTTGCAGAAAAACTCTCATATCTTGTCTTCAAGTTCTGCTCCGGACATTATTTCAATGATGGGAATAAACGCATTGCTTTGACGTTAGGAGCATATTTCCTTCATAAGAACAATCATCCGTGGGAGGCTTGCATATTCATGCGTCAATTAGAGGCTATTGTTTATCATGTCGCAGCTTCAAATATAGATCAAGACTTACTCTTGCGTATAATGACTGCTTTTATGGCAGGAAAGGATTATAACGAAGAACTGAAAATTGACATTGCCAATGCTATGAGCAAAGGTCAGTTAGGTATAACTGAAGATAATTTTCAAGAATAATGACAGGAAAGCAACTTAAAAACAGCATACTCCAGTGGGCTATACAGGGAAAACTTGTTCCCCAAGACCCAAACGATGAGCCAGCATCTGTCCTGCTTGAAAAGATCAGGGCAGAAAAGGCACGACTCATAAAGGAAGGGAAAATAAAAAAAGACAAGAAAGAATCTATCATTTATCGTGGTGAGGACAATTCCTATTATGAGAAGTTCGCAGATGGAAAAGTGGTTTGTATAGATGAGGAAATTCCGTTTGAGATACCTAACACATGGGAATGGTGTCGCATAAGTCATCTGTTCGTTACTTCAAGTGGTTCTACTCCACAAAGTAAAAATCCATTGTATTATTCAAATGGTACTATCAATTGGGTCAGAACTACAGACTTAAATAATGGGATTTTAGATTCTTGCGAGATTCAGATTACGCCCAAGGCTGTTTTGGACTACAATCTTTCGATTATTCCACAAGAATCGATATGTATTGCCATGTATGGAGGGGGTGGAACAATCGGAAAGCATTCAATTATTAGATTTGATACAACTATAAATCAGTCTGTATGTGCTATACATCCTAATTTCGTGTGCAACATGGAGTATGTACACATTTTCATGCAATACCAAAGACCTTATTGGATGGATTATGCAGCTGGCTCACGAAAAGATCCTAACATTAATCAGATAATTATTAAGAATTGCTTGATTCCAATTCCGCCAAAGAAAGAACAAGACAGAATTGTATCTAAGTATAACACTCTATTTCCACTTATTGATAATTATTCGGAAGCAAATGAACAAAGAAGAAAACTTAATGATGATATAGCCAGTACACTTAAAAAATCTATATTACAAGAGGCTATACAAGGTCGTCTTGTTCCTCAATGTACTTCTGATGAACCAGCATTTGTTCTTCTTCAACGCATTAAAGAGGAGAAACTACGACTTGCCAAAGAGGGTAAGTTGAAGAAGAAGGATGTTATCGACAGCACCATCTTCCGTGGTGACGATAACAAGTACTTCGAGAAGAAAGGAAAGGATTCTGTATGTATTGATGATGAAGTTCCTTTCGAGATACCTGATGCCTGGGTATGGACAAGACTTTCTTGCGTGGCTGATATATATACAGGCAATAGCATTAGTGAGACTGAAAAAAGATTAAAATTCACTAATGTTGCAGGACGTTACTATATTGGTACAAAGGACGTTGATTTTGACAACAATGTTATGTATGATAATGGCATTGCTATTCCAAAACAATATGAAGACAAATTCAGAATCGCTCCTAACCATTCTATTTTGATGTGTATTGAAGGCGGAAGTGCTGGAAGAAAAATTGCAATAATAAACAAAGATGTATGTTTTGGTAATAAGCTCTGCTGTTTCTCTCCATTTGTGGATATGGGTAAATATATCTACTATTATTTGCAGTCACCATCTTTCATTGATATGTTTAATGACAACAAGATAGGAATTATCGGAGGTGTAAGCATAGCGAAAGTGAAAGAAATACTGATACCATTGCCACCTCAACGTGAAATGAATAGAATTGTTGCTAAAATAGATGAGTTTGTAGCAAGTATTATGAGCAGATAGGGCAAGGAAACACTGAAATAACCGAGGAACTACCCTTTGAAATTCCAAATGGTTGGGAGTGGTGCAGATTACGTGACCTCTGCTCTATCTTTACAGGAGCGACATTTAGAAAAGATGAAGCAAATACCAATTGCCAAGGTACTCGTATATTGCGTGGTGGAAATATATTTCCATTTGAAATCATAAAGAAAGCGGATGATATATTTCTTCCACAAAAACAAGTAAAGGAAAACATTCTTCTGAAACAGAATGACATCATCACCCCTGCTGTGACCAGTTTGGAAAATATCGGAAAAATGGCAAGAGTCGAACAAAATATGCCAGATGTTACAGTTGGTGGTTTTGTCTTTATTCTTCGACCACATTATTCAAACAAATGGTTGGCTAAATTTCTATTATACTTTATGAGTTCCCCATCTGCCATTGAGTTTGTTAAATCCATAACAAATAAGTCTGGACAGGCATTTTATAACATTGGTAAAGAAAGGTTAGCAACAACACTTATTCCACTACCGCCGAAAGAAGAAGAAAAGCGTATTGTGGTTAAGATAGATGAATTATTTGACATGATAAGGGACAATTAGTCCCTTATCATGTTGAAGATTTCTACTATCCTCCTTACTATTCTTTCCTGGTCTTTTAAAGGAGGTAGAGGAATTAGCAAATTATTGAGGCTCTTAGAATTTAGCGTCTTTCCTTTAATAGCATCTTTAGAATCTCCCATATTTGCTAAGATTGGTAAGCTGTAGAAGAGGAAATCCCTCAAAGCATATTCTTCATCAACATAAGGATAGATAGAAATAATTGCCTCATTGTGGTACGCCTCAATGTCAAGAATAGATGTTCTACCTACAGTGAGTTTGAAACTCATTAACAAAGAACCACGGGGAGAGATAGACCCCATCAAGGTTGATGCTGCTGCATCTGATATTTTTTCTTTAGTGGTTTTAATATGGCTATAGTCCGTCATGTCGGATATGGAAACCCACGGTTTAGTAGCTTTAGCCCAATAACTTGCATCCCCTCTGGCTGGCGTTTTACCTATGGACATTCTAACTATTCGCCCAAGGCGAGTCCATTGCCAACTTTCTGGCAAATCAAATGGGATTTCATCAGATACATCAACGATTTCTTGCCCTATCTGCTCATAATACTTGTTATCGTCACCACGGAAGATGGTGCTGTCGATAACATCCTTCTTCTTCAACTTACCCTCTGTGACAAGACGTAACTTCTCTTCTTTGATGCGCTCTAAGAGAACTGACGCTGGCTCGTCCGCTGGGTCTTGTGGCACAAGTTTTCCTTGGATGGCTTCTTGGAGAATACTTTTCTTAATGCTCGGATAAAGGTTGTCGTTAAGCAAGTCTAACACCTCTTTCTGTTGTGTATATTGGGATATAAGCTTTGTAAGCTCATTGTATTTTTCGATTATCCGTTTTTGTTCTTGAAGCGGTGGAATAGGAACAAGTATTGCTTTTAGATATTCAAATGGAGGAATGTTCTTTATAGCAGAGCCTGCCCCTTTCATTTCATTCTCAATTAGCAAAATGTACGCGAAGAAAAGCTGCCAATAATCTGCTATGCCTAAATTGTATAATTCCACCCTCATAAGTGCCTGATTGATTATTCCTATCGGTGCTTCTTCTGGAAGAAGATATGTTTCTCCAATAGTTCCTGCACAGCTGACAATAATATCAAATGGTTTTGTTACAAAAGACTGCATTTCAGCGAATTTATCTTCTGAAATATAATACTCACCTAAGCGATAGTCTTTTTGTATCGCATTCTTTTGCTCATAAACTTTGATTGAGTGTTCGTTTTTGGGAACAAACATTGATTTGGTCAGACAGCTTCCGAATGGCCCTTTTCGATAAATTCCTAATTCATTAAGTCTACACCAAGTCCATCCAAGTGGCAAACTATATGGAAGTTCATCATCAATGCAAACCACCTTACCGTCTGCGAACTTCTCATAATAGGAACTAAAACAAGTAACGACCATGATATATTGATATGGGGGCTATTCCCCAATCTTATACAAATAAATACATTTATCATGGTTGAAAAATTCAAAGAGTATCTGACCCATTCTAACATGGCAGAGAACACCGTTTCGGCATACGTATATGCTGTAAACGACTTCAATTCCCGCTACAAGGAATTGACAAAGAAAAATCTCCTACTTTACAAGACGTATCTCATTGAGACGTTCAAGCCTAAGACCGTAAACTTACGGATCCAGGCATTGAACAAGTATCTGGAGTATCTGCACAAACCCCGCTTGCGCTTGAAATCTGTCAAGGTTCAGCAGCGTACCTATCTGGAGAATGTAATCAGCAATGCAGACTACACCTTCTTGAAGAATAAGCTGAAAAAGGAAGACAATCAGGAATGGTACTTCGTGGTTCGCTTCCTCGCTGCTACAGGTGCAAGAGTCAGTGAACTGGTGCAACTGAAGGTGGAGCATGTAAAAACGGGCTATTACGACATTTACACCAAGGGTGGAAAGATACGTCGCTTATTCATCCCTAAGAAACTGCGTGATGAAGCACAGGAATGGCTTTCTGCCAACAAAAGAGAAAGTGGTTATCTTTTTCTCAACCGTTTCGGGGAAAGAATAACCACTCGTGGCATAGCGCAACAGTTGAAGAACTTTGCAGTGAAGTACGGCTTGAATCCTAAGGTGGTTTATCCACATTCTTTCCGCCATCGCTACGCAAAGAATTTTCTTGAGAAGTTCAACGACATATCCCTGCTTGCCGACTTGATGGGACATGAGAGCATAGAGACAACAAGAATCTATCTACGCCGTACTGCAAACGAGCAGCAAGCAATTGTTGATAAGGTCATAACTTGGTAGCAGATTCGCAAAGAAAAGGGGTGGGGGCTTTTGTATGCATGAAAATCTCTTTTCTCTTTTCTCTTTTTCTCTTTTCTAGCATTGTATGACTGCGTAAAGATATCTAACGAGTGTTAAATTAAGGCCTCACTCCCATTCCAAGAGTAAGGCCTTAATGTTTTTATGTTTGTATATATCCTTTGGAGATCATGTCATAGTATAGGGCTTCCAGTTCGTCGAGTGCGAGTTCTTCGATACTGTGCTCGATAGTGCGTACAAGTTCGTCGCGCCGCCGCTCGTTGCAAAGGTCGAATCTGTTCATCGCTTTATTTTACGTCTATACCAGAATACTTGAATCCTTCCACTATCTCTGGATGGAATTCCTTGTCTTTCGCTCTTGCGGTGATGTTCTCAAAGGTGAAGTTTGACAGGTGATACACCTCTTCTTGCTGTTTCACGTTGAAGAATACATTGCAGTCAACATCACAGCGTCGCATGGTGATGTGGTCGGAGTATGACATTGGCTTGTCCTTGCGTCCTTTCAGGTCATAGAACTGTGTCCATGGTGCCACGAGTATGAAATTCTTGACAGGGCCTTTGATGTCTTCCACCGTGATGTATTCATATAGCTGCGGGGTGTCAGGGCGCATCTTCAGCCACAGCAGGTTGTTGGCCTGCGACGATATGTTTATGCGGCGCAGAATGATGTTGCGGCTGTGCACTGATTCAGAGCCAAGTGTCAGACATCCGTGACAGAATCCGTATTCGCAGTCTTCGATGATGATGTTTGAATTTGCACCATTGCCTATGCTTTCTGCCGGTATCTGCACACCTTCGTAGTTTTTCTTGAAAGCGTCGGCGTATGGGCCTTTGCCGCCCTTGATGGCCACGGCGTCATCGTTGACGGACATATAGCAGTTCTTTACCAGTACGTTCTTTACCACGTCAAGGTCTATTGCGTCGGTAGAGGGCCCCTTCGACGTGTCGGGCTTGCCGAGGGAATATATGCGCAGTCCGAGGAGTTTTACGTTCTCAGAATTGTATATGTGTGTGGTCCAGAAAGCAGAGTTCTGTAGTTTGACTCCTTCTATCTGTACGTTTTTGCAGTTGGATACATATACAAGTCTTGGCCTTTGCTCGTCTTTGTTTGTGCATGCCCGGTTCCATTTGCGGCGCAGCCAGAACTGCTGGTGGTATTTCAGTCCGTTGCCGTCGATGGTGCCTTTGCCGGAGATTGTGAAGCCGTCCAACCCATCAGCATTGATGAGGGCGCCGAAGTATGTGCAAGTCTCACCCTCGATGCGTGTCTTTCCCAAAGGATAGTCGCCTATGAAGTCAGAGCCCATCAGTACGCCGCCGTCCTCTATATAAAGATGTGTACCCTGCTTGAACATCAGTCCGCCGGTCATGTATATGCCCTGTGGCACTACTATTACGCCGCCGCCCTGGCTGGCTGCCTTGTCTATGAGTGCTTGTATTTCGGCGGTATGCACGCGGCCGTCAGAGAATATGCCGTAGTCTGTGAGTTTGTATTGGGTGCCGAGCGCTGCGAGGTTTACTGGTGTAGTGTCATGAAACCACGCATCGACTTCTGTTCCGTCGGGGAACAGGTCTTTCTGTGCGGCACTTGTTTTCTTTGCAGCTTGTGCGCTGTTAAATGTCAGCACCGTAACCAGTGCCATGAGTAGGAGTTTTTTCATTTTTATTTTTTTATTTAGTTATGTCAGTGTCTGTGATGAAACTTTCGTCCACAAAGTTACGTTTTTTTCTTTATCAACCAAAAAATCTCTTGAAAAAGCTGACATAAATCAAGAGGATGTGTAAAAAAGCATAGTTTTATCACTTTTTCTTTGTCAATTCAGAAAAAAGCACTACCTTTGCACCGCAATTGAGATAGAGGTCATTTGCACCGGGGTGTAGCGCAGTTGGTAGCGTTCCTGGTTTGGGACCAGGCTGTCGCAGGTTCGAGTCCTGTCACCCCGACAAGCCAAAACAGGAAGGAGACATCCAATGGATGTTTCCTTTTTTGTTTTAGGTGAGTTCTATAAATTAGCTTTGTCAAATTTTTGAATTAATTTTGAGGGCAGAGTGTCAGCAGATGATGGAGCATAGCGGGCTATGTGACCGAATATGCTGACAGTATGCACCAAAAGAAATCAAAAAGGTGACGAAACGTCAAACCCACAATTAAGTTATACATTACGGTGGTAATTTATAGAACTCACCTATATATATATATAAGGTTGAAAGAATAAAAGTTTACAAATAATATAACAAAGCTTATGAAACTGAATATTGCAGTTCTGGCCGGTGACGGCATCGGACCAGAGATTATGGAGCAGGGTGTGGCTGTGATGTCTGCTGTAGCAAAGAAGTTTGGCCACGAGGTGTCTTACAAGGAAGCTCTCTGCGGAGCTCATGCCATTGACGAGGTAGGTGATCCGTTCCCAGAGGAGACTTATCAGATATGCGAGGCTGCCGATGCAGTGCTCTTCGCATCTGTTGGCGATCCCAAGTTTGACAATAATCCATCAGCAAAGGTACGTCCTGAGCAGGGACTCCTCGCTATGCGTAAGAAGCTGGGATTGTTTGCCAATATCCGTCCTGTGACAACTTTCGACTGCCTTGTACATAAATCACCATTGAAGGACGAAATCGTTAAGGGTGCTGACTTTATTTGTATCCGTGAGCTTACCGGTGGTATGTACTTCGGCAAGAAGCAGGAGCCACAGATGAACGCTGAGCTTGGTACAGAGGATGCACTTGATACCAACTATTACTCTCGTCCAGAGGTAGAGCGTATTCTGAAGGTGGCATACCAGTATGCACGCCAGCGCAAAAAGCACCTCACTGTCGTTGACAAGGCTAATGTGCTCGCTTCTTCACGCCTGTGGCGTAAGGTGGCTCAGGAGATGGCACCGCAGTATCCTGACGTGACAACAGACTTCATGTATGTTGACAACGCTGCCATGCGTATGATACAGGAGCCAACATTCTTCGACGTTATGGTTACAGAGAATACCTTCGGCGACATCCTTACCGATGAGGGTTCTTGCATCACTGGTTCAATGGGTCTGCTGCCGTCAGCATCTACAGGTTCTTCTACTCCAGTGTTCGAGCCTATCCACGGTTCATGGCCACAGGGTAAGGGACTGAACATTGCCAACCCTCTGGCACAGATTCTCTCTGTTGCCATGCTGTATGAGTATTTCGACCTCAAGGAAGAGGGCGCACTCATCCGCAAGGCCGTTGACGCATCTCTTGACCAGAACGTGCGCACACCTGAAATTCAGGTTGAGGGTGGTGCTAAGTATGGCACCAAGGAAGTAGGCGAGTGGATCGTAAACTTCATCAAGAACAACTAATTCGGGAAGTATTCTTAACGTATATTTAATATACATTGCCTTGCGATGTCAGATATGAAACTAAGTTTCGTGCCTGGCATCGCAAGTTTTTTTATGCAAAAGATTTTGCTGTTTGAAAGAAAATGAATAACTTTGCACCTCAGATTACGTGTTTATGTAATTCATCAAGCAACAGAATATGAAGAAATCGACAATTTGGATAATAGCCATAGTCATGGGCATTTCGTTCGTTGGACTGCTCTGCATACAGATTCTCTATATAGAAGAGATGACGAAAATGAAGAAAGAACAGTTCGATGAATCGGTGACACGTGCCTTGTATCAGGCTGCACACAACCTGGAACTCAACGAAACACTGCACTATCTGGAGAAAGACGTCAACGAGACAGAGCGCAAGGCGTTCAGCGACGATGAGGTGCAGACCACAGGCAACAAGATAGGTGCGCCGGTGCAGCAGTCGCACCAATACTCGGTGATAGGTGACGACGGCACCATCTATTCTTCGTTTGAACTGCGCACCATTACGCTCTCGCCGCAGCGCATGAAGAAAGACATGTTGCTGAAACAAGACAAGAACACCATAGCAGAGGCACAGAAGTCGATGCAGGAGATAGTGCGCAAGAGGTATGTGTATCAGAAATCATTGCTCGATGAGGTGGTATATACCATATTATATACAGCCAGCGACAAACCACTGAAAGAGAGGGTGAATTTCAAGCAACTCGACCGTGACATCCGTGCCGAACTGCTCAACAACGGCATAGACATACCTTACCACTTCACGGTGACGCAGAATGACGGCAAGGAAGTGTATCGGTGTCCTGACTACAGTGAGGAGGGTAAGGACAAAGCCTATTCGCAGTCTTTGTTCCACAATGACGCAGTGTCTAAGTCTGGTTACGTTAATGTGCATTTCCCCGATATCAACGATTATATATTCTCGAGTGTCCACTTCATGATACCGGCGTTGGTGTTTACCGTGGTATTGCTGATAACGTTTATCTTCACCATCGTGGTCATATTCCGTCAGAAGAAATTCTCTGAGATGCGCAATGACTTCATAAACAACATGACGCATGAACTGAAGACTCCTATATCAAGCATATCGCTCGCTTCGCAGATGCTTAATGACAAGAGTGTGCCGAAGTCTGAGGGAATGATAGACCATCTTGGCGGCATTATCAGTGACGAGACAAAACGATTGCGCTTCCTCGTGGAGAAAGTGCTCCAGATGTCGATGTTCGACAGGAAGAAGGGTATCTTCAAGATGAAGGAGATAGACATCAACGAACTGATAGAGAATATTGCCAATACATTCTCCTTGCGAGTAGAGCACACTGGCGGCAAGATATTTACCGAGGTGGAGGCGGTTGACTCTGCAGTATATGTGGAGGAAACCCATTTCAGCAATGTCATATTCAACCTAATGGACAATGCCATCAAGTACAGCAAGCCCGATGCACCACTCAATATCTATCTTCGCACATGGAATGAGGGCGACAAGGTGAAGGTGTCGGTGCGTGATACAGGCATCGGTATAAAGAAAGAGAATCTGAAGAAGATATTTGAACAGTTCTACCGCGTTCACACCGGCAACCGCCACGACGTGAAAGGCTTCGGCCTTGGTCTGGCATACGTCAAGAAAGTGGTTGACATACACAAGGGTACCATCAGCGTGGAGTCAGAGTTTGGAAAAGGCACCACGTTTACCATCACGATAGATGCAATAGAGGAAGATAGTAAATAACAAAAAAGAACATATATAATTATGTATATGTAATTATAATGCATGTTTTTTGTTAAGTTCGTTAAATCACGGCGAAATAAAGAATGAAATAATTGCAGGTTGTCAGATTTCTTTTTAACTTTGCACACAGAAAACAAATAAAATTAACTAAAAGAGATTGACAATTATGGAAGAAAATCAGAAAATCCTTCTTTGTGAAGACGACGAAAACCTTGGTATGCTCCTGCGTGAATATCTGCAGGCAAAAGGTTATGAAACAGATTTGTGTGCTGACGGTGAGGCTGGTTACAGGGCTTTCCTGAAGACACCATATAATATCTGTGTGCTCGATGTGATGATGCCTAAGAAAGACGGCTTCCAGTTGGCTACAGAGATACGTCAGGCTAATTCAGAGATACCTATCATATTCCTCACTGCACGCCAGATGAAGGACGATATACTTGAAGGTTTCAAGATTGGTGCCGACGATTATATCACAAAGCCATTCTCAATGGAGGAGCTGGTGTTCCGTATAGAGGCTATCCTGCGCCGTGTGCATGGCAAGAAGACTAAGGAGAGCACACAGTACCAGATTGGCAAGTTCCTCTTTGATTCACAGAAGCAGCTTCTCACCATCGGCGACAAGCAGACAAAACTCACTACTAAGGAGAATGAGTTGCTGTCTTTGCTCTGCAGTCATTCCAACGAGATATTGCAGCGTGACTTCGCACTGAAGACCATCTGGATTGACGACAACTATTTCAATGCTCGTTCTATGGATGTGTATATCACCAAGCTGCGCAAGCATCTGCGTGACGACGAGGACATAGAAATCATCAACATACACGGTAAAGGATACAAGCTCATCATTCCTGATCAGGACGGTGAGGAAAATTCTCCAGCATAAGCATCATGCAGGCAATGATATTTGCAGCCGGTAAGGGGACAAGACTAAAACCCCTTACCGATGTAATACCAAAGGCTCTCGTGCCAGTGGGCGACAAGCCATTGCTGCAGATTGTGACAGAGCGCCTGGTCGATGCCGGAGCAGGCAACATCGTTGTCAACGTGCACCATCATGCCGGGCAGATAAAGAATATGTTGTGGATGATGGCGAAGGCTTATCCCGTTGACATCAGAATATCAGATGAATCGATGGAGTTGCTCGAAACCGGCGGCGGCATCAAGAAGGCCCGCCCGCTGTTCAACGCTGACGAGCCAGTGCTGATACACAACTGCGACATACTGTCTGACCTTGACCTCAGGGCGTTCTACAATGACAGCGTGCAGTCCGGCGCCGCGGCAACGCTGGTAGTCTCGGAACGCAAGACGCAGCGCTACCTGCTCTTCAGCAGCGACATGCGCCTCGTGGGATGGACCAACATACAGACGGGCGAGGTGAAGAGCCCATACCCGGAGATAGCCCGGCATAACGGCAGGACTGGCATGGACTGGGCAAGCGAGGGGCTTGGCATGTACGCCTTCTCTGGCATACACTGCCTGTCGCCTGAGGCCTTCCCCCTGATGGATGCCTGGCCGGACAGGTTCCCAATAATGGATTTCTACCTGAGGCACTGCGCCGACGTGGAGGTCAGGGGAACGCTGAAGCCTGGACTGAAACTGCTCGACGTGGGAAAGCTCGACACGCTTGCCGCGGCAGAGAGTTTCCTGGGGTAAAACAACATTTGGCTATATAAATTTTTTAAAATGCAAAAGATAATAATATTAGATTTCGGTTCGCAGACCACGCAGCTCATCGGACGACGAGTGCGCGAGCTTGACACGTTCTGCGAAATCATGCCTTACAACAAGTTCCCGAAGGACGACCCCGACGTCATCGGCGTCATACTGAGCGGCTCGCCCTACAGCGTGCACGACCCGGAAGCCTTCAAGGTTGACCTGAACCAGTTTGTGGGCAAGATACCTGTGCTCGGCATCTGCTACGGTGCACAGTTCATTTCGCACACACTGGGCGGAAAGGTGGAGAAGGCCGACTCGCGCGAGTATGGCCGCGCCAACCTGCAGTACATCAACAAGGAGTGCCGCCTGTTCAAGGACTTCGTTGACAATTCACAGGTGTGGATGTCGCACGGCGACACCATCACCGCCATCCCCGATGGCTTCGAGTGCGTGGCCTCCACTGCAAACGTGAAGTATGCCGCATACGCCTCGCAGACACAGCCCGTATGGGCGGTGCAGTTCCATCCGGAGGTGTTCCACTCTCTGCAGGGCACTCAGCTGCTCCGCAATTTCGTGGTTGACATCTGCGGTTCAAGGCAGGACTGGAGCGCCGACTCCTTCGTGGAGACCACGGTCAAGGAACTCAAGGAGCAGTTGGGCGACGACAAGGTCATCCTCGGACTCTCCGGCGGCGTTGACTCCAGCGTGGCAGCCGTGCTGCTCAACAAGGCCATCGGCAAGAACCTCACCTGCATCTTCGTTGACCACGGCATGCTCCGCAAGAACGAGTTCCGCGACGTCATGCACGACTACGAGTGCCTCGGCCTGAACGTCATCGGCGTTGATGCGTCGGAGAAATTCTTCTCAGACCTTGCCGGCGTCACCGACCCCGAGCAGAAGCGCAAGATCATAGGCCGCGACTTCGTGGAGGTGTTCAATGCCGAGGCGAAGAAGCAGACCGGAGCCAAGTGGCTTGCCCAGGGCACCATCTATCCTGACCGCATAGAATCGCTCAACATAACCGGAAAGGTCATCAAGTCGCACCACAACGTGGGCGGACTGCCAGAGGAGATGCACCTCTCGCTGTGCGAGCCGCTGAAGTGGCTGTTCAAGGACGAGGTGCGCCGCGTGGGCCGCTCTATGGGAATGCCTGAGCACCTGATTACGCGCCATCCATTCCCCGGCCCGGGACTGGCAGTGCGTATCCTTGGCGACATCACGCCTGAGAAGGTGCGCATACTGCAGGATGCCGACGACATCTACATCCGCGGACTGCGCGACTACAAGGTGAAGCTCTCTGGCGAGGAAGCACGCCGTGTGCTTGCTGCCGGCGTGCCTGCCGACATGCAGAACGGCGAGATTGAGGTGTCGCTCTACGACCAGATATGGCAGGCAGGTGCCATCCTGCTCTCCACTGTCCGCTCCGTGGGCGTCATGGGTGACGAGCGCACCTACGAGCACCCCGTGGCACTGCGTGCGGTGACATCTACGGACGCCATGACGGCCGACTGGGCCCACTTGCCATACGACTTCATGGCACGCGTGAGCAACGAGATAATCAACAAGGTACGTGGAGTCAACCGCGTATGCTATGACATCTCGTCAAAGCCACCAGCAACGATAGAGTGGGAGTAATCCTAATTACACCCAATAGATAATAATGTAGTGAATAATACAAGTTACCACTGACTTGCGACACAAGTTCATACGTAACTTGTATTGTTCACTATTTATTTTTCACATGATTACAAACTTTCAATTATTAATCTATCAATCTTACAAATCTTCAACTCCTCATGTATAGAGTTTTTTTCTTTGTCGCTTTATTGTTCGCTGCACTGAATTCAAGTGCAGCTGTTGATGATTCGCTTGATTCTTTGGACATTTCACTGTTGACTTGTGAACCACATGATGAGGTGTACAGCCTATATGGACATACAGCCATCAGGGTGACAGACAAAAGGACTGGCATGGATATGGCAGTGAACTTCGGGTTGTTTGACAGTTCGGCAAAGAACTTTGCATTGAGGTTTATCTTCGGACTTACAGATTACCGAATGGGAATATCTGAATACCGCCGTTTCCTTGAAGAGTATGATTACTATGGTAGCGGAGTCAGAGAACAGCACCTTAACCTTAGCAACGAAGAAAAGGCGAAGTTTATGGGTGCTCTGGCAGAGGTGGCAAAGCCGGAGAATATTGTTTACAGGTATAACTTCCTGTATAACAACTGCACTACTCGTGCCCGTGACCTTATATTGGGTGCCCTAAACGGCAAGGTGGAATACAAGAAGACAGGACTGCAGACGGGAGAGTGGACGTTTCGCGAACTGGTGCACAAGAAAACCTCTTCGCATCGCTGGACTTCTGTAGGCAATGACTTGCTGTTGGGTGTGACGGCTGACTTCAATACCGATTGGAATGAGAGGGAGTTCCTGCCTCAGGTCTTGATGGAAGACTTTGACAATGCTGAGATAGTCGGTGTGGATGGAAAGAAAAAGAAACTTGTTGATAATGCACGGTGGGTGCTGCCGTCAACACATCCTACGGTTGGCAATGACACTCCAGCCATACCTCTTACGCCTATGCAGTGCGCATGGATATTCCTTGTCATCGTCGCTGTAGTAAGCCTGGCGTTGCTTCGCATTGCCCCCAAGACCATGCCCTGGTTCATATATGCGGTATGTTGTCTCTATGCCATGGCAGGCTTGGTACTTCTCGCCATGGTTTTCTCGCAGCATCCTACAGTACGTGTCAACCTTCAGATTTTGATATTCAATCCTCTGCTCTTCTTCCTCGCTTTCCCGATGAAGAAATGGAATTGGCGCAGCCATGTAATAGTGGCATGCATACTGCTGTTCTTTATCGGTAATATAGTGCAGTGCTATGCAGAGGGAATGAATGTCATGGCATTCGCATTGCTGTTAATGCATACAGTAAGTAAATTCGGGATTAAGGGTAGTAAAGAGAATTGACTCCTTCTAACTTCCTTTAACTCCTAACAAGTATAAATAGGTAGAAAGAAAAAACAGAATAATGACTGAGATAATAGAAATAATATCCAAGCAGCTCGGCTTGTCTGCAAAGGCAGTGACAAACACCGTAGAACTGCTTGACGAGGGATGTACCATCCCTTTCATATCGCGTTATCGAAAGGAGAAAACCGGTGCACTCGATGAGGTGCAGGTGGGCGGCATAGCACAACTTTATGACAAGATGAAAGAACTTGTTAAGCGCAAGGAGACTGTCATAAAGACGATAACGGAGCAGGGTAAGATTACTCCTGAACTTGAAAAGCGCATTGCCGAATGTTGGGATGCTACGGAACTGGAAGACATATACCTTCCCTACAAACCGAAAAGGCGCACGCGTGCACAGGTGGCCCGTGAACAGGGGTTGGAACCTCTTGCCAATACAATATTGCTGCAAAGAGAGCAATACCCGGAGCGTGTGGCGGAGCGTTTCGTCAAGGGAGACGTGAAAGACGTTGACATGGCATTGAAAGGTGCACAGGACATCATAGCAGAGACAATCAGTGAGGATGAGACTTCAAGAAACCGTCTGCGTGGAATGTTTAAGCGTGAGGCTTACATCGTCTCTAAGGTGGTGAAGGCAAAGAAGGACAGTAGCGAAGCTGCAAAATATTCTGACTACTTCGACTTTGAGGAACCCCTGCGCCGCTGCAACGGCAACCGCCTGTTGGCCATGCGCCGTGGAGAAAGCGAAGGTGTGCTAAAAGTCTGCATAGAGGTTGACGACGAGGCTGCCATAGAGAATCTGAAGCGCCAGTATGTGCGTGGGCGAGGGGAGTGCCAGACGTTGGTGGGCGAGGCTTGTGAAGATGCCTATAAGCGTCTGCTGTGTCCGTCGATAGAGAATGAATATGCAGCCTTGTCAAAGCAGAAGGCGGACGAGGAGGCCATCGGAGTGTTTGCAGAGAACCTACGTCAGTTGCTGCTGGCGGCACCGTTGGGCGAGAAACGTGTCATGGGCATTGACCCGGGCATACGCACAGGTTGTAAGGTGGTGTGTCTTGATGCTCAAGGCAATCTGCTGTATCATGACGTGGTCATGGCGGTAGGCAGTCAGGCGAATGTGGAACGAGCCATAAGTCAGTTGCGCTCTATAGCAAAGAAATATAATGCAGAGGCTGTGGCGATAGGCAATGGTACGGCATCGCGCGAGACGACAGACATCGTGAAACGTGCTGACCTCGGCATACCTCATTATGTGGTCAGTGAGGACGGCGCGTCGGTATATAGTGCCTCGCAGACAGCGAGAGAGGAGTTTCCTGACGAGGACGTGACGGTACGTGGTGCCGTCAGCATAGGACGCCGACTGATGGACCCGCTTGCCGAACTGGTCAAGATAGACCCTAAGTCCATTGGTGTGGGGCAGTATCAGCATGACGTTGACCAGTCACAGCTGAAACAGAGCCTTGACCGCACCGTGGAGAGTTGTGTGAACCAGGTTGGCGTAAACCTTAATACAGCCAGTGTGCATCTACTCACATACGTCAGTGGACTGGGACCGGTGCTTGCCAAGAATATCGTGGACTACCGCCGTGAGCATGGCGAGTTTACCTCGCGTGCAGCACTGAAGAAAGTGCCGCGACTGGGACCTGTGGCTTACCAGCAGTGTGCAGGATTCCTTAGAATACATGGAGCAAAGAACCCGCTTGACGGTAGCGCCGTTCACCCAGAGAGTTACAAACTGGTGGAACAGATGGCAAAGGATGCCGGTTGTACGGTGAAGACACTCATGGAGTCGGCTGACAAGCGCAAGGAGATAGACCTTAAGAGATATGTTACTCCAGAAGTTGGAATGCCGACGCTGACAGACATCATGAAGGAACTTGAGAAGCCGGGCCGTGATCCGCGAGCAGAGATAGAGACGTTTGAGTTTGATCCTAACGTACATACACCTGCCGACCTCATTCCTGGCATGATACTGCCAGGTATCGTCACCAACATAACGAAGTTCGGCGCTTTCGTTGACGTCGGCGTTCATCAAGATGGACTCGTTCACATATCACAGCTGGCAGACCGTTATGTCAGTGACCCGACAGAGGTGGTACATCTGCACCAGCACGTAAAAGTGCGTGTGGTGGAGGTTGACAATCAGCGCGGACGCATCAGTTTGTCAATGAAAAATTGAAAAATTGAAGGATTGAAGTGAAGAAAAATTCTTTGCAAAGCGTCGCAAGCGCCGAGCGGAAGGATTGAAGGATTGAAGCTTTGCCCGCATGGTATTTTTCACTTTTCACATTTCACCTTTCACCTTTCACATTTTAATCTTGCTTATGATGTCAAGAGAAGAAACAGTATATAATTATTTGCGTGAACACGATATTCCGTTCACAAGTTACAACCACCCAGAGGGCAAGACCATAGAGGAGGCCAAGCGATGGTGGCATGATGATGGCTCCATGCATTGCAAGAACCTTTTTTTCCGTAACCATAAAGGCAACAAACATTATCTTGTGTGCTTTGATTGCGACAAGGAACTCGACATCCATTACCTTGAGCAGCGCCTAAAAGCATCGCTGCAGGCCAAGGGCTTGCCATCATGCGGCAAACTGTCGTTCGCCTCGCCGGAACGTATGATGCGCTATTTGGGACTGGAGCCCGGCAGTGTGTCGCCTTTCGGACTTATCAATGACCAGGACAGCCACGTCCATCTGTTTCTCGACGAGGACATAAAAAAAGCACCACTGCTGTCATTCCATCCTAATGACTGCCGTGGCACTGTGGTCATAAAGCGTGAGGATTTTGAGCGGTATCTCTCCGTGGTGGGAAATACGTATGAGTATCTTTCCCTGTAATGTTGTCTGACTTCTAAATTCAAAAAACTGACAGTGGGAATTTTTAGAACCCACCTGATATTCTGTTTGTATATAATTCTCTTTCAAACACTCTGTGGTCATAGAGAACTTTGGCGATTGCAAAAATACGTTCTTTTTCCTCTGGGGGCTAAATTTATTTGAGAAAACTTTTGTTATAAGTTTGATATAAAGACCTCTACTGCCTTGTGAATTTCTTCATTGTTTTAGTGCCATCTTTTGCAATTATCACGGCAGTATAGAGTCCCTGACCTAATGAGGCTACGTTACAGAACTGTGAGAGTACAGAGCCGGCAACCTGAGCACCAGAGGCGTCGTATATTTTGATGCATGCTATGTCGCCATAGGCAATGATACCATTGGATGTAAAGTATATTCCATTTTCTTCTCCTGCAAAAGGAGTATGTACTGCCGTAACCACCTCGTCAACATATTCTTCAAAACCATTGAGGGTAAGGTCGGTGAGATAGATGTCGTTGCTACCCGTGCTGTTGACACGCACTATGATGGGGTCAACGCTCTGCGGAATACCGTATGCTGTAAAATCGACAGTGGTGACACACTGGTCGATGACAATACTCTCACCATCGTGCCAAGAACTTTCGTCCGGACGTTTCCACTGTATCTGCATGGTAGCATCTTTACCGCCACCATAGCAGTTAGAGTGCATCTCACTGAGGCTTGGCACAGAGAATTCGATGTAGCCATTCGTGTTAGCAAGCATATAGGCACCTTTTGTTGCACCTCCATAGAGGCTTCCAGGTTTGTAGGGGTATATGCCGTCTTTGCCATAGTAATTGGCATCAAGTATATTGGTAGCAGCGGCGTCCACGATACACTGTGATACTTCATCAGAAAGTGTAGCGTCTTGGAAAAGATAGTCATTGATGAGGAGTGTCTTTTGGTAGAACATGTCATCAATGGCGGTCAACTCTTCGACATCGGGCAATGTACCGTCATTGACTGGCAGTGTGGTGAGTTCATAAGCAGGACGTTCCCAACCAGCCTCGTAAGCTCCGTAGTCAGGGGCAGAGCCATAGTAGGGTAAGGTGATGGTGGCGCTGTAGTCATCGAGCCACTTGACGGTATTCTTATAGTAATCATCTTTGAAGACATCCTTGCAGTAGAAGTTCTCAATAGGTGTACCCTTATCTTCAAAGATACTACCTACCTTTGGACGGGCGAAGTTCAGAGGCAGTTCACCGTTGGCTTGGCGTGGGCCGATAGCAGTTTCTTTGCTGATGTCTTCAAACTGGTCATCATAGTTAGGCCAGTCCTTTGCCGAGATACGCTTATAATCCTGTCCCGTCTTGGGGTCGGTGCCCTTACCCATGTTGTACTGAGGTGATACACCGAGTAAATCCTGCCAACTGGTAAATTCTGAGTCGGGCGACATGTCACCAAAGCGGTGATTGGCTTCGCCTGGTCTGAAACCAAGGCAGTTGTGAAGATGGAAGACTGTGTTGTCAATCATGTCTACATCACAGTTGAATCGGAAATTCACCTGTTTGTTGCTGAAAGCCGTACAATTGAGGAGCCATGTGCCTTCGTTGTGATTGTTCTGGTCGAAACCGTGGTAGAGATTGTGGGCTGCCACGCAATTGGTGAAGATATGGGCTCCATAGTAACAATCAGATCCACTACTTTGTTCGTGTCCTCCCAATTTGAATCCATTGCCGTTTACGCCTATGCTGCCGTCTTCGAGGTATCCATTGTAGATAGCCCAACAGTTGTCTATCAGACAAGGATAGATGGAGTAACTGAGATCCCATCCATCATCACTGTTAGTCCAACAGCGATCACCGTGCCACTCGTTGCCTGGACCGGGGTAATTCTTATTAGCAAACCCGTCAGAATTGCCACCATGTGCCTGAACATCGTAGTTGTAGTAAGAGTCGCAATTGATAATCATATTGTAGCGACCATAGAGAAATTTGGGGTTGCGAAGGTTGCTGCCATTGCCACTGGCATCAAAGCCCAATTGAAGGCCTGTATCACCACAACGATAGAAGTTGCAACGCTCAATGACACAGTATGAGGCTTCAAGTTTCATACCATTGTCGGCAGCCTTAGTGATGTCAATGTCCCGCCAATACCAATAGTCGGCATTAGGATTCTGGAGTACACCGCGAAATTGTTTTGCTGTTTCATCACCCGTGTGTGGCTGTTTGGAAAAATCAAATATTGGATTTACGGTAGGTTTCTTACCAGGCTCGTCATCATATCCAAAGACGCAGATGCGATGATTACGATTGCCGGAATGACGTACATTTATTATATCGTCAATCTCGTAGATTCCAGACTTTACATAGAGAGTGTCACCTGCCACAAGAGACTCGATAGCCGTCTTTACTGCGTTGACCTCACCTCCTGGCTCAATGTAGTATTTGTGTGCAGTGGCTTCTTGGAAGAATGATGCACTGTAGAGAATTAAGGATGAGAGTATGATTGTTTTTATAGTAGCTTTGGACATACGTGGGCGAAGTCTCACGTATTTTAATTCTTTAATCATAATCAATACTTAGTTAATTTTAATTATATATTTCATTTTAAACCACACATCATATACAGAACAGACTATCTGCCTATCTTTAGGGCAGATGTCATGCCATTGCATACCAATTGCAATGTATCGTGCGAGAGAAATAGTGCGTGTCATTCATCAGAATGACGCACGTCTCTGATTTCCGAGAGCAATGTATTGTACGAAAGGAAATGTGAGTGTCAGCTTTAGCAGGCTCGCGGTCGCTTAAAGCAATTTCCTGAGTACAAAGTTACGTTTTTTTTCCAAATGCGCCAAATTATTTTGTGAAAACTTTTGGATGTTTCAGGGAAAAAAAGTAAATTTGCAGTGAAATCTAAACTAATCATTTACGAACCATGATACCAGCATCTGAACTTCCTATCAATGCAGATGGCAGCGTGTTTCACCTGCATCTGCGCCCAGAACAGTTGGCTGACCGCGTAATACTTGTGGGCGACCAAGGTCGTGTGACTACCGTAGCAAAGCATTTTGACAAAATAGAGTGCGAGGTTCAGTCGCGCGAGTTCCATACCATCACCGGCACATACAAGGGTGTGCGCATGTCTTGTGTGTCAACAGGCATCGGCTGTGACAATATCGACATTGTGATGAATGAGTTGGATGCGCTGGTCAATGTGGATTTCAATACCCGTGAGGTGCGCCAGGACCATAAACAGCTTACGATAGTACGTATTGGAACGTGCGGCGGACTACAGCCCTTCACGCCTATAGGAACCTTCGTGGCGTCGGTGCGCAGCATTGGCTTTGACGGTCTGCTGAACTATTATGCCGGCCGTAACGACGTGTGTGACCTTGCTCTCGAAGAGGCTTTCAAAAAGCACATGCAGTGGTCGCCGCTGAAGGGCGCTCCTTATGTTGCTTGTGCAGACAAAGAACTTATAGAAAGGGTTGCGGGTGATGATATGGTGCGTGGCATCACGATAGCCTGTGGAGGCTTCTACGGACCGCAGGGAAGGCAAGTAAGGCTGCGCACGCAAGATCCAGAACAGAATGTCAAGGTGGAGGCTTTCCGCCATGAGGTGGAGCCCTACGGCATGCTGGCGGTATGTAATTACGAGATGGAGTCGTCGGCTTTGGCAGGACTGGCAGCGCTGTTAGGTCATCGTGCCATGACTTGCTGCATGGTGATAGCCAATCGTTACAATAAGGAGATGAATACGGAGTATAAGAATACTATCGACACTCTCATCACGACAGTACTCGACAGGCTCGTTTAAAGTTGAAGGGTTGAAGAGTTAGAGAGTTGAAGGATGGAAAGATTGAAAAATTGAAGGATAGAAGGATTTGCCCCGCATGGTAACTTCAATTTTTCAATCTTTCAATTTTTCAATCTTTCCATCCTTCAACCTTCATTTTTTTCACTCTTTCAGTGTACGTCTATACCGTCGAAATACAGTTCTGCGATTACGGTATCGCCATATTTCGTACCGGGATAGACTTCGATAATCTCGAACTTCAGTGTCCAGTCAGGCTTTGAGTCATCGTGATAGCCGAGAGTGCCGACGTCAAAGCATTGCAGTGTGCGACTGTCGTCCAAGGCAAGGATGGCGTATGGCCTGCCATTGTAATACATACGCATTTTTTTCACTCGTGAGTTGGCACGCCATGCTGTCTCATTCTTAACGTGGCCGTTGAGTATTTTTACAGTTGTAATGCGTGGACATTTGCCTTCGAATGTGTATGTGAGGTTCTGACCTACGCCAATACCTTCTGTTGCCCATACACTTTCATGGTTGAAATCGTGGGCATTCTTGCCCTCATAGTTGAATTTGCTGGTTGGCTTCAGGCAACTGGAGGCCTTAATACTCTTCACCTCGCCACCGCAGTACCAACTACAACGGCCACTATAGAGGTCGTCGAAGATGCTGAGGTCACCATACTTCTTTTCGTCATATTCGCCTTCTTCGTAGTTCTCTGACGAAGCAAGTTTTTGCCATTCCTGATGCGTTATCTTTGGCATTGCAGTGATGCTTTTGGGCTTGATGACTTTCTCTTGCGCTTGTGCTGTCATTACAGTGAGAGTAAACAGCAGTGACATAAATAGTTTATGGTTCATAGTCGTGAATAAATTATTGGTTATGATTTTATGTTAGGGTAGGTGAGTATAGTACCCGCATATATGCATAGCCTTTGCCTTTTCCGTAGTTTCATTCAGTCTTCTGTCTCCATTGCGTAGTCGTAGCATTTGTTGAGAAGCTCATTGAACGGTTGGGTGCGACGCAGGTCGTCGAGTGCACGTTGGAGAAAATCCTTACGCAGTACATCGCGTCGGGTTATTGGTTTCATGAGTGTGTAACTGCGCAGACGGTAGAACTTGCTGTAAGCATCATCTTCGTTGTATCCCCGTGGCATTTTCTTCATTGCCTCATCCCATGGCAACTGAAAGTCGGGACATTCCTCAAGGGCATGTTTGAAATCATCGCCCTCAAGCATGAAACCCTCCCTGATGCTGTGTATTACCTCTTTTGTCGGATTGTATAGACCACCGCAGAGAAAGAATGTATCAGAGCCTGGCTCAAGGTGTATGTAATATCCTGCCATTCCAGATTTCTTGCCTTTGGGACATACATATACTCCATGCCAGTCTTTGTACGGTCGTTTGTCTTTTGAAAAACGCAAGTCGCGGTAAATGCGGTAGGTGATGTCTTTCAGCGCAAGACCTGTCACGCGTGGCTCAAACAGTTCCACGCCATGTAGGAAATCCATTGCGAAAGCATCGAATTTGGCCTTTATTGCTTTGTATTCCTCTTTGTGGTCGTCAAACCACGGTTTGTTATTGTTAACCGCTAGACGATCGAGGAAATCAAGTATCTCTTTCATTTATATCAGATGTTTGGTTGCAAAGTTGTTTTATTTTACAATCTTGCCGATTGCATCTACCAGTGTGCTGTTGCCTGCTATGATGCTGATATGTCGGTCGTATCTGAAATGCTTTATCACTCCTCCAGCTTCCTGTACAATAACCATTCCTGCGCAGCAGTCGTATTCTTTCAAATCTAATTCCCAGTACACGTCTATGGTGCTCATGGCTACACAGCACATGTCGTAGGCACAACTACCCATACGGCGGAATCCGCGAACTAGTGGCAAAACCTTTGATGCGTTGTCGATGTTGTTTGCCGGGTTAGTGGCTTTGTCGTAGGGAAATCCTGACGCAACGACACATTCACCAAGGTCAGTCTTTTTTGATACATGTAGTTTGTCGCCAGGCATCAGCTCACCTAAGCAAAGGCCTTGCTGCATCTGTGCACCACGTCCTTTGATTGCTGTGAACAGCTCGTCAAGGTACGGAGCGTAAACGACACCAACAACCGGTTCTCCTTTGTAGCGTATGCCGATGCTGACGCAGAATATAGGCAAGCCTTGAGAGTAGCTGTTAGTACCGTCGAGTGGATCGACAACCCATTCCCATTCTGCACCTTCGTGTATGTGCTTGCCAGTTTCTTCGCCTATTATAGTATGGCTGGGATATTTGCGACTTATTTCTTTTACAAGGTATGCCTCACACGCCTTGTCAACCTCTGTCACAACATCATACTGTGATGTTTTTGTGTCCATGCGTAATTGTGGTGAGCGGAATGATTCCATCTGTATCTCACCCGCCTTTTCTGCCATCTTTACAGCATCGTGCAATATCTTTTCGTAGATGTCTTTCTCTTTTTCCATTGTCATTATATAAATAAGGTTGGTTCTATATTATAGAATATAATCCATAAGAATAGTAATCGTTAGAATAAACATTCTGAGAAATATAATTCATAGGGTGGTTATTCCATGAATTAAGATTCTGAGAATAAAAATAGGCCTGTCGAGACTCACATCTAAACAGGCCCTTGCAAAGTTATGTTTTTTGTTTATGAAAGGAGATTATTTCTGCATTATGAGTAGCGCAGCAATTGTCCTGGACGAACCTTTACGTCACGAGTGATGTGGTTCTTCTTGCAAAGCTCTTCTACTGTTAAGCCTCTACGCTTTGCTATGCTGAACAATGTCTCTCCTGCTGCCACCTTATGATAGCGTGCAGTAGCATTCTGCTGTGCTTTCGCTTGTTGTTTTTGTTTTGCTGAAGAAGGCTCCTTTGGAGTGCCTCCGCCAGGTATGGTTTCTCCGCGTACATCGCTTGCAACATATCCACCATTGCCAATCTTTCCACGTACTTCGTTTGCCAACTGACCTTCGTTTTCGTATGTTGATTTACGGAACATGTAATAGTCGCCAACAACATCCTGATTGCGGAAGTCAAACATCAATGCAGGGTTCAAAGCCACTCCGCACAGACGTGTCTCGAAATGCAAGTGTGAACCAGTGCTTCGGCCAGTATTGCCACCGAGTCCGATAGGCTGTCCTGCCTTTACAGTCTGATTCTCTTCAACAAGCCAGGCACTCATGTGTCCATAGATGGTCTCGAGACCGTTGTTGTGACGTATTACGACATATTTACCGTATCCAGCAGCTTCATAGCGTACAACACGCACTTTACCAGAGAATGCAGCACGGATTGTGTCGCCAATGTAAACCTTGATGTCAAGTCCTTTGTGCTGACGTCCCCAGCGTGAACCGAAATTACTTGTCACCACACGACTCTCTGTCGGCATGTGGAAACCACGCAGGTTTATGCGGAATGAATCAGGCAACTCTGTTGCTTTGTGTGCATATTTGTTGTCCCATTCGTCATAAAGCTTCGAAGCTGGCATCTGTGCCTCCTCACGCTCGACAACTGCCTTGAGGGCAAGTGTGTCAAGTTTGCGCATATGCTTATCCACGGGAGCCTGACGTGCTATCAGATCCTGTGCGAATGCTGTTGTTGATGTTGCTGTTAATACTGTTACTACAAGAAATGAATAAATTTTTTTAAAACTCATTGGTTAGTTTCTCCTATTTTAACGGCATATTGGGAAGATTGATAGCCCATGCCTGATAAATATTCTAATTTTGTTAACTCGAATTATTGCAAAGTTAATAAAAATAACAGACATGTGCAAACTTGTTTCACAATTTGCAAGGTTTTATAGGCGATTTGTAATTGTTTTTAACTTTTTTTATTATTTGAAGACTTGATTTGTAGTAATTTTTCTATCTTCTCCACAAGCATAGCGAAAGACTTGTCTGTTGATATTTGTTCTTCCACTTTTGCAATGCTGTGTAGTACTGTGCTATGGTCGCGCGAGCCAACAAGTTTTCCTATACGTGTAGCAGGAATGTTGGTATGCTTGTCGGCAAGGAACATCACGAGCTGACGTGGCAATACCACCTCTTTCTTTCGTGAACGTCCCTTGATAGCATTAGGTGTGACATCATATTCACGGCTTACTCTGTCTATGATGTCATCGACTGTCAGTGGCATGTTGTCAATCTTTACAGCACGTTTTACAACTCGCTCTACCAATGCCATATCTATGTTGCAGTGGTATGTGATACTGTTTGCCAGGAGTGAACTGATAACTCCTTCTATTTCACGAACAGAGCCGTTTGCTGTTTTTGCAATAAACTGAACAACATCGTCAGGTACGACAAGACCGTCACGTGCAATCTTCCTTTTCAGTATATCTACACAGAGCTGGTAATTGGGTTTCTCCATCTCTGCTGTCATGCCACAGGCAAATCGTGTTAAAAGTCGCTTGTTCATTCCTTCTAACTCTACAGGAGCACGGTCGCTGACTAGTATTATCCTGCGTCCGTTTCTGTGCAGATGATTGAAGATATGGAAGAATGTATCTTGAGTTCCTGTCGCTTTTACCCATTCCTGCACATCGTCAACGATGAGCATGTCAATGGTCTGATAAAATGCAATAAAGTCATTTATCCTACCCTGCATGGTGGAGGTAGAATACTGTGTTTGGAAAGTGCGTGCACTGACATACAGCACTCGCTTTGCAGGATAGAGTTCTTTACATCTGTTTCCTATGGCATTGACAAGGTGTGTCTTTCCACACCCTGACGGTCCGAAGACAAACATAGGATTGAATTGAGATGTATTTGGGTGTTCGGCGATGCTCAGACCTATTGAACGTGACAGCTTATTGCTGTCTCCTTCTATAAACGATCGGAATGTCTGATGCTGATTCAACTGCGAATCTATCGGAGGTAGATTCTTATGTACCTTCTCTCCAGGAGCATGCTCAAGCTGCTGTTCTATGTCGTAAGGTACAGAACCGTCTGGACTTTCTACCAATATTTTCTTACCTTCTACAACTACGATATCCCAGTCAAGGCGTATCTTGCCAAAGGTATTAAAGATTGCAATCCTTAGAACCTCAAGGAAATGCTGTTCAATCTGCTCACAGATATATTCGTTTGGTACCTGCAGTACAAGCCTTCTCTCCGCTACGACGAATTTCTCAAACGTGACAAAGGCAAAGAGCCTGTTATAGTCCTCTGCCGCCACGTTCTGCCTTATGTATTTAAGGCACGACGCCCATAATGCTTTGCTGTCTGTTAATACCATGCCTTATTTCTCCTGTGTTTTATCTTTCTTTCCGAAAACTGAGAAATGCACATAGCGTTTGGGGTGAGCCTTGAAATCTATCATAAGTGAATCTGCGTGGCTCATAGTGGAGTTCAGGTTATTATACACTCCTTTGTCATACATCAGCAGTCCGAGTGTGCCTTCACGGTTGTTCAGTGCGTTAGACATCTGTTCGAGGTTGCTAAGTGTATGGTCTATTTTTTTCATGGTGCCATCAACGTCCACCTTCGCCAGATTGTCGGTGAGGGTTTCTGTGTTGGCCAGTGTAGCGTTGGCATGTTGCATGATGCCAGGAACGTTTTTGTTCAGTTGCGATGCCAGTGAGTTTAGTTCGGCTGTGGTCACCTTAAGGTTAGCCGTCATGCCTTCTGCGTTTTGCAGTATATGTATGATGGCTGGATTTGCCAGTATTGTGTTTACTGATGTTACGATGCTGTCAAGTTTTGGTACTATGGCCATGATTGTCGGCATCATGTCTGCTGCCTGTGCCATCAACCCTACTTCATCTACGCCTTGTATCACACCGCCTGGTTCTATACGTTCGCGTGGGTTGTTGGCTAACAGTAGGTTTACCTTGATGTTGCCCATCAGGTCACTTTCAATCTCTGCCTGTGAGCCTGCGGGTATGCGCAATTGAGGGTCAATGTCGCATTGTACCATGATGTTGCCGGCTTTCTCATAGTCGTAGTTTATGGCTGTCACAGTGCCTACTTTGTATCCATCAGCATATATGGCAGTAGATTTGGAAAGTCCTTTAAGGTCCTTGAATGCCATGTTGTATGTTGTGGAGGAACTGAATATTGTCAGTCCCTTGAGAAAGTTCATTCCAAAAAACAGCAATACCAGGGCAACGATTGCCACCAATGCTATCTTAACTTCTTTGGTAAATATCTTGTTCATCCTTATTTCTTGTTTTTTCTATATTCCTGTATTGCCTCTGTTATGTTCATCTTCTGTCCCTTCTTGAATGCCACGATGAAACAGTCGGTAAACGTGGGCTGCAGTTCGTTTTTCAGTTTCACGATTTCAGTATAGTCTGTTGATGCCCCGATGGTGTATTTGGCCATTCCGTTCTCCATATACATATTATAGTCTGTGCGTCCTTTGAAATGTGGATCACCCTTTTTGAATGGCTTGTCGGTTGCCACTATCTGTACTTTGAAGATTGGAGCATCACTATCTTTGGAGGTGGTTTGAGGTAGGGTAGTGTTGATTGTGTTTTCTACCTTGTTATCCACTTTCTCCTTGTCATCTGTTTTTTGTTCCGGTTTCTTTTCTACCTTTTTTTCTTCTTTTTTCTTGTCTTCCTTTTTCTTGGATTCTTTCTTCTTATCCTTTTCCTTCGACTTGTTCTCCGTCTTTGGATTGTCCTGCTTCTGTGGAATTATCTCAGGTACGTTTATCGTAGGTTCCTCGGCTTTATATGGCACTGTTATGTTGTTGTCATATTTTTTCTTGTATTCGATGAAGGCGTTGTATATGCCTTTTGCTATATTCTCGATACTGGCCTCGTCATTGAGGAGTTTTTCTTCTGCTGGTGTAGAGATAAATCCCAATTCAATCAGGCAACTTGGCATTGATGTTTCCCTGAGTACCAGGAATCCGGCTTGCTTTACTCCTTTGTCAGGGCGGTTCGCTATAGAACATACATCTTTCTGGACGAATTTCGCAAGGTCAACGGAGCGTTGCATGTTGTTGTCTTGCATAAATTCGAATATGATATAGCTCTCCGCAGAGTTTGGGTCAAATCCCTGATATGATTCCTGATAATCCTTTTCCACAAGGATTACGGAGTTTTCTCTTTTTGCCACATCAAGGTTGTCTTTTGCACGGTGCATACCCAGCGTGTAGGTCTCCAGTCCCTTTGCGGTGTTGTTTCCTGGTGGCAGTGCGTTGGTGTGTATGCTTATGAAAAGGTCTGCCTTGGCTTTGTTTGCAATGTCGGCGCGTCCTTTAAGTGTAACGAATACGTCTGTTTTGCGAGTGTATATGACCTTTACATCAGGACAATTACGTTCCACATTCTTTCCGAATGCGAGGGCGGTTCGAAGGTTTATGTCTTTTTCCTTTGAGAAAGAACCAACGGCTCCAGCATCCTGTCCACCATGTCCGGCATCAATGACCAGCGTAAATTCTTTTGCGCTGACGTTCAATGACAGAGCTAAGAGTATGCTGAAAGTCAATATGATAAATGTTTTGCTACGCATTGTGGACAATTTTTGATTAATCAACACTGCAGAGCTGTGCTCGGCATCTGTCCCGCCTTGAAATTGGAAAAATCGGGCGTAAACAGATAAAAATGTATGCAAATTTACAAAAATATTATGAAATGACAAATACTTTATCTTATTTTTTTGTTTTATTAAGTAATTAGTGATTTTTCTTCTTCCACCTTCGTGTGATATTAAAATATTTTGATTATCTTTGCACATCTAAACAATCAAAACAACTATGAGTAACAACAAACCACAACAGGGGCAGCAGCTCCAAATCGACCTCAGTCAAGACATTGCTAAGGGCGTGTATAGCAATTTTGCAATCATCTCACACTCTCACGCCGAGTTCATCGTTGACCTTGCCAGCACTCTGCCAGGTACACCTAAGGCACAGGTGGTAAGTCGCGTTATCCTTGCTCCAGAACATGCCAAGCGTCTTGCTATGGCATTGCAGGAAAATATCATGCGCTACGAACAGGAATTCGGTAAGATCCAGGTGGCACAGCCGCAGGCACAGGCACCGACGCAGATGCCTCCGGGCACGGCAACTCCTTTTGGCGTAGGTGAAGCGTAGAGCAATGCACAATTCACAATGCATAGTGCACAATTACAATGCATAATGCACATTTTTTAATTAAAATACTTAACTAACCATGACAAGATTCGCATTTAAGATGTTCCTCAAGCCAGGCTGTGAGGAAGAGTATCAGAAGCGCCACGCCGCCATTTGGCCGGAGCTGGTAAAGATGATTAAAGACTCAGGTGTAGGCAACTACAGTATCTACTGGGACAAAGACACTAACATTCTGTTTGGCTATCAGGAGTGTGCTGGTGACACTACGTCGCAGGACACTGAAGGTGGTGTTGACCCTATCACGCAGAAGTGGTGGGACATGATGGCAGACATCATGGAGGTCAATCCTGACAACTCTCCCGTGACTATACCAATAAAAGAGGTATTCCATCTGGATTGATTTGCTGAACAGCGCACAAATACCATAGGCTAATGACAGGGCAGATATACATAAAGGAATTGCGGATGCACAGTTATCATGGTGTGCTCGAACAGGAGCGCATCGTGGGTAATGACTACGTTGTCAGCCTCACTGTGCATTACCCAATAGAAAAGGCATGTCTGTCTGACGACGTTGCTGATACGCTTAACTATGCAGAGGCACTCGAAGTGGTGCAGAAAGAGATGGGTATTCCTTCCAACTTGCTGGAGCATGTGGCCCACCGCATCTGCTGTGGCATACTGAAGCGTTTCCCGCTTGCCGTGGCTGTTGATGTCGATATTGCGAAGATGGCTCCGCCTATGCGAGGGGATTGCGCAGCGGCAGGTGTGCGTCTGCACATGGTTCAAGGTGAATGATAAATATAGTACGTAAAGAAAATAATGCTGTCACATACTTTTTTGTGACAGCATTATTTAGTTTGTCCTATCTTAATTGAAAATGTTTTTTCTCTTTTTAAACTGAAACCAGAGAGAAATGTTCACGTTTATGTAAAAGAGTCTCGGATAATGGAGCAAAAGCCATAATCTGTATCTTTTTTTGAGATTCAGATTCTTACATGGCAGGAACTCCATGGAATCACTTACAATCATGTCGCGGTGTTTCTTGTAATCGGCATAGGTCGGAGCGTAACGTGCAATGTCTTTTGACGTGCCTATGGTTGTTGTTATCAGTTTTGTTCTCAACCATTCATACATGCCGTCAATAATCTTGTGTTCGATTATGTATTTTGTGCGGTCGCATTCAGCTATGAAAAAATGTAAGATGTTGGTTATGTTACGCTCATTGACTATGCTTCCGCCACGTTGGCGATAGTGGTATAGCGGCACATTCAGAATTCCCGTCTTGTTGGCTTTTACAAACCATTTGAATACTGTGGCATAGTCTTCAAACATGTATGACACGGGCATTTCATCTGTAATCAGCTCTTTCTTAAAGAGCTTGTTCCATACATAGCTTTTTATGAGTTTGTCTGCAATAATCTCGCGCAGTCCCTCCTCTCTGCTTAATGTTGTTGGCTTATCTACGCTCAGTCTTGTAACTGTTTTGTTCTTATATTCAAGGAAATATCCGCAGATGACGATGTCCAGATTCTCTTTTTCTATGTAATCTACAAGCTGTTCCAGATAGTTTGGCTCATACCAGTCATCGCTGTCTATAAAACCGACATAGTCACCGGTAACTTTCTTTAGTGCAATGTTGCGACTGTCTGACAGTCCAGAGTTCTCCTTGTGAATCACAACAATGCGGTTGTCGCGTTCTGCGTACGAATCGACAATCTCGCCAGAGTTGTCGGTAGAACCATCATTTACGATTATCAGTTCAAAATTGGTATATGTTTGTTCAACAACGGATTCTATTGCTTGTTTCAGATAGTCCTCCGTGTTATAAACTGACATTATTAAGCTAACTTTCATTATTAGAGTTTTAGTGTCTGTTGTAATTCGGGTGCAAAGGTAGTAAAAAAAATTTGAACAACAAAATATGCTTTATGTGGCTTACTTTTTTTCTTTTCTTCTTAGTAAGTATATACCAAACCGTATTTCTCATGCAACTGGCGGAGGGAGCCGTCAATCTTCATTTTGCGTATCACATCGTTCACCAGTTCGAGCAGGTCGTCCTGCCCCTTGCGCATCAGCACTCCTATCTCACCGTGGGTGAAAGGCTTGTTCAGCAGTGGGGCAGCCAATCGGCTGTCTGCCTGTGTGTAGTAGGGTGCCTCCGTTATCTCCGTTATCATCACGTCGGCCTCGCCTTCTGCTATTAGCGAAGGTATTTCTTCGTTCTTGGGATGCACGATGATGGTGGCGCTGGTAAGGTTCTCGTTGGCAAACTTCTCGTTCAGTCCGCCGGGGTTCACCATTACGCGCACCTCGGGCTTGTTTATGTCTGCCAATGATTGGTAGCGGTCCGCCTCTGAGGCTCTGCACAGGATAGTCTTGCCGTTGGCCAGATATCCTTCGCTCATCAGCATTGTCTCACGGCGGGCATCGGTGATGGTGATGCCGCCGATGGCGAGGTCAAAGGTCTGCGGCTCGGCCAGAACATCTGCTGACAGCGTAGGCCACGATGTTGGCACGAACTGCACTTCTACGCCCAGTCGCTTGGCTATTTCTCCAGCCATTTCGATGCCGAAGCCCCAGTAGTGTCCGTCATCCTCACGGAATGACAGTGGTCTGTAGTCTCCCGTCGTACCGATGAGGATGGTGCCGCGTTTCTGAATACGGTCGATGGTCGGCTGACTGATTTTCTCAATGCTATTATCATCGTTCGCAGCGCACGAAGCAAACGAGGCCGTGCTGCCGAGTAACACTATTGTCGCCATCACCATGACGGCCAGGGTTTTTATCTTCATTTTCATGTCCATAAATTATCTTCGCTACAAAGTTACGAAGATTTTCCGAAACTCGTGCCACTATCGGTAAAAATTGTCAAAGAATATTTTCTTTTATAACATGTAATGTCCATGAATGTCCATATAATTCACCATTAATTTTTACTACAATTTATGTTCTAAAACACAAAGTTCACAACATTGTGAACCACAACATTGTGAACTTTGTGTTTTTTAAACGCTAACAGCCTTGGTTTCAGCCCTAAACCATGCTATGTATTGACGGATAATCGCTAAGATTTTAGGTTCACCCAATATCTGTTTTGTCTCTAATCGTACTGTATGATTTCCATTAAGGCATCAGATGCTGCTTTCTCCAGTCTGACGTCTGGCTGCAGACAGTCTGCAGGCTGTTTTTCAAGGAAAGCAAGACAATTATTCATTGCGCGTACAGGACCTTTTACTACAGTGAGGACATATGAGCAACGGTCATCCGTCATGTGTAGTTCCTCTATGTCATCAACAAATGGTGCGCAGTCGTCACCAGTGGCGATTATCATCATAAGGTATAATTCGGTTTCCCGCTCGCCTTTATGCAGGAACACTACTTTGTCGCCCTTTTCGGGTAGGTCATGTTCCCAAGGTGGGAAACCTCCCCAACGGAAATAGGAGTATCCTTTCTGCCAAAGCGCATCAGTAAAGCTGTCCCATTCTTCATCATCATTAAAATACTTGATGCGAAGGCGGTTGTCCTTTGGCTTCACTGGCTCCCTGCTGCGTATATATACTGTTATATGCAACCGGTCGCTGTATGGAGCATGGTCTTTCAGTTCGCTGATTTCTGCTTCTATAAATTCCTCCCATCCCATGTCGAGCATGGCTGCAATCGCATGATTGTTTTGGCGTGGTATGTAGCCGAGGATGAAGTTGAAATCAAATTCATCAGGGTTGCCGTCATAGTCACCAGCCAGTGCTACGGCAACAGCGTTCTTGTCGTATTTGTTGTTGCGTTCGCGGACGAGTGCAATCTTAGCCCCAACATGGAGTTCATCCCAGATGTCCTTGATGTCATGGAAACCAATACCGGCAACGGGACATTCGAGGATTACCTTACGCTGAAATTCAGGAGTTTCGTCAGATTTGTCTTTTTGAACCATAATAAGACTACCTGTGTTATATCTATTATTATCTTTTCACCAGCAAAGTTATGCAATCTTTTTCTTTTTTCCAAACAATTCCTATTTTTTTTGCACATGACAATGAAGTCGCTATGATGAATTTGTGAACAAATGACGCAAGGAAAAAATCTTCTAAAAATGTAAATCGTTCGGAATTTTGACCAATATAGTTCTGGTATCGTCCAGACGATTTTTCACAGGTTGAGTGATTTTTGGGTAAAAGCTGCCTGATTACACTACAAAAACAAACGGATTATAATGCAAAAGCAGCCGCATTGCAGTGTAAAAGCTATCGTATTACACTGTAAAAGC